>SL_7KL_010_BRINEDRAFT_10001392_pt1 | contig 11585 bp, 5 predicted proteins | sample SodLak_010_BRINE_FD_10663 | JGI IMG/M metagenome (IMG submission 10663)
GTGGGCAACGTCCACAGCGCCGACCTGTTCTACGACCCCCGTGAGGATCTGGTGGCGACGATGCAGCGCATGGGGGTGCTGGCCGTGGAGATGGAGGCGGCGGGCATCTACGGTGTCGCCGCCGAGCACGGCGCCCGTGCCTTGACGGTCCTGACCGTCAGTGACCACATCCTGCGCGGTGAGCAGACCTCGTCGGTTGAACGGCAGACCACCTTCGATGCGATGGTGGACATCGCCCTCGATGGGCTCCTGCGTGACCGTCAGCACCCGGCCTGATCCCACCTACTGCCGTTGACGGTCCGTGCCGATCAGCCGCGTACCAGCGCCAGCTGCACCAGGAGACCGACCAGGATCACCACCAGCAGCATGGCGGCGCCACCGAGGTTGCGTCGGATCACCTCCGACTCGCGTCCGGTGGCGCCCGCTGCGGAGGTGCCGACGGCGGCCACGGCCGGGGTGATCGCGTTGCCGACGTTGCCGCCGGCGGTCTGCCCCGACAGCAGGATCGCAGGCAGTACACCCAGCGCGACGGCGACCTCCGCCTGCAGGGAGCTGAACAGGGCGTTGGACGCGGTCGTCGCACCGGTCAGGACCGTGCCGAGGGTGCCGAGCGGCGCCGATACCACCACGAACCCGGCACCGAGCCCGGAGGCCAGGGCGGTGGCCAGGGCGGTGATCATGCCGGACTCGGTCAGCAGCGCCGCCAGCACGGTCAGCCCGAGGATGCTGGCGCCGACCTTGCGGCAGCGTGCCAGCCAGCTGGTCACCGCGGTGCGGCCGGCGCCGGGCGGCCACCAGCCGCGCCGCCGGTAGGTGAGGTAGCCGACCAGGGCGGCCAGCAGCACGTAGGGCAAGGGGTGCAGCAGGGGTCGGAACACCGGGGTCACCGCCGCATCGGCGGTGGCGAACCCGAAGGCGGCCGCACTACCCGGCAGCACGGGGGCCAGCTCCGGGACGCGCTCGAACAGCGCCCGGACCGGTGGCACGGCGAACCCGATGGTGGCTGTGACGGTCAGGACCACGTAGGGCGCCGCCGCGGTGAGCAGCGGCCCACCGGCGGGCCGTTCGGCGCCGCGGCCCGGGAGCAGCCACCAGCAGGCCACCAGCCCCACCAGCCCCGCCGCGGTGGAACCCAGCGCCGGCTGGGCCTGCACCACCGCGACCAGGGTGACCCCCATCGCCGCGGCGATGACCAGCACCCGCCACCGATCACCCGCCACCCGCTTGCCACGGCGCAGCACCAACCACCCGGAGACCACCGCGGTCACCGCCAGCAGCACCGAGGCCCGCAACGCGAAGTCGGCAGCCTGCGGTCCGGTCAGCCGCGCGGTCGCCTCCGCCATGAAGTAGCTCGAGCCCATCGACCCGAAGGTCACCGACCACTGGTAGCCGATCAGGCACGCGGCCACCGCCGCCACCGGCGCCATCCCCCGGCGCACCAGCATCGGCGCACTCATCGCGATCGGTGCCCCGAACCCCGCCGCCCCCTGCAGGAAGGACGGGAGCACGAAGGCCAGCAGCGTCAGCCGTCGCCCCTCGGTGGGGGCGAGCTGGTCAGCGGCGTCGGAGAGATGGTCCAGCGCTCCCGAACGGTCGAGGATCTCGAACGCCAGCAGTGCCGGCAGCACGATCAACAGGATCCAGGCCCCCGTCCACACCCCCCGCAGCACCGCCACACCCACACCCGCCACCGGGAGACCGAACACCGTCGCCGCCAACACCCCCGCCACCACGGCGCTGACCCAGGCACTCGGCGTCAACGGCCGCGACCGCAACACCAAGGTCGTGAGCAGTGCGATCGGCAGCACCGCGACGATCACTGCCCACGTCGGCCACACACCTGCTCCTGACCGGTCACCGACCACCTCGGTGCACCGTTCGGCGAGGCTAGCGGTGACCGCGCACGGCTAGGCTCGCCACGCCCGCGGCGCCCGCGGTGGCGACGACCAGGAGCCGGATGATGACCACCTTCGTGTCCCTCGAGGTGGCTGCTGACACCCGCGTGGCCACGGTGCGCCTCGACCGCCCGCCGATGAACGCCCTCTCCCTCGAGATGTGGGAGCAGCTCGACGCGGCCGTCGCGGCGGCGATCGCCGACGAGCGGGTGCGGGCCCTGATCGTCTGGGGAGGGCCGAAGGTCTTCGCCGCCGGTGCCGACATCTCCGAGTTCCCCGCGCTCACCCCGGCGGCTGCCCGTCGCTACAGCGAGGTGTTGCAGCGCACCCTGGACCGCCTNGCGCGGGCCCCGATGGTGACCATCGCCGCGATCCACGGCTACGCCCTCGGCGGCGGCTGCGAGGTGGCGCTCGCCTGTGATCTNCGCGTTGCAGCCGACAACGCCAAGCTCGGGCTTCCGGAGGTGCTCCTCGGTCTGCTCCCCGGTGCCGGTGGCACCCAGCGGCTCCCACGCCTGATCGGGCTGTCCCGCGCCAAGGAGCTCGTGCTGTCGGGCCGGATGGTCGACATGGTCGAGGGTGAGCGCATCGGTCTGGTCGATCGCGTCGCCCCGGCCGACGACCTGCTCGCAACCGCCGAGGAGCTCGCGGCACGCTTCGCCGCCGGCGCGGCCTCCGTGGCCCTGGCCAAGCGGGCGATCGAGGATGGCACCGAGCAGAGCCTCGATCAGGGCCTGAGGCTCGAGTCCGAACTGTTCGCCGCGGCCTTCGCGACCGAGGACGCGACCACCGGGATCGCGAGTTTCCTCGAGCACGGCCCTGGCCAGGCCGCCTTCCACGGCCACTAGGAGCAGCAGTGAGCGCCGAACCCCTCGATCCCGCCACGATGCCGACCACCGGCGATGCGCTGGCCACCGGTGACGTGCCCCCGGATGTCCGCACCCTCGGCCTCAAGGCGAAGCAACGGATCTACCACGACTGGGAGTCGCGCAACTACGACAGCAAGTTCTCCATCTCCTACGACCAGCGCTGCATCGACTACGCCCGCGACCGCTTCCGCAAGGTGGTCCCGGAAGGCGCCGGCTTCGGGAAGGTGCTGGAGGTGGGGGCCGGCACCGGGTTCTTCCTGATCAACCTCGCCCTGGCGGGCTGCGTCGACGGTGCCGAACTGCACGCCACCGACCTCTCCGACGGGATGCTGGAGGTCTGCCGGCGCAACGGGGAGGAGCACGGCCTCGAGGTCGTGACCCGTCAGGGTGACGCGGAAGCGCTGCCCTACGAGGACAGCAGCTTCGACCTGGTCATCGGCCACGCCTTCATCCATCACCTCCCCGTGCCCGGCGCGGCGCTGCAGGAGATGGCGCGGGTGCTGAAGCCCGGCGGCACGCTGGTGATCGCTGGTGAGCCGACCGAGCTCGGTGACAAGCTGTCATGGATCGTCAAGAACGCCACCTGGCGGTCCTTCTGCGCGGTGACCTCCCTGCCCGGGCTACAGACGCTGCGTAAGCCCTCGATCACCGCCGCAGGTGGCACCGCCACCGACGAGGTGCTCGCGCGTCTCGAACACGAGGTCGACCTGCACACCTTCCGCCCCAAGGATGTGGAGAAGATGGCCCGCCTGGCCGGGCTAACCGAGGTGTCGGTGGTCACCGAGGAGCTCACCGCGAACTGGGTCGGCTGGTCGGTCCGCACGATCGAGGGTGCCGTACGCCCGGGCCTGCTCGGCTCGCGCTGGGCGTTCGCCGCCTTCCACAGCTACCTCGCGCTGCACCGGTTCGATGACGAGGTGCTGGCGAGGTTCGTCCCCCGGGAGCTGTTCTACAACCTCATCCTCCACGCCCGTAAGCCCTACCCGCAGTGAGCTGCGATCACCTCGAACCGGCCGGTCAGCCCGACCCGGTCGTCCCTGCCGGGCAGTCGGGGGTGGAGGACGACGCGCGCGCAGCCCACGCCGCCCACCTCGACGCGGTGGTCCGCGCCGAGACCGCCCGTGAGGGGCTGGCGCGCGCGAGCCGTGTCGCCGACGACCTGCTGGCCGACGCCGGGGTGCCGCCGCACCTGCGTCGCCCGCCGTTGCGGACCCGCTACCCGCGCTGGGGCTGGCGCGAGGCCGTGCGGATCGCGGTCACCCGCCGCATGGTGACCCCGCAGTACCTCAACCTCTACCGCCGTGCGGCCTGGCACCGGGCACGGGCGGCGGCGACCGGCAACAACATCGTGTTCCAGGGGATGCTGTTCACCGGCAAGCGGGTGGAGTTGCGCGCACGCCGGGGACACGGGCGGCTGGTGATCGGCCCGTGGTGCTGGATCGGCAACGACAACAAACTGCGGTCCCACGAGGGGCAGCTCACCGTGGGTGCCAAGGTCGTCCTCGGCCGGGACAACGTGGTCAACAGCTACCTCGACGTCGAGGTGGGTGACGCCGCGATCCTGGCGGACTGGATCTACGTGTGCGACTTCGACCACCGCATCGAGCGCCTGGACATCCCGATCAAGGACCAGGGGATCGTGACGTCACCGACCCGCATCGGCGGTGACGTGTGGATCGGGGAGAAAGCCAGCGTGCTGCGCGGGGTCGACATCGGGCAGGGCGCGGTGGTGGCCAGCCACTGCCTGGTCAACCGCGACCTGCCTCCCTTCGCCATCGCCGTCGGCGTCCCGGCCCGGGTGGTGCGCTCCCGCCTGCCGACGGGCATGGACCCCGAGGAGGCGGCAGCGCTGGTGCGGCTCGGGCGTCCCATCCCGGGCGATCCGCTGGACCGCTGAGGACTGGCGGCCCGGATCCGTGCCCGCCGCCTGGCACCTGACGTAGGGCACTTCTCCTCTGCGCCGGTTCGACCGGTTTACGCAGGATCGGGTCGCCTCGGTCGCCGTACTTTTCGTCGCACGCCACAGGCCCGTGTCTAGGCCCCGTTCGCGACGCAGGGCCGCCTGGGACGGTCATCGTGGCCGTCCATGCGTCCGGGCGCACCTCGGAGCACGGGAGGACGTGGATGATGCAGGGGCTGGACACCGAGACGCTGCAGATGACGCTGGAGGCGATCGGTGACTTCGCGTCACGGGAGCTTCACGACGAGCGGTTGATCGAACTCGATGAGGCGGATGAGTACCCGGCGGAGTTGATCCGCCGGATGTGCAGCGATGAGCTCGGCATCCAGCTGCTGTTCATCGCCGAGGAACACGGCGGCATGGGCGGCAGCGCGTACGACGTCTACCGGGTGTGCGAGCGGATGGCCCGCATCGACCTCGGTGTCGCCACCTCGGTGTTGGCCACCTTCCTCGGCAGCGACCCGATCCTGATGGGGGGGACCGATGAGCAGCAGCACCGCTGGATGAGCAGGATCGCCAACGAGGGCCTGCTCATGGCCTACGGCGCCACGGAGGCGGAAGCGGGCAGCGACCTCGGTTCGCTGAAGACCGTCGCGATCCCCGTCGAGGAGGGCGGCGAGGTGGTCGGCTACCGGATCACCGGGCAGAAGCAGTGGATCTCCAACGGTGCGGTTGCGGACCTGTACTCCATCCTGGCCACCACCGACAAGGGTCCGACCTGGTTCATCCTGGAGAAGGGGCTCGAGGGTTTCTCCTCCGCGGCACCGGAGAACAAGCACGGCATCCGGCTGTCCAACACCGCTGCGCTCTACCTCGACGACGTCCACGTGGGCGCCGACGCCCTGGTGGGTACCGAACTCGGTCAGGGTCTGGTGCAGGCGCAGCAGGTCTTCGGCTACACCCGGCTGATGGTCGCGGCCTTCGGTCTGGGGGGTGGCTGGGAGGCCCTGGACCGGGCTATTCGCTACTCGCGTGAGCGCATCCAAGCCGGTGGTCCGCTATCGGAGAAGCAGGGCTATACCCACAAGCTGATCGTGCCCCACGTGCTCAGGCTGGAGGCGGGCCGCGCCTACATCGAGGAGACCGCGGAGCGCATCGACGAGGGCACCCACGGCCACCTCAACACCGAGGGCGCCATCGCGAAGTACGTCGCGACCGAGGCCGGCAACGACGCCGCCGACGCCGCGATACAGGCACTGGGTGGCTACGGCTACACCCACGACTACATGGTGGAGAAGATCCGGCGTGACGTGCGCATCACCACGATCTACGAGGGCACCTCGGAGATCATGGAGATGACCATCGCCCGTGACCGCTGGCAGCAGCACCTCAAGTCCCGCGGCGCCCACTACCACGACCAGGCCGCGGAGCTCGAGCGTGTCCATGCCACCCACCCCACCATCGGAGCGGACCTCGCGGCGCTGGCCCACCACGCCATCGCCGAGCTGCTGGAAGCGGCCCGGGTGGCACGGCTCACCCGCAACCAGCACGTGCTGTTCACCCTGGGTCGGTTGCTCGCCGAGGTGGAGGCTGCCGCCGCGTTGGTGCGTCGCGCACGGCGAGCCGCCGACGGCGAGCTCCCCGACAAGACCGATGGACGCTTCGACGCCGCCGGGATCGCCGATCTGAGCCGGGCACACGCGCGGCGGGTCGCCAGCCAGGTCGCTGAGCAGGGCGCCGCGCTGGTGGTGTCGGCCGGCGGGGCCGAGGACCCTGCCGCGCTGGTGGAGGCCATCGGGGGAGCGAGGATCCTCGCCGCCCAGGCTGGGGGACTGGCCGATCTCGACCGCGCGGCGGATGTCATCTACGGGCGGGTGTAGCGGGCACAGCAGTGCACCAACGGGGCAGCGGGAGGCAGCATCGTGGAGCCAGTAGCGATCATCGGGGTCAGTGCAGTCCTACCGGATGCATCGGACGCACCCGCCTTCTGGGCGAACGTGGCGGGTGGCCGGTACTCCATCAGCGAGGTCGACCCCGAGCGGTGGGACCCGGAGCTGTACTACCGCCCGGAGCCGCAGCCCGACAAGACCTACTCGAAGATCGGTGGCTGGTGCCGCGAGTGGGAGTGGGACCCCATGGGATGGCGGATGCCGATCCCACCGAAGGTCTCCGAGGCGATGGATGACGCGCAGAAGTGGGGCGTGAACTGCACCCGCGAACTGCTCGCCGATCACGGCAAGGAGATCGACCGGGACCGCACCGCGGTGATCGTCGGCAACGCCATGGGTGGGGAGAAGCACTACGAGACCGCCCTGCGGATCGCCGCACCGGAGGTGGTGCGCTACCTGCAGCACACCGCGTCCTTCGGCGCGCTGCCGACCGAGACGCAGCTACGCATGGCGCAGGAGCTCATCGCCCGGATGGGCGCTGAGCTCCCGCCCGTCACCGAGGACTCGATGCCCGGTGAGCTGGGCAACGTGCTGGCCGGGCGGATCGCCAACCTGTTCAACCTGCACGGTCCCAACTACATCACCGACGCCGCTTGCGCCTCGGCCATGGCCGCGATCGACGCCGCCATCGCCGGGCTCAACGACCGCGCCTTCGACACCGTCATCACCGGCGGGATCGACCGCAACAACGGCGCGTCGAGCTTCATCAAGTTCTGCGCCATCGGCGCGCTGTCGGCCACCGGCACCTACCCCTTCGACGCCCGTGCCAACGGCTTCGTGATGGGTGAAGGCGGCGCGCTGTTCCTGCTCAAGCGCCTGGCCGACGCGGAGCGCGACGACGACCGCATCTACGCCGTCATCCGGGGCGTGGCCGGTGCCAGCGACGGCAAGGGCAAGGGCATCACCGCACCCAACCCGGCGGGGCAGCGCATCGCTGTGGAGCGCGCCTGGGCGGCCTCCGGGGTGCACCCCGGCGAGTGCAGCCTCATCGAGGCCCACGGCACCTCCACCCGGGTCGGCGACGTCGTCGAGGTCGGCGCCATCGGCGATGCCTTCGCGGGTGCGGCGCTCGCACCGGGCAGCGTTGCGCTGGGCTCGGTCAAGTCCAACATCGGCCACCTCAAGGCTGCTGCCGGTGCCGCTGGGTTGCTCAAGACCACCCTGGCGATCCACCACCGCCAGTTGCCGCCGAGCCTCAACTTCGCAACCCCCAACCCCAACATCGACTGGTCGGTCTCACCCTTCACCGTCAACGCACAGTTGCGGGACTGGGAGGTGCCGGCGGGTCGCGTCCGCACCGCCGGTGTCAGCGCCTTCGGGTTCGGCGGCACCAACTTCCACATGGTGGTCGAGGAGTACCAGCCCGGCCGGGTCCCACCGCCCGAGCAGACCCGGGTTCACGCCGCCGCCGTCGCGCCTGCCGCTGCTGGCGGCCCTGCGGCGACCGCCGACGCACCTGCGCCCGCCGCCGCGCCTGTGCCCAAGGCGCCACTGCGCGGCGCGGCGGTCCTCGGTGCCGCCGATGAGGCCGGCCTCCGGCTACGCCTCCAGGACCTGGCCGGAGCCGCCGCCCGTGGTGAGACCCCGCCGGTACAGGCGCCGCTCGCCGATGACCTGTCGGCAGCCCACCGCGTCGCCATCGACTTCGCCGACGCCGAGGATCTCGCCGACAAGGCCGCCGCGGCCCTCAAGGCCATGGATGCACCGGCGCTGTGGAAGCCGCTGCGCAGCCGCGGGGTGTTCCGCGGTGTGGGCCCGGCAGCCACGGTGGCGTTCCTCTACCCGGGCCAGGGTTCCCAGTACGTCAACATGCTCAAGGGCCTCGCGGCACTGGACCCGATCGTGGCAGGCACCTTCGAGGAAGCCGACGAGGCGATGGCCACCTTCATCGATCGGCCCCTGTCCAGCTACATCCTGCTCGATGGCGATGACCCGGACCGCAAGGCCGCGGCGGAGCTCGAGCTGATGGCGACCGAGATCACCCAACCGGCGATGCTCACCGCCGATGAGGCGCTCACCCGCCTGCTGGCCGCCTACGGCATCACCCCCGACGTGGTCATGGGCCACAGCCTCGGTGAGTACGCCGCCCTGGTCGCCGCGGGTTCCCTCACCTTCGCTGCGGCACTGGAGGCGGTCAGCGCCCGTGGGCATGAGATGGCCAGCCTCGAGGTCGAGGACAAGGGCAAGCTGGCCGCGGTGTTCGCGCCTGTGGAGGAGGTGCAGCGCATCGCGGAGGAGGTGGACGGCTACGTCGTGCTGGCCAACGTCAACTCCACCGGGCAGTCGGTGCTCGGTGGCGCCTCGGAGGCGGTCGAGGCCGCCGTCGCTGCCTGTGATGAGCGCGGCTTCACCACCTTCGTGCTTCCGGTCAGCCACGCCTTCCACACCCGGATCGTCGCGGACGCCAGCGAACCGCTGCGCCGCACCCTGGAGCGACTCGAGCTGCGCGCACCGGAGCTACCGGTGATCTCCAACGTCACCGGCGGGTTCTACCCCACCGGCCCGGATGCCCGGGAGCGGATGCTCGAGCTCCTCGCGGAGCAGGTGGCCTCACCCGTGCAGTTCGTCACCGGCCTGCGGTCCGTGCGCGAGGCCGGCGCCGAGGTGTTCGTGGAGGTCGGCCCGAAGCGTGCGCTGCAGGGCCTCGCCAGCGACGTGGTCGGTGACGACGAGGTCCTCAACCTGTTCACCAACCACCCCAAGTTCTCCGACGAGGCCGCCTTCAACCAGGCGCTGTGTGGCCTGTACGCCGCCGGGCGCGGTGCAGGGCGCGCCCCGGCCGTGGCAGCACCCGCTCCAGCCGCACCCGCCCGCACCGCAGTGCCCCCGATCGCCGCCCCCACCTCGACGGAGCTCACTGACATGACCGAGACCGACCGTTCCTACCTCGAGCTCGGTCGTGCACTGGGCAGCTTCCTGGAGCGTGCCGGCTCGCTGGCCGCCCCGGCTGCCGCAGCGGCCCCGGCCCCGGCGGTCGGCCCTCCAACAGCAACCGAACCCGTGGCCATCACCGGGGCCGCCCTCGGCCTACCCGGCACCCCGCGGGTGTTCGACGACCACCAGGTCGCGCGCATCCTCGGTGGTGAGCAGTTCATCACCCCGATCCCCGACCCCATGCGGCAGCGGATCGCAGACCGCCGGATCACGCGGCTGGTCAAGGGCGACGACGGCCAGGCCAACTTCGAGACGATCGACGACCCGGCGGCAGTGATCAAGCTGGCCGCGCAGGCGGGTGCCCTGGACCTCGCCGCGGAGTTCGGCATCGATCCCGACCGCGTCGCCGCACTCGGCCGTTCCACCCAGCTGGCCATCGCCGCCGGGGTCGACGCCCTGCGCGACGCCGGTATCCCCATCGTGCAGCGGTACCGCACCACCGGTGTCGGCAGCCAGCTGCCCGACCGCTGGGGGCTGCCCGATGAGCTGCGCGACGACACCGGCGTGATCTTCGCCAGTGCCTTCCCCGGCATGGACGAGATCACCGACGAGGTGTCGCGCTTCGAGCAGGACGCCGGACGTCGACGCCAACGTGACGAGCTCGCCGCCGTGCGCGACCGCATCGCTGCGAGCACCCCGGACAGCGCCGCCCTCGCGGCGCTCGACCAGGAGCTCGAGGCCCTCGACCAGCGCATCGCCGACGAGGCCTACACCTTCAACCGCCGCTTCCTGTTCCGTGTCCTGTCGATGGGGCACTCCCAGTTCGCCGAGCTGATCGGTGCCCGCGGTCCCAACACGCAGATCAACTCGGCCTGTGCCTCCACCACCCAGGCGGTGGCCCTCGCTGAGGACTGGATCCGGGCGGGCCGCTGCCGTCGTGTGGTCATCGTGGCCGCTGACGACGCCTCCTCCGAGGAGCTGCTGCCCTGGATCGGCGCGGGCTTCCTCGCCTCAGGAGCCGCCGCCACCGATGAGCGGGTGGAGGACGCGGCGCTGCCCTTCGACCGGCGCCGTCATGGGATGCTGCTCGGCATGGGCGCTGCCGGCATCGTGGTGGAGTCGGCTGAGGCCGCCCGCGAGCGTGGCATCACCCCCATCTGCGAGGTGCTCGGCGCCACCACCGCCAACAGCGCCTTCCACGGCACGCGTCTCGACATCGACCACATCGGCCAGGTCATGGAGGACGTCGTCAGCCAGGCCGAAGCCCGTGGTGTCTCCCGCCAGGCCATCGCACCGGAGACGGTGTTCGTCTCGCACGAGACCTACACCCCGGCACGCGGTGGGAGCGCCTCGGCGGAGATCCACGCGCTCAAGCAGGTGTTCGGACCGGCTGCTGACCGCATCGTCATCGCCAACACCAAGGGCGTCACCGGCCACCCGATGGGCGTCGGTGTCGAGGACGTGGTCGCGATCAAGGCGCTGGAGACCGGTGTGGTCCCGCCCGTGGCGAACTTCCGCGACGTCGATCCCGACCTCGGACAGCTGCACCTGTCCCGGGGTGGGTCCTACGACGTCAACTACGCCCTGCGGCTGGCTGCCGGCTTCGGCTCGCAGATCTCCATGATGCTGCTGCGGTGGACGCCGACCCCCGACCGCCAGCGCCGCGCACCCGACGACCTCGGCTTCACCTACCGGGTGACCGACCCCACGGCCTACCGCAACTGGCTGGCACAGGTGGTGGGCCGCGCGGATGCCGAGCTCGAGGTCAAGGACCGTTGGCTGCGGGTCGTCGACACCGGCCCGGCCGGCCAGGCGGGCAGCGTCGGCTCCTCACCCGTGAGCGTGCCGGCCACCACCGCAGCGCCGGCCACAGCTGCGCCCGCACCCACCCCCGCACCCAACCCCGCACCCGCTGCTGCTCCTGCACCCGCTGCCGCGCCTGTTGCTGCTGCGGCCGAGGCCCCGGCTGGTGATCCGGTCGAGGATGCGATCCTGGAGCTGGTGTCGGAGCAGACCGGGTACCCCTCGGACATGCTCGATCTGGAGCTGGACCTGGAGGCTGATCTGGGTGTGGACACGGTCAAGCAGGCGGAGTTGT
>SL_7KL_010_BRINEDRAFT_10001393_pt1 | contig 11582 bp, 12 predicted proteins | sample SodLak_010_BRINE_FD_10663 | JGI IMG/M metagenome (IMG submission 10663)
GATCAGGTCGGCCTTCACCGTGCGCGGGACCGTCAACCCGACGTGCCGGCGCTCCGAGGGCGCTTTGTCCCCGCGACGTGACCTGGTGGTGGCCATGAGCAACCCCTCCCCTGCCGGCGACGGCGGCCGGGAGCCGGACGACCCCCGCCTCCAGCGCCGCACTACCACGTTATACGACGAGGTGGTGGGTTGGCCGATCGCAGCCCGGGGGCAGCCCTCCGCAGCCGGACAGCAGATCGGTGGGCTGGGGCCATCAGCCCTGGCCACCGACACGCACCAACCCCACCATGCGGCAAGATCGGTGCGGGCGACCGGTCACCCCCGACCGTCCAGGCGCACCAACCACGACCCGATGTCCGGCCTCTGATCACACCGCTTCGCTCCGGGCGTTGGCTGGACAGCACATCGCGTGATGCGACCGGGCACGAACCAGCAACGTAATGGCGGCCTAGCCGTTGGGACGCTGATTGACACGTCGCCTCCGTGGCATAGCGGCTAGGACGGAGCGTCCACGCCTCCGGGCTCCCTGCCCCCCCCGCTGCCACTCAAACGCGGCTCCCCAGTGACACCGCGATCCACACCGAAACCCCGCCCACACCGAAACCCCGCTCAGGATGGAGACCGAGCGGTGTCCCCAACACCGAACGGCGGTGAAGCACCTGCATCCTCAACGAGGACAGCAGGCCTTCTGCTCCGGATGTGAAGGACACGACCGGCGGACCGAAGCCGGTAGGAGCCGGCCGTCCTACGATCATCCTGTCGTCCTCGCGGAACGGACCTGAGCATGGCCGTCATCCAGTTGCGGGAGGTCACCCGCCGCTTCGGTGACGTCACCGCTGTCGACGGTGTCACGCTCGATGTCGAGGAGGGCGAGATCGTCGGCCTTCTCGGGCACAACGGCGCAGGCAAGACGACGTTGATGCGTCTGATCAACGGGTTGTTGCGTCCTGACGGCGGCGGGATCCGGGTGGTGGGCGTCGACCCGACACAGCGAGGGCACGAGGTACGGCGGCTCACCGGTGTGCTCACCGAGTATCCCGCGCTCGAGGGCTACCTCTCCCCCCGAGAGAACCTCCAGACCTACGCCGCCATCAACGGGGTCGACCACGGTGCTGCCACGGAACGGATCACGCACCTGCTGGACCGGCTCGGCCTGTCCACGAAGGCGGATGAGGCCTGTCGGGACCTATCAGCCGGGCTCAAGCAACGGGTGGCCCTCGCCCGAGCGCTCATGCACCAACCGGCGGTGCTCCTGCTGGACGAGCCGACCACGAACATGGACCCGGTGGCCGCCCGGGAGGTCCGCACGCTGGTCAGCGAGGCTGCCCGAAGCAACGGCCAGACCGTATTGCTGTCCACCCACAACCTCGCTGAGGCGGAGTCGCTGTGCGACCGGGTGGCCATCATGCGAGCGGGCCGCCTGCTGCGCTCAGGCGCGCCGGACGAGTTGCGACGCGATCTCGGGACAGCGGAACACGTGCGGATAACGACCGACCCGGAGCGATCGAAGAGCCTGCAGGAAGGGCTGGCGCCGAGGTGGCTGGTGACACCGCTCGATGCGGCCACGATGGAGGTTCGCCGCGCGGTGAGCAACGGCGCGCCGCTGGCCGTTGCCGACATCGTCGCCCACCTCGCCGCCCGCTCGGTCCCGATCCACCGGGTCGAACCTGTCGAGCCGACGCTGGAGGATCTCTACGTCGCGCTCCACGCGGATGATCCGGGGGTTGGTCCAGGGCCTGGTCCAGGGGAGTTCCTCGCCGAGAAGCCGACCGGGGGCCGGGCATGAACCGTGGTGCGGTTCGGGCTATCGCGCGCAAGGACCTGGCTTCGGTCGTCCGCAACCGGGGCGTCCTGATCCCGCTCCTGGTCACCCCGTTCATCGTGCTGGTGGTGATGCCCGTGCTCCTGGTCGGAGGCGTGGAGTCACTGGGCCGTGCCGGGGCCGACCTGCCAGGCGCCGCGGCACAACCCTTCGCCGCGATCGGCGAACAGGTGACGGCCACCGACCGGATCGACGATGTGGCTGATCCGCGGGCCCAGTGGGCCACCTTCGTGCTCGAGGTGTTCCTGGCCCCCCTCTACCTCCTCGTACCGCTGATCGTCGCCACCGTCATCGCTGCGGACTCCTTCGCCGGCGAGCGCGAGCGTGGCACCCTCGAGGCCCTCCTGCACACCGCGACCACCGACCGAGAACTGCTCCTGGGCAAGTTCCTCGCCGCCTGGGTGCCGGCGGTGACGGTGTCGTTGACCGGTTTCGTCGTCTACAGCGTCATCGCGAACGCCTTGGCCTGGCCGGCACTCGGTCGCGTGTTCTTCCCGACCCCGGCGTGGTTACTGCTCGCGCTGTTCGTGGCCCCCGGGATCGCTGCGTTGGGGCTCGCCATCATGGTCATCGCCTCCAGCCGGGTGAAGAGTTTGCAGGCCGCGCATCAGATCGGCTCGCTGGTCGTCCTGCCCGTCATCCTGCTCCTCATCGCCCAGGTCACCGGGGTCCTGCTGTTCGGACCCGGCCTGGTGATGGCGCTCGGTGTCGGCATCTGGGTCGCGGCACTGTCGCTGCTGGCGTTGGGTGCCTCGAGCCTGAGACGGGAGCGGCTGGCGTTGCGCCTGTAGCACCAACCGCCCCTGCAACCCATCGGCCGACCGTGGGTCACGGTCCCCCGCACGCCGTGCTCGTTCACCCCGGCACGTTGTGGGAGCCAGCCACCGCTGCGAGCGCTCCCAGCCGCTGCACCTGCTCAGCGACCGCCAGACCAGGTGCCGCCTCCATCGCCAACTCTGCGAGCAGGTCCAGGTCCGCCACCTCCAGGGGCTGATCACGACCGACGACCAGCACGCCGTAGCGGCCAGGTCCGATGGCCACCGCAGCAGCCATCAGTGACTCCGTGTGCGCGCCTGCGATCCCGGCGACCGCCGCCTGGACCTGCTCAACCGGGTCGATGAGCATCGCGCCGCCGGTCGCGTCGAGTTCGGCGAACAGCGGTTGATCGAACGGCACGATCCACGTGGCCTCGTGGCGGGTGAAACCGTGGTGAACGATCGGGATCCAGCCACGTTCACCCCGCCTCCACAGGGCGACGCTATCTGCTTGGAACAACTGCAAGGTGTCGAGGATGACGCCGCGAGCGAACGCTGTCCGGTCGGCGAGCAGCGGCAACTCATCGAGTAGCGCCTCCAGTTCGGAGGTCGCAGCGAGGACCCGGCCGAGCCGCGCCCGGAGGGCCTGTTCCGCGTCGCTGCCGGCCGCTCGACGCCGGGCCCGCCACCGTGTCGCCGGTCGTGTGGGTTCGATCTGCGGTGCGATCACACCGTGACCGACCGTCGTGAGCGCCACGGTCCGACGCCCCTCCACCGGCGCACCCGTTCCGAGCTCGCCAGTCACCTGGGGCGCTGTCAACTGCACCGTCGACGGGTGGGGTGACGGCCCCGATCCATCCGGCTGCTGGCCGCTGTCATGCGGTAGCGGCTGTGCACCGTCGTCGAGATCTACGGTGGNCGCATGCGGNCGGGAGGCTGGGGGTTCGCTGGGTTCCTCCCGGACGTCGATGATGACCTGGAGATCGACGTCCTCGTCGGTGGTCTGTTGTGACGTGGCCCTGCTGAACCGGCCGAAGAGGCGGTCGGTCAGTGATGCTGGTGGTGCGTCGCTACCGGGCACCCCTGCCGGTGCTGGCACGTCGGCGTCCGTCGAGGCCGGATCCCCACCGGTCTCGCGGTCAGGTGGTCGGTCGTCGACACCGAGCGCGGAAGCGATCCGCTGGACCAGTTCCTCAGCCGTGAACGGTCGCAGCAGCGCGACCACGCCTTCCGGCAGCTCCATCGCACCCGGATCAGCGCTCAGCACCAGCACGCCGGGGCACGTCAGGCGCGCTGCGCGGTCGAGGGCCTGCTCAGGGTCCGGTAGATCGAGGACCACGACATCCACGTCATCAGGCACCTGCTCCGCCGGCGACTGGCTACTGATCTCCCAGTCGTGCGCAGCGAAGGTCAACCCGATCACCAGCGAGGCGCTGCGCGTGACCACGAGCACCTGAGGTTGGGTGGTCATCATCGCCGTACCTCTCGTGCGCCGGCCGCAGGGCCGTGCTTCGTGCGTCAGTCCATCAGGATGAAGTCCTCGTAGATCGAGATCGCCGCTGGTCCGAGCAGGACGACGAAGATCGCCGGGAAGATGCACAGGATGAGGGGGAACAGGATCCGTACCGGCAGCTTCTGCGCGCGCTCCTCTGCACGCTGGCGACGTTTGATCCGGAGCTCGTTCGCCTGGACGTGCAGCACCCGGGCGATCGAGATCCCGAAGATCTCTGCCTGCACCATCGCCATCACGAAGGACTTCAGCTCCTCCACCGTGGTGCGGTTGGCTAGATCGCGCAGCGCTTCCCCGCGCCCCTTCCCGAGCCGCATCTCCTGTACGACGCGATACAGCTCCTCCCCGAGGGGGCCTCCCATCTCCCGGCTGACCCGGTCCAGCGCAGCGTCGAAGGACAGGCCGGCCTCGACGGTGATGGACATCAGGTCGAGCGCGTCCGGCAGCGCGAGTTGGATCTCCTTCTGTCGCGCCCCGGACCGCGAGCGTACGATCCACTCCGGCAGGTAGTAGCCGAGCGCGACCCCGACCGGTGCGACCAGGATGCTTCGGAACGCCCCGAAGCCGGCCAGTGGCAGCAGGATGACCATCGCGACGCCAAGCCCGACCGCCGTCAGCCACTTGGTCGCGAGCAACCGTGCTCCGTCCCACCCGGCGGGGCTGCCGGCGTAGACCAGTTCCTGGTCCAGCCGGTCGACGATGGCAGGGGGGCTGAAACGCAGCACCCGCTGCGCGAGCTTGCTCAGGTTGGGGAACACCACACGGCGCAGGACCGGGACGGCGAGCTGCTGCTCACGGACAGCTGCCCCCGGAAGCTCCGACGAGCGCATGGTCCGCAAGGACCGGTTGACGGCCCGCCGCTCGGCTGTGGAGGCGATCAGTGCGTAACCGAGCAGGGCCACCGCCAGGAACGCAGCGAACAGGCCGAGCGAGATGACCAGCGACGGCTCGAGGTCCATCATCACACCTCGATCTTGATCATGTTGCGGATCCAGAGCCAGCCGATCGTCATCAGGAGCAGCACGCCGAGCAGCATGAAGATGCCGATCGGATGGGTGAACAGCGTCAGCATGTACTCCGGATTCACGATCAGCAGGTAGCCGAACAGCCCGATCGGCAGCGCGAACAGGATGATCGCGGACAGGCGACCCTCAGCGGTGAGCACGTCCACCTGGCGACGGACCTGCTCCCGTCCCCGGAGCGTCTCCGCCACGGTCTCCAACAGCTCGGCGAGGTTGCCGCCGACCTGGCGCTGGATGTTCATCGCCACCACGACCCAGCGGAAGTCGTCGTTGCCGATGCGGTCCGCCATCGAGGCCAGGGAGTCCTCGAGCGGAAGGCCCAGACGAGCCTCCGTGAGGGCTCGTTGGAACTCGCTCGACATCGGGTCGCTGACCTCCTTCACGACGGTGTCGATGGCCTGCAACACGCCGTACCCGGCCTTCAGCGTGCCCGCGATCAGCTGGAGTGTGTCCGGCAGCTGTTCCATGAACCGGTTCTGCCGCCGCTTCGCGGCACTGGACAGCAGCAGCGAGGGGAACGCCACCCCCACCACCAGACCGAGTGATCCGAAGAGCCAGCTGTCCGTCAACGCCCACATGACGGTGAGCCCCAGGAGGCCACCGACCACCCGGATGGTGGTGAACTCTGCTGCCCGCAGCTGCCAGCCTGCCTGATCGATACGGCCCTGGAGACGCTCGTCATACCCCTCGGGTTTCGGGGTCTTGGACACCAGATCGATCGCGGTGCGTCCGATGGCCGAGGCGGTCAGGCCCGCCTCCGGACGTGCCGGTGCGTTGTTGCGATCGACCATCGTCAGACCCCGCCGCAGGGTCCGCGAGGCCTCCGGGTCACCCTTCGGATAGAACAGCAGCAGGAGGACGCCGACGATGACCACGAACGCCAGAGCGAGCGCGACGAGCAGCGCGGTCGGCTCGACCAACGCAGGTGTTGCGGCGGACAGAAGCACGTTCATCGTGTGCCTGCTCGGCGGTGGAAGGGCTCGGGGTCGAACCAGGAACTGTCGACGTGGACAGCGAGATCCTCAAGGTCGTGCACCAGCTTCGGACGGATACCCGTCGGCTTGAGGTGTCCGAGGGAGCGTCCGGTGTCCTGGTCGAAGCCCATCCCGTGGTCGTAGAGGAACACATCCTGCATCGTGATGGTGTCACCCTCCATGCCGGTGATCTCCGACACGTGCGTGATGCGCCGGGAACCATCCTTCATGCGGGACTGGTGGACGACGAACTGGATGGCGGAAGCCACCTGCTCACGGATCGCCCGCATCGGCAGGTCGACGCCGGCCATCAGCACCATCGTCTCGATCCGTGCGAGCGCGTCCCGGGGTGAGTTGGCGTGGACGGTGGAGATGGAGCCGTCATGACCGGTGTTCATGGCCTGCAGCATGTCGAGGGCTTCGCCGCCACGCACCTCCCCGACCACGATCCTGTCGGGTCGCATCCGCAGGGCGTTACGGACCAGGTCGCGGATGGTCACCTCGCCCCGTCCCTCGATGTTGGGCGGTCGGTACTCGAGCCGCACCACGTGTGGCTGCACGAGTCGGAGTTCGGCGGCATCCTCGATGGTGACGATGCGCTCGGCCTTGGGGATGAAGTTCGACAGCACGTTCAGCGTGGTCGTCTTCCCGGCGCCGGTACCACCGGAGACGAGGACGTTGGTCCGGCCCTCCACCGCGGCGGCCAGCAGGCTGGCGACCCTGGGCGACCACGTCCCGTAGGCAACCAGGTCCTGGCTCGTGAAGGCCTCAGCGGAGAACTTGCGGATCGTGAGCATCGGTGCGTCGACCGCAACCGGCGGGATGACCGCGTTGACCCGGGAGCCATCGGGCAGGCGAGCATCGACGTAGGGCTGGGCTTCATCAAGGCGCCGGCCAACCTCACCGACGATCTTCTCCATCACCCGTCGGAGGTGGCCGTCATCCAGGAAGGTGACGTCGGTGTGCTCCAACCGTCCGTCACGCTCCACGTAGACCACCTCAGGGCCGTTGACCATCACCTCGGTGACGGTCGGGTCGTGCAACAGCGGCTCGAGCGGTCCGTACCCGAGGATGTCATCGATGATGTCAGCGATGAGCTGCTTGCGGTCAGCCGCCGACATCGGCTCTGACTCCGAAGCGAAGACCTCGGCGAGTTTGCCGCGTACGGCGTCCTCGAGCTGCGTCTGCGAGGTCGCGCTGTCGTAGAGCCGCGGCCCGAGAGCCTTGACCAGCGCGAGGTGCGTGCGGCGTCTGAGCTGCACGAGCCGGTCAGGCACACCGGAATGGGCGTGGGTCGGCTTCGGCGCTGCTTCCGGGGCGTTCGTGACGGTCGCGTCGCGGACGGCCTCGACCTCGTCGGCGCGAACACCCGACAGGCGTTCGTAGAGTCCCATGGTCGTCCTTCGCGTCTATCGACGGCGGAACCTGCTCCGGGGCACCTCGGTGACAGCCCCCCGTGGGAGCAGTTCCGGGAGCAGTTGGTTGATGGCCTGGATGACCGGGGATCGTGGCCGTCCGATGGCCAGTGGCTGGCCCTGGTTGATGGAGAGTGGCACGTCCCTGCTCGAGGGGATCTGGACATCGATCTCCACCCCGAGCGACTTCTCCACCTCGCTGGTGCGCAGCCCCACCTTGCTGTCAGCACGGTTCAGCACGGTCCGGAGCTTCTCCCGGGGGTACCCGAGTTTGGTGATCGTGCTGATGGCGAGCTTCAGGTTCTTGATGCTGGGCACGTCCATGGAGCCGACCAGCACGATCTCGTCCGCGACATCCAGCGCGGTGAGCATCTGGTCGGTGAACAACGGGGGACCATCGATCACCGTCAGTGGGAACATGGTCTTCAGCAGCCCGAGGATGGTCTCCACCCCGGACGGATCGACCTGCTCTGCCAGGGACGGTTCCAGCGGGGCCGCGAGCAGGGCCACGCCCGACCGGTGGGCGGTGAGGTAGCCCTCGAGGGCCTCATCGTCCAGCCGTCCAGCATCGATGGCCGCGTCGTAGATCGAGAGGGCGGGCATGAGTTGCAGCATGATGGCCAGATCCCCGGACTGCAGGTCGAGGTCCACCAGTGCAACCCGCTGCTCGAGCTGCTGAGCGGCGAGCACCGCGAGGTTCGATGCCACCAAGGACTTGCCACAGCCGCCCTTGGTGGAGAACACCGCGACCAGCCGCCCCTGCTCCCCCTGCCCGTCGCCCTGCGGGCTCCCCCCCGCGTGCTCGGCGGCGATGCGGGCCCGAGCCCGTGCGATGGACTCGCTCCACTCATCGGCGGTGGCATCGAGGGTGAGCACATCGTCCACACCGGAGCGCAGCGCCTCGCGGAGGAACGGCGCTTCCAACGTCCTGGTCACCAGCAGGGTCGCGGTCCCATCTGCATCGCGTTCGGCCTTCTCCGCGAAGCGCAGCACCGCCTCGGGGTCCAGGCCCGGCCCGAGGATGACCACGCGGTCACGGTCCTCGGCATCAGCGATGATCGCATGGGCGCCCTCGATGTCGTGCGTGGCGGTCGGGCGCAGATCGGAGAGGATCTCCAGGAGCTGGTCCCGGAGATGGTCATCGGGTTCAGTGAGCAGGATCACGGTGCCTCGGTTGGGTGCGGGTCAGTCAAAGAGGTCGGCGAAGGTCCGCCCTGGCGTCCCCTGTGGTTCCGCGTCCTCAGGCAGCAGGGTGAAGTAGAGCAGAGCGTTCTCGATCGCGAACACGGCCCTCTCGACATCCTCGGGTTCGAGTGCGACGGTGAGCAGGACCTGCTCCGCCGGCTGCTGGATGCCGTCCTCACCCTCCTCGGTCACGATCCTGCGCCCGACGGCAAGGACGTCGATGCCCTGCAGGAGGTACTGCGTCCGGATCTCGCCGGGATCCTCCACCTCGGTCCCATCCTCAGCGACCTCGATGGTCGGAGGCTCGGAGACCGTCGCGAGCAGCGACACCTGATCGCCGGAGCGGACGAACGCGGCGACGCCAGGAGGCACGTCCACCTGGATGGAGAGCGCCTCGAGACCGTCGGGGATGTCCAGGTCGGAGAGCAACTCGGCAGGGTCACCCCAACGATCCCTGACGATCACCTCATCGGTGAGGATACGGTCGATCGTCACCAGCCCGGCCAACTCGTCGATGTCTGTGACCGCGCCCGGGGGCACGTTCGCCCGGGGCCGCTCACCGGTGACGATGGACCCCGCGTCCCGTGCNGCTTNGGCCGGGGTGCCCTCCGCGATCGTCGTCTCGGCCAGGAGGACCGCAACCGGCTCTGCATCCTCGAACGCTCGCTGTTCGATACCACGGATGTAGGTGAAGATCGCGAACGTCGCAGCGGCGGCGAGCACCACAGCGATGATCACCGCGAAGGCTTTGCCTGCTGATGGCGCGCGTGCCACTGTGGCCCCCTACCTGTGCGTTCCTCACTGGATGACCAACGCCCTGCGCGTCGGCCTAGCCGAACTTCGACACTAGGGGCAGAAACCGGTGCCCGCTCCGACGTCACAGATCGAGAAGCTCGCCTCGTCGAACATCGCGACCTCTTCTTCGTCGAAGAAGAACGGGCGCGCATCCGCGACGATCACGAACTCCGGCTGTCCGTTGAAGTTCGTCCCGATCCTGTTGCTGTTGTTGCAGTCCTGCGGGTCGGCTGGGTTGTTCCCCCCTCCAGGCAGGTTGCAGACGTTCTCCACCGTGGCGCGCAGGTACCCGACGATCCTGAGGTCGGCGTTGGTCCCTGGATCGCCGTCCCACGCATCGAAGATGGGGAAGCGGATCGTCTCGCCGCGAGCGCCACCAAGCTGGCTGATGTCGTTCCCCGTTGAGACATCGCACCAGAAACCCCCAACGGCTTCGCAGACGCCACTGAGCCATCCCCAACCTCCGGGCGTGCTCGGAGCTGGACCGCCCTCAGGCAGCCACTGGTCCTCCACACCGCACGCGGTCGAGGTGAGCGCGAAGATGGTCTGCACAGCCTTGTGGTAGGGGATCGCGAGCCTGCCGTCGTTCAGCGTGAACTCGCTCTGGTTCGATCCAACGAACAGGTCACCGCAGATCGCCATACCGTCCTCGAAATCGGAGACGCTGAGATCGAACTCGACGGTGGTTGTGCCTCCGGCGACGAGGTCGTCGCGCCCGCTCACGAAGCCTGGCGATGACTGTTGCGCCGTCATCCGTACCCAACCGGTGAACGCGTCCTCGTTGCAGCCCGCAGCGACGTCGATCACCTCGTTGTCACCGGCTGGGTCGTTGGACTCCAGCAGACGTCGGGCCTCGGTCTCCGCGACGTCCTCCTCACAGGACTCGCGCTCCCGCCAATCGTTGGCCAGCGCGATCGCCCCGGCGTGTGCCGCTGCGTCGGTATCGATGACCAGCGCCCGCCGTGATTGGAGTAGTGAGCCGCCATCCAGAGCGATGACGAGCAGTCCGACGCCGACGAAGGCCACGAAGACCGCGACGATCACCGCAACCGCGCCGTCCTCGCGGGAAAGGTGGGTGTACATGGCGCTCTCACTCTCACCAGTTGGTGTGGGGTGCCTCGCAACGGAACACGGCCGTGGCCTGGAGATCCGGGTTCAGCAGGCGGTTGCCGTCCCAGACGATCAGGCTGAAGCCATAGTCGTCACCGGTGAGCCCGGCGGTGACCGTCACCTCCTCAACGTCACCATCTGCGACCCCAGGCGAGCAGGCCGGCCCGGCGGTGACGGCGATGACGTCTGTATCCGGGACGAAGAGCACCGTCGCATCCCGAACGGCGTCGACGACGTCGCCCTGCGACACCGTACGTCCGAGCGAGGCGAGCCGCGCCCCCTCCCGTGCCGCTGCTTCCAGACCCTGACTGGCTGCGAAGATGAAGCCGAACTGCATGATGCCCATCACGAGCAGCACGAGGACCGGCAGGACGAGCGCGAACTCGACCGCCGAAGCCCCTTGGTCCGCGTCACGTCGCATCTGGCATCCCCCTGAGAAGCGTTCACCGCGCCCCTGGCGGTAACGCCACCGTCATAGTCTACGCCACTGGATCCAGTGAACGCGAGGGCCTGCTACGCATCCCCGGCTGACCTACTGCAAACCCGAGACCACTTCCTCGAATATCGGTGGCAGGCTCTCCCCGAGCGCCAGCACGGCGGCGAAGATCACGAGCGCGATCAGGCTTGCCATGATCGCGTACTCGACGGATGTGGCGCCCTCGCACGTGCGCATCCAACGTCGCCGCGAGTTCATGCCACACCCTTCTCACCCGGCCATGGGAAAGGAGTGAGGTCCGTTCAGTGGAGGCCGATATGAGAAATCGGCCTCCACCTACGAGATTACGGCCTTCAACCGCTTCAGTCCGATTCGCCAGTCCCCCCCACCGCGTCGCGAACCGTTTGGAATTGTTCGTCGAGGTTCGTGCCGAGCACGGTGACAGTGCCAATGATGACGACGGCGATCAATGCCACCATGATGCCGTACTCCACCGCGGTCGCGCCTTCCTCCCGGTGCCAGTGGAGGTCGATCCAGGTCTTCGCGTAGTGCAACATT
>SL_7KL_010_BRINEDRAFT_10001394_pt1 | contig 11582 bp, 15 predicted proteins | sample SodLak_010_BRINE_FD_10663 | JGI IMG/M metagenome (IMG submission 10663)
CCAAACCATAAAAAAAGGCTTTATCTAGCGATAAAGTCTCTTAATATTCCTGTTGATTTTAGGGATTGAGAAATGTTGAATGACGGTAGTTCGTTTAAGAACCTTTTGTTTTTATGCATGGGGTTTTAAAAACTGCAAGGCACCACAATCAATCCACTCATCATTCGATATTTTACATTGAAAAGTAGCGTTGATATCTCTTATTTCTACCTTTTTTTGATGATAATATGCCGTTTGGTTCGTTGATAAAACAATGGTTTTATAAAGCGTTAAAAGCGCATCAATGGTTAAAGCGTAACTTTTTTGAAGTTCATTTAAAAACACATCTCTTAGTTGAGTGATTTCATACACTGACTGGGTGACTTGTTTTAAAGAAGTCGCTTGATAATCATCATTAGACGGTTCACTATTTACATTTAAGCCAACCCCAATGATAATCAAAGCATGGGGTTGGACTTGTTCTATTAATATCCCACTAATTTTCTTACCATCGACGTATAGATCATTTGGGAGTTTGACAGAAGGGTTAAGTCCTTCATTCCTTAACACATTATAAAGCGCAATGGTAGTCATCATCAACGCCTTATTAGAATCATTCAATGATTTATAGTAGACACTCATTAATAAATCTTTATCTTTATGATCGTTCCAATGATTTCCAAACCTCCCCTTTCCTTTGGTTTGGTGTTTGGCTTGAACGGCCAAGTCTTCTTTTAAAAGAGACTTTAGGGTTTTAATATAGTCATTGGTTGATGGCAACGAGTCAAATACTTTAATATTCATTGTAGCCTCCTTTAGTCGGTATTTATCATAATATGTTTTTGAAAAAAATACCAGCGTTTTCACGCTGGTACTTTAACGTTTTGATGCTTTGGCTTGTTGAATATTTTTCCTAAGTTCTTTTTCAGCTTGCAAAAAGTCTTGGGTTCTTTTTCTGTTTTCTTCTAAACGATCTTGTCTTACTTCATTTAAATGATCCATTGCGCTATCTTTATTAAGGCCGACATGTGCTTCTTGAGCAATCACATTAATGTGGTTATCTTGATGTTCTAACGCANCGTTAATAAGCACTGTATATAAGGTTTCATCGCCTCTTACCATTTTAACGTAGCCGACATCAATGGCACTAATTAATGGCGCATGATCTTTTAAAACAGCGTAGTCTCCATTGTTTTTAGAACTCACTACGATATAATCAATGGTTTCATTGTATAGTTCTCCACTCGGTGTAACCACGACGAGTTTCATACTTTCACCTACTCACTGAGTTTCTTGGCTTTTTCAACGACATCATCGATACTCCCCACTAATCTAAACGCATCTTCAGGGTAATCGTCATACTTACCTTCTAAGATGCCTTTAAAGCCGCGAATCGTCTCATCAATTGGAACGTATGATCCTTTTTGCCCGGTAAATTGTTCTGCGACATGGAAGTTTTGTGATAAGAAGAGTCTTAAACGTCGGGCTCTNTGGACCACTTGTTTGTCTTCTTCACTGAGTTCATCCATTCCTAAAATGGCGATGATATCTAAAAGTTCATTGTAGCGCTGGATGGTTCTTTGGACTTCTCTTGCAATATGGTAATGCTCATCTCCTACGGTTTCAGGCTCTAAGGCTCTNGAGGTTGATTCTAATGGNTCAACCGCNGGATANATGCCTTCTTCTGAAATNTTTCTNGANAGGTTNGTNGTNGCATCTAAATGGGCAAACGTNGTTGCNGGNGCNGGGTCNGTATAGTCATCCGCTGGNACATAAACNGCTTGAATAGANGTAATNGACCCTTCTTTTGTNGANGTAATACGTTCTTGTAATTTCCCCATTTCAGTCGCAAGGGTAGGTTGATACCCAACCGCTGAAGGCATGCGTCCTAAAAGCGCAGATACTTCACTTCCTGCTTGAGTAAAACGGTAAATATTATCAATGAATAATAATACGTCTTGTTTTTCTTCATCACGGAAATGTTCAGCCATCGTTAACCCTGTTAAACCAACACGCATTCTTGCGCCTGGTGGTTCATTCATCTGACCAAACACCATGGCCGTTTTCTTGATAACGCCACTGTCAGTCATTTCATGATATAAGTCATTTCCTTCGCGGGTCCGCTCTCCAACCCCGGCAAATACACTGATTCCACCGTGTTCATGAGCGATGTTGTGGATAAGCTCTTGGATTAATACGGTTTTACCGACACCAGCACCACCAAATAACCCGATTTTACCCCCTTTAACATACGGCGCTAAAAGGTCTACAACTTTAATCCCGGTTTCTAAAACTTCTGTTTCACTACTAATTTCGTCTAATTTAGGGGCGGTGCGATGAATTGGCATTCTTTTAATGCGCTTATCAACCGCTTTTTTATTATCGATAGAATCGCCTAAAACATTAAATATGCGACCCAACGTTTTCTCACCAACAGGCACACTGATTGGACTTCCTGTATCAATGGCTTCCATGCCGCGCTTTAACCCATCAGTAGAATCCATCGCAATGGTTCTAACGACGTGGTCTCCTAAATGCAACGCGACTTCTAAGGTTAAATTAATATCCCCTGTATCATCTGCTTCATTTTTTTGTTCAATTTTAATGGCGTGGTTAATTTCAGGTAATTGATCATCAAAACTGATGTCCACAACCGGTCCCATCACCTGCGTAATTTTTCCTTTGTTCATTGGTTGCCTCCTTTAATTCACCGCTTCGGCGCCGCCGATAATATCGGTTAATTCAATCGTAATCGCATCTTGGCGTGCGCGGTTATAGTGAAGCTGTAAGTCACGGATAAGATCTTTTGCATTATCCGTTGCACTTTTCATTGCGGTCATTCTAGAAGCGTGCTCGCTAGCTTTGGCTTCTAAAATCATTCCATATAATAAGTTCACAACATACATCGGTAATAATTCTTGTAACACACTGCTTGCGCTTGGTTCATAATGATAAATTGTTGTGAATTTTCCTTTTTCCTTGGTTTCTCCATTATCAGAATCTTCTTTTAGTTCTAACAATGGATTGTCCATTAAAGGAATCAAGGTTTGTTGTTTAACATTTTGCGTTAATGTATTGACAAACTGTGTATAAAAAGCAACGACTTTATCATAAGACCCGTTTAAGAATCCTTTAATAAAGTTATCGGTTATTTCACGAAAATCTAAAAATTGAATGTCATCACGCACTTGAATCACTTTATCGTGAATCAAGGTATATTTTTTTCTTTTCGCAAACGAAAATGCTTTAAACCCTAAAGCCGCTACAACAAATTCATCTTTTGAATCATGTTGTTTGTTGACATAATTTTCAAAGGCTTTAAACACATTATTGTTAAAAGGTCCTGCTAATCCACGGTCAGAAGAAACAATTATATAGACTGTTTTCTCAACGTCTCTACCTTCTAACATCGAATGTGAAAGTTCACGATCAGAGCTTAAAACTCTTGCCAATACTCTTGAAAGTCTTTTTGTAAGCGGACGATATGCTTGAATACTTCTCTCCGCCTTTTTGAGTTTCGCAGCACTCACCATATGCATCGCTTTGGTGATTTGCGACGTTTTCTCAGTTGCGTTGATTCGGTTTTTAATTTCACGCATTGAGCTCACAATAATCCCACCTTATGCGAAGCTTTTTTTAAATTTTTCTATGAGTGAAGCGAGGGTATCTTTCTTTGGTAAAGTTTTTTCTTTCTTAATAGAATCTAAAACTTTTTTCCCTTCGGCTTCACGTTCAAAGAATTCATGCATTTCTTGTTCAAATCTTGCGATATCTTCAACTTTTACATCATCGAAATATCCGTTGGTAAGCGCAAAAATAGACAGTACTTGTTTATTGACTGGCATAACTTCATGCAAGCCTTGTTTTAAAACTTCTACTGTTCTTTTCCCGCGGTCCAATTTCTTACGCGTTGCTTCATCTAAATCAGAACCAAACTGCGTAAATGCTTCTAACTCACGGTAAGACGCTAAATCCAAACGCAAGGTTCCACTAACCTTCTTAATCGCTTTAATCTGAGCACTTCCTCCAACACGACTTACACTTAATCCAGCATTAATCGCTGGGCGTACGCCTGAGTTGAATAAATCACTTTGTAAGAAGATTTGTCCATCGGTAATTGAGATAACGTTCGTTGGAATATAAGCAGAAATATCACCCGCTTGGGTTTCAATGATTGGAAGGGCTGTGATTGACCCACCGCCTAAATCATCATTTAACTTCGCTGCTCTTTCTAATAAACGTGAGTGTAAATAAAATACATCTCCAGGGAATGCTTCTCTTCCTGGTGGACGTCTTAATAATAATGAAAGTTCACGGTAAGCCGTGGCGTGTTTAGATAAATCATCATAAACCACTAACACACTTTTCCCTTGGAACATAAAGTGTTCACCAATAGAAACCCCTGCATACGGTGCTAAATATAATAAGGGTGCAGGCTCACTTGCTGATGCACTAACAATAATAGTGTACTCATCAGCCCCGTGTTTTTTTAACATTTGTTGAACCTGGGCAACGGTTGATTCTTTTTGTCCAATCGCAACGTATAAATACAGATTACATCTTCTTCTTTTTGGTTAATAATCGTATCAAGTGCAATGGATGTTTTTCCCGTTTTACGATCCCCAATGATCAATTCACGCTGTCCACGTCCAATCGGAACCAACGCATCAAGAACTTTTATCCCTGTTTGAAGTGGTTCATCAACACTTTTACGTGCCATGACGCCTTGTGCTTTACGTTCTAAATAACGGGTTTCTTTCGTATCAATTGAACCTAGACCGTCAATTGGTTGACCCAAAGGATTAATCGCACGACCTAATAAAGCATCCCCAACAGGTACTTCTAAAATACGACCTGTTGTTTTGACACTGTCGCCTTCTTTAATATTGGTAGATTCATCTAAAATAACCGCACCTACATGGTCTTTTTCTAAGTTTAATACCATTCCGTATACGTCATTTTCAAACGCCAAAAGTTCACCGGCCATCGCTTCATTCAATCCATGAATTAAAGCAATCCCATCACCAACACTAATGACAGTCCCGACACTTTCTGATTCGATTTCCTTAGAGTATTTTTTAATTTGTTCTTTAATAAGGGCACTAATTTCACCCGGATTAATTTTGCTCATGGTTGTTTCACCTGCCTATTTGGTCAAATGTCTTTTCAAATCTTTTAACGTATGGTTCACTGTATCATCGATAACTTTACCATCAAACTCAAATCTAAGCCCACCGATAATAGATGAATCCACTACATTATTGATTGTTACTTGACGCGAATATTTTTTCTCATATTGTTCTTTTAATGTTTCTAAACGTTTTTTAGTTAATTTCTTTTGACTATAAACTACTACATCCATACGATTATGCATGCTGTCCAAAAGATCATCAAACGATTCCTTAATCTCTTTTAACCCATTAAAACGGTTATTTTGAATCAGAACACTCAAAAAGTTTTTAAGGGTTTTAGGACCATCGGTTTTTTGAATGATCTCAATTTTCGTTGCTTTATCAATTCCAGGATGAAGAAAAAAATCCATGCTTTCTTTGTCAATCGCTTCTAAAAACGATTCATAAGCATTTGAAATGGCATCTAAATTGTCTTCTTCTTTAGAAACTTCAAAAAGTGCGATGGCATATTGATCACTAATCGCACTCATTGTTTACCTACTGCTTTAATGGCTTCATCTAATAAAGATTCATACGTTGTTTTTTTGATATCTTTATTGATCGCTTTTTCAGTTAAAAACATCGCAATTTCAACTGCTTCATTTTGAAGTTTGTTACGCGCCATTTCAATTTCTTTATCCATATCTTTTTTCGCATTTTTCTTGATTTTTTCAGCTTCTTCTTTCGCTTCACGAATAATATCACGGCGTGTATCTTCCCCACGATTTTTCGCATCTTCAACAAGCTTTTGTGCTTCTTTTTTCGCTTCATCAAGTTTATTCATCGCATCTTTTTTAAACTGCTTTGCCGCTTCATTTTTTTCTGTTGCTTCTGTCAATTCTCCCTCAACAATAGAACGACGCGTTTCAATAAACGTCGTTATTTTATCCCAAAAGAAAAATTTCACAACTAAAATTAGGACAATTGTTGCAACAAGTTGGACTGCAATTTCTAAAAACATTACATATTCTCCAAGTGTTGTTAGGCCTGAGTTTTCAATTAATGTTTCTATGGCTTCTGCTACTGGGTTAAATATATCCACAGATATGCCTCCTTAGATCCACATCTATTACCCTGTGGTAAAAATTAATATAAATGCAATAATTAAAGCGTAAAGCCCTGTGGTCTCAGCCATTGCCTGACCAACAAGCATGGTTGTTGTAATTTTACCGCTTGCTTCAGGTTGACGCCCTACAGCCTCAACAGCTTTTCCACCAGCATACCCTTGTCCAATCCCTGAACCAAGTCCACCAATCATCGCAATCCCAGCCCCTAGATAAGCAAGACCCTGTGGGTTAGAAGTTGTTAAAATTAAGTTAAAAAATAAATCCATAAATATTTCCTCCATTCATGTTTTTCTAATATATATTTTTAAGCTTCTTCAGCTTCTACTGCCATTGATAAGAATATTGTAAGTAACATAAAGTACACAAAGGCTTGAATTAATCCAAACCCGATATTGAAAATTGGATGCACAACAACTGTCATTGGTATCACACTTACAATTCCCAGTAATCCTGGGAAAATATAAAATACGATAACGCCAATCACTGCACCACTTAATAAGTTCCCGAATAAACGAAGGCCCATTGCTAGTGGGGTAGATATTTCACCAATTAAATTAATCGGAAACAGTAAAATCGATGGGCTCATTAAATCCTTCATACGCTTCTTAGGGGTCCTTATAATCATTCCATAGACTTGAATAATCAAAAATGCAAGCAATGAAAATGATATTGCAATATTAATATTTGATAGTGGTGTATTTAACCCTATCAAACTTGACGTATTCGCAAAAATTAAATATATAAAAACCGCGATTAGGATAGGCGCAAATAGTTTCCAGTTTTTACCAAAATACGTCTGAATCATATCATTGAGTTTCCCAATACCTGAAACAATGATAAACAAAGGCCCCTTCAAAGGTTCTTTAGGATCTAGTTTACTCACTTTTTTGCCTATTACACTCAATACTATAATGAGCACACCAATGATAATTAATGAGGAGATTAAATTGGGACTAATCATGTGCATCATCCTTTCTATTCATAAATGCCGCAATGAGAACAGCAATTTTAAACGATGTAAATCCAACAAATGTTGCGATTGGTTCTAAATTCGGTGAATAATGTGCAATCACTAATATTAAAGCATAAAACGCAAAACGTATAATATAATTCCTCACTGAAACAGATTGAAATGCTTGAGGATTTGTTTGTGAGGTTTTAAATGCTGATTTATACGTCATCGACCAAAGCATGACACTGACAACCCCACCTAAAAATAAACTTAATGCGATTTGGTTATCAAATGCTAAAACCCAATCAAAGACGACATATGCAGCAGCAGTTATAATTATAATATATACCCAAACCATTGCAAATGCTTTTATTAAAATTGACTGTTGATTATCCATCAGATTTCTCTCCTAGCCTCATCACACGAACAATAAAATTTCTTAGCACTCCTGCGGCGCCTAAAACCATTAGGGCAGAAACCATATAAGGGTTCTCAAAACCGAATAAATCATCTAAAAATCGCCCTAAAAAAAGACCTATTAATATAATTACTAAAACTTCCCATACAAATGTTGTGCTAATTGCTAAAAGCTTTAACAAAAACTTTTTATCCATGATAAAAGCCTCTAGCCTTCGATTTTAGATATACGTCTTTTATGGCGTTCCTCATTAGAAAATTCAGTTTTTAACCAAACATCAACGATTGCTTTTGCTAGCTCATCGCCAATAATTCTACCACCAAGCGTTAAAATATTAGAGTCATTATGCTCTCTCGTCGCTTTAGCCGTAAATAAATCATGGACCAAAGCGCCACGAATGCCTTTAAATTTATTCACTTGAATTGAACTTCCTATTCCAGTTCCACAAAACGTTATGCCACGGTCATATTCTTTACTTGCGACCGCTTTAGCAACCTTCGATGCAGAATCGTTATAATCACAAGATTCTTGTGAATAAGTGCCTACATCATGAAAATCATAGCCTTGTTCTTCTAAAAACTTCACAATCTTCTCTTTAAGTTCAAAACCACCGTGATCTGATCCAACAATTATTTTCATATATATAACACTCCTTAAAATTCTACCTTTTTATTATAACAAAGAACCTCTAAAAAACAATAATATTTAATATACTAATCCGCATTAAAATTCTAAAGACTGTTGAACCTCAATTAAATTTTTTATCGGTTTAAAGGTTTTTCTGTGAACTGGCAATATCCCTTTTTGCTTGATTGCTTCTAAATGTTTCTTAGTAGGATATCCTTTATGAGTTTCAAAGCCATACCCCTCATATTTACTTCCAAGTTCGACCATTAAACGGTCTCTTGTTACTTTTGCTAAAATAGAAGCTGCCGCAATTGAAACACTTTTTTGATCACCTTTAATAATCGACTCTACTTCCCACTCAGGATGCGTAATAGGCATCGCATCAGTCAATAAATAATCAACATTCTTTAAATAAGAAGCCGCTTCAATCATCCCTTGTTTAGAAGCCTGATAAACATTTAATTCGTCAACCTTCTTTGCATCATAGATCTTAACCGAATACTCTTCGGCGTGTTTTACTATTAACTCATACAACATTTCGCGTTTCTTTTCACTTAATTTTTTTGAATCGTTTAACCCTTCAATAGAAGAATCAGGATTAAGTCTAACACACGCTACAACTAAAGGACCTGCTAGAGGACCTCTTCCCGCTTCGTCACACCCTGCAATATATTGAAACCCCTTTTTCAAGGCCTTTTTTTCAAAAGCATCCATTAACTATCCGGCCATTCTAACATAATAGGCCCAAATTGTTGATGTCTTAAGTCGTATAAGAATAAATCAATCACACGCTCATAATCAACAATCCCACCCTTCGTTAGGGCTCCACGTCTTTTGGCGATTTTTTCAAATATATCAAGGGCTTCATCATTTGGTTCAATCGTCATATCATAACGAGCTTCAAACGATTTTTTATAATACTTTCTTAAAATATCAAATCCAAATATAACAATTTCATCTTTAGGGACTAAATGGTCTTTGATTGTACCAATGAGCGCTAAGCGAAAAGCAATTGCTTGGTCATCTAAATCAGGCCATAANATTCCTGGAGTATCTAAAAGTTCCATATCCTCATGAATTCTTATAACTTGCAAATGTCTTGTAATCCCTGGGGTATCCCCAACTTTGACTGCTTTTTTCTCAACCAAACGATTGATAAGCGTTGATTTCCCTACATTTGGTATCCCGACAATCAATGCTCTAATCGGACGTTTTTTACGTCCTTTTTTCTTTTCTTTTTCAAATTGATCGTGTAATATCTCACGACTTAAAGGAACAATTTTATTAATGTTTCTACCGCTTAAAGCATTAATCTGCAAGGTATGAATATCTTGGTTATTAAAGTATTCACTCCATGCTTCAATTCCTTTTTGATCGGCTAAATCTGATTTATTAAATAAAACCAATTTGGGTTTATTTCCAATAATACCATCTAATTCAGGATTCATCGATGCCTTTGGACTTCTCGCGTCCACCAACTCTATGACAATATCAATCACTTTTAAACGTTCTTTGATTTGTCTTTTTGTTTTGGCCATATGGCCTGGATAATAATTAATTTTACTCATTACTCTACACTCCCAAATTCGCTGAATGGTCGAATGCGAAATTGCACTGTTCCATAAATATTTTCTTTATATATAGGACCAAAATGTCTCGAATCATAAGAGTCCTCTCGATTATCACCTAACACAAAATACATCTCATCACTCAATTGAAACTCACAATATGTTCCATTAAATTCACACCGTGTTTCGATTTCAGAATCAATATATTGTGACTCATCTAACCGTTCATCATTGATATAAACATCCCCATCATCAATCACAACATGATCACCAGGAAGACCAATTAAGCGTTTAATCAAATACTGTTCTGTGATCGCATCCATTTTCACCACCACAAGATCAAAGCGTTCATATTCATCTAGCCTATGTTGCATGATGACATTATCGCCATTGGAAAAGGTAGGTTCCATACTCGCACCTTCAACATTCGCAAAAGAAAAGAAAAACGCATTAATCACAATATAAATAGTAGATAAATACACAATAAAACTTACAATATCAAACTGTTTATAAGTATTCTTAATCGTTGATGAAGACATTTTATGTCTTCTAATAGAAATGACCGTATAAACTAAATATCCTAAGACAAAAAACGCAAACCAATAAATGATAGGAATATACCCAATGGTTCCTAAATTAAAACGAACACTTAAATCATTGATGGATGTGTTATAGATTAAATCAAACGTTACATAACGATCTTTAAAGTAAGGCAAAGCAACGATGAAAAAAAGCGCAAGCAAAACCATAGTAGCTTTGCGCTCAATTCTTTTTACGGTGCGATCAATTTTTTTCACTTCATCGTTCATACTATCAACCTTACTGGTTTAAAATAGAGGGTAATTCCGCTTCTTCAACCAACACTTCACGGGCTTTAGAACCCATGTTCGCAGAAACAATCCCTGCGGCTTCAAGTGATTCAACAATACGTTGCGCACGGTTAAATCCTATTTGGAATTGTTTAGAAATCTTATTGATGGATGCTTCTTGCATCTTAACCACATAATAAGCAACCTCATCTAAAAGTTCATCTTCTTCAAATGATTTGGTCGCACTTTTAACAAGTGCATCTTCTGTAAATAAATAATTCGGTTTTGCTTGGTTTTTAATAAATGATGTCACAGTATTTATATCTTCGTCTGATACAAAGGCACCCTGCAATCTTTGTTTCCCTTGACCTGAAGGGACATAAAGCATATCTCCTCGCCCTAAAAGGGTCTCAGCTCCAGCCGTGTCAATAATAGTTTGTGAATCAACATGACTAGAAACACTAAAAGCAATACGGGTTGGAATATTTGATTTTATGGTTCCTTTAACTACATCGGTTGATGGGCGCTGCGTTGCAACAATTAAATGAATCCCACACGCTCTTGCTTTTTGCGTGATCCGCATGATTGATTCTTCAACACTTTGACTTGAAACCATCATTAAATCAGCAAGTTCATCAACAACGATCACAATATATGGAAGTTTTTCACTTTCATTATCAATTTTATTGTTATAACTATCGATATCTCTTGCGGTTTGTTCTTTAAATGCTTGGAAACGTCTTTCCATTTCTTCAACCACCCAGTTTAAAGCAGCGGTTGCGGCTTTAGCATCCGTTATAACCGGGGTGATTAAATGCGGAAGGTCATCATAAGCATTTAATTCTACCATTTTAGGATCGATTAACATTAATCTTAACTCAGATGGTTTATATTTAAGCAATAAACTCATCAACAAAGTATTGATGCAAACACTTTTCCCGCTCCCTGTTGCCCCAGCAATCAAGCCATGAGGCATTGATTTAATAGGTGC
>SL_7KL_010_BRINEDRAFT_10001395_pt1 | contig 11576 bp, 12 predicted proteins | sample SodLak_010_BRINE_FD_10663 | JGI IMG/M metagenome (IMG submission 10663)
GATCCGAGGGCGTCGTTCGCCTGCTCACTCTGCCCCCGGCTGTGTTATTGCGCCCCGTTTGGGGCTTGTTTTTGAATTATTGCCAACTGCCAACTGCCAACTTACGTTTGAAATTTGTCGCTTGTGATTTTGAACATTTCCATGATTCAATTTTCATCCACAACCCCTCGAAAGGTTACATTGCCGTTTATAAATATTCTGCCTCGGGGTGGGATGTGTGGCCTTCTCAGATCCGAGGGCGTCGTTCGCCTGCTCACTCTGCCCCCGGCTGTGTTATTGCGCCCCGTTCGGGGCTTGTTTTTAGAGTTATTGCCATCCTGCGTACTGCACCCGGACTCTGGAAGGAGCCGGAACTGCAGCGCCACGCTTCAAGGTCAATGAGTTTCCAGTAAACAAAAGTCCCTCCTTGTCACGACACGTTTTTTGTGTCGGGATAGGGAGGGATTTAGGGTGGGTCCTTTACCCTGAACCCATACCCCGGAACTCTGGCAGGAGGAACGCCGAATGGCGTACCACTCTGCCAGGTTCCTGAATCTTGCACCCTGAACCCTGCCGGTGCTGTTCCGGTCCCGGCGAATGCCGGGAAACCCTGCACATTATTCACTGTCAGCCGCTTTTTTGGCTTCTTTACTTATTTCCGTTACCGTTTTTTCATTCCACAATGTTCGCTGCCATTCAGTATAGTCAAATGGTTCACGGATCATATTTTTGATAAAAATTTCGGTATCAACATCGCCCAGTTCTTTGAGCAGTGCCTTCATACCCAGTATCCGAATTTCTGCTTCTGTTCTCATTTTTAAACCTCCAGTTTATCAAGCATCTCAACAGGACTGATGATCTCAATGCTTTTAATCGTACTGTTTTTATTCAAAATTTTGTCATCTGTTGTGATAAAATAAGTACAGCCAGCTTCTATTGCACTGGCAATATGCAATGCATCTTTGGCTTTTACATCCTTTTTTACCAATTGCTCAGCATAATTCAAAACGCTTTCATTCTCATGAATATTGACCGCTGCCTTCTTTTTCCATTTTTTGATAACCAACTGTCTGAATTCATAGGGATTGGCCATGTTTTCATAATCCAGGATATATGACCATGCCAATTCAATTTTTCCCTGGTCAATTAACGTTTGTAAATATAGTTTAGCTTCTGCTTCAATTCGAATCCTGATTTGAGCCTGGTCATCAAATGGCCGATTAAAACTGCAGTTGTCAAGATAAATTTTCATTTATATAAATTCTGACCCGCCGTAAATCTGGATTTGCTGGGGTGGTTTAATGGTTATGCCCATTATAATAGTCGTTAAAATTGTCATTTTTAACAAAACTCAGCATGATGGTACACGGTTGTGAGTCCTAATCAAGTCATCCCGGACCTGTCCTCCGAAGCGCAACTACGCATAAATGCTACGTTGTGTATACCTTGGCGCAGGCGGGCTTGATCCGGGATCTCCGTGCTTTGGCATAGCCGGCAATTTCATCAACGTTAGGAGATGCTGAATCAAGTTCCCTGATGTCCATCAGGACAGGCAGCATGACGGTTGCGGGGTTTATTGCTCGTATCAACGTTTAGAATTTGTCGCTTGTAATTTTGAACATTTCCATGATTCAATTTTCATCCACAACCCCTCGAAAGGTTACATTGCCGTTTATAAATATTCTGCCTCGGGGTGGGGTGGGTGGCCTTCTCAGATCCGAGGGCGTCGTTCGCCTGCTCACTCTGCCCCCGGCTGTGTTATTGCGCCCCGTTTGGGGCTTGTTTTTGAATTATTGCCAACTGTCAACTGCCAACTTACGTTTGAAATTTGTCGCTTGTGATTTTGAACATTTCCATGATCCACCTGTCATTCATCCCATCTCTGCGCCACTCCGCGTCCCCTGCGGTTTCCCAACAGCACCCCGGGCTAATGATATTCCGCCCCGTTCGGGGCTTGGGTAATTTAAAAACACTGCCAACTGCCGTCTGTCAACTGAATCTTGAACCCCGAACTCTGGCAGGAGGAACGCCGGATGGCGTACCACTCTGCCAGGTTCCTGAATCTTGCACCATGTAACCTGTACCCTGAACCCTGAGCCCTGCACCTTCAACCCTGCCGGTGCTGTTCCGGCCCCGGCGAATGCCGGGGGACCCTGAATACAGCTTCGCTACCCTGAGTCCCATTTTGTTCAAAAAACTCAGTATTTCTATTCAATAAAAATGGCAGCCTCAACCAGCACTGCCAATTGTACCCCCCTGATCAACGCCTAAAAATGGCTATGAACACTGAATGTATGTTAAGCCGGGTACGGGATAAAACACCCGGGACTGCGCTCGATGTGACGAGGAGTTAAAACAACGTCATCCCGACGCGAAAGCCCGGGATCTCCTCACCCCGATTCACACTCCATAACCATCAAAGGCCACGGAGACTCCATCAACGTCATCCCGACGCGAAAGCACGGGATCTCCTCACCCCGATTCTGACATCATGACCAAAGAAGAACACGGAGACTCCTGATCGGTGTCAGGAGTGACGTATAAAACCATTTTTTATCATTCATATCTTAAATTCACGTTTTGTTACTAACATTTTTTCAAAAGAGCTTTCCGCAGGGTAAACGTAAAGCTGCACTTCAGCGACTCTAACCTCAAAACCGCCCGGCTGCCCTTCATTTTTACTACCACTCCGTTCACGCGGGCCAGTTCACCTCCTTTTACCTCAACACGGTCACCCGGTGCAAGCGGCTCCAGGCGCGGGTCTTCCACGTCCGGGTCTCCAATAATTCGTTTCATAGCATCCATTTCCTCTTCGCGTATTGCCGCAGGTCGGCCTTTCCAGCAAACGGTGCGAAACACCGAGCGATCATTCAGCAGGGCCAGGCGCTCTTTTTCCGTCACACGGGCAAAGATATACCCGGGGATATACGGTTTGGTGACCGTTTTCCAGCGGTCGCTCCACTTTACGCGCTCTTCTTTCAGCGGGCAGTAGATTTCGTAGTCGTTTTCAAGCCGGCCGGAGGCCTTTTTTTCGTGGCGGGGCTTTACGTAGAAAGCGTACCACTGCCTGCTTCTGTTGAGCCTGTTATTCCCGGATAGATTTTTAACTGCTTGAGCCTGTTTACCTGCCATGTTCTGTAACCTAAAGAACGATGATGATATTTTCGTGAACGTTTTGTTCTAATTACTAAGGTGTTAATTCCTTGCAGAATGGGAGGGGTGCGTAAAAAAATCTTTTCCCCTCTCCCGAACTGCCGGGACCAAGTGTGGTCGGGAGGGGAAGGTTCTGCCTGCAGATCCAAGGGGTGGGTTAGATTCGGCATCTGGGCAGGAAATGTGCTGAATAGCTTTGATTAGATCCACGCTGGGGGTAGACACTTGGATTGGCGGGCTTATTCAAAGAACCCACCCCTGTCCCTCCCCGAACAGCCGGGAGCAAGTGTGGCCGGTGGAGGGGAGCTCTTTGCTAAAAGACATGGCATATCTCGTCAGGGCAAATTATTTATTCTAGCTCAATTTCCATTTCACATACCGAACAACAGGACTGAATCGTATAGATATGCTATGTCTCTTCAATTGTCACTGAGCCTCCCCGGCTTTGGAATTGTGAGCGAGGCGTATTGGTTACGCGGAGCGTATGAAATTGCTTGTATAAAGCATACCGGCCGAATTTTAGATTACATTTTATGAGTGTAATGGACCATTGCTTTATACATTTCATAGTGGAGAGGAACCAGCCGAGTGAGCGATTCCACCGCCCGGCGGGTTTTCGATACTTTTTCCCGGTAAAAAGTATCAGGAGAAAATTAATTAAAAGGGTTTATTCCAAGATAATGCAAACACCTTGAACGACCCCGTCGGCCATACCTAAAGCTTTAGCGAAATGATTCGCCTCGGGGGCTACGAGTATGACGCCCCTCACGGGGCTTTTGGTTTCGCGCAGGCGCAAAAGACATGGCATATATCTTCCGGACAAATTATCTATTCACGCTCAATTTCCATTTCACATACCGTACAACTATACTAAACCGAACAGATATGCTATGTCTCTTTAATTAATTACCACTGAACCGCCCCAAAAGACATGGCATATCTCGTCGGGGCAAATTATCTATTCTAGCTCAATTTCCATTTCACATACCGAACAACAGGACTAAACCGTACAGATATGCTATGTCTATTCAATTGTCACTGAGCCTCCCCGGCATTGGAATTGTGAGCGAGGCGTATTGGTTACGCGGAGCGTATGAAATTGCTTGTATAAAGCATATCGCTTCGCGTTCAAAAAATGAGCGGCCGGATCTCTAATTGCAGCCAATAAGCGTGATGGACCATTGCAGATCTCCCCTGCGAGGGGAGGGGTGTTCACATCCCATAGTGGAGAGGAACCAGCCGAGTGAGCGATTCCACAGCACGGCGGGTTTTCGATACTGCCGCCTACCCCGAAGGATTTCGGTGTCGCCAAAAAGTATCAGGTAAAGTTTTTCCATTTCATTTTTAATATATTACTTGATAACTGCTTTAATAAACGCTGCGAGTTCTATGATTTCGGATGACATCAATAAGAAAAAACTAATCCATTGGATAGAGGAGCTTTCTGACCCGGCAATGCTTCAGACTCTGCAATCACTGAAAGAGAACAGCGAGACAGGTGAAGATTTTTGGGACGAATTGCCGGAGCATGTAAAAAAAGCGATCAGCCATGCAAAAGAAGAAGCAGATGCCGGTTTACGTATTACGCATTCGGAAGTAATGGAGCAGGCAAAAAAACGTTTTTTGCACACGTAATTCGGGATGGTATACGAAATAATATGGACTCCGGCAGCTAAACATACTTTTTTTAAAATTCTTGAATATTTAGAAAAAAATTGGTCAGAACGAGAAATAGATAACTTCATTCATCGTACTGAAGAGATCATCCAAATCATCAGTGAAAAACCTTCTCTTTTTCAATATTCACATAAAAGCAATACCCATCGGTGTGTACTGTCTAGCCAAGTAAGCCTATTTTACAGGGTGAATACCACCGAACAACATATTGAACTTCTTATTTTTTGGGACAATCGCCGGGATCCTGATGATAGGGTCGTTTAGTTCGTATTTTAAATTCAGGATGGCGTAAATATCTTGACCGGCTTCCGGCGGTTCCTCGTTTGTGTCCAGATTCCAATAACCATTAACCCACCCCAAAAGACATGGCATATCTCGTCAGGGCAGAAATGCATTCATACATATTTATCCGCTCGTGTATCGAACAAAAAACCGGATCCGTATAGATATGCTATGTCTCTTCAATTGTCACTGAGCCTCCCCGGCATTGGAACTGTGAGCGAGGCGGGTTGGTTTTCCGAAAAAAAGTATCAGTTAGAATCTTTCCCCAGCAATTAGAGATCCTTCAGTCGGCCAAAAGGCGGCCTCCTTCTGGATGACAAGGTTTTGTTTATTAAAGTGGTACCGGCCCCGAAGTGTCGAGGGCAGGCTGTTTCCGGTTGTCTTGCCATGCATAGGTACGTTGGTCGCCTGTCCCGGCGGATGCCGGGGCCGGTGCATTACCACACCCTAAAAAAGCCTGTCATTCAGAACAAGGCGAACGAAGTGAGCCGCAGTGAAGAATCTCTTCATTCTGGGCCTGCCCTACGAGGCCATGGCGCAGTTGGGGAATAGCCCGAACAACGTAAGGGGATCCAGGATCAGGTCCGGGATAAGGTTGATTTGGCTAATGAGTATTGTAAAAACCTAATTAAAGGAGCGCTTCTAATAAAACACGGAAACTCTATTGATTACGTTACCTCATTACGTATTAGTTTTGTACTTTATAAATACGTTTAAAGAAAAATTTCCGACCATTATGTCCACAGCACGTATAGAATTAGACCGGGATATCCAGCCGCTTTCTGAGTTTCGGAAACATGCAGCAGAGTTTATCGACCGTATCAAAAAGGAGAAACGATCCATTGTATTGACACAGCACGGGAAAAGTGCGGCTGTATTGGTTGATGTGTCAGAATATCAGCGCATGATTGATAAAATTGATTTCATGGAGGAGCTGATTGAAGCTGAACGACAAATTGCGAAAGGTGAAGTCGTTTCCCATGAAGTGGCTAAAAAACAGATTAAAGCAAATCTTGAAAAGTGGAAATAGTCTGGACCCATCAGGCATTGCACAAACTCAACAAGTTTGTTGATTACATCGCCCGGGATGATCTTTTCACAGCAGAAAAATGGGCGTTAAAACTTATTGAGAAAACCGATCAGCTACTTGAACAACCGGAATCGGGAAGAATTGTACCTGAGTATAATGAACCGAATTTACGTGAACTGATCTTTGGGAACTATCGGGTAATCTACCGGATACGTAAAGAAGAGAATACAATCTATATTCAAACAGTCTGGCATGTTCGGCAAAATCCTCCGGAATCGGGTTCTGGGCTGCGTTAAGTAGCGTATTGAACAATTTCGTGGTTTTGGTCATGTGCCCAGTAAGGCTTGCGCCCTTTCAGGGCTTAATGGATGTACTTTCCATGCACTATTCACAGGGCTTCACCCTGTGTTGTTGCTGTTGCCCCGTTGGGGCAGGGGTGTCGCAACCCATTTCGGATCTGAACAATGAAAGGAGATACCGGATCAAGCCCGCCTGCGCCAAGGTATACGCAACGTAGCATTTCTGCGTAGTTGTGCTTCGGAGGGCAGGTCCGGGATGACGTTGATTTGGTTTATAGAGCTCCCCTCTTGGGAGGGGAAGATTCTGCCATTGCAGAATCAGGGGTGGGTTAGGTTCGGTATCTGGGCATGAAATGTGCTGAGTTACGTTGATTAGATCCACGCTGGGGACAGACATTCGGATTGGCGGGCTTATTCATAGAACCCACCCCTGTCCCTCCCCGAACAGCCGGGACCAAGTGTGGCCGGTGGAGGGGAACTCTTTGCGTAATCTCAATTCGGTTAGTTGAAAAATTCTTCTGTCTTTACAAACTCCTCTCCATTCCAGTACAGCACGGAATCTTTCAGAGCTTCAAAATACCGGTAATCCGGAACTTCATCGATTATTCCCTCTTCCATTAAAACCCGGGCACTTAAGTCATAGCCGTCAGAAGTTCCAATTCCGCGAATGGACAAGTCATAGTTTATGTAAAACATCAATCTGGAGTTCGCTGCCGGCAGCTCTATTTCAGAGCCGCTGTATTGTGTGAAATCCTGCACAAGTACTTCAATCAATTGTTGTTCTTCCATTAATGAAACCCTGTTTGCCCGGTTATACATTTGGTGAGTTGAAATGCTTTTTCCAACAACAGACTTAGGCAGCAATATATATGACAAATTGGGCTGAACTGAATAGCCATTCAGCTTATATTCTTCTGTATGGGGCGACATGCCATCAAAACTCTCATATTTCAGGATTCCGAGAAATGCCATATCGTACGCGTTATTTATACCGCAAAAAATGATTTCATCAATACCATCTCCTGTAATATCTGCGGTAATAAAGTCGCGTATCCTGCCGGTGTTCACAAAATGAGATTTTTCAACTCCGGTTAAAGGGTCGCGGATAGAAATAATGCCGGGGAAATATAGTGAATGATCTTTAGATGTAAGTAAATCCATCTCTCCGTCACTATTTAAATCATTTATATATAGTTTGGCAGGGTAATAATTTCGATCTACCAGGAATGGCTTATTTGGAAAATCCAGGTCGTATTCCAGGGGCGTCGTCCAGGCCAGCTGCTGACTTCCTACCTTTTTCATCATTACGTATCCTTTATTAGAACCTGAAACATTCTCAATTTTACCCCATACTATTTCTTTTTTACCGTCTCCATCAATATCCGCAAAATCTGCAAAAACCCTTTCATTTTCTGAATTAGCTCTCCGGACTGTAAAAGATCCCACATCATGGGTTTCTAAAATTGATCCTGATGCATTTTTTACCTGCAGTACTTCCCCGGTAAATGTATGCAGTACCGGGTTGTTATCTATGGGCCCGTGAATTAATCTTGCAACTGCTGCTAAAAGTAACAGGAAAATAAACACGGTTAATGCATCAGATTTCCTTTGCCATAGCTGCTGCCCGGCGTACGTTATCAGGCGCGGACTTATATGCTCAGATAATCTGCGATCATAAAAAACGTCCTGCAATTTTTTAATTCCGAAAATTTCGAGCTTTCGTCCGGGAAACTTCCGGTTTAACCTGTTTACAGCATCTTCAAATTTCTGGAGCTGCTGGTAGGGTACAATCAAGAATGAGGACCACGAAAAAAATGCAGCATTCGCCTTACTTTTAATGCTGCTGTCTTCTACAGGTAAAATGTCTCCTTCTGCATTAATATTCCCGGTAATTGTAATTCTTGAATTTAATTCAAAGCGATCTCGCAGATCACTGAATTTCTGTACGTTCGTGTACCATAATGCGGCAATGGCAGTGTTGGCAGAGTCGCCTTCATGGATGGCGTTGGTTAGCTGGTAGCGAGCCTCTCCTTTAAAATATCTTTTTGAAATTTTATTACTGTTTTGTGATAGTAGATTTCTTGCAGCCTCAAGCGGAATTTCTTTCTCTTGCCAGTCTGTTTGTTCTACACCATAAACTTGAAAATTCTTCGACAGGAAATCCGAATTCTTCTCTTTTAACTCTTCTAAAATATTGATCTGAAGCCAGCGCAGCCTGCCACATTCTGATTGAACACCTTTTTCTGACTCATATTTTTCAACCGCAGGAATCAATAGTGAACCGGGGTGTTGCTTCAGGCAATTTTCTATTTTACCAATTAACAGCTTCAGCTTCTTTTTCGTCCGCTTATTTAGCTTTTCTTCTCTGTTGAGTAAATTTTTTAGTCCGTGCAGTAAGATGTGCGCATTATCTTCGCTATTTTTTAATAACGCTTCGAAAACATTGTGATCTGATTTTAAACCAAGCCATCGTTTCGCGTACTGATTGGCTTTCTCAAAATCCCCTGAAAATCCATACTGTACCATACAAGCTTTGTAAAGGCTGCTTAGTCCTTTTTGAAACGGATCAATCCCGGTTAATTCACTGATTTTATTTTCTGCCTGATTAAAAATCTGAATGTCAGATTCGATCTGCCTTGGATCCAGGCCGCTGTATGTGATAGGATCTGTATAGTGTGGAACTTTATATGCTAACTGAGTGAGATAACTTTTGTATTTCTTGAGCTGTCCCTCTAATTCACTGATAAATGTTGTTATCAAATGAAATCTGTAGCGGGTTGATGGAATATCCTCAATCTCTCTTGTGAGCTCCTGATACATTTCCTCTACTTGAATTGGATCAGGCATAGGCAGCTATTGTATTAATTATAAAGATAGATGGTAGCCGTTTGGCCCATAAAATTTTCCACCGGAATCCGGGCTTTACCCTTTTTTAAAAAACACATTGTTTTAGATTCTTTCGTTTTAAATACAACTATTTTTGGATCTATCCAGCTTTCCTTAAATGTCAGGTTAACGTTGAAATAAGATTCCATCTTTTCAATATTCAAAACAGTAGAATCATGCAGGTTTTGTTCAGAATCTATTTTGTATTCGTTGGATGATTGTTTTGTGACAAGTAATTTGAAAGCCGGCAGATGTACTTTGCACTGCGTCCAGTTAATGAATTTTTCTTTGGGAATTTCATCATCCGCAACTTTAATAACTCCCCCTTCATCGCTGACCAGGTAGAACTCTTCGTCCTGTATATAGAGAAGTATAATATCATCATCAGAAACGTACTCCGATAACAAATGAACTTCAGTTTCACCCTGTTTATCATTGCGGAGCACTCTCATTAAAGTTTTATGCTGCCGGGATATAAATGTTTTAACGGTTTTAATCTCTTCTGTTTTTGAAGATGACAGAGTTTGAGCGGCCAGTACGAAACTATTTCTGGGTTTATGTTCCAGTTCCATAGGGCAGAGTAAAATTTCACTCGGTATTTCAAACGGATTCGGTTTAATAGCTTTTACTTGCTCCTTAACTTTGAAAAACTTTTTAAACCAGTCTGCGAGAATTTTTAGATCTTCATTATTTTTAATGGCAAGTTCTATCCACTCTCTCTCCTCATCAGAAAGCCGGGACGGATCTTTAACATATATTTCGATATGTTTTTCAGTGGGATTTTTCAACAAAATTCTTCAACGTTTATCGCTTTATTGATAATTCGTTGCAAAATACAACTTCTGCTAAAAAATTATTCCCAATCTTTTCGAAATGTATCTACTACTTCAGTCCGTACCAATTTGACCATATACTCTAAAACAGTCCTGTGATTCTCTCTGAAATTATCGTATTCCAAATCATTGATATATCTTTTTAAATGATCGAACTGCGATAATTTGCTGCAGTTGTCACCAAATTCGTCATGCAAAATATCTTCAGTTGCTTTCAAATAGGTATACAATTCCTCTTCATTTATTTTCCCTTTTTCCAGGTATTTTAAGCCTACTTCTTCATGAATTTTGTTCACTCCTTCTTTGATGACCGACTGTAATTCTCCGTTCAGTACAGCTACATCCACATTTGGATATACGTTGGATTTAACAATATCATCATCCTGTTGTATTAAAACGAAACTTTCCCGGATTATGGTGGCAAGAGCCACCAGCGAAAATTCTTTTCGATATTCATCCTGATGCAGTAAAACATCAATAACCTCTATCAAGATATCCGGTATTTGCATATTCTCACTTAGTGAGGCGCAAAGCTTCATCTGCATAAAATCGGGGGCATGGAGGGTTTGGAAACATCATCATCTGATTCCACAATAATCAGAGCATCTCTGTAGCATACTTTGCCCGTGCAGTTCGTGTTTCTAATGGCAAGCTTTAAATTTCTTATAATTTTTCTTAAAGAAGGGTCATTCTCTCCCAGGTGACGAAATATATTGTCATCCACTTTTGTAAAAACAAGCTTCCGTAATTCTATTTCTGTTTCATTCTGATCCAGCTTGTTCAAATCCGACACTGTAAAGTATTCGCTGAGCTTTATCAGATTTCCGGAATCGTTCTTATGAAAAAGATCTGCTATAAAATCCCATGCTAAATCTTCCAACTGCTCATTTTGATAAAGATAAAGAGTGTTTGAAGATGTTTTCATCTTCAGGTAGGCTAGTGCAATAGTATAACAGCATTTAATAACCTTTTTTAATTCTCTTCTGCTGTATGAGCCGTCAATACAACTTTTTAAAGCGTCCTTAATCCCCATATATTCGTAGTTAGTCTTTCACCCTGATGGAGTGTTAATAAAGAGATAAATTTTTAACTCTGCAACACTTTAGAAATTTCTAATTATAGTTATTGAGGTTAGTTAAAGTTCTGATTGATTACTATAACTTATAGTTAAAGACATTTTCTGCTTTATGGAGGTTTTGGACAGCCTCAGCTGAAATTCGGAGGCACTTTTACTTTGAGATTTCAACTCTGAGAGCTGAAAAACCGCAAACTCCGTAGGAGTTGCCTACTTATATAACAAAACAACCTCGCAAAACCATAGGCTCCGTAGGAGCCACCTGTATGTTGTTGTGGGTTAAAACTACCTGATACTGCTTGTTCATAAACACCGGTGCAGGTTACTCCTACGGAGTTAACCCCCCAGTCGGCAGTTCCCGG
>SL_7KL_010_BRINEDRAFT_10001396_pt1 | contig 11574 bp, 8 predicted proteins | sample SodLak_010_BRINE_FD_10663 | JGI IMG/M metagenome (IMG submission 10663)
CGCCGCCACGCGCAGCAGCACGTGGTCGAGCATGCCGGCCGCCTCACCGGCGCGGACCATCGCGACGTAGAGGCGGGGGAAGATCTTCGGGTGCTCCGCCATGGCGGCGGACAGGCTCTGCCCGCCCTCCACGGCGGTGCGGACCTCGTGGATGACCTCCGCGAGCGTGGAGTTCTCCGTCTGGTCCGCCAGGATGCTCAGNGCCCGGATCAGCGACAGCCCGGAGTTGATCATGGTGGAGAACTGGCGGGAGAAGATCGCCAGGTCCTTCAGCCCCACCCGGTCGGAGAGCCCCGGGATCTTCACCTCCCGGTTCAGCCCCTCCGTGGGCACCTCCTTGATGCTCAAGGGGGCGTAGCCCATCGACTTCAGCTTCGCGGCGACCGCGGCCTGGTTCTCCGCCTGCAGCTGGCCGGAGACCATCTTCCCGCGCTGATCGCGGACCTGGTAGTCGAACTTCGCAAGGGTGTCGGTGGCCATGGTTCGGCTCCTCGGGCGCGTCTGCGCCGTGGCGGCACCGCCGGGTCAGCCCCGGCCGGCCAGTCGGTTGAACTCCTGGACGTCGTTGCACTTCTCCAGCGCGGCGTCGTAGGTGATCTTGCCCGCGCGGACGAGCTTGGCCAGGGACTGATCCATCGCGATCATCCCGTCCCGGGCGCCGGCCTGGATGGCGGAGTAGATCTGGTGGGTCTTGCCCTCGCGGATCAGGTTCCGGATGCCGGAGGTCGCCACCATCACCTCGCAGGCGGCGGTCCGGCCCCGACCGTCGGCGGTCTTGATCAGGGACTGGGCCACCACACCCTTCAGCGCTCCGGAGAGCATCACCCGGATCTGCTCCTGCTGGTGGGGCGGGAACACGTCGATCATGCGGTCGATGGACTGGGGCGCGTCCTGGGTGTGCAGGGTGCCGAAGACCAGGTGGCCGGTCTCCGCGGCGGTCAGCGCGATCTGGATCGTCTCCAGGTCGCGCATCTCCCCCACCAGGATGATGTCGGGGTCCTGGCGCAGCACGTGCTTGAGCGCCGCCGCGAACCCGTGGGTGTCGGTGCCGACCTCACGCTGGTTGATCACCGCGCGCTTGTGGCGGTGGAGGAACTCGATGGGGTCCTCCACGGTGACGATGTGGGCGGGGCGGTTGCGGTTGGCCAGGTCGATCAGCGACGCCAGGGTGGTGGTCTTGCCGGAGCCGGTGGGGCCGGTCACCAGCACGAACCCGCGCGGCAGGTAGGCGAAGTCCGCGACCCGCTCCGGGATGCCGAGCTCCTCCAGGGGCAGGATGTCGAAGGGGATCACCCGCATCACGGCGCCCATGGCGTCGCGCTGCTGGAAGATGTTGACACGGAAGCGGGCCAGGCCGGGCACGGAGTAGCTCATGTCCAGCTCGAGCTCGTTCTCGAACTGTTCGCGCTGCTTCTGGGTCATGATGGCGTACAGCAGCTTCTGGAGGTCGTCGGCCGTGCACCGCGGGTGGTCGTCGAGCTGGACCAGGTCGCCGTTGAACCGGATGACCGGCGGCACGCCCGTGGTCAGGTGCAGGTCGGAACCTTTCCGCTCCACCAGCGTGCGCAGCAGATCGTCGAGGTCGAGGACCGAGTCCTCCTCCGAGAGCAGCCGGGGCCCATCCGTGGTGCTGGCGGAGACGTCCCGCAGCGCGGAGACCGCCGGTGCCGGCGGTGCGGCCGCGCCGTCACCGGCGGGCTGGCCGGGTGCCTCGGGGACCGCAGCGGGCGGCGCGGGGACGGCGGGCTCCGCGAGCGGCGCGCCGCTGCCGGCGGCGGCCGGCGCGCCCACGGCCACCGGCTCCTGGGTGTGGGTGGTGATGGCCTGCACCAGCGCCTGGCGGGGCGCGAGCTTGAGCACCACCGGTACGCCCATCTCCTGGCGCAGCCGCACGGAGAGCTGCTCGCGTGCCTTCGGATCAGCGAAGGCGACCTCCACCTCGGAGCCCGTCCCGAAGCCCACCGGCAGCGCGACCAGCTCCCGGGCCAGCGCGGCGTCCAGCAGCCCGACGGCGTGCTCGTCGATGGGATCGACCGACGGGTCGATGAAGCCGAGCTCCAGGGACCGCGCGAAGGCGCGGACCAGGTCGGCCTCGGTCGCCAGGCCCAGCGCCACCAGGCTCTGCGCGAGGTTGGAGCCGGACTCCGCGCGGTGCGCCTCGGCCTTGGCGATCGCCGCCTCGTCCACCACCCCCTGGTGGAGCAGCAGTTCCCCGAGTCCAGCCATCTCACTTCCCCCTTCCCGGCGTGCTGCGCACGCCGAACGGGCGCGTCGTCACACGACGACGCGACCGACCTCTTCGATGGTCGTACGCCCCAACAGCACCTTCGCGAGACCGTCCTCACGCAACTGCCGCATCCCCTGTTCCACCGCGACCCGGGAGATCTCCTCGCTGGAAGCCCGGGCGACGGCCAGCCGTTCGATCTCTTCCGTGACCGCCATGACCTCGTGGATCGCCAGGCGGCCGCGGTAACCGGTGTGGCTACACGCCGAACACCCTACAGCATGCGGTATCTCCGGTCGTTCGTCTATGACGTCCTCCCCGAAACCGGCCGCCTTCAGCATCTGCGGCTCCGGCCGGATCCGGTCCGCGCACCTGCCGCACACCTTGCGGGCGAGGCGCTGGGCCAGGACGCAGTCGACGGCGGAGCCCACGAGGAAGGGCTCGATGCCCATCTCCGTGAGCCGGGTCACCGCGGAGGGTGCGTCGTTGGTGTGCAGGGTGGAGAGCACGAGGTGACCGGTCAGCGCTGCCTCGACGCCGATCTGGGCGGTCTCCCGGTCGCGCATCTCCCCGACCAGGACGATGTCGGGGTCCTGTCGCAGGATCGAGCGTAGGGCGGCGGCGAAGTTGAGGCCCACCTTGTTGTTGACCTGCACCTGGCTGATGCCGGCGAGGCGGTACTCCACCGGGTCCTCGGTGGTGATGATGTTGACCCCCTCCCGGTTCACGACGTTGAGGGTCGCGTACAGGGTGGTCGACTTGCCCGATCCCGTCGGGCCGGTGACCAGGATCATCCCGTAGGGCTTGTTGTAGGCCTCCTGGTACCGGGCCAGGTTGTGGTCGAGGAACCCGAGGTCGTCGAGGGAGAGCATCACCGAGGAGCGGTCCAGGATCCGCATCACGACCTTCTCCCCGTACACCGTCGGCAGGGTGGAGAAGCGCAGGTCGATCTGCTTGCCGTGCACGGTCAGGCCGATGCGGCCGTCCTGGGGGATCCGGCGCTCCGCGATGTCCACGTCCGCCATGATCTTCAGCCGGCTGATGACCCCGTTCTGGATCGAGCGGGGGCTCTTCATCACCTCGTGGAGCACGCCGTCGATGCGGTAGCGGACCCGCAGGTCCTTCTCCCCCGGCTCGATGTGGATGTCGGAGGCCCCGTCCGCGACCGCCTGGGTGATCAGCAGGTTGACGAACTTGACGATCGGGGCGTCCTCGGTGACCGACTCCAGGTCGTCGAGGTCGACCTGGTCGTCCTCACCCGCCAGGTCACCGGCGATGGACTCGATGTCCTCGCTCATCGCCGAGTACTTGTCGATCGCCTTGGCGAGATCGCCCTTGGTGGCGACCACCGGGCGCACCTCCATCTTGGTGATGGTGCGCACGTCGTCCATGGCGACCACGTTCGAGGGGTCGCTCATCGCCACCAGCAGCTTGCCGTCCTGGAAGGCGAAGGGCAGCACGTTGTGGCGGCGCATGAAGGCGTCGGAGAGCAGGGTCGTGGCCTGCCCGTCCACGGTGGCCTCGGTGAGATCGACGAAGTCCATGCCGATCTGGCTGGCCAGGGCGGAGACCAGATCGGCCTCCTCCACCAGGCCCTCGTCGATCAGCACGCGCCCCAGGGTCCGACCGGTATCGACCTGGAGCTGCTCGGCGCCGCGGAGCTGTTCAGGGGTGATCAGCTCGCGGTCGACCAGGATGTGACCGATGGTCCTCATCCGGTGTGCTGACGCGTCGTGGACATGGTGGATCGCCTCCGGAGCGGTACGGGCCCCTGACCCCGCATCGGCGTCCGGCGGCACCCACTTGAGCGCCCCACCCCGCGCCGGCGAGGCCGCGCGGCGGCCGGGACCACGCTCAGCGCTGCGCCAGCGCCGCCTCCACGGCGGCACGCATCCGGGCGTGCGGGGCCGGGCGGCCCGTCCACCGCTCGTAGCTGACCGCCGCCTGCCCGAGCAGCATCGCCAACCCGTTGTGGGCGGCCGCGCCGCGGCGGCGTGCGGCCGCCAGGAAGGGGGTCTCGGCCGGTTCGTAGACCAGGTCGTAGGCCACCTGCCCGACGTCGAGGTGGTGGAAGGCCGCCGGCAGCTCCTCCCCCGCCATCCCCAGCGGCGTGGCGTTGATCACCAGGCGTGCGGTGGCCGTCGCGGTGGCCAGGGTCGCCTCGTCGCCCGTGCCGAGCACCACCACCTCGGTGTGGGGGCTGCCGGCGCGCCCGGCCAGGTCGGCGATGTCGCGGGCGGCGTCGTGCCGGCGTCCGACCACGTGGACACGGGCCTGCAACCGGCCGAGCGCCACCGCGGCCGCGCGGGCCGCCCCACCGGTGCCGAGCAGCACCGCGTGGGCACCCGCCACCTCGTCGATGTCGTCCTCGAGGGCACGCACCAGGCCACGGGCGTCCGAGTTGTCACCGACCAGCCCGTCGGCGGTGACGTGCAGGGTGTTGACCGCCCCGATCAGCTGCGCCTCCTCGGTCAGCTGGTCGCAGGCGGGCAGCACGGCGCGCTTGTGGGGCACCGTCACGTTGGCGCCCACGGCCCCGATGGCCCCCAGCGCGCCGACCACCTCCAGGACCCGGTCGGGGGGCACGGGCGCGGCGAGGTAGACCAGGTCGAGGCCGTCGGCACGGAAGGCGGCGTTGTGGATCACCGGGGAGAGGGAGTGGCGCGCCGGCCAGCCGAGCAGGAACACCGGGCGGGTGGCGGCGGTGGGCCACGTCGCGCTTCCACCGGCGGGCGCGCTCATCCGATCTGGTCGTCCTGGCAGCGGTTGTTCTCCCGGAAGGCGGCCACGTTGGCCTCGTGCTCCTCGAAGGTCTCCGCGAACCGGTGCGAGCCGTCGCAGGCCGGATCGAGGACGTAGAACAGGTTGTCGGTGTCGGCGGGGTCGAAGGCGGCGCGGAAGGCCGCGGTGCCCACCCCGCTGATCGGGGTCGGTGGCAGCCCGTCCACGAGGTAGGTGTTGTAGGGGCTGTCCTCCTCCAGGTCCTCGAACGTGACGATGTCGCGGGGTCCGCCGCCGAGCGCGTACACCACCGTGGCGTCGATCTGCAGGCGCATCTCCTGCTCGAGGCGGTTGGCGATCACCCCGGCGACCTCGCTGCGCTCCGCGTCGACGCGGGTCTCCCGCTCGATCAGGCTGGCCAGGATCAGGGTGTCGTAGAGGTCGTCGTCATCGACCTCCTCCCGCAGCTCTGCGGGGACCGCGGCCAGCTCCACGTCCAGCTGGTCCAGCATCCGCTGGAGCACCTGCTGGGGCGAGGCGCGGTCGTCCACCTCGTAGGTCTGCGGCCACAGCAGGCCCTCGAAGGCCTCGAGGTCACCGGACACCCCGGCCGGATCCGGGACCCACTCCGGCACCTGGAGCAGGCCCGCGAGCAGGGTCGCGCGGTCGATCGGCTCGCCGTCCTCGTCCTCCGCGTCGAGGTCGACGGCGCGCCGCTCGTCCAGCACCTCGCGGTAGTCCTCCACCTCGTGGCCGGGGAACTGCTCCGCCAGGGAGGTCAGCGTCTGCTCCACCGTGAGGCCCTCCGGCACGGTGAAGCGGATGGTGGGCGGCGCGATGGGGCCGGCGGCGAGCACCTCGATGGCGTCGTCGATCGCCATGCCGGTCTCGAGCTCGAACAGGCCGGGTTGCAGGGACGCCGCGAGCTCCGCGTCCTCCGCCGCGGTGCGGAACCGGAAGGAGCTGCGGACCACGCCGAGCTCCTCGAGCTCATCCCCGACGAAGCGCACCGAGGCGCCGCGCTGCACGGTGTACTCGACCGGCTCGCCGGGCTCGAACTCGTCGACGAACACCTCCGTGTCGAGGTACCACACGCCGGCGGCGACCGCGGCGAGGCCGAGCACGCCGAAGGCCAGGAACCAGCGCGAACCGCGGCTCAGGCGCATCGCGGTGTCCCCTCCTGCTCGTCCGGCGTGAGCGGGTCGCACGGTACCCGGCCGGTGACCGCCACCTCGCTGTCAGGGTCCCGGTCGGCGGCGTGCCGGCCGGTGCTCGCAGCTCGCGGGCACGCGCAGCTCAGGGCTGGCGCCGTGCGCGCTGGGCCTCGAGCACGCCCTGGAGCAGGACGCTGGCCGCGACCTGGTCCACCGACTCCTTGCGTCCGGCCCGTGAGACGTCGGCGTCGATCAGGACCCGCTCCGCCTCCACGGTGGTGAAGCGCTCGTCCCACAGCAGCGTGGGCAGGCCGGTGCGCTCCCGGAGCTGGTCGGCGAAGCGCCGGGCGCGGGTGGCGGCCCGGCCCTCCCGGCCGTCGAGGGTGCGGGGGTAGCCCACCACCAGGCCCGCCGCGTCGTGGCGCCGGGAAGCGTCCACCAGGGCGTCCACGGCCGGGCCGTCGGCGTCCCGGGGGACGTGGAGGGTCTCCGCCGGGGAGGCCACGACCTGGCCGGGGTCGCTGACCGCCAGGCCGATACGGACCGCACCGAGGTCGATGCCGAGCAGCCGCCCGGTGGTGGGTAACGCGTCCCCCTTGCCGCTGGAGGGTGCGGGTGCGGGCGCGCTCACGCGNCACCCGCCGCGGTGGTGCGCGCNGCCTGGGTGGCGACCTGCAGGGCCTGGTCCAGCTTGGCGCCCTGCTTGCCACCGGCCTGGGCGAGGTCGCCCTTGCCGCCCGCTCCCCCACCGACGACCTGCGCGGCCGGGTGGAGGATCTCGCGGGCGGTGATGCCGGCGTCGGCGAGGTCGCGCGTGATCGCGCAGATCAGCTGGGCCTTGCCGTCATCGGTCGCGGTGGCGGTGACCACCACCCCGCGGGTGTCGAGGTGGCTGCGCACCTCCGTGGCCAGGCGGCGCAGATCGTCCATCGCCACGCCGTCCACGCGGTGCACCACCACGGCCAGGCCGTCCTCGCGGTCGGCCTCCGCGGCGATGCGGGCGGCGTCCTGGGACAGCGCCGCGCCGCGGGCGGCCGCCAGCTCCTTCTCCGCGGCCTTGAGCCGCTCCAGCAGGGAGCCGACGCGGGCCACCGCCTGGTCGGTGGGCACCTCCAGCAGGCGGGAGACCTCCTCGGCGACCAGCCGCTCGCGGGTGAGGTAGGTGAAGGCGTCCTCGCCGGTCAGCGCCTCGATCCGGCGGGTGTTGGAGCCGATGGACTCCTCGCGCACCACGGTGATCGTGCCGACCTTGGCGCCGGTGGGCACGTGGGTGCCGCCGCACAGCTCCTTGGAGAAGTCACCGATGGTGACCACCCGGACGACCTCGCCGTACTTCTCGCCGAAGTTGGCGACCGCGCCGGCGGCGCGGGCCTCCTCCACGGGCAGGATCTCCGTGTGGACGTACGGGTCGGCGACGACCCGGCGGTTGACGGTGCGCTCGAGCAGGTCGAGCTCCTCGCGGCTGACCCGGTCGAAGTGGGGGAAGTCGAAGCGCAGGCGCCCGGGGGTGACCAGGGAGCCGGCCTGCTGCGCGTGCTCGCCGAGCAGCTCCTTGATGGTGGCGTGCAGGATGTGGGTCGCGGAGTGGCTGCGGGCGGTGGCCACGCGGCGGTCGCGGTCCACCTCGGCGGCGACCTCCTGTCCGGTGTGGACCTCGCCGGCGACGACCTTGGCACGGTGCACGATCAGCCCGTCGAGGGCCTCCTGGGTGTCGGTGACCTCCAGCCGGCCGGTGGGGGTGCTGAGGGCTCCGGCGTCGCCGATCTGGCCGCCGCCCTCGGCGTAGAAGGGCGTGCGCGGCAGGACCACCTCCACCTCGTCGCCCTCGCTGGCGGCCTCCAGCAACCCGCCGGGGGTCACCAGCGCGCCGAGCTGCGACTCGGTGATGAGCTCGTCGCCGTAGCCGACGAACTCCGTGGCGCCGACGTGGCTGGCGGCGGTGCGGTAGGTGTCGACGTCGATGGCGCCGCCGCCGCGCTTGGCCGCGGCCCGGGCACGGGCGCGCTGGGCGTCCATCAGCTCCTCGAACCGGTCCCGGTCGAGCTCCAGGCCGGCGTCAGCGGCGATCTCCACGGTCAGGTCGATGGGGAAACCGAAGGTGTCGTGCAGCTCGAAGGCGACCTCGCCGGGGAAGGCCTTGCCGGCGGCCTGGTCGCGGCCACCCAGCGCCTCGATGGCGGTGTCCACCTTCTCCAGCCCCTGGCGGATGCGCGCGCCGAAGTCGGCCTCCTCGGCGGCGGCGACGCGGGTGATCAGCTGCCGCTGGGCCGCGAGATCGGGGTAGGCGGTGGCCATCCGCTCGATGACCTCCTCCACCATCGGGACCAGCAGGGGCTGGCCCCCACCGACGTCCACGCCGAGCAGCTGCGCGTGGCGGACGGCCCTGCGCAGGAGGCGGCGCAGCACGTAGCCGCGGCCTTCCTTCGACGGCAGGACCCCGTCGCCGATCAGGAAGGCGGAGGTGCGGGCGTGCTCGGCGATGACGCGGAGCGAGACGTCCGTTTCCTCGATGCCGTCGTCGTAGCGGGCACCGGTGAGCGCCTCCGCCCGCGCGAGCAGCGGCGCGAACAGGTCGGTCTCGAACACGTTGTGGACGTCCTGGAGCAGGACCGCCATGCGCTCGAGGCCCAGGCCGGTGTCCACGCTCGGGGCGGGCAGATCGCCGATGACGGTGCCGTCCTCGTCCTGGACGTACTGCATGAACACGAGGTTGTAGTACTCGAGGTAGCGCTCGCCGTTGACCAGCGGGCCGCCCTCCTCACCCCACTCGGGTCCCCGGTCGTAGTTCAGCTCCGAGCAGGGGCCGCACGGGCCCGCGCCACCGGTGGACCAGAAGTTGTCGGAGGCGTCCTTGCGGGTGGCGCCCTCGGGCACGCCGACGCGCTGGATGCGCTCGCGGGGGATGTCGGTCTCCTCCAGCCAGCAGCGCTCCGCCTCGTCGTCGTCCTCGTAGATCGTGACCCAGATCCGGGCCGGGTCGAGCCCGTAGCCCTCCACCGACAGCTGGTAGGCCCAGCGGATCGCCTCGCGCTTGAAGTAGTCCCCGAAGGAGAAGTTGCCGAGCATCTCGAAGAAGGAGAGGTGGCGGGTGGTGCGGCCGACGTTCTCGATGTCGTTGGTGCGCACGCACTTCTGGAAGCTGACCGCCCGCTTGGATGGCGGGGTGGCGTCGCCGAGGAAGTAGGGCTTGAAGGGCACCATCCCGGCGATGGTGAGCAGCAGCGACGGGTCGTTGGGGATCAGCGGCGCGCTGTCGTAGCGTCGTGCCCCGCGCTCGATGAAGAAGTCGAGGAACGTCTCTCGGATGGTCAGCGAGTCCACGATGCGTCCTTGGGTCGTGGGTGATGGTGCCACGTCCGGCCGGTCCGGCACGACCGTCGGCCGCTGCGGTACCGCGCGGTGCGGGTCAGGCGCCCAGGGTCTCGCGCAGGCTCGGGACGTCGAAGCGGCCCCGCAGCTCCGCTTCCCGCTCCGCGGCGGCGATCCGCCCCGCCTCCGTCGCCGCCCGCAGCCGGTCACCGAAGCCGGCGGCGGCCCGTCCTGCGTTGCCGGCGAGGGTGGTGGGCTGCACGGCGCGCTGGGCGTCATCGAGCCGGCGCACGACGTAGGCGCCGACGATCACACCGGCACCGAGGCCGAGGGCGAGGGTGAACGCGCGCTTCACGGGGTGGTCCTGTGCTCTGTGGGGTCCTGCCGGCCGGTGGGGCTCACTCGGCCATCTTCCGGGTGGCCCGGGCCGTCCCGGCGGCGAAGGCCGCGACCTTGATCAGCGGGTTCGACACCGTGGCGTGGAGCACACCTACCAACTGGTCGGTCGTGGAGGTGATGGACTGCACGCCGGCCACGATCGTGTCGATCCGGGCGAGCTCCACGTTCACACCGGCTGCGGTCTCCGTGACCTGCTCGAGGGTCGGCAGGAGCCGGTCGGTGGTCTCACGCAGGCCGCGGGTCGCCTCCTCGAGCAGTCCCACCGTCTTCAGCAGGGCGTAGGAGGCCATCACCACCAGGGCGCCCCAGAACACCACGGCGAACACGATGGCCCAGTCCCTGACGGTCACGTGCGCTCGTCCTCCGGTCGGTTGCACGGCGTGGGCGGCGAGCCTAGCCGTCAGGTGAGCGGGCGAGGGTGCGGTGGGTCCGGTGTGCCCGTCAGCCGGTGGGGCGCGGTCGCCCGTGTCAGCTGGTGACCACCTTCGCGCGCGGCAGGTCGAACCAGAAGCAGGTCCAGCCCGGGCGCGACGACACCCCCACCGTCCCGCCGTGGCGTTCCACGATCTCCCGGCTGATCGCCAGGCCCAGCCCCGTGCCACCTCGGCTGCGGGGATCGGTCGGGTCCACCTGCAGGAACCGCTCGAACACCCGCTCCTGGAAGGCCTCCGGAACGCCCTGGCCGTGGTCGATCACCTCGACGCGGACCCGGCTCGGGTTGTCCGGGGACGCGCGGAGCTGGATGTCCACGCCGCTGCCCTTCGGCGCGAACCGGGCGGCGTTGGACAGGTAGTTGGCCAGGACCTGCTGGATGCGGGCACGATCGACGTACACCGGCCCGCTCTCCCCGGTCAGCAGCCGGAACTCCACATCGTGCAGCTGTGCGAGAGGACGGTGGTCATCGACCGTCTCGCGCACCAGCTCGAACAGCGGCTGGGTGGTGAGCTGGAAGCGCTGCCGCTCGCCGAGGAGCCGCTCGAGGTCGAGGAGGTCATCGATCAGGCGACGTAACCGTGCCGTGTTACGCAGGCCTACCGCGACCAGCTCCTCGGCGCGCGGCGCGAGCTCGCCGCCGACACCGGCGCCCAACAGCTCCAGGGCACCCCCGATCGAGGTCAGGGGCGTGCGCAGCTCGTGGCTGACGGTGGAGATGAACTGCTCCTTGGCGATCTCGGCCTGGCGGGCCTCGGTGACGTCCGAGGTGATGCCGCTGATGCGGATCGGGGTGCCGTCCTCCGCGTAGTCCACCAGCCCGCGGACCACCATCGGGACCCGGTGGCCGTCCTTGTGGAGCGCCGCGGAAGGCAGGACGAAGTTGCGCTGCCCGGCCTGCATCACGGCTTCGAACTCCGCCTCGAACCGTACGAGGTCGTCGGGGTGGGTCAGCTGCCGCCACGGCTCGGGCTCGCTCGGCAGCTCCCCCGGCTGGTAGCCCGCCAGGTCCCACCACCGGTCCGAGTAGTACGACTCGCCGGAGACCAGGTCGAGGTCCCACCACCCGTCACGGGTGGCCGTGAGCACCCGGTGCAGCAGCTCCTCGCTGTGCCTGAGGGCACGTTCCGTCCGGCGAAGCTCGGTGACGTCCTGCAGCGTGCCGAGCACCCGCGTCGCACCGGTCTCCGGGTCGCGTTCCAACCGGCCGAGCTGGTGGATCGCACGCACCTGCCCGTCGGGCCGCACCACGCGGTAGTCGACCTCGTGGGAGCCGGTGCGCAGCGTCCCTTCCTCCAGCGCATCGACCACGGGCACGTCGTCCGGGTGCAGCAG
>SL_7KL_010_BRINEDRAFT_10001403_pt1 | contig 11562 bp, 17 predicted proteins | sample SodLak_010_BRINE_FD_10663 | JGI IMG/M metagenome (IMG submission 10663)
ATAGTCATTAATTACTGAAGCTAAATCTTCTAAAACTTCTGTAGAATACTTCGGTGACTCCGAAGATCCCAATACTTTTTTAATCTATATGGAATTTTTAATAACTTTTTTAGTATTAATACATTTAACTTTCGGGGCATTCTCTGTGGGTATATTTATATCCATGGAGAATGCTTTTTATAGTATAGAAAACGCCCCCACATACACATCTCAAAAAATTAAATTTTTTTTATTTATAATATGTGGAATTTTTACATTTATTCCATTATTATTAGTAGCTCTATCTCTACAACAAAGAGATCTTTATAACATAACATTTGAATTTAAATTAAAAAATAAAAACCATGGCTGATCGAAAAAAATACACAGGCTCACGGTGTAAAACAGTTGACAGGAAGGACAATACGTATAAAATGGGAACTATTGTTAAAGAATATCCCTCTTATAAGGGTCGAATGGTGGATATCGCCTTTGATGGTAGTGAGGATAGAATTTCTACAGGACATTTTTTAGAATATGTTATAATTAAAGATACAGAGGAATAATAATTTAATTATAAAGTACAATGGAAGAGAAGTATTGTAAATATTGCGGTAAACCACTTAAAGATAAACAGAGGGGTTGGAGCATTGAAATTAAAAAGGATGGAAAGGATGTATTTTCAGCAGGTTGTGATGGCAGATGTGAGAAGAATGAATCTGTTGAGAGTAGTAACCAAACTCCGAAAAAAATAATTAAAGGGTAATGCCAAATGACGTTAGAGTATATGGTGCTACTGTAAAAGATGAATTAAATGAAGATTTGTGGAGTGGTTATCGCATAAAAGATCAAGTTCGGAAAGCACTTCTTAAAATAGCAAATAAATTTTATACATTCACAGGTACAGAATTACCTATAGAAGATATTCAATTAGTAGGCTCAAATGCTTCATATAATTGGACTGCGGATTCTGATATCGATTTACATCTTATATTAGATTTCAATGAATTCTCTACAGATGATGATAAAAAAGATATCCTTCGGCAGAAGTTTTTGGGTAAGAAACGAACATTCAATGATCAATATGATATTGATGTGTATGGTCATGATGTAGAATTATATGTAGAAGATGTAGATGACTACAATGCATCTGATGGAATATTCTCATTACTTGATAATGTATGGATACGTAAACCTGAACGAATAGAACCTGATGTCAATCGTGTAAACGTTCAGAAGCGCTCCAAATACTTTATGAACCTGATAGATCGCCTTGAGGATGTTAGCGATCCTATGGATAAATTTGAGACCTCTATGAGGATTAAAGATGAGTTAATGAACTTACGTCAATCATCATTGGAGACAGATGGAAATTTTTCAGTTGGTAACTTAGTATTTAAGACATTACGTAGTGCAGGATACATCAATAAATTGTTTGACCATATGAATGATAGTTATGGCGAAAGCTTATCACTTACAGAGCATAAAGGAGTTAATGTGAAACTTATGTTAGAACGTTTATCAGAAGAACAGATTGAAAGTGCTGAAGAACTTGGAATGGAATTTGTAGATGCTGAATCTGTAGGTAATTATGACATAGCTATTTTTAAACTCGATAGGGGTTATAGTAATGTTCTCAAAGGAACGAATTATCAAATAGGATTACAGAGAAAGGGTCGTGATTTCACATCTATAGAAGATCAACATACAGTTGAGCCTATTGAATCATTAGATAGAAATGTAATTCCTCAGATGTTTAAAATAATTAAGCAGTGGCTTAAACAATATGGGAATATAGCTGTTGGATCTATGAATGAAAAGAAGGTTCAGCAATATAATAGATGGCTCAGTAAAGCAGGATTTGAAACTGAAAAGGTAAACACGTTTTTGGGGGAGGTACTCATTGTATCAAATTAAGTTACCACAGATAACACGTAAACATCTAATAGATACGAAGCCTAAAGGGATTGTTATACCTGAAATTGATTTACCTGTAGATGGTATAGAAGATCGTTTTTTCATTGATGGTGCATTGAGAGGAATGAAAATAAACTTCCCAATGAAAGATATTTATAAATTAGATTTCTTTCAAGGGGAACTACATTGGGATCAACAATCTATCAACGAAATACCATGGAATACAATTGAATCGGAATTAGAAATGATTCAAGATGGTGTAGGAAATATTGTTGATATATATTTTATAAATGGAAAGTTTTCCTCTCCATCAACACATACCATATTAGCTTATCTTTTAATTGGTTGCTCTGAATTTCCTTGTGAACTAAAGTTTGACAATAAGATACCAATCCCACCTATACAAAATAGAATAAATAAAGCTATTCGAAAGTTTAAAGAAAACCTGTAACACTCATAATTAATAATAGATTAATCTAAATTAAAATAATAGCTATTATGAGTTTAATGAACCTTCTCGTTGAGAGAAACAGGATGGACTACAATACCTTTGTCCGAAAAGTTCAAGAATATATGAGACGAAAGGGTATCAATTTAAATGGTTCTATACCAACAAAAGATTTACGTCAAGGATATGATAAGGGGTTATACCCTTCAAAGTTTGTGAAGAGTTATGTGAAACAACTTAACAGTGCACAGAAGAAAGGTGGATACGGACATGTAACCAATGAATCTGATGACGAAAAAGAATAAACCGTTTTTCATTTTTGATAGAAATGATTTTATTAACGAAGATCTACGCGATGATCTTCCACCATATATGCAGGATCAAGTAAAAGGGACGTGGGGAGAGGAATATCTTGATCTCGATGCTTCTGAAAAAGCAGTTGAAATTCCTGATCAACGTGTAAAATTATCATGGGGGGATATTAATGCAGAGAAAGAGGAAATTTTATTAAGTTTATCAGGGTCTATCACTGAGAATTTATTAGGTGAGTTACTCGAAGATCTAAATAAATTAACCAAAACATTAGAATACTATGATAATTTAATGTATATTGACAATGAGATGGTCATTGAGGGAATGAATTTATTTACAGAAGTTAATGAAACTGTTCGGGAATTGAAACGGGATAAAATGTATAATTCTCCTGAATCGGCAGAAGATCATTTAGAACATATTATTAAATTAATATATGATAATAATATGAGATCTATTGATTTTAATAAGACAGAATTTGATGAGGAAAAGGGGACATTGCAATTTTATACCTATGACAATAGGGCAACAAACTTTCCAAAATATTTAAATAAATTACATAAATATAGTCAACAATTAATTGACGGGAAAAAAGAAGTTAATACAGAAGATTACAATGTGGATTTGGTACAAGAACAGGCTGATATAATTAGACGGGTTGTTAATTCAGTTAATCAATCTGTTGGTTCGGGTGCATTAAAATCAATTATAAAGAATGTTGTGAAACAGGTTGATGAAATACGTAGTGGAAATATATATCCTGAATTACTGATATCATCTGACGCTGAAGATTTTATGCGTATGAGTATATCGCCATTTTATGCAAGTTGTATGAATTTATATGATGGGACACATAGAAAACAACTACTATCTAACGTGTTTGATAAGAATAGTAAGATTCTTTATGTAATCATCAATAAAGAATTTGAAGATTGTAGAGGAAATAAACATCCATATACACCAATTATACGATCAGTTATCCGTAAATTGAATGACGAACAATATGCATTGGATGCTATTTATAAACCAAATACATTAGAAGTATCTATTGATGATTTAATTCGTATGATGAATAATAAATTAGACACAGCGTGGTTTAATGAGGATATATTGGGAGGAACATATGAAGTCGAATATGATGTTCAATCGGAAGAGATATATAGACTACCATCTACGTATTCAGATAGATTTACGGTAGCAGGTGAAGGACAACTATTAACAACCATTCAAAATTTGGATGAAGATGGAGCATTAGATTTAATAGAAGAAAGGATGGGATATAAGCCTGAGAAAATAATGCAGGATTATGTAATTTTTCATGATCGTAGTCTTAGTGATACGGTTTATGGATTAGATGATAACCCAATAAAAAATTTGTATTATTTTTTCAAGGATGATTCGATTGATGAAGAATTGGAATTGAATGATATATTTCCATTGGTACAACATTATTTATCGGAAAATAAATATGTGGCAATGCAACTATATGAATATTTAAATAGGGTGATGAGGGATGAGATATTAAAATTTAGAGAATCATTAGGACGTAGGATAGACCCACAAACAGATTTATTGACGTTTTTTGAAACATATAGTTTAGATGGTAATATCCGTGAGTTAGAACGTACTGTTCGAAGGGAATTGAAGAATTTTGAATTGGACGAAGAAAAGAAAAGAGTTATCTATAAATATATTGGTTATTTAGTTCGATATGGAGAAATAGAAGAAATGGGCGCGAGGTTAGAAGTTGATTGGAATGAATCTGAAGATGATATATTTTTATCAGAGGGGGTTGATGAAAATAGCATTGCATTATTAGAGGGTCATTATTCTGATGAGGAAATAATATCAAGACTCTATGATCGTGGTTTTATAGACATTCATGAATTAGAGACTATGGATATCGACAGTAATATGGAGAAAGGTATAAGTGATTTCTTACGATCAAATTACACATCTGATTTGGATTTTATAGAATTATTACATAGTATTGCTGAAGAGGGGATTGAACCTGATATTTATTTTAATGAGATTGAAACCGCTTTAAACATTTATCTTAAATAAACCATGTGACACGAAATTATAAAATATTAATCACACTCTTTACATTTATATGTATATCTCTCCCACCTATTGGAAGTATTATTGGAATATTTTGGGCAGTTGGTATTATTATAAAAAGTTTTTTAAGATAGCCGTAGAAATATATAATTAGAAGGAGATAAGCTACAGTAGTTTATCTCCTTTTCTATTTAAAATAAAAAATAAAATGAGTTTACTAAGACTACTTACCGAACAGACGGAAAATTTTAGGTTATCCTTTCAAGTACCATATAATCGGATACCATATCTATTAGATAAATTAACATCCCAAAATCCACAGTTAAAAACGGGGGAAAAAGACGGGGTTACATATGTATGGGATGGAGAGACAAATGAAGTTCTATTGAAGTATGATTTTGATAGTAGAACGATGTTCTCAGACCTACCCTTCAATGAACTTCTGAATTTGGGTAAAGAATAAAATGAACTATATAATCGGAGTAACTAAAGTTTGTATATAGGGACTTTGATGAAAGGAATAAAAAATATTGTGAAAAACTTTGGGGAAATTGTCTACCAAGACAACGAATATAAAATAACATTTGACCATGAAGTAAATAATGGAACGCATATTATACTTTTATATGAAGATAAAATGGTTGGACTGTTAAATGTTGGTGAAGTGGAGATCAATGATGAATTGCACTATTATATAAGAGGGATAGTAATTGATCCAAGACACAGAAATAAGGGATACGGAACAAAGATGTATAAAGCGCTCATTGATAATCATGATAATAGATATGAAGGGATTGCTTCGTATTTAAATAGAAGGTTGAATACGGAAGAGATACCTGATATTTATAAGAAGTTTGGCGCTGTAAGAGAAGGAGATTATGCAACCATTAAATTTGAAAACTTATGAGTTTAGTACATATTTTATTAGAGAACTTCACGCCTTCAGACGACATAGAAGATATTAGAGTGATGCTTGAGAGGGAAGGTATAGATATTGTTGGTGAACTTGATTATTTTATAAATAAAGGTGCGAATGGAAAGGTATTTAAAATAAAGGGAAAGGATAAAGTTCTTAAGGTAGAAAGATATTCAAGAACCGTTTTTGAACAGAATTCTGATATGATGGAAATTAGTTCAGATAATATTGTAAATATATATTATTTGAAGGAATTGAAAGATCGAGATGTTTTCATATCAGTAATGGAATATTTAGAACCACTCGATGGGAATGTAAATTATACAGAAGAAGCTTTCCGATTAGTAGTTGTCCGATTGGAAGGTGCATTGAATGAAAAATACCCGAAGTACCGTAATATAAATATGGTTGAGAAAAAACGTATAGTACAATCACATTTGGAAGATAAAGATCTATTTAATGAGATGGAAGAGACCTTTTCTATAGGTGATGACAGTTTAATACGTTCGTTGGCAGTGATTTTAGCAACTAATACGCATAATATAAATAGCATGGATCAATTGATTAATGATCTTATAGACAATGAAAAGTTTTTCTTTGATATTTACTATGGGATAGAAGATATGATAGATAATAACTTTTATCATAATGATATCAATATTTTTAACGTGTTATTTGATCCTAAAAGTAATAACTTTAAAATAATAGATCCTTGGATGGACATTTAAATAAATAGTAATGAGTTTAGTACATATTTTATTAGAACAATTTGCCGATGATGTAGATCTTAAAGAATTAAATAAGATCGATCAAGATCGGATTATCTATGCTCAACTAAAAAGAAAGGCTCATAAGAAATTTAGACGTTTATCAGGTGGAACAGGCAGAGATGTATATAATTTTAAAGATAATAAAGTTATTAAATTAGCAAAAAATGATAAGGGGTTGGCTCAGAATGAACAGGAGTATATGTTGGGAACTGATACCTTTATAGATGATGTGGTTGCAAATGTATTCTATGGATCAGAGAATTTTTCATTTCTTATATCTGAGAAGGCAGAGCCTATTAAATCAGCAGAGTTTGAGCGTGTTGCAGGTGTTAAATGGAATCATTTTGCAAATTATATGCATTGGTGGGGTATCCATTTAACAGGAAAGAAACACCATTTCAAAGATGAAGAGGCTATCAAAGCTATTGATGATGCATTGAATGAAGGTAACGAGACTGTGGTAAAGTTTACAAACTTTGTTGCTAACTATGATATGGGAGATGTAGTAGGTGATTTAGCAAGAAAAAGTTCATACGGTTTAGTTCAACGGGATTATGGTGAAGATATTGTTCTAATTGATTATGGATTAACAAAAGAGATATACGAAAAACATTATAAGTGATATGAATAGTAAAAATAAACTTTTGGAGGGGGTACGATATACAGAGCAAAAAGATATTGTTCCTTCGGATGAGGTATTAATAAATAAATTCAATTCTCTTATTGATGATGCTATTAAGTCTACATTTATACCTAAACTAAATGAATTAGTAAAACATGATATAACAAAAATAAAAAGGGGGAAAGAAGAAGAGTTCATTGACCATATGATTGAAAATAAAACATTGATAATGCCCGAATTAAATAGACATTTTTTAACTGAGATGAATACTTTACGATCTAACGGTTTAGATCTTATGGTAAATAGAAAACCAATGAGATCGATGGAAGATGTTATTGTCAGTGCTGATTTTGGAATTGAAATGGGCAGTCCACATATTCAAGTATCAATTGATCTTGTACCCCTGATAGCTTTAGTTATAGTAGATGACCAAGAAGCATTAGAAAAAGTAAAAAAAACTTATTTATCTTACGTTATTCATGAGTGGGAACATTATTTACAATATAGTAAGTATGGATCAGAAATATTTAGATTAGGAAAAAAAGTAGTAAATAATATGGATGAATATATTCAAACTCCGTTAGAATTACCTGCTTGGGGAATAACTATTGGAGATACTATTTTGAGATATGCAAAATCAAAAAAAGAAGCATTAAATAATCTACGTAATAAAGATCGTTCATTTTTATACGAAATACCAAAACAAACTATTGTTGATGCGATAAATTTTGTATTTGATTCGGATTCTAAAAATTCAAAGAAATTAATAAAATACGCATATACATATATACTTAATAAATAAAAAAATTATGAGCTTATTAGATTACATAACAGAAATGTCGCAAGTCAATGATGAAATATTTAAACTTGACAGGGATGAATACGAACAAATGGCAGACTTGTTTAATGATTTAGGTGCTGATATAGATTTAATAACTGTAGATGATATCTCCGAGAATTCTATGGTGGGGTTATCAGATACAGAAAGGTTTAAAAAGGGAATAGCAATACAAATAAATAGAGGGGTTCACACTTCATTACGTGAAATGATTGATGTTGGGATTGAATCTAAAGATTGGTATTATGAGATAAGCGATACTGTATTTGGGGGATTGGGGGAAACAGATGCTTGTGTATTTCTATTATTCCTTGCATCAACGTCCCCTCAAAATGCATTGAAAACAAACTTCAATGAGGCATCAACCGTTTTTGAGGGATTTAAAAAGGATTTAAATGGTAATGAAGCTCGATTGTATGAATTTGCAAATGATGATTCTAAAGTGACGGAATTTAGTCATGAAGAAGGATCGGAATATTGGGATTTAAATATTGTTCAGGCTATACATAATTATGGTGATAAGGGTATAGGTAAGATTGGATCTAAACTAAATAATATTAAAAAAACAATAAGATTATTTATGAATGCTGATGGNAATTTATCTCGAAATGAAACCGCAAACTTATTAGCAGATAAATTTAATCCTTATGCAACAGCACAAAAGAANGTGGTAAATTTCGATGATAATGTAGCATTACAGAAGTTTAANGTTTATAATTTTTCGNTGAATTTATTACAACCTGACCAAGCGATTTCTATGAATAATAAACAATGGTATTTTGTGACTATTGATATATGGATGGTACGGGCAATGTACCCATATTTAGATGATTATACACAAAAAACAGTCATGAATAAAGGTGGAAGATATTTATATGCTCAGCAAAAAATAATGGATTTTGCAAATGAAGTAGGTCTTATGCCCCATCAAGTTCAAGCTTCTATTTGGGTTGCAAAAATGAAAAAATCAGACAACACAACAGACAGCTTTACAAAAGTTATACAGGATAAACGGGATGAATTACGACAAGCGAACCGAGAGTTATCGGATATAGATAATAGTCTAAGTACACTTATAAGGAACATCGCTCAATACTCTTCTCGATCTTAGAAATCCCATTTACTGAGATCAACATCCTTATTCAATTCTTCTTTAATGAATCGGAAGAATGTAACCATCTCAAAGATCACTTCTTTATCATTTTCAGGATTATCACAATCTAAATGAGTAAGATCCCAATAGAAGTTCGGCATCATTATGAAGTTTGTTTTCAGTACGCCATAATGATAAAGAAGATATTCATCTTCCAAAACACCATGTCTATTAGTAAATCGCCCCAACACCATATTAGTAATAACATGGGACGTTAATGTATCCTCTTCTTTTTTAGATTCATAATACTCATATACCTTTTCGGATATGTTACCTTCGACTGCTTTTATTTCTGCTATTTTATCCATATCGTATAATTAATATTGATGGTTAACACTTTCAAGAATATAGGCATTAAAACTACAGGAATCAAATAAATGGGACTACTTAAATTATTAAATGAACGGTTAGAATTGACAAATTATGATAAATATGCCAAGATAGTTGCTGTAGCATATAAATATAGACCTGATAAAGATAATTTGAGATCATGGGACGTTTTACGAAAACATAATTTAAAAATGTTTAAACAATTACAATCACGTATTGATGTAATTTGGACTGAAGATGAACCATATGATTCTGCTGAACAAATGAAAAGGGAAGTGTTAGATACAGGAAAAATGTATATAACAACTCAATATTCAGATAATTTAATGAGTGGTTGGTCGGAAGAGGATAATTGGAAATTTAGAGCCGTTCACGATTACATAGTTCATATAGGTGGCAATCATGACTTTTCATTGAAGGGTGAAATTGGAGCCTTTAATACACATGCTAAGATTGCACCAAGGGATGCAATGGATGCACTATTTTCTGAAGTAGTAGGGCAAGTGTGTTATGTAGATACCTATGATGAATTTCCAAATCCTCAAAAGGCGTGTATATTATATGGGTTTGATTATGATAAATTGGGTGATATTGATTGGACTCTGTATAGAAAAAATTTTACAGAGGGTGTATCCAATGAATTATCTGAGGAACAAATTAATACTATAATACAAAAATTTAAATAACATGGGACTACTTAAATTATTAAATGAAGCATTAAGTGAATATGCTACAGATAACATGGTGACTCTCTATCACTATACAGATGTTGACGAAGAAGAATTAACATTATCACCTGATGAATTTGGAAAGAATCCATTCACACGAAGTGATAAAAAGGCTACAGACTATCCACGTGTATTCTTTTATTTAGATTTGGATGATACAGAAAGATTTTTTAAAGGGCAATCATCTATTCTTTATTCAACTAAAGTTCCTGTGGATGATATTTATAATGTGTTAACAGATCCATTAGACATTAAACAAGAGATACGCGATGAGAATAATGGAGCATTGAATTTTGATAAATTATTACGTACCATTCACGGTAAAGGATACAATGGAATGTACTATTCTTCAAGAGGCGAGGTAGTCATTTGGTTTGATCCAATAACTGTAACAAAACATACAGAAGAGGAACCTGTGGTACACAACGAAATACCAACGCTCACGTCATCGGATATCATTGAAATATTTGACACGAAAGAAGTAGTGACCATTTCAGCAGAACGGAATGAACGAACAGACGCTCAGAATAGACAAAAAACTGAACATCTAAAGAATGATCTAAAACAATTACCCTATAAATTCACAAAAGCTTATGGTGGATTTGTAGAGACAGTAGAAACTGAGAGTGGAGAAACTGAAGAAGTTGATGTAGAAGAGGAAAGCTTTATGGCATGGACAAATCCTGAAAAAGCAGAAGAGTTTAAATCAGATATGCTCGATCTTGGTAAGAAGTATGGACAAGAAGCCATTATGGTAAAACATCATGATGAAGATCAAGCCTACTTTACAGGTGGATCAGGTATAGAGAGGGAATATGTAGGATCATTCAAACCAAATACAAAGGGGCAATATTTCACAAGAATCGGAAATTTCTACTTCGAATTTAGTGATTCAGTAGAAGAACCACAATTAGCAGAATAAAATAACATGGGACTATTAAAATTGATAAACGAAGTAGTAGAAACAGATGACTATTTATACAGAGTATATAAAAAGTCACGAACTGAATATCGAGTAGAAGAGAAAAGGGATAGTGGATGGGAAGAGATATTATCAGATATGGGTATTGAACAGATATTATTAATCGATTGCAGAACTGTTGTTGATGAAAGAGGTAGACAAGATACCTTAGAAAATACAGGTCAGGACTCTTCAGATGTAGCTGTTCATGCGTGGATTGAATGTAATGACTTTAAAATAGATGAGACGCTTTCTTCTACAGATGGTACACTATATTATAATCCATATACTGTTTCACAATTTGTAGATCGGGATTCGTTTGAAATGGGAACCCTGATGTCATTGAAGAGGCTGAGTTCATTTCAACAGACGGGAACGAATTAGTATATCAGAATGCATTAAAGACAAGGAGAGATCGCACTGTTATGGATGACAATATGGATCTTATCCGTCAAATACAAGAGACGCTATCACAAAATATATTATTTAAATATCAACAGTTAAATATCTACTAATATATAATGGGA
>SL_7KL_010_BRINEDRAFT_10001404_pt1 | contig 11561 bp, 9 predicted proteins | sample SodLak_010_BRINE_FD_10663 | JGI IMG/M metagenome (IMG submission 10663)
CATCGATTGGAAAAAGAAAAAAGAGCGATGGCAAAAAAGATAAATGAGCTTCAAAATCGTCTTCGACGTCAAGAAAATAGCCTTCGCGTTCAAACAATGCATGTGGAGAATGAAGACCATGATAAGAATGCAAGGATGGGAGTCCTGTCGCAAATCGATAAGTATATGCCAAACGTTGATGAGGATGATGAAGTCCGCCATGTTCCACAGACCAAGGGTAGATTTAGGAATCCGAGATCTAGAAAGGTGCAGTGTTCAAGATACAAAGCAAGAGTCCGGCCTTGTCTGAGTAAGAGGAAAATGAGAGTGATACCGGAAGAAAAAGAAAAAGAAGAAGAGAAAGAGGAAGAGAAGAGGGAACAGAAACGGAGAAGAGTTAATCCTAAAAAAGGTGAGTTCCCTATAGACTGCACCAAGAAATCGTATGTTGAAGTTGGTCCGGAGATGTGGATCTCTGGTGATGGGATGTTCGTCCACTCCTCTCATTTTGGACGAGACATAATTCGGGAACTTCAATCAGATCAAGTCATTCCCTATCTCATGGGCATGGCAATGTGTCAATGCTGCGCAAAAGGCTATGGCAGTTCAAAAACGACGTATGAGTATGTCGACATAGTTCGTCGTACACAGTGTTGTACACTATGTAAGAAATATGGAAACATGGTCGGGAAAAACGGTTCAATGAACCAGATCCCGATTTGTCCAAATTGTGTGGAACTCAGAAAAGGTTACAAAGGGCACGAAAGACAACTCGCTGCCGCCATGGAGTACCTCAAGTACATCTATCCAGACAATTACGTCATGATCGAGATGAACAAGCAAACGGGTCGAAACAAAGATCATGATGGGAAAGTCTTAAACACGAGCCGATTTGCAGACTGCGTTTTGACTTTTGAAGAGGGGGAATATTTGGGAGTTGTGATAATCGAATGCGATGAGGATGAGCATTCGAGCTACAATTCAGCAGACGAAACAAACAAATTTACCCAGCAAACAAAAGAGATCGTTCGCATGAATATGACTGCATGGAAGAATAAGGATGCGAACCATGATGTCCGAAACGTGAAGACATTGTTTCTGAGGTACAATCCAAACACACCTTACAAAGATAGTGGGGAGGAAAGAAACTTGACCCCTGAGGCGCGACTGATGATCATCAGACAGCAAATCATTGCGTGGAAAAGAAAAATAAAGGAGGTGCGGATGTTTGTCGTGATGTATGCATTTATGAATTCTGAAAGAGTCAAAAGATGGTATCCCATAAATGAAAAGTACAAGGGATGTGGCCTCGTCTACAATTGTCCCTGTCCCGAAAAAGGGATGACAGACTGGTATTATTGTGCGGACGTCAACGAACAGTGTACAAGGAGCACATTGACACAGCAGAACTCGCTCCTGGCCACTCTTCAGAGACAACGCGTGAAGTGGAGCGACACGTTCAAGGACAACTCTTGGAAAAACGAAGACAAAGTTACGGAGAGGTTTCCGACCCTCATTTATAATGATCTATCAAAATTATTCCCAATATTGCTCGAGTGAGGATGAAAGAATGAAAGAATGTGATGAGTACGATGAGTACGATGAGTACGATGAGTACGATGAGTATAGTGAATTCGATCAATACAGTGAATTCAATGAATACGATGAATACGACCTGGAAAATGAAATGAAAAAAAATAATTTGATTTTCATCTTTCTCATCCGCATTTACAAATACTCTCAAAAATAAAACTATATAAGACAATAGAAACACCCTATATCATACAACAAACCAAAACACTTCTCAATCACAACACACACACAACTATGGCTGTCTCAAAGAACAATACCCCCGTGGAGTCCACCGATCAGACTGTTGAAAACGTGACCAACGATGCCCCACCCCAAAAGGGGAAGCCGAGTCCCAAGCCCAAGGCCGCACCCAAGCCAAAGACGAAGGCTGCAGCTGCTAAGCAAGATGAGACCAAGGCAAATGCGAAGGAAAAGGTGGTGAAGGGCGACAAGGGCGACAAGGATGATAATGACTCTGCAGGTGAGTCAAGTGAGGAGAAGCCAAAGCTGAGCGCAGTGCCCATGCCTCTCGTTAAGAAGGTCAAGGAACAGCTCGATGGAATCCACTTCAAGAATCTGAGTGAGCTCAAGACCGTCCTCGAGACTTTCATCAACGTCATCGTGGAGACCACAAAAGATGGAACTTCCGTGACTCTACCTAACTATATGACCTTCAAGCGTGTCTACCGTAATGAGAGGAGGCACAAGAACCCAAAGACGAAGGAGGAGATCGTCAAGCCGGAGCATTATGTACTCAGTATGTACGTGAAGGCTCAACTGAAGAAGCAATTTGAGGAGATCCCTGTTACGGATCGTCCTGCCGAGAAGCAAGAGGTTTCTGCAGAAAAGTGAATGAGAGAATGAAAGATTGAAAGATTGAAAGATTGAATGAAAAAGCCGACGTAAAAGATAAACAATAACAAAGAAAAAAAGATGAATAACTTTTTTTATTTTTTCAGTACTCACCATGATGTTGAGAATTTGAAATACAAATATAATTTGAACAAACAAATGTGATATAAAGGAGAATAAATAAGAGAAGAGTATTCGAAATGTCAATCATCCAAAGGAGAATCGATTTTCCAAAGATTCCTGTAGATTCGAGGAGAGACCTCATCTTTCAAGCCATATCTTGGTTTGCAGAAGATGTTGATTTTGTAGAGATAGATGGAGAGGATGACAAATACATGGACTACACACGATACGTGGTCAAGTGCTTTGGCGTCGATGAGAACGGGAGCACCATCTCAGTGACGCTCCAGGATTTCAAGCCCTATTTCTACATCAAGATAGACGATAGCTGGGAGGATGAACATATGCGGTATCTCAAGAGCTACTTGGTGTCTACGCTCCCTCACAAGATGATGCACACGATTGTCTCCGTTTCGATCGTCGAGAAGAAGGACTTTTGGGGATTCACAAACTTCAAGAACTTCAAGTTTGCAAAACTCGTGTTCAAATCACAGAGGGCGATGAAAAACATCAGCTACAAGATCCAGAACAGTATAAAAACCCCACTCAATATCCCGGGTTTAGGACCACATCGATTCAAGCTCTATGAGAGTAACATAGATCCCTTCATTCGTCTGATCCACGAGAAAAACATCGAACCGGTGGGATGGTTAAGGATTCCATCCGGTACGTACAAGAGGAGTACAGAGGTATTGCCCACTACCGCACAGATCGATGTCGAAACGAAGTGGAACAATGTTCTCAAGTACGATTCTATTCAGAGTGCACCTTTTGTGATCGCTTCTTTTGATATCGAATGTATGAGCAAGACGGGCGACTTTCCGGTCCCGATCAAAGACTATAAAAAAGTGGCGACGCAAGTATTTGAGCTTTACACGTTCAACATTCGAAAGGAATGGTGTGACTATGATAAAGTCATCGTCATTCAGAACGCCCTCCTCTTTGTCTTTGGGATTCCTCTCCTTCCGTCATCAAAGCCGGAAATATCCGAGTTTCCCTATTGTCAACATATACATAAACTCGATTTCAAGAGCCAATTTTCGAGGACAGAGGTGAAGTCGATCATCGCCCAGAAGATAGAAGACATCATTACCATTCTGAACGGGAAATCCCTGTGTTTTGCCCAGAAACGAGAGAGTGAGAATGATAAAGATGGTTTCGATAAACAGAGAGGTTTCCATATCGTCTGTGAGCTGACAGATTGCTTGAACAAATTGGAATTGCCCGAGATCATCGGAGACTCCATCATCCAAATCGGTACGACATTTCACGTCTATGGCGACCGTCGATGCAGCTATAAGCATATCGTCACACTGGGGACGACAGACCCTATCGATGGAGTAGAGGTCGAATCCTGTGAGACAGAAGAAGAACTGTTGTTCAGATGGCGGGATATGATCAATCGGACGAACCCAGAGATCATGACGGGTTACAACATCTTTGGTTTCGATTTTGTATACATCTTCGAGCGAGCTGAGGACTTGGGCATCACGCGGGAATTTATGAAAATCGGAAGATTCAAGGATACGGTATGCGCTTTCAAAGAGATTAAACTCTCATCTTCCGCCCTCGGAGACAATGTACTGAAATTCATCGACATGCACGGTCGCGTGCTGATCGATATGATGAAGGTCGTCCAACGCGATCATAAACTCGACATGTACTCCCTCAACAATGTGGCCAACCACTTCATGGGGATGAAAAAGAATGATGTCAGTCCACACGATATCTTTCGCTTACAGAAAGGGAGCAGTGCCGACCGCAAGATCGTGGCAGAGTACTGTGTACAGGATTGTGAACTCTGTAATAATCTGATGATCAAGCTGGAGATCGTGGCCAACAATATGGGCATGGCGAACGTATGTCTCGTCCCTCTCTCCTTCATCTTCATGAGGGGCCAAGGAATCAAAATCTTCAGTCTCGTGTTGAAACAATGCAGAGATAACGGATACGTCATTCCGGTGGTGAAGAAGAATTTCGGCGAGGTGGAGGTGCTTGATGACGAGGGCGACTCTTATGAAGGTGCTATCGTCTTGGAACCAAAGGAAGGTATCTACATCGATGACCCCGTCTCGGTCATGGACTATTCGTCTCTCTATCCTTCTTCCATGATCAGCGAGAACCTTTCGCACGATTGTGTAGTGATCGACCCCGCCTATGACAAGCTTCCCGGCGTGAACTACAATGATATCAGCTATGACAAGTATGTCGGGAAAGGGGACAATAAGCGAAAAGTAGGGATCGAAACCTCTCGTTTTGTCGATCTACCAAATGGAGAGAAAGGGATCGTTCCGCGCATCCTACAAAAACTCCTCGTGGCAAGGAAGACCACGCGCAAGCGCATCGAGAGCAAGAAGATCATCATGAAGAACGGTGATGAATACACCGGACTATATGACACATCGACCCACACGATCAACAATCAAGGCGCCCTGACTACCATCGACGAAAACGAAATACTCTCTATCGAAGATGAGTACAACGAATTCCAAAAGGCGGTTCTCGATGGGCTGCAGAATGCTTACAAGGTCACGGCCAACTCCTTGTACGGACAGATGGGAGCAAGTACCAGTCAACTACACTTGAAAGAGATCGCAGCATGCACCACAGCGACCGGGCGCAATATGATCCTCAAGGCTAAAGACTTCCTCGAGAAAGAATACGATGCGAACATCATATATGGCGACAGTGTCACGGGATACACTCCTGTATATGTCAAGGACCAGAATGGCTCTATCATGCTCGTCACTATCGAGAGTCTCGCTGAAAAGTATGGTGATTCAACATGGATTCCTTGTGTGGAGAATGGAAGACAAACAAAGGAGGCTTGTGAATTGGTAGGCCTCGAGACATGGACAGAAAAAGGGTGGACGCCATTGAAGAGAGTCATCCGTCATATCCTGGCTCCTCATAAGAAAATCATTCGCATCGTTACACATACCGGGATCGTCGATGTGACGGATGACCATTCTCTCCTTGATGCAGAAGGAAATCCAGTGACGTCCAAGGATATCTCGATGGGTACACCCCTTCTCCATCATGTTCTACCACCTTGTGAAGAGGAAGAGGAAGAAGAAGGAAAGGAAGAAGAAGAAGAAGCTGAGGTCATGGGATTCTCTTATGGGGAGGGAGAGCATGATGAGATCCCTCGACACATCTTTGACGCCCCACTTCATATCAAGCAAGCGTTTTGGAAGGGATTGTGTGATGCAAAGAGAGGAGACGAAAAAGATGTAGAGGGCAACACGACGTTCGATCACAGATCCATGCTGGGAGCGTCACATATCGCTCGCCTGGCCACTTATCTTGGCTATTCCTACTGTTTGTCGATTGACTCGATGGACTCTATGGACTCTATGGACTCGATGAAGCAGGACAAATTCCGTAGCGCGGGCGCCAAGTTCCGTAGCGCGGGCACTAAGTTCCGTATCACTCTCAAAAGTACCACATCTCATGAGACGAGAGGTCATACAGATCATACAGATCATACGGATAATTCAGATCGTACAACAATTTCCAAAATGTATGAGATTCCCTACGAAGGCTATGTCTATGACTTGACGACTGAGAACCATCACTTTGCTGGAGGGGTGGGACAGCTCATTTTGCATAACACAGATAGTGTATTCGCCATTTTCCCCAACAAGGATGAGGAAGGCCAACGTGTGACAGGCCATCCCGCCGTCATGAAATCGATCAATACAGCAATGGAGGCCTCGGATCGATTTTCGCCTCTCATCAAGAAACCGCACCATCTGGAGTACGAAAAGACGTTTTGGCCGTTCATTCTCCTCTCCAAGAAACGGTACGTCGGAAACTTGTACGAAATGGATGATGTCAAGTTCAAACAGAAGAGTATGGGGATCGTGCTCAAAAGGCGAGACAATGCCCCCATCGTGAAAACCATTTATGGCGGGATCATCGACATCATCCTGAACAAGAAAGACATCGACGCCTCGGTAAAGTTCTTGCGCGACTCCCTCAACTCTCTNGTGAACGGCTCGTATCCCTTGGAAGATCTGGTCATCACGAAGAGTCTGCGCGCCAACTACAAGAATCCTCTGTCTATCGCCCATAAGGTGTTGGCAGATCGCATGGCGGAGAGAGACCCGGGAAACAAACCCCAAGTCAACGATCGCATCCCTTACGTCTATGTGCAAATGCCAAACACGAAACAGAAATTCTTACAGGGTGAACGTATCGAGCATCCCGACTTTGTGGTGAAGAATAAGGTGAAGATCGACTACAACTTCTATCTCACCAACCAAATCATGAAGCCCGTGAATCAGGTCTATGGGATCATCGTAGAACAGCTCCCGGAGAACAATAAGAGCGCCCAGCACTACAAGGACCTATGGACCGTCATCAGCAATGAGGAACGCATATTGGGTAATACAAAAAAGATCAAGGACAAGTATATGTTGGCACGCGAGAAAGAGGCGCAAGCAATCTTGTTCGATCCCTACATCAAGGCCCAAGATTTCCTACTGACGAAGAACCGAACGATACTCGAATTCTTCCCACGTGCACCACGTCCTTCAGAAAAAGATCGTGCGGTTGCGGTACAAGAGGGTGAAGGGAAAAAGAAAGAGAAGGAGAAAGAGAAGAAGCCTGTCTTCAAAGAGAGTGTCACAGAGATGATAGCCAATCTGAAGAAAGATCCGTTCGAAGAGGACTTCAACTGTCGAGCGGGATCAAAGGAGAAAAAAGAAGAAAGAAAGAGCCCTCAAGCGATCGCGGTAAAGATGCGAGAGGAAAAGAAGACATTGAAAGATATCGCTGCACATCTCGGCGTGACAGTATATCGCGTGAAGAAAATGCTCGAAGACTGATAGAAATCTTGTGTGTTGACAGTCAGAAGAATAAGATATATATATATAAATGAGTAGAATATGAACAAAAGAGATGAAATTTGAAGAAAATGTAAAGATATAAAAACACGATTCTGATTGAATTGACGCACAAGTCTATGAAATCAATGACCCTCGACGGTAAGAAACAGGATGATTTTCAAAAAGCGAACGAAGGAATCATGGAGTACTTTGAACATTTGAAGGAAAGACGATTGGAGCAGATGAATAAAGAAGATCGCGTAGAAATGAAGAAGAGATTTGTCGATCATCTCAATACTCGAAATGCGATCTATCTCGAATTTCAAGAAAAAATGAATTGGATCAATACCTACAACAAGAATCATTACGGAAGCCAAAGACTCGAATTGAACTTTTGGGATGAATCGATCGTATGCTGAGAAGTTTATAGAAGTTTATACATATTGTGTATTTGAATTCTTTATTTTATTTTTTGTAATCCAAGAGTTTCATTTTCAATTTCACACATCGATTGAGGGTGATGACTAGCGATCCAGTGATGATGACATTCCAAGTGATTCAGAATGTATAAACGAGGTGATCGATTACAAATTGGACGACAAAAAATTTCAAAAATAAACATCCACGCAACACCTAAAAATTTGATGTCTTCTTTCACTCCACTTGATGGACCCATTTTGAATATGCTCTCATTTGTGCGTTGTCTAGCACAGCCCTATGACGAAAAGCTGGAAAAGATAAAACGATCAGGTGAGCCTCTCGGATCTTGCAGTAAACCAAGATGTGGAGTGTGGTTCTCGGTCGATCCAGATGTGAGTCTCGACCAATCGTGGGCCGCATGGGCGAGAGTAGAGATGGATATTCAATATCCATACATGTATGGTATGAAAGTGAGGGGAGATGCTAAGATTTTCGTCCTCGCATGCCCTGATGATGTGTGGAATTTCACCAAAAGATACTCGGATGGAAATGGTGATTTTCATATCGATTGGGACAAGGTTCGAGACGATGGGTACAGTGGAGTCATATCTTATGTGACAGTGACGTACAATGAGATGATCTGGTCGTCCAATCCACTCGACCTGTGTTCAGAGAGTGATGAGATTGTCAAGATTTTCAGCACACCCCTCTCAGATAAACTTCATTGGCTCTACACATGGGATTGCTGGAGCGGTGTGGTGTGGGATGACTGTATCGAAAGGATAGATGATGATGAGACAGCTAAAAAGCGTGCACAAAGTGTGAATAGAAAATTCGAGATGGGATTCGGCCAGGATTGAGATTCATTATTCATCCTTCATTTTTCATCCTTCATTTTCTCCTATATAAATGATTCGCTCACGTGATGAGGTAGTAAAATAAAGAATTTCCTCTTTACAACTTTATTCATGATGCAAGGATCTATTTGTAGGGAGAGGCGATTCGTGTTGTCCGTCTTGCGCAAGCTCATGAAGAATGATGAATGCGATATCTATGCCAAATGTCTTTCGATCCAAGACAAATGTAAAGGAGACGGTTGCGGTCTCGTCAGTGGGACGCTCATCGATATGGTCTTTACACAACTCCTCAGCAAGCAGAACAGATTACAAGTTCGTCAGCATCACATAGGAGAAGCTGATCTTCTTTTTTCTCAAATCTTAAAGACCCGAGAGAATTTGATCCCCTTGTCGTTCAAAAAGATCAATGGCAAAGGCAATATCGCTTTGCATTGGAGTAAGAATGTAGAAAATGAGGTGGTGGGAAAATCATCTCATTCTCATATTCGATCGAAACCGACCAATCATATCTTGATCCTCAACCTCAAAGATATGCATTGGTGGAAACAGGGGCCCAAACAAATTCAAAAAGGCATACCAGAGACCCTTGATTTTACAACACGGGTGAGGGCAGGTCTATATTTCATTGACAAGGATCTTTGCTCAAAGTATGTCACCCTCTCTTCAAACAACAAGACGAGTGCTCTCATCACAGATCAGAACGTTTTCTATCTCCTTCAACTCGCGATAAAACAGAAGAGCGTGATTTTTCTGCCCCCTCCGAAAGCGATTCCACGGATGATGATATGTTTTGACTATCGAACGAAATAAAAATAAATATCAACGCATAATGAAAGATGTTCTCTCTGTTTGTTAACTTATTTTTACTACTCGTGGTCGTTATCTGCTTCATCTCACTCTTGTACATGTTGGCAAGAGGTCCGATGGATGCAAAAAAAGAAGGTTACACAAAATTCTCAAACGTGCAGAGCATCCCAAAAGTCATCTGGACATATCAGAGTGCCCCACAATCAGAGAAGATGGAAGAGCATGAAAAACTATGTATCGAGAGTTGGAAGTACCACAATCCTTCCTATGACGTCGTCGTTTTGGATCGAGAGAACGTGTCCTCATATGTCGATCTGGACATCTATGCTTTCGACCAGATCGAGGATGATGTTCGTGCGAAAGATTATCTGCGGCTCTTTCTACTTCAGAAGCATGGCGGAATATGGATGGATTCTACTGTGTTATGTACCCAGCCTTTAGATTGGCTGATCGATGATGCCAAAGACTTTATAGGATTCTATACGGGGTCGTTCCGAAATAACAGATTTCCAGTGATCGAAAAATGGTTCATGGCATGCCCAGCCGATTCAGAACTCATGTTCAAAGTAAAAAATGAGTTCATGCGTATGAATGATTTTGCCTCGGTGGAGCAATATGTAAAGGATGTCAAGGAGAGCGGTGTGGAAATACAAGAAATACCGTTTCCCGAATACCTAGCGATGCATATCGCCTTTCAGAAAATACTGCAGACGTCGAATCCTTATGACATCAATATCCTCGATGCGAGGGGTGAGAATGGACCCTTCTTCTACCTATATCAGAATGATTGGGATTCGAAGAAAGCGCTAGATATGTTGTGTGAGGACGATACACTAAAAACTCCATTGATCATGCTGCGAGAAGATGAAGAAGTTATTTTGAAGGAAGAAGGTATCGCGAGGATCAAGTGTTTACAGGAATTTATATAAATGAGAATATCAATAAATCTTTCAACACTAGGGATCTCAATAGCCATTTTATACATCATGAATCGGTAAAATATGGGATTGAAAGAGTATATACTTTTATCGAGTGCCATCATCTGTATACTTCCATTTGACTTTGTGAATCTTGGGCAGGATTCTGTCCAATATCTCATCGTTCTTTAATTTTTGATAAGAGAGTAACTCTGTCTTTAGTCTACTTGTGACTCTTGGTGAATGTGACGTTTGCGAGTATGAGTCTAGAGAGGCAGATACGGCATGAGCACTTGCATTCTTATTGCTAAATACTGCGGTAGTATCGAATCCATACACAATAGTTGTTCCTTTTTCATGCGATTTTCTGATCGATGATGGGTTAGAATTGCTAATTGGGACGGTTTGGATGGTTTGGTTGGTTTGGTTGAATGAACTCTTTGGATTCATAACATTCACTGGACTTACTGGACTTACTGGACTCATTACCACATTTGAATTTCGTTTACGACTGGAGCAGGAGAATTTCTGTGCGAGCTTTGATCCTACACCTTCTAGCTTCAATTTAGTCTCAAAGCAACATGATTTCGAAACCGACATTTTTTTTCTATAATATTCAAACACTTATTATGACTAGTCGATGACATAGGTACTCAAATTTTACAAATAGAATATAAAAATCGAAAATGAATACTATATAAGTAAATCTTCATCTCATAAATTGAAGACAGGTATCACATCACATAACATCTACTAGCCACAAAATGACAGAATCCTTGGGATCATTGATTGCCGATAAAGAAGCTCTGAGCGAGAAAGTGAAAGCCCTAACGGAAGAGTTGAAGATAGCAAAAAAAGAGCTGAAAGAAAAAGTAGAGCTCGTATTTACGATGATCAAGGAAGACAACGAAAGGAAAAAAGGATGAAAAGAAAAATAGGAAAATAGGAAAATAGATGCTGCGTCTAAATGTCAGAATTATTTATGTTTGTACACTGTGTAAGGCGAGTCAAAAGTAAAAAAGAGTATCTCAAAAAATAAAGTAAAGGTTCGAAACTGTTACCGTAAATCCTCAACTTTTCTGAAGAACATTTGAGATTCCTAAATCTATAAAGTAATTGAAATGTAGAGATAAATTGATACGATAAAAGTATATAAGAGATAAATGTTACTCTATAATGTTGATGAGGAAAAAACCAATCCGATG
>SL_7KL_010_BRINEDRAFT_10001405_pt1 | contig 11555 bp, 9 predicted proteins | sample SodLak_010_BRINE_FD_10663 | JGI IMG/M metagenome (IMG submission 10663)
GAATTTAACTAACCACCACCTACATAGCCTTGTTGCCGCCAGGCCTCAAAAACGGTAACGGCCACGCTATTAGAAAGATTTAAGCTGCGGTTACCCGCGCGCATCGGCAGGCGCAAACGCTGCGCTGGAGCAAACATCGCCAACACCTCGGCAGGCAAGCCGGCTGTCTCACTGCCAAATACCAATGCATCGTTGGGGCCAAAGCCGGGCTGATCAAAGCGCTGCGTGCCCCGTGTGGTCAGTGCCCAGAGCTGCTCCGGATGGACCGTATCAATAAATGCCGCCAGATCAACATGGACCTGCACAGCGGCAAGCTCGTGATAATCCAGGCCGGCACGACGCAGTCGCCGATCATCCAGTACAAAGCCTAGGGGCTCAATTAAATGCAGCCGCGCACCAGTATTGGCGCATAAACGAATCACATTGCCGGTGTTCGGAGGGATTTCAGGCCGATGTAAAACAACATGACAAGGCATGACCCGGCATCATACCGGCTCACACGGGTAATCGCAGGTCTCTTATTTTGCGAGTGAGCGTATTCCGCCCCCAGCCCAGCAGGCGTGCTGCATCCTGACGCCGCCCACCCGTGCGGCGCAATGCCGCCTCAATCAAAATTCGCTCCAGCCGAATCTGGGCATCGGCTAATGCCCCCTCGCCTTGCTCAGCGGTCTGTTGATCAGCCCACCGCGCTAGGGCACTTTCCCAATCCATTGCCGGCTCAGTGGCTGCTGTTTCCTTTAACAACTCCGGTGGCAGGTCCTCCATCTGCACCTCACGCCCACTAGCCATCACCGTTAACCAGCGGCACGTATTCTCTAGCTCTCTGACGTTACCCGGCCATGGCAACTGTGCTAGGCACTGCGCCACCTCCTCAGTTAATACCTTTGCCTCAACATTCAGCTCACGGGCAGCACGATTGAGAAAATGCGCGGCTAAGGCGGGAATGTCCGCCTGGCGTTGGCGCAGGGCAGGCACTTGAATACGAATCACATTCAAGCGATGAAAGAGGTCTTCACGAAAGCGGCCAGCCTCAACCAAGCGCTCTAAATTCTGATGGGTGGCTGCCACAATACGCACATCCACACGCATTGGTGTATGCGCACCAACACGATAAAACTCACCGTCTGCGAGCACACGCAGCAAACGCGTTTGCAGCTCCGCGGGCATATCACCAATCTCATCGAGAAACAGCGTACCCCCATCAGCCTGCTCAAACCGGCCGCGGCGCACCTGATGCGCTCCCGTAAAAGCCCCTTTTTCATGACCGAACAATTCTGATTCCATCAAGTCACGCGGAATTGCTGCCATATTCAGCGCAATAAACGGAGCACTAGCGCGAGGGCTATGCCGGTGCAGAGCGCGAGCGACTAGCTCTTTACCGGTGCCCGACTCACCATTAATCAGCACGGTGATATTCGAACGGGAAAGGCGGCCAATGGCACGAAACACCTCTTGCATCGCCGGTGCCTCACCAATAATCTCCGGCATATTTTCCCGATCAGCCATCGGTGCGGCGGTACTGCGCGCGGTTGCCGCGGCGCGGCGCACCAGCTCCACCGCTTCTTCCATATCAAAGGGTTTGGGCAGGTACTCAAACGCCCCACCCTCATAGGCAGACACAGCCGCATCCAAATCCGAGTGCGCCGTCATAATAATAATCGGCAACATGGGATGCTCGGCATGCACCCGTTCCATCAAATGCAATCCATCCAGCCGCGGCATGCGAATATCAGTAATCAAAACATCCGGCCGTTGCCGCTCGAGCTGGGCCAGTGCTTCCTCACCCGTTTCAAAATCAATCGCAACAATACCGCCGCGTTCTAAGGCCTTTTTAAGCACCCAACGAATTGAGCGGTCATCATCAATAATCCACGCTGTGATTTGATCACTCATCGGTTTCCTCCAGCGGCAACCAGACGGTAAAAAGTGTGCGCCCCGGCTCACTGTTACATTCAATTAACCCGCCATGCCGGTCGACAAGGTTTTGTGCAATGGGTAAGCCAATACCCGTTCCCTCAGACCGACCCGTGACCATGGGATAGAAAATCTGATCCTGCAGAACCGCCGGAATGCCCGGCCCGTTATCCAGCACGTCAATCCGCAATACCAGCCGATGCTGTTTTTGCCCGATCGTAAAACGCCGCTGACTGCGGGTGCGCAGTAAAATCTCACCGTCTCCCTCCAGGGCCTGCAACGCATTACGCACAATATTTAGCAGCGCCTGAATCAGCTGATCAGCAGCGGCAGGCAAAGGCGGTAAGCTCGGATCATAATCACGCCGAATCACCACCCCCTCCGGCGCTTCCGCTACAGCTAAGTGCCGAACGCGCTCCAATATTTCATGTACGTTAGTTGGCTTTTTCTCAAGCGCTTTTTCCGGACCCAAGAGGCCATCAACCAGCGCACGTAGGCGATCCGCCTCACTAATGATGACGTGCGTGTATTCCCTTAACTCGGCCTGATCGAGCTCCGCCTCTAACAACTGCGCAGCCCCCCGTAAGCCACCGAGCGGATTTTTAATTTCATGCGCTAAACCACGGACTAACTCACGGATTGCGGCATTTTGAGCAATCATTCGGTTCTCACGCGATATGCGCAGATGCCGGTCAATATGCTCAAGCTCGAGTAGTAAGCGCCCCTCAGGCAAAGGCGTCACCACGCAGTCGAGGGTGACTGTCCTCTCACCACTCAAGGGCACCCGTATTTCCCGCTCCGCGTAGCTGGAAGCCTGTTGTTTGACGTGCTCAATGGCCGTGCTCAGCACATTGAGCCCCGGCGCAATATTGAATAACGCATCACCCATCGCCTGACGCGCGCTGACTTGTAAAAGCACCTCACCGGTCGCATTAAGCCACTGCACGACAAGGGCAGCATCCACCACAATCACCGCACTGGCGAGGTTATCGAGAATTTCAGCGGTTGCGTGATGAGATGGTGTGATCATGGTAAAAGCCCCTGTAGTTTTCACAGGGGCTTCTGGTTTCGCTTAAACGCTGTAGTAGAGGTCAAATTCCAACGGATGCGTCGTCATACGCAGTTGCTGGACTTCCTCACGCTTCAGGTCGATGTAGCCATCGATAGAATCGTCAGTAAACACTCCACCGGCTTTCAGGAACTCACGATCCTGATCCAGGGCATCCAATGCTTCCTCTAGGGAGAAGGCCACTTTTGCGATATCTGCTTCTTCCTCTGGCGGCAGGTCGTAAAGATCCTTATCCATGGCATCGCCAGGGTGAATCTTATTCTGAATGCCATCAAGGCCAGCCATTAGCATGGCGGCAAAACAGAGGTAAGGGTTTGCTGTGCTATCGCCAAAGCGCAACTCGACACGACGGGCCTTCGGGTTAGACACCCACGGAATCCGAATCGACGCCGAGCGGTTACGTGCAGAATACGCCAGCAGCACTGGGGCTTCAAAACCTGGCACCAAACGCTTGTAACTGTTGGTGGAGGCATTCGCAAAGGCGTTTAAGGCCTTGGCATGCTTAATAATACCGCCGATGTAGTACAACGCGGTTTCAGACAGCCCACCATACTGATCGCCGGCAAACAGCATCTCACCGGTCTTACCAATCGACTGGTGAACATGCATACCACTGCCATTATCGCCAACCACTGGCTTGGGCATAAAGGTGGCGGTTTTGCCGTAGGCAGAAGCCACGTTATGCACCACATATTTCAGCGTTTGCACCTCATCGGCTTTTTTAACCAGCGTGTTGAATCCCACACCAATCTCACACTGACCGGCGGTAGCCACTTCATGGTGGTGCACCTCGGTTTCCATACCCATGTCGGTGAGCGCCTCACACATCGCAGAGCGCATGTCGTGCAGGCTATCGACAGGCGGCACAGGGAAGTAACCACCTTTCACACCCGGGCGATGACCCATGTTGCCGTCCGGGTACACCCGCTCGGCGTTCCAGCTGGCTTCTTCAGAATCAATCTTAAAGAAACAACCGCTCATCTCATTGCCCCAGCGGACATCGTCAAAGACGAAGAATTCGTTCTCCGGCCCAAAGTAGGCCACATCGCCCACACCGGTAGACTGCAAATAAGCCTCGGCGCGACGCGCGATGGAGCGCGGATCACGCTCATATCCTTGCATGGTGTTTGGCTCAATGATGTCGCAAACGATGATCACCGTCGCATCATCAAAGAACGGGTCTAAAACAGCCGTTTCAGGATCTGGCATCAGGATCATGTCGGATTCGTTGATCCCCTTCCAACCTGCAATAGAAGAGCCATCAAACATTTTCCCTTCGGTGAAAAAATCCGCATCAACCGCATGTGAAGGCAACGTGACATGCTGCTGTTTGCCTTTCGTATCGGTAAACCGCAAGTCAACGAAGCGAACCTCGTTTTCTTCGATCATTTTAAGAACGTCATCAGCGCTCATTGTCATCGTAAAACCTCCAAATCAAATTTACTTAACATTACTCACAAAAAGAGTAAGCAGGTTTCGTGCCAACCGTTAAAACGCACCAAAAAGGGACGCTTTTATTTAAATTGCACTTTTTCAGTGCGAAACACTCACAGGGTGCACCATAACAGTGCGTAGCGGGGGTTACCAGCGGTGCACTAACTGACAGCCTAGGATCAGCCGGCTATACTCTTGCGCATGACATTTCAGCAACTCATTCTCTCGCTCCAAACCTACTGGGCACAGCGCGGCTGTGTGGTGATGCAGCCTCTGGATATGGAAGTCGGTGCTGGCACCTTCCACCCGGCCACCTTTTTGAGGGCGATTGGCCCAGAGCCATGGCGCGCCGCCTATGTTCAGCCCTCACGTCGGCCGACGGACGGCCGCTATGGCGACAATCCCAACCGGTTGCAGCATTACTATCAGTTCCAGGTGGTCCTAAAGCCCTCACCCAAAGATTTTCAGGCGCTCTATCTGGGTTCACTTGAGGCGCTGGGGCTTGATCCGCTGGTCCATGATATTCGCTTTGTGGAAGACAATTGGGAATCGCCAACACTGGGTGCCTGGGGGCTCGGCTGGGAGGTTTGGCTCAATGGCATGGAAATCACCCAAGTGACGTATTTTCAGCAGGTGGGTGGGCTTGATTGCCACCCGGTCATGGGGGAGCTCACCTATGGACTTGAACGCATTGCCATGTACCTGCAGGAAAAAGAAAGCGTTTATGACTTAATTTGGACCGAAGGGCCAGATGGCCCAGTGACCTACGGCGATGTCTATCTCCAAAATGAACGGGAGCAATCGCGTTATAACTTTGAGCTGGCTGATGTGGACACGCTGTTTGCCGCATTTGATAGCCATGAGCGTGATGCGTTGCGATTAATTGAGCTGGAATTACCGCTGCCCGCGTATGAGATGACGCTAAAAGCATCGCATACCTTCAATTTGCTAGATGCCCGGCATGCCATCTCCGTGACTGAACGGCAGGGCTATATTTTACGGGTGCGCAGTTTGGCACGGGGTGTTGCTGCCGCCTATTACGCGTCCCGCGAAGCGCTTGGCTTCCCCCTGGCCAACAACCCGCCACAGGAGGGCGCTGCATGAGCGCTAACACCGCAACCCTCCTCTTTGAATTGGGGATGGAAGAGCTGCCACCGGGCGCGCTAAAACAGCTGCAAAGCGGGCTCACCCAACACATCGAGGAAGGCCTGACACGAGCTGGAATCCAACATGGGTCAATGACCGGATTTGCGGCACCACGTCGGTTAGCCGTGCAGGTAGACGACGTCGCCTTACAACAGCCGGATCGCACGTTTGAACGTCGCGGCCCCGCGCTGGCGAATGCATTTGATAGCAGTGGGCAGGCCACGCAGGCCGCAGAGGGGTTTGCACGTGCCTGCGGCGTGAATGTGGATGCGCTAGAAACACTCAAAACAGAGCAGGGCGAATGGCTGGTGCATCGCGGTGTAGAGCCCGGTCAAACTAGTGCTGGTCTACTCCCAGACATTATCGAACAAGCCCTCACGCAGCTGCCAATTCCAAAACGAATGCGCTGGGGCAGCGAGACTATCGAGTTCGTTAGACCCGTACATTGGGTTGTGTTAATGCTCGATGATCAGGTTGTACCGGCTACGTTTTTTGGCGTGAATGCCGGGCAGCACAGCGAAGGGCACCGCTTCCATCACCCCAAACCGATTCAGGTGAAAACGGCCAAGCGGTATGCAGAGCAACTCCACGCCGGGCATGTGGTGGTGGATTTTGCCAAACGGCGCAGCATGATCGAGGAGCAGGTGATTGCTGCGGGCCAGCGCCTCGGTGGCCAGGCCATTATTGATGCCGAGCTACTTGATGAAGTTGCCGCGCTGGTGGAGTGGCCCGTGCGTTAGTGGGCAGCTTCGATGCTGATTTCCTACGCGTACCAGCTGAGGCACTAATCTCGAGCATGCAGGGCCATCAGCGTTATTTTCCAGTGCGTGACAACCAAGGCCAGTTGCTACCGCATTTTATTACCATTGCGAACTTAGACAGCCGTGATCCAAAACAGGTGATCGCAGGTAATGAGCGGGTGATTCGCCCGCGCTTAGCGGATGCCGCTTTTTTTTGGGATCAGGATCGCAAACAACCGCTGGCTGATCGCCTCGATGGGCTAAACCAAGTCGTCTTTCAAAAATCACTCGGTAGCCTGGCGGATAAGTCAGAGCGCGTTGCAAAACACGCCGAAGCGCTTGCCGGCGCATTCGACGTAAAACCTGAGGATGCCGCGCGCGCGGGGATCCTCGCCAGTGCCGATCTGGTGACCGAAATGGTCGGCGAATTCCCTGAACTACAAGGCATTATGGGCCGCTATTACGCGCTAGAAAGTGGGGAGAACCCGGCGGTGGCAGCCGCATTGGATGAGGGTTATCAGCCGCGTTTCTCCGGTGATGCGATCGCCCCTTCCGCAATGGGCCAACTGCTGGCCATTGCCGGGCGTATTGACACGCTCACCGGGATTTTTGCGATCGGCAAGGCCCCAACCGGAGCGAAAGATCCTTTTGCCCTGCGCCGGGCCACGCTGGGGTTGCTGCGCACGCTCATCGAAGCCGAGCACGACATTGACTTAACGCAGCAATTTCGCGAATCAGCCGCAAGGCAGCCCGCCAGCGTGGATGCGTCAGAGCAGATTCCAGCGCTTGTCGCGTTTTGTATCGAGCGCTTGAAAGCGTTTTATCAGGATCAAGGCATCGCACCAGAGCTGTTTGAGGCCGTGCGGCGCGTGATTGATGCCAATGCCTTCTCCCCATTGGATTTCGATCGTCGCATCAGAGCTTGTCAGGCGTTTGCTCGCCTCCCGGCAGCCGCAAGCCTTGCCAGCGCCAATAAGCGTATTCGCAACCTACTGCGTAAAGCGCAAGTAGATGACGCTCAAACCGAAACAACACCAATTAACCCAGCACTATTTGAAAATACGGCCGAATCCGATTTATTGACCGCGTTGGAGGCCCGCGAAACGCAACTCAGCGGATTTATTAAGACGGCAGCTTATGCCGAGGCACTCGAGTTACTCGCTGAATTAAAAACCCCTGTGGATGCGTACTTTGAAGCAGTCATGGTCATGGCAGATAACCCCGCGCTACAGAACAACCGCCTGGCGGTACTAAAGCGCCTGCAACACGCGTTTCTTGCCATCGCGGATGTCTCCGTACTCACGGAATTAGGATAACGGGTGCTACCCCTTGCGGTTATACTTGATCGTGATGGCGTAATTAACGCCGACTCGCCGAACTATATCCTAACGCCAGCACAATGGCAGCCGATACCGGGAAGCATCGAAGCGATTGCGCAACTCAATCGGGCGGGCATTCGCGTTGCCGTATGCTCCAATCAATCGGCACTGGGGCGCGGATTACTGACCGAGTCAACGCATAAAGCTATCCTCGCTCGAATGCGTCAATTATTAGCAGAAGGGCAGGCACATATTGATGCCTTTTTTATTTGTCCACATGCACCTGATGCCCTCTGCGATTGCCGCAAACCCAAACCAGGCCTGATTGAACAAACACTAGCGCAGTGGTCTCTAACACCGCAGGATGTGATATTAATCGGGGATAGTCACCGTGATATTCAGGCTGGCACTGCGGTTGGGGTGGCGAGTTGGCTGGTGCGCACCGGCAATGGTCAGCAAACTGAGGCATTATTAAACAAGGAAAGCGCTTCAAAGACCCCCACCTTTGATGATCTTCACGCAGCGGTTCAGGCGCTGCTCAATGGGACACGGCATGAATGAGTTTGTAAAACCCAATCAGGACGGTAGCTTATGGCGGGGTTTCCTGTTTCATTTTGGGCTTGTCGTGTCGGTACCGATTTGGACATTAATCAGCCTGCCGGTGGTGGGAATGCCCTTTCGTATTCGCTATTGGTGGATTACACGCTGGTGTATCTACATCGGTTGGCTGGCGCGGTGGGTGGCAGGCATCCGCGTTCAAGTCAGGGGGCTTGAGAATAAACCCGACAAGGCCTGCGTGGTACTTGCTAAACACCAAAGCAGTTGGGAGACGCTTAGCCTGCTTCCGTATTTTTATCCACAAAGCTGGGTGCTTAAGCAGGAGCTTCTTAAGGTGCCGATTTTCGGTTGGGCGCTTAGCCGACTAGATCCGATCGCGATTAACCGAAAGTCGAGCCGCGAAGCACTGCGTCAGGTCATTACCCAGGGTATTGAGCGCCTTCAATCACATCGGTGGGTGGTGGTGTTCCCAGAGGGCACGCGTGTACCTGTGGGGGCGCGCGGGCGCTACCAACAGGGCGGTGCTTTACTGGCCTGCCGTGCTGGCGTGCCGGTGGTTCCCTTGGCGCATAACGCCGGCTATTTTTGGCCGCCACGTAGCATTCGTATGAAGGCTGGCACTATTCAGGTTCGTATCGGGCCACCGATTGAGACGGTCGGCAGGACGCCCGGTGAGGTCATTGCTGATACCGAAGCTTGGATTGAAGCAGCCATGGAGACACTGCCTCAAAAATAGCAGTTTATACGTCTAAGTTACTGACCTGTAACGCATTTTTCTCAATAAACTGCCTTCTCGGCTCAACATGATCGCCCATCAGTGTTGTAAAAACCTCATCAGCCGCAACCACATCCTCAATACGCACCTGAAGAAGACGCCGGGTATCAGGGTCCATCGTTGTTTCCCATAACTGCTCGGGATTCATCTCACCCAAGCCCTTATAACGCTGCACCGATAACCCTCGCTTGCCCTCTTCCATTAACCACTGTACGGCGGCATGGAACTCTGTGATGGGTTGGGCTTTCTCACCACGCCGAACTTCGGCGCCCTCACCAATGAGGTCATCTAATGCGGTGGCTAACTTTCTGATTGCCTCATACTCGCGAGATAAGAAAAACGGTGCTCCGAATACGTGGGGATACAAAATCCCATGCATTCGTTTTGTGATCACCGCCTCCTGGAAGCCACCATCGGTGCCCGTTTGAATTTTTAACTGATATTCCGTGCCGGTGGGTAAGCCTGTATTTACTTGCGCAAGCACCTGCTCAAACCAACCAGCCAACCACTCGGCATCGCTCAAATGATCTTCCGTAACAGGCGATTGATCCACCATGGCGCGCAAAATATCAGGATCAATGCGCCGGCCAACATGGTCAATCGTCTCCATCGTATCGATATACAAGCGAATCAACCTCTCAAGCGCCTCCGGGCCCATCACCGGCGCATCATTGCCCGGTGCCAAACTGGCATTCGATAACGACAGTTGAAGGAGGTAATTGGTGAGTTCCTTTTCATCCTTCACGTAATGCTCTTGTTTGCCACGCTTGACCTTGTACAGGGGGGGTTGCGCGATATACACATGACCGCGTTCAACTAACTCAAGCATTTGCCGGTAGAAAAAGGTGAGTAACAGCGTGCGAATATGCGATCCATCCACATCCGCGTCCGTCATAATGATGATGCGGTGGTAGCGCAGTTTTTCTGGATCAAACTCCTCTCTACCAATACCACAACCCAGCGCGGTGATAAGCGTACCCACTTCAGCAGACGCTAACATCTTGTCAAACCTAGCTTTTTCGACGTTCAGTATTTTACCTTTCAGCGGTAAAATAGCCTGGGTACGCCGGTCTCGGCCCTGCTTAGCCGAACCACCCGCAGAATCACCCTCCACCAAATACAATTCAGAAAGGCTTGGGTCTTTTTCCTGACAATCAGCCAGCTTTCCAGGCAATCCAGCAATATCCAAGGCGCCCTTCCGCCGCGTCATCTCGCGGGCACGACGCGCTGCTTCGCGAGCACGCGAAGCATCAACCACTTTTTCTACAATCGCTTTGGAATCGTTCGGGTTTTCATACAAAAACGCATTGAGCGCCTCTGCTAGGGTGGACTCAACCACCCCCTTAACCTCGGAAGATACTAACTTGTCTTTTGTCTGTGATGAGAATTTCGGGTCGGGAACCTTAACGGATATCACTGCCGTCAGCCCTTCACGAATATCTTCACCCGACGGTGTTACTTTCAACTTCCGGCTGTAACCTTCAGTTTCCATATACTGGTTGAGGGTTCGCGTTAATCCCGCGCGAAAACCTGACATGTGGCTTCCACCATCACGCTGCGGAATATTATTCGTGAAACAAAAGATGGCTTCTTGATAGGCATCAGACCACTGCATAGCCACTTCAACGATGATCTCGTCTTTCTCTGTCTTCAGATAGAAAACACTTGGATGCAGTGGTGTTTTATTTTTATTCAAATGCTCAACAAAGGCACGGATACCGCCAGCATACTCAAAGGCGTCATGCTTATCCGTGCGTTCATCTTTTAGGGTAATCCGAACCCCGGGGTTGAGAAACGACAACTCTCTAAACCGTTTAGCGAGAATGTCGTAACTAAAATCGATATTCGTAAAAATCGCAGGACTAGGGTGGAAGGTAATCATGCTCCCGGTGGCTTCTGTTTCGCCCACCGCCTTCAGCGGTGCTACAGGCTCACCGCCCTCATAATCCTGGGTGTAAACCCGGCCTGCCTTATTGATAACGAGGCGTAACCGGTCTGACAGCGCGTTGACCACCGAAACGCCCACGCCGTGCAACCCCCCGGAGACCTTATATGAGCTGTTATCAAACTTACCGCCTGCATGCAGCACCGTCATAATGACTTCCGCTGCCGATCGACCCTCTTCAGGATGGATATCAACCGGAATTCCGCGCCCGTTATCACTGACGGTAACGGAGTCGTCTCGGTGCAACGTTACCTCGATTTCCGAGCAATGCCCCCCCAGCGCTTCATCAACGGAATTATCAACGACCTCAAACACCATATGGTGCAAGCCAGTACCATCATCGGTGTCACCGATATACATACCGGGCCGCTTCCGAACGGCATCAAGGCCGCGCAAAACCTTAATTTGCGAGGAATCATATTCAGTCGGTGTACTCATAAAACATCCTTTCCATTCAGGCGTTTAATTATACCTGATTCAACGCCTTAACGCTGATTCCTTTCATCCGCCACGATACCGCCTTGTTCCACGTGGAACCACCAAGCTGATTCAGTATATGGGATCCGATCGAGCTCAATCGTCGTCACGAAGGTTTGCACCGCCAACCCCCTGAGTCTTTCCATAACTAACCCGCGATGGTGGGCGTCCAACTCTG
>SL_7KL_010_BRINEDRAFT_10001406_pt1 | contig 11549 bp, 6 predicted proteins | sample SodLak_010_BRINE_FD_10663 | JGI IMG/M metagenome (IMG submission 10663)
CTGGCACAATCTAATCCGCCTGGCCTGAGGGATGCACGGGTTGATCTGGCACAACTGCAGCAGATCGAAGCGGGTCTGGATGGCTTGTTGAGCGATTGCTTGCGCCTGGACTTGGTGATTTTGAATGCCGGGGTACTGGGCCGCATTCAAGACTTCGCGCAAACAGATGTCAACGACCTAGAGCAGTTGATGCGGATCAACACTTGGTCGAACAAAGTTGTCCTCGATTGGCTGATCCAACGTCAGCTACCCGTTGAGCAAATCGTCGCCATTTCCTCGGGCGCTGCGGTGAATATGCATCATGGCTGGGGGCCGTATGCCTTGTCCAAAGCCGCGCTGAACCAACTGATCGCGCTGTATGCCGAGGAGATGCCGGCCAGTCATTTGATCGCCTACGCGCCAGGCTTAGTGGACACGGCGATGCAGGCCTACATCAGTGGGTCGGTGGATGCCCAGCAGTACCCTTCGGTGGCGCGCTTGCAAGCAGCACGCGGCACCGAGGCCATGCCCGATGCCAGCAGCGCAGCACGCACGCTGCTGGATTTACTGCCGGCCCTACGCGAGCAAGACTCGGGCGCTTTTGTTGATGTGCGTACTTTTAAACCCTGACTGAGCTTCAGTCCACACCCATTGCCCAGCCGGCACGCAGCTCGGCCACCGCTTGTTCAAGGCGACCGGCTTCAATGGCGGCCCGCAGTGTTGCCATCACGATTTGGTAGTAGTGCAAGTTGTGTAGCGTCGCCAAACGATGACCAAGAATCTCATTGCAGCGGTGCAAATGTCTGAGGTAAGCCCGCGAGTACTGCTGACAAGTTGGGCAGTCACAATGCGGATCGATTGGTCGTGTATCTCGCTCAAAGCGCGCATTGCGGATTTTCAGCACCCCTCGTGAGGTAAACAAATGGCCATTGCGCGCATTGCGAGTGGGCATCACACAATCGAACATGTCCACTCCGGCCATTACCGCAGCCACCAGATCTTCAGGTCGACCCACCCCCATCAGATAACGCGGCCGATCACTGGGCAATACGGGGCAGGTCTCCGCCAGCGTGGCCTCGCGCTCCGCCTCCGTTTCACCCACAGCCAGGCCACCAATGGCGTACCCGTCAAAGTCGAGATCGATCAAGCCCTGCGCAGACTGATGACGCAGGTCGGGATAAATACCCCCTTGCACAATGCCAAACAGCGCACCCCTCCCTCCCTCATGCGCCCGTTTAGAGCGTTCAGCCCAGCGCAAGGACAGCGCCATGGAGTCATGCGCTTGTTGATGCGTGGCTGGATAAGGTGTGCATTCATCAAACACCATAATCACGTCAGAACCCAGCGCGCGCTGGACAGCAATGGACTCCTCAGGGCCGAGAAAAACCTTGGCGCCATCCACCGGTGACGCAAACGTCACTCCCCGCTCTTCCATCTTGCGCAGCCCTGTCAAACTCCACACCTGAAAGCCGCCCGAATCGGTCAGGATCGGGCCTGGCCACTGCATGAAGTCATGCAGATCGCCGTGGGCTTGAATGACCTCCGTGCCGGGCCGCAACATCAAATGAAAAGTGTTACCCAGAATGATCTGCGCCCCAGTGCCCGCCACCTCTTGCGGTGTCATCGCCTTGACCGTGCCGTAGGTCCCCACCGGCATAAACGCCGGCGTATCGACCACGCCACGCGCAAAATGCAACCGCCCACGGCGCGCCGCGCCATCTTGGGCGATCAGTTCATAACGCATGGGGCTTGGGCCGGTTTTGGAATCAATAGTGGGGTCTGCCATGGCGTCTGTCACTCAATCAACATGGCGTCACCATAGCTGAAAAAGCGATAGCGTTGCGCCACTGCATGGGCATAGGCCGACAAAATCTGCTCACGCCCAGCCAATGCACTGACCAGCATCAGCAATGTCGAGCCTGGCAAATGGAAGTTGGTGATCAAGGCGTCGACCACCTTGAACTCGTAGCCTGGATAGATAAACAGCTGTGTGTCTCCTTTATAGGGCGCCAACGCGTCTGCTGCGGCAGCACTTTCTAGCGCACGCAGGGCGGTGGTGCCAACGGCCACAACCCGACCACCCCGCTGCTTGGCGGCCGCCACCGCATCAACCAATGCCTGATCAACCTCCAACCACTCCGCATGCATCTGATGGCGGGTGATGTCTTGCTCGCGCACCGGCTGAAACGTCCCTGCCCCCACATGCAAGGTGCAATAGGTGCTTTCTACCCCTTTGTCAGCCAGCTGACCCAGCAGCACCTCATCAAAATGCAGCCCCGCGGTCGGCGCCGCCACCGCACCCGGCACGCTCGCGTACACCGTCTGATAGCGCTCACGATCCAGCGCTGTGTCATCGCGGGTGATGTAGGGCGGCAACGGCATGTGCCCTGCCGCCTCCAACAACTCAGCCCACGACCAAGGCGCCGCCACCCGCAGCCGCCAAAACTCCCCCTGCCGACCCAGCACCTCCAGGGTTAACAACTCGCCAGCCACCTGAATCTGCAGACTGGTACCTGGCTGCGGCTTGCGATTGGCTCGCAGTTGCACCATGGCCTCATCAGCGCCCATCAAACGCTCGACCATGATCTCCACCTGACCACCACTGGCTTTAGTCGCCTGCAGACGCGCCGGAATCACCCGCGTGTTGTTGAATACCAACAAATCCCCCTGCTGCAACAACGCCGGTAAGTCAGCAAACTTTCGATCCGCCAAACCCCCAGAGCCACGTTGCAGATGCAACAAGCGACTTGCCGAGCGCTGGTCTAGCGGCGACTGCGCTATTAACTCCTCCGGCAACTCGTAATGAAAATCTTGGACATCCATCATTTATTCTCGCCACTCATGCCCGCCAAAAAAGTCTAAGTCACTGATTTACATGTATACACTGAATGTGAAACCCTTGGACACCCATGTTTCACGAGCGGACACAAACCTTGGACACCCACGTGTTTAAAAGATGGGTGTCCAAGAACCCCAGCAAGGATAGCTGATCATGGGTGTCCAAGCCTGCGAATGATGGGTGTCCAAATTTCGCTTATGATGGAAGCATGATGCACAGTGCCGATCACACAGACACAGAGGGCTTGGCCAGACAAGCTGGGCAGTTTAGGGAGCGGTTCCGGATTCCAGAAGCCAGCGCCGGCCAAGACAGTATTTATCTGTGCTCAAACTCGCTGGGCTTGCAGTCAAAGGACGCCGTTGAGGCGGTGATGGCCGAACTGGAGCGCTGGGGGCAAATGGGTGTGAGTGGCCACTTTGATGGCCCAATGCCCTGGGTGCCCTATCACCAGCACACCATCGACGGCCTAGCCATGCTGACCGGTGCGCAGGCACATGAAGTGGTGGCGATGAACTCCCTGACCGTCAACCTGCACCTGATGCTCACCAGCTTTTTCCAGCCGCACAGCAGCAAATGCAAGATTNTGGTGGAGTCGGGCGCCTTTCCCACCGATCGCCACGCCGTTGACTCACAACTGGCCAGCCGCGGCCTAGACCCGCAGCGCAATGTCATCGAACTCAAGGCCCGCACCGACCGGCTACATCATGAAGAAGACCTAGAACAGCTGCTCGAACAACACGGCGACGACATCGCCTTGGTGCTGTGGCCCGGCGTCCAATACAGCACCGGCCAAGCCTTCGACATCGCGCGCATCGCACGCGCCTGCCAGCGGGCTGATGTGGTGCTGGGCCTAGATCTGGCCCACGCCATCGGCAACATCGAACTCAACCTGCACAAAGACGGCCCGGACTTTGCCGTATGGTGTAGCTACAAATACCTATGCAGCGGGCCAGGCGCAGTGGCTGGGTGTTTCGTGCACGATCGCCACAAAGACTTCGATGGCCCTAGACTTACCGGCTGGTGGGGCCATGAAGAATCCACCCGCTTCCTAATGGCACCCGAACACGGCGCCACCCGCGGCGTGCAAGGCTGGCAACTGTCTGGTCAACCCATCTTATCCACCGCCCCGCTGCTGGCCTCGCTTCGCCTATACGCTGAAGCCGGCTGGCCAGCACTGCATCAGCAGACGCTGGCACTGACCAACCAGCTGGCCAGCGGCATCCAACAACGGCTGGCCGAACACATTGAAATCATCACCCCACTGGAACCACACCGCCACGGCGCTCAGTTATCACTGCGAGCGATAAACGGCCGCGCCGCTGGTAGACAATGGTTCGAACGACTGCAAGCGCATGGCGTGATTGGCGACTGGCGCGAGCCCGACATTATTCGCGTCGCACCCTCGCCGCTCTATAACAACCTCGCCGACGTTGAGGCTTTCCTAGACTTGGCCGAACGCTTGGCATGAGCCTTGCTAGACCGCTTGCCCTAGCGGCCGCACTGCTGGCCATCGTCGGCATGGCCGTGCTGGCCTATCAGCATGGCCCAACGCCCCTGATCGAAGCGCTACTGATCCTAGAACAGTGGGCTGAGCAACACCACGCCACCGCCCTACTCATCCATATCGCAGCGTTCACCCTACTCGCTACGGCAAGCCTGCCCATCGGCACCCTGATGTGCCTGAGCGCGGGCTACCTGTTTGGTTTAAGCACCGGAGCAGGCATCGCGTGGCTGGGCACCATGTCGGCCGCCGTACTCACCTTCTTACTCGCGCGCGCCATGCTCAAGCCGCCCCTGACATTGGCTTGGCTACCCACAGGCATCAGCCGTCGACTCCATTTATTTGTAACGGAGTTAGAGCAAAATGCTGCGTGGTATCTGATGCTGTTTCGCATTGTCCCCATCGCGCCGTTTTTTGTCGTCAATGCGGCCGCCGGCGCCAGCGCCACCCTGACACTGCGACACTACACGCTGTGGAGTGGTCTGGGACTGATACCCAGCTGTTTGATCTATGCCTGGGTCGGCTCTGAAGTCAGTGACCTGATCAAGTTAGAAGAGGCGCTCAGCCTCAGGCAATGGCTAGAACCACAAGTGGCCATTCCCATTGCCGCACTGATCGCACTATTACTGCTCAGTCGAGTCCTGAAGGCGCGGCGCTGGTGCCCGCCAGCAGCCTAAATACCACCCGCTCAGCATCCTCATGCCAAGGCGTGCCTAAGCGGTCACGCAACGCCTCAATGCAACCGTCTACCGATGGCAGCGGCCGTGGGTCGGCCACAGGGGGCACCAAAGGTTGACGATTTAACACCACAAAGCGATGGCGGTCATCCATCCGCCAAGGCAAATCACTAAGCGGCACGAACTGCCGCAAGCGCCAACGCTGATCGCTACGGCGAAACGGCTCACCCCATGTCCAGTCCGTGCACAAACCACTGATCACACCAATGGCGACAGGCAGTTGATGCTGACGCTGAAACGTCGACAATGCAGAAAAATGCGACTCGAAATGCCACGCCGACTCAACCAACACCCATTCCCCAGGCGCCTCCGCCGCTTCTGCCATCATCGCCTGATAAATATCCGGCATCGCCACTTGTTCGACCGCCCGGGTAAACGGATTGCGGTCACGGTTGTAATCAAAGTGATAGCGCAAATGACTGGTGAACTGATTGATACCTGTATAAGTGTCACGCAAGGGCCCAGCGACAAAAACACTGACCGGCAAAGCCATAGCCAGCAAGACCATGGCAGATCGCTCCGCACCCAACTGCCGCCCCAATTGCCGCCCCACCGCAAACGCACCCAAGGCCACACACATCAACACCATCGGCAAGGCCACGCTGGCATAACGCACCGGCACCAACGCATGATGCACCCAAGCCGGATTCAGCAGCAGCAAGGCGATCACCGCCAAGACAGTAATGAACCCCCAATAAGCCAAAAATAAGCGGTCGCGCTGCCACCACACCCAAAGCCCGACCCCCGTCAAACCCAACATCGGCAAAGCTAGCCACAGATTAGCCGTGCCAGCCATCAACTCCCACGCACGCAGCACCGTGGCCCACTGCAGTTGATCCACCCCCGCCTTGGCCGACACACTCCAAGGGTCCGACAACAGTGGTGGCAACAACAAAACAGAAGTCACCGCCGCGCTGGTCATGGCAACCGGCATGATGCGAACCAAAGCGCCCATGCTTTGATGGCGAAACAGATCAATCATGCCCATCAACACAAACCACAGCAGCGCCCCACCCGTAAACAACAGCGTCAGCGGATGCAACCAAGCCGTCAAAATGGTCGCCGGCATAAACAGCAACAACCAGCGCCAGCGTCCTGCATCATGGCTGGAATGCCACCAGCGCCACAGCGCCACCACCGCCAGCAAGCCCAACAAAATGGTGATGGCATAAGGCCGCACATAGCGTGTGAAATGAATCAACAACGGCGACAGGGCCAACAACGAGCCCAACAACACCGCCTCATGGCGCTGCAACCAAGGCCGCAACACCCACGGCACCGCCACCACCGTCAGCACGCCACACAGCAAAGGAATAAACCGCAGGCGCCACTCGCTCAAGCCAACGGTTTCAGCCAACCACTTAAAAAACAGCGTCAGAGGGATCGAGTGATCCGCATGGCCAAAGGACAGAAAAATCTCACGGTAATCGCGCAGCATCAACTGATGCAGCGCATGCCACTCATCATCAATCAGGATTTGGCTACCCAGCTGCCACAAACGAAACCACAGCGCGACGGCAAGCACCAGCGCCCAAGCCGCCCACCACATCCACCGATCGACCCAGCGCTCCGTCACTGCTGCACACTCATCTCAACCATCACAGGCGAGCACAACAGCGCCGCCACAGCGCCGCCAAGCTCAAGCCCAGCACCCCGAAACCATAGATGATACTGCGCCTGAGATTGATCGATGAGGCATCAGGAAAATAACGCGTCGGACAACTGACCTCACCAATTGGCCAGCCCGCCGCCAACACCGCACTGAGCAACTCATTATCAAAAATAAAATCATCACTGAATTGCTGCAACGGCAACTGCCTGAGCACTGTGGCATCAAAAGCGCGATACCCCGTGTGGTACTCCGACAACTTAGCGCCAGTGCAGAGATTTTGAAAGGCGGTTAGTAAACGATTGGCGATGTATTTGTACACCGGCATGCCACCAGACAAAGCGGTGCCACCCAAGATACGCGAGCCCAACACCACCGGATACAAACCACTGGCCACCAAACTGGCCATGGCCGGAATCAATTTCGGCGTGTATTGGTAATCAGGGTGCAGCATGACCACAATGTCAGCCTGCAAGGCCAACGCCGCGGCATAGCAACTCTTTTGGTTGCCACCATAACCGCGGTTTTGATCATGCTCAATGACCTGATCAATGCCCAGATCATGGGCCAAGGCAACGGTGTCGTCGACGCTGGCATCATCGACCAGCACAATCGCATCAACCACCTCACGATCTATCTCTGACACCGTCTGCGCAATGGTGCGGCCGGCATTGTAAGCCGGCAGCACCACCACCACGCGCTGACCCTGAATCACTCGCCCATCACCGCGTCATCAAACCAGCCTAAGGACAAGCCAACCGATCAGACAAACGCTCAATCGGCACCTGCGTCACAAACTCCTGATTCAAAGGCGGACGTGACACAAAGCCCAAAGACTCCTCACCCGTGGCCTCACTGGTGAACTCGCGGAAGTACTCGCCCACCACCTCGCTGTCTGGGTCCACTGGACTACAGTTCGGGCAAAAACCTCGGAACTCCAACACATCCAAGGCCTCATCCTCGGGACCGGCCCCATCGCCCGCCAAAATCACCCAGCGACCAACACCAGCCCCATCATAGTAATAACGCACATGGAACTGCGCCCCCGGAAGCATGATCATGGTGGCCCCACCCTGGGCCAGCCCCGGTGAATGCCAAGAGCCGGTGTAACTGCGCAGCTCATCGCCCTCTTCCACACAGGCCTCCGGCACACTCGGTTGCATTAACCATGAACCGTGCGCGCCATTGAGTCGCCATGAGAACACCGCCCGATCATCATCAATCGCGGTCATGCTGACCCGACCCACCAGCGCGTTGATGTTGGTGGTCCCACCGCTGCTGTAACGATCCAACGGCGACACCCAAATCGCACTGTCCGGCCGCGGTGCATCGGCACCAAGGTAGTAAATCGGCACACCTGCCTCGTCATAGCTGTACCACAAAATAAACGGCACACCATCCAGGGTCTGATACTCCACCCCTTGATTGATCACTGGACCCTCAGGCCCCCACAAGACTCGGCGCGGTGACTGGGCATTGGCTTCCATCAACTCAGCCGTCACCGTCACAGTGCGATCGCGCACAGGCTGATTCTCCAGCACCACAAAGTACCGGCCAGCTTCTAATTCCGTTCCATCAGAGGGCGGCCAAACCAGCTCAAAACCTGCACTGGATCGGTCATCGCTGACCAAATCCGGACCCGGCGCACGAGGCGTGTCAGGTTGTGTCGCCAACAGATCATCAAAGTCCATGCGCCGCAAACTGGCGCTGATCCCCGCATCACCTTGCACATGCACACGCAACTGTGTGGCCGAGGGTGGCACATCGATAAACAAACGATCATGCACACGCCCTGCTTCCAAACTCACTGTGTATGGCTCATCCGGGAACAAGACCGTGGTCTCAGGCGGCGTCCAGCGCGTGCGCTCGATCACAAACGGCACCGAACCCAGCGAGTCTCCGCCTAACTCACGAATGTCCACAGCACCAAACCATGCCTGACCCGGCTGCATCAAGGGCTGATCAAAACCCACTGCCAAGTCCAAAGGCCCACCGGCATGACGACCCGGACCGGCGACGGTCAGCGTCGTGTCGGTGCCAGGTCTGGCAATGGCACGCGCCACCACCACTTCATCTTCGACACCGGCTTCATCACTGGAGGCCTGCCAATTCTGCACCACCATCCACCAGCGGCCCGGGGTTGGATCAGGAATGACACACGTTTCTAGCTCATCAGGGCTGATCCCCGCACAAGCCACAAAATCCGTATCAATGACATCAGCGCCAGTGGGGGAAAATCCAACAAACAAATCAATGTCTTCAGCCGTTGACGACAAGGTCGCCGCGTACAGCGCCATGGCGTCCTGCGGCACATCGAACCAGAAGGTCTTGGTGCCGGCCGCGCCATCAAAAGGATTATCCACATCCACGTGTTGCGGCAGCTTAATCGTCTCACGCTCAGGCAAGGTCAATGAACTTGACACAAAACGCAGCTCATCCACCGGCTCCACCGCCTCCAGCTCAATCGTGCCACCGCCGCGGTTGCCCGATGTGGTCAACACCAAACTGCTTGGCAACTCGGTAATCCCACTGGTGACATTGACCGTCAAGCGTTGCGCCACCATTGGAATTTGTGAGGGAATCGGAGAAGACGGCAGCACTGGCGTCAACACCACCCGGCCACTTTGCGCCACCTCGCCATTGCCGCCGCTGGGACGCGCCTGAATCTGCAAGATCTGCTCTTGCCCCGCCTGCAGAGTGAACTCGGCAGGCGACACCGAGACATTCAAGCCACCTTCCGTGCTGACTTGCCAGGTTCCAGAACGATGTGCCCGGACACGGCGTGTAAAGTCGCATTGCTCGCCGCAACTGCTATTGACCATGCCCGGCAAGTTCAGCGCCCGCGGCACGCCACCTCGACCCGGATCGGCATCCAAAAACTGCTGCCGCGTCACCGGCAAATACAGCCCTGCGCGCGCAGCGTGGTCAACGCGCAGTCGACCAGAACCCTGTTCATCGGGCGTTGCTGGCACGCCCTGCACACGGATTACCGGCTCAGCGGTGGTGACCACCGCCGACATCAAAGCCGGCACAGACCATGTGGGGTGAATTTGTCGCAACAGCGCCACTGCCCCGGCTACCTGTGGGCTGGCCATGGATGTGCCACTCAAAAAGGCCAGTGAGTTCTCGTTCGGGATATGAGCAGAGAAAATGCCGTTGCCCGGCGCCACCAAATCCGGCTTCATGATATCCCGCGGCGTGACATTGGGGCCACGCGAGCTGGAGTTCGAGAGGGCATCACGCAGATCTTGGTTAACAATGACAGACTGCTCCGCTTTCATGGTCGCTGTCAACGGACCTGACTGCAAATCACTCAGCACCGCGTTACCGAAATCGCGGCTGATCATCACCGACGGAATGTTGCTGTCTTCCAGCCCACCCATGATGATGGGTTCACCCGACACCTGATTGATCATAATGACGCCGACGGCGCCCGCGCCCTCTGCATGCTCGACCTTGTCAGCGAAAAAGCAATCGCCGCGGCGAATCACCGCGATCTCACCCTGCAGCGAGCCACTGGGCAGCGGGTCGCAGGCCAACAAATTGCCTGGCGAGACATCGTCCACCCGGCGCGCAGGCGCGGTCAGGTCAGCAGTCAAGCCCGGCCCCGTGCCTGGGATGGCAACCAAGTTGGTGCGTGTGCCCACATCCACCGTGCTGCTGATGCGTCGATCATGGGTGCTGTTGCCCACCGCAATCGACCACGGCGCGTTGGCAGGTTGGCTGACCGTGCCTGGCCCGGGGCCACTATTGCCCGCTGAGGTCACGAAAGGAATGTCAGCGCCCCAGAAGTTCAAGACCAAGCGGGGTATCGACGGTTGCCGCCATGGATCAGATGCACTGCCCCCAATGGAGTAGTTGACGACATCGACCTCATTCAAAATAGCCTGCTCAAAGGCCTTCTGAATGGCGTCACCGACACAGCGACCGTCAAGGTCGGAGTTGGTGGGATGTTTCTCGTAACAGACCTTGTAAGAGATGATGTGCGCATGCGGCGCAATGCCGGTCATGCTGAAAATACCATCGGTGTCACTGAGCGTGATGCCACTCCAAGGGTTGCCGCCGGCAATGGCGGCGACATGGGTACCGTGCCCATCATTGGCGGTGTTCAGTCCCAAGCTGCCTTCGGTGGTGAAATCATAAATGCCGACCAACTTGTCATTACAAGTGACTGCAGTCTGGTTGCACTCGCCTAAAAACTGGCCATAGGGGTTGCTGTAATCATGCGTGGCAAAGCCACCCTCGCGATCAGCACTGAACACGCGATGCGAGGCATTGATGCCTGAGTCAATAATGCCGATGACCATGCCCTCGCCGCGCACGCGAGGCAGATTGTTCAACGGCGCCCAAGGATTCCAGCTGCCATTCCACAGGCTGGTGGCCCGCACCACACGCGGGCTTTGATCCATTTGCGGTGAAAACACATCAACCGGCGTCACACTGTGCACCCCGTCGAGCAAAGCCAACTGCGCAGCCTCCTCAGCGGTCATTGCCGCCGAGAAGCCATTGGACGTGTGTTGTGTGATCACATGCGGCGTCAGCGGACGCCCCATCAAGGCACTGGCTTGGTCAATAATCCGACCTCGTTCGGCATCCAGCGCACGCACATAAGCGCGCACCTCAGGGGCATTGGCATCAAAACGCTGGCCTGTGACCTCAGGGCTGGTGGCAGCAAAACGCTGTGCCTGCGGCGCACGCCCTTCCGAGCGCGTGATCTGCGCAGGCGGCCGCAATGTGCCGCCCTCAAAAGCCAAAGTGGGTGCCGCTTCAAGCTCTACCCACCAGCGACCCGTGGGCGATGCCTCAGACTGGAACTTGGCATTTTCCCAGACAGTGCTGGGTGATGACATCGGTGTGACCGTGAATGACGGGCTTGCCACGGCG
>SL_7KL_010_BRINEDRAFT_10001407_pt1 | contig 11547 bp, 11 predicted proteins | sample SodLak_010_BRINE_FD_10663 | JGI IMG/M metagenome (IMG submission 10663)
GCAACTTGTCCATGAGTCGTTCTAAAGCTAGAAACATGGCATATGGTCAGATTTGCGTTACGGCTGGGGGGAATGTTACACAGAAAAATGAAATGTTTATTTCAGATATCGGTGATAATTCTGTTGAAATTTCAGAAATGGCTATTCGCACTGCGTGTTCAGCAACTGATATTACTGGTGCTGAGATCGTAGAAGAGGTAGTCGTTATGGAAAATTCCAAATACCGAACCTTTGTGTTAGTTGGCTTGCCGCTTGGAGATTCTAATATCTTATTAGAAGGAAAAAGACAGCATCAACTTAATGAGAAAGCTTTAGATAGATCAGATCAGGTGTTTGAAGAAATGGAAGAAGATCAATAATAATAAATCTAAGCAGTAGCCATTCGGCTTTTACCTCAGTCGGTGTTTCATTTAACACTTTCATCGGCTGAGGTTTTTTTCTGAGTGAGTGTTTTGATCTGCGACTAGTACGGAAATACTTCTTTCATAATTCTTGATAATTCTTGTTCTAGAATTTTGCTCGCATCATCCATGTCAATTCCTCCTCCAATCTCATACTCGCTTACATCAAATTCTGTAAAATTTAATAATTTCTCACCAACGATGAAGTTATCAAGGATTTGCATATCTGGATCATATACGTCTTCAGGTACTCCGGTTGATAATAGTTCATCAATAAGTTTTGATACAGCAGGAGCATCTGCAACTATTAAAAATCTAGGGCGTGTATCTCTAACTCCACTTGTATCGNCTTTGTCGATTACGATATTNTCGTTATTNTCAAACCAATCATCAAATGCCTCGACAAAANCTTCTACAATGCTTGATACCATTCCGTAGCCAACAGCATTGGAAAAAACTTCGTATAATTCATCATTTTTTACAACGATTTCTAAAATATCATCTGATCTAATTTCAGTATCTTTATCGTACTCATCATAATTTTCTTTGATGTATTTTTCTAATGCTAGAAGGGTTTTTCGATCTAGCATTTCAAACAATTCTTCCACGATACCTTGTTCTATATATTCTCTTACTGCTAGATCATCAATTTCAAGAAAATTGGTTGGTAATCTTCTTCCATTATCAAACTTACTGTCTACAGCTCGATAAAGATTTACTAGAGAATTAGAAGACAATTCGGCGAGACTTTGACTTAATTGGTCAATATCGCGACCGGCATCAAAAACAACCACATTTTCATTTTCATCAACTGTAACATATTTTTCTGCATGAGAATCCAATTCTGTTTCTAGTTTTTTGTAGAATGGCATGCTTGGACGACCTTGATATTTTAATAAATCATATGAAGATCCTAATCCTGGCTTTTGTTTGATTAATTGTTCTCGCTGTTCTTCCGTTTTTAAATCACGTAAACTAAAATTGTTTTGAGCCATATAACCACCACTTTTGATGCCTTTAACAAAATCTTTTTGTAATAGGTCAATGATATACGGGTGGTATTTTTCACTAGGTTTTTGATTACGACGACCTTTCATTTCGCCCAAAAATCCATCTTTATCTAAAATAAAGGTCAAATGCGGTTTTTGTTTTTTATCACCAATTTTAGTGCGGAAACTTAAAATTCTATCACCGGCTTGTGGGGTTCCAGTATTACCGCAGTGCTCCATTGCTCGCCCTTCTGCTTCACAATATTCTCGATCAAGTTTTACCCACGCATATTTTCCGTAATCTATAACAATTTGGTCATCTGGTTTTGGTTCTATTTCTTGACTTTGTTTTTTGCCCCATTCACTTTCTGCAATCTTTAACTCAGTAATTAATTCTGCTGGATACATGTCGGCTTTCCATTCGATTGCATTGACTTGGGGAGATTGTTCAAACATTGCCCCCCAATGCTGAGATAAATCATCTAAGCCGAAGTGTTGATCAAAAGTTCTGACATCATATTTTAAGTTTGGGTCATTGATGTCTCGTTTAGTTACTTTTTTAAATATTTGTTCTAGTCGTGCAATTCTTTCTGAACTACCTGGCTCATCATTGTCAAATGTTTCTATCATATCCGAAATTACCTGCCGTGTAGTTGAAATTCTCCACCAACGTAGCCACCAAATAATTCTATCTGCTCGTTTCAGTAATTGCTTTGCTGGGGTGACAACGCTATCTGCGGTACCTTGGTCAATGATTTTTCCATTAACCATGGTATCTACAATCTGCTTATATTGTTGTTTATTTTCAAACAGATGTGGTCTTATGGCAAATTTTGAAAATTCTTGGAATCTCATTATATTTCCACAATGTCTTCGTCGGCTAATTCGTCACGAAGCCTTTCTTTTGCTGCATCTGTATCAAAGCCATCCCATCCGTAATACGGTGGTTCAAAATCACCAATGTCAAAATAATCAAAGAAATAATAATCTATGTCATCTCCGTCTCCATCTTGAATTGCATCATGAATGGCGTTGGATACATCGGGAGAGGACAAAGAAAGAAAGAATTTTCCTGTATATGAATCATATTGAATACCATTATTGCCCATCCACCCTTCAAAATCAGAAATCATTTCGGCTTCATCGCCCAACTCTTTCCCAGTACGTGTGGCACTCATAAATGCAGATTCTAATTCATCAACATTTGAAACAATTGCTTCTAAACTATCTTCATCCCAATCCCAATCATCGCTGTAATTTTCTTTGACAAATTTTTCTATTCCCTTTTGATATTCTGGATCTAGAGAATTATATAAATCGTCTAAGTTATCTTCCATAATCATTTTTATATAATCACGGGGATAATCATATATGTCTCCAATCATATCCCCTGTCATTAATTTAGATGCTTTATCTATAAGATTCGTGTTATCAAGATATTTTTCAAAAATATCTATCTCGGCAACAGATTTTGCTGTATCTATTATCACTCGATTATTCTCTGGATCTATTTCAGAATAAAAGATATCATACGCGTTTAATTCAGCCTCTAGTTTTTTATAAAATAGAGGATCTTCAATGCCTTTAATACGCAATATATCTGCAGACGAACCCAATTCTGGCTTTTGTTCAATTAATGTTGTTCTTTGTTCTTCTTCTAAGTCATAAAGACTAAAGTTATTTTGAGGCATATAGCCGCCGCCTTTTATGCCTTTAACAAAGTCTTTTTGTAGTAAATCGATAATATAAGGATGGTATTTTTCACTGGGTTTGTCATTACCGCGACCCTTCATTTCACCTAGATAACCATTTTTATCAAGTATGAATGTCAAATGTGGTTTTTGTTTTGTATCGCTGACTTTTGTACGGAAACTTAATATACGGTCGCCTTCTTTGGGCGTTGCTGTATTACCACAGTGGCCCATTGCTCGCCCTTCTGCTTCGCAGTATTCTCTGTCTAACTTAACCCACGCATATTTGCCGTAATCAATAATGATTTGATCATCTGGCTCCATTTCTAATTCTTGTGCTTGTTTTTCTTTCCACTCTTCCTCTGCTTCTTCTAATCGCCTAAGAAGTTCAATTGGTTCAAGATTTGCCTCCCATTCTACTGCATTAACTTGTGGGGATTGCTCAAACATGGTAGACCAGTGTGCCGATAAAACCTGAAGATTAAATAGTCTTTCAAAACTAGTAAATAACCTTGTCTCTATAGTATCGTAGTCTCGTTTAGTTATTTTTTTAAAGAGTCTTTTAAGTTCTTGAATTTTTTCTTCGCTTTCACGTTTCTCTGCATCTGAAACAGGTGCAACGGCAGTTTTTTTCTCTTGTCCAATTTTAAGTGCAATTGCCTGATGTGCAGTAGAAATTCTCCGCCATCGCAACCACCATATAATTCTATCTGCTCTCTTTAATGTTTGGCGAACTTTAGTAAGTAGCTCATTAGCGCTAGCTTGGTCAATTAATCCCGCATTCACAACAGAATCTACAATCTGCTTATATTGCTGCTTATTTTCAAACAGATGTGGTCGTATGGTAAATTTTGAAAATTCAGTAAATCTCATTGATATTTTTCACTATTTTTAGTATACTTTGTTTATAATTTATTTATCCAATGGGGTAGTAGACTAACTAAGAATTCAATAACATAAAGAGGGTAACAATGCCAAACTTAGTACCAATTGTTTTAGAAAAAACTGCACAAGGTGAGCGCAGTTATGACATATACAGTCGCTTGTTAAAAGATCGAATCATAATGCTTGATACTGATGTCAATGAGCATTCTGCCAGTTTAATTGTAGCTCAGATGTTGTACCTAGAATCCGAAGATCCAGAAAACGACATTCTGTTTTATATAAACTCTCCTGGTGGCGGCGTTACTGCTGGTATGAGCATATATGATACAATGCAATTTATTAAATGTGATGTCTCTACCATTGTTATTGGACAAGCTGCTAGCATGGGATCACTATTGGCTGCTAGTGGAACTGCGGGAAAAAGGAAAATTCTTCCACATTCCCGCCATATGATTCATCAACCACTTGGCGGAGCATCTGGTCAGGCTACTGATGTAGAAATACAAGCAAGAGAGTTATTACGATGGAAGTCTGCGCTAACTGAGGTGTATTCTACTCATACTGGAAAGTCAGTTGATGTATTGGCTAATGATATGGAAAGAGATAATTTTATGGGTGCGCAAGAAGCCATTGAATATGGATTGGCTGATGAAATAATCGGAAACCGGTAAGGAAAAATTTGACATGGTGGATTCATTACTATAAAATTTGTGCTGTGCAACATAAATAATAGTAACGTTACAAAGGAACTCCGTACACCATGTCATTTACCGAAATATTAAAGATGGATATTGAAGATATCAACCTTGCTGTAAAACAGCGAAGTGAGTGGATAGAACTGGCTTTAAAAGAAAAATCTTCAGTTGACGTAGAGATGCTTCGACAGTGGAGCAATGAGCTATACGCATTAAATTCTGCTAGGTTGCAACGAGCGATGTCGGAACAAAAAGATAACAAAGAGACACACTGATATTAAATAGCCTTATGATTCCGAGTGCACGTATTAACTCTTCTGTTGATGACCGTATATTTTTTACTAGTTTGGGTTCTACAAGCCGGCAGTTTTACTATCAAAACAATCACAAAAACAAAATTCGTTTTTTGAATGTTCCAAAAAATGCATCAACTTTTATTCGGAATTACTTTCAGTTTTTAAGAAACCCTTCGCCAGAACCACTATCGTTTTGTATAATTCGTGAACCCCGTGATAGATTCTTTAGTGTTTACAAATACGCAGTTAATGTGTTAGAGTCATTTGACAAGTTCGTCATGGTGTTGCAAAAAAACAAAAACATCAATGATCATAACTTGATACGGGTTGGGGTTGAGCATCTGCTGCCACAATCATTTTTTGTTGATAATGCTCCGGTAGAATGGAGGCGGGGGTGCAAGTTGATTACATTTGAAGATTTCTTTGCAGACACCCCCAGCGTTAGCTTGAGGGCAATGGGAATCCAAACGATAATGGAACTTCCACTTGGCAAGGTTAATGCCACTCAAGACTTTTCGCAGTCGTATTATGATGTGATTAATGATAAAATTGATAATCAATATAGAGAGTTTTTTTATGACTATTTTTCACAGGATTATGGCATTTATGAACTCGCGAAAAGCCGAGAAGTTCTTTCGTGATCAAAACAATCATTTTAAAAAGAGGTTTATAGTTGTGGGATTTTTAGAAGTATTGACGATTGTGTTTATTGTACTCAAATTAACTGAGGTTATTGCGTGGAGTTGGTGGGCAGTATTTTCCCCAATTTTAATTGGGTATGTCGCTATTTTCTTACTGACTGCGGGGTTTTATGCGATCTCCGCATTGACCAGAGATAAACCATGACAGCGGCATCTTTTAATAAATAATGTGCAATTCCGAGGTAGCTTAACTGGTAAAGCTGCGGTCTCCAAAACCGTCAGATAGCGGTTCAAATCCGTTCCTCGGTGCCATAAATAAGCGGGCATAACTCAATTGGTAGAGTATCAGATTTCCAATCTGAATGTTGTCGGTTCGATTCCGACTGTCCGCTCCAACATATTTCCATATTATATCTTCGTTCGTGATAAGTAGATAACATGGACATAGCAATCGTAATCCCTCCTAGAATAATAGACGACTTTGGGTATACCCCTGCCGCAGCTGCTCTTCTCAAGGGAAGTTTAAATGAAGCCAATTTTATCTCACAAGTAATGGATTTAAATTCTGAAGTTGATGAGCGATTTCGGGAACATGAATTGATTAATGCAATCAATAACTTTTTTTTGTTTAACACTTTTTATAATAAAAGGGTATGGGAAATACTGGCTGGATTGTTTAATGAATGGGCAGACAGAATTTTAGAATTGTCCCCGAGATGGGTCGCGATTAGTGTATTCACTTACAATAGTCAAAGAGCAACTAGATTATTAGCGATTGCTATAAAGAAAAAAAGTCCAGAAACAAAAATTGTTATTGGCGGAGCAGGAATTGCAACGGATTTTGATTTTCCAGAAACCCTAAAAAAACAAAAAATAATTGATGCTTTTATAAGAGGTGAGGGAGAACTTGCCATTGTTGAGTTATTAAATGGTAATACCGTTTTTCCTGGAATAAATGGAATACCCCCCGCACAAATTAAAGATGTTGATGAAATTCCATTTCCAGACTATTCAGATTATGAATTAAAAAATTACACTAATAAAAAAGGGTTGGAAGCATTGCCCATAACAGGTAGTCGAGGGTGTGTTAGAAAATGCACATTTTGTGATATTGCCAGCATGTGGCCAAGGTATTATTATCGTAGCGGCAAAAATATTGCTGATGAGATAAGGTTTCAAATAAACAAACACGGTGTCAATTCTTTTAGATTCACAGACAGCCTTATCAATGGTAGCATGAAAGCATTTAGAGAAATGATCAATGAGTTATCAGAATTTCGCATGTCTTTACCTGAGCACAAAAGGTTCACTTGGGATACACATTTTATTGTTCGTGGAGAGAAGCACATGAAACCCAGTGATTTTGACATAATGAGAGACGCGGGAGCTGGAACTCTTTTGATAGGAGTTGAGAGCGGGTCTCCCGCAGTTAGAGATCATATGAAAAAGGGGTTTACAGAAAGTGATTTAGATTACACAATGGAACAATTGCACAGAGTTGGCGTAAAGACTCGGTTGTTGATGATTGTTGGTTATCCAACTGAAACAAAAGAAGATTTTAATCTAACATTAAAAATGTTTGAAAGATATAAAAAATATTTAGATTCTGGAATAATAGAAGAAGTGAACTTGGGACTCACTCTAAACTTACTCCCCAACACTCCGTTGTGGGATAAAAAAGAAGAATATAACATATTACAAAAAAATGATCACATTAACGATTGGGTTTGTATGGACAATCCAAGTTTAACATATAAAGAACGTTTGAGAAGAAGAATTATCCTTCAGGCAAGAATAGAGGATATGGGTTATAAAGTTTTTGAGTCTGAAAACTATTTAAAACAATTAATTAGCAGTTGGGAGGAAGTACGATCTCTTCCTGAAAACACGGGAACGTTAATTAAAACATTTAACTACGATGCTGAGCAAAATTCAATTACTGCTCAGATTATTGACAATGAAAAAAACTATCATAAAATAGATGTATAGAATTATGCGGGTATTAATTAAATTGCTTGGACACTCATCTAATAACAAATGTCCTTGGGTAGAAATCAGGATAAACGGGCAGTCCTTTTATTCTGGTGTTATAAAAGATGAAAAAGATATATCTATAGATTTTTCACCCCTCCCCAAAAATATGTTAGAAATTGAGCATATTGGAAAAGAAAACAGTGACACCATTGTTGGAAAAGGAGGAAATATTATAGAAGACTTGGCAGTTGAGTTACGCGCAATTTTTTTAGACGATGTTGAAATAAAAGATACAACACTGTATAATTCGCCATATTATGTAAATTGGCCGAGTAACTTAGTAGAGGAATCAACTGAGCCTTTGCCAGAATTCATAACAAATAATTTGTTTTTTGGGTTTAATGGGATATATAAAATGGAATTTTCTGATTCTGTGATTTTTGAGTATTTCAATCAATTTTGGATTGATGAAGAACAGGCGCATATCAATCAAACTATCAGTGATTCTGACGGCGATTATTTTTCTCGGTTTGATGAAAAAACGCCCATTAATGAAGATGCAACATTCACTATATACGATTTAGAAAAACGTGTTCTCAGTTAAATATACGCAGAAGTTAAATGCCGGCTTAGTTAAATGGTATAACCACGGTTTTGTAATCCGTTATTGGGAGTTCGATTCTCTCAGCCGGCACCATGTAAATAATATAGAGTAAAAAATGACACAATCTAATGAACTAGAATTTATAAAATATTTGTCGTTTCCGCAAATTCCGCAGGAAATTATTGATAAATTAGAGAAAAACCCAGAGTATCACACAGATCGTCCTTGGTCAATTGATTATTTTTTTCGAAGCGACAGTTATAAAGAAGAAATCGAACGCTGGTGCAAAAAAAATATATCACAAGAGTTACAATATGGATTTCAAATTTCAACGAACGATGTTCCAGTTCATGTAGATAACAGAGTTTTTGTTAAGCTTTTTTACCTTATACAAGAAGGCGGTAACCCTGTTTACACAACCTATTATAATTCAGATGGGGATGCACTAAAACAATATCGCATCCCAGAAAATCAATGGGTTATATTCCGTGCCGACGTTGATCATTCAGTCACCGGTATGCACCCAGATGGGGTTAGAATATCTTTAGTAGCAAAATTGTTTTGATTTAAAATTGTGATTTTTATCAAATATTATAATAATACTAAAATCGAACATTATTAAAAATAAATTCGGAGATTAGCTGAGTTGGTTTAGCAGATCACTTGCAATGATCAGACGGCGGTTCGAATCCGTCATCCGGCACCAAATATCATTGTCATTTATAATTCCGGTGTGGTGTAATGGCAACACAGGGGACTCCAAAGCCCTTAATGGCGGTTCGAATCCGTCCACCGGGCACCAATCACACTGGGTTCCTTCCCCCTCAGTATTACGTTAACTTATGGGGTGGGTTAACTGTCGAAAATGTCAGTCCTTTTGTGAGTTATGTAAAGTCTATACCAGAAGGAAAATCTGCTCAACTAGCCAATCAAAAGCTATGGAAACAAAAACGGCAAGAGTTATACGATCAATACACCAAAGGCATAGCCAGCATCGATGCTAAAATTGATAGCAAAAAACAGCGTAGAGTTCAATGCTCGATTAACCTAGCGGAAATAATTGCTGCTGGAATACCTTTCCATAAATATAATATCAGTTACAAAGGATTACATCTACCTTATGAGCAAACAAGCAAGCCTAGATCCTTCTAGAATGCTAGATCAGTTTTATACTGATCCAACCTATGCCAGGCATTTCTACAACATAGTTCAGCAACACTTAGATTTAAATAACGCTGATGTTCTTCTTGAGCCTAGCGCAGGTTCTGGTAACTTTTATAATCTATTAGATCCTGCAAAAAGAGTTGGTCTAGATCTAGATCCCAAAGCTTCTGGAACTATAAAACAAGACTTTTTTACGTGGGTTGCTCCGCAAAGTGTTAGAGTTATTACTATCGGTAATCCCCCGTTTGGAAAAAATTCTAGCCTAGCTGTCAAGTTTTTTAACCATGCAGCTAAATTTAGCGATGCTATAGCGTTTGTCTTACCTAGAACTTTTAGGAAAGACAGCATCATAAACAGACTAAACGAAAGGTTTCATTTAATATACGAAGAAACTGTTCCCGATAATAGTTTCGTATATAATAACAAACCTTATGATGTATGGTGTTGCGCCCAAATTTGGGTTAAAAAACTTGAAAGTCGTAAGAAAATTGAAATATTAAACTTCGATACAGTGAAACAATGGTTTGAAATTGTAGCACCTGCACAAGCAGATTATTCTATACAGCGTGTGGGCGGAAGAGCAGGCACGATTAGAACATCAGACTTTACAAGTTACAGCAGTCAGAGTCATTATTTTATCAAGCAGCACGATACCAGAGTTTTAGACGTTTTTAAGAGCATCGACTTTGAAGGTATTAAATGCAATACAGCAGGCAACCCATCAATTAGTCCTAGCGAGCTTGTAAAATTATGGATTGATGCCGCCAAAGTGGCAGGAATTACAGTAAAAATTGAAAAGAAAGTCAAATACAACAATATTTTTGAATCTCTTATGATTGGGTAGCATTCAGTTATTACAGTCAGCACATTTTAAATTTCTCAAAAACCTTGTCACCTAATTTAATTGGGTGTATAATACTGATCATGAAAGTTACAAGAGGAAATCTAGTGCGTACCCAACCAGAACACATCATCAACCAACTGGAAATCCACAACAGCCGGCTTAGTTAAATGGTATAACCACGGTTTTGTAATCCGTTATTGGGAGTTCGATTCTCTCAGCCGGCACCAATAATTGCGGGGTGTAGCTCAGTCTGGTAGAGCGCTCGCTTTGGGAGCGAGAGGTTTTCCTTGGTTCGAATCCAAGTACCCCGACCACTATTTTCCAATCTGTCTATTACGAATAAATACTCTCATAACATAGGATTACGTAGTGAGAGTCACTGATTTATTTGAAGGAATTTCCGATATACTTTTTCACCGTACTGGATTTAAAAATTTAATTCAGATTCTTGAAACGGATCAGTTTGAATTGCGTCCTGCATTTGCGAAAGGTGNTGAACAAGAGCAGACTAGAAAAAAAACAGACTTGTACTTTATGTCTACTGCCAGAACAAAAAATAGCAAATATATTTTTGATAGCAGGGCTCCAGTATTAACACTTGATGGTCGCAAACTCAAACAAAACTATTCTGGTTATGGCATGGATTATTATGGCCCATCATGGCGAGAAATTGATCGCGGTCAATACGAGCAAGAAGATCGCATATTTTCACAAAAGCCCAACATAACTAATGCTAAAAAATATATTTTGATGATAGAAATAGTCATGGAATATAACGCCGACCAAGCAGATAATATTTTCAAAATCTACACCATGGCTAAAAAGAATGGTATACCTATTAAATTTTACGATAGCATTCGTGATCGAAACACTGGCAATAAGCCATTGTCCGAGAAAAAAGTTAGAGAAGAATTAAAACGTAATCTAGCAAAAGTGGACAGAATGAGGCCGTACACTCCACCCAGAAGACCCATGTATGAAGGTGATGCAGTGCCTGCTATATTCTTAGGACTAAAATTTGATCCAGAAGACAATATTCCTGCTGATGTAAAGAAACGAATCGATGACTTTTTGAGAACATGGTCGGGGATGGACAAAGGAAGAATTGTGCGGGCTGATTTTCATAAGGCAAATTCTTCTGAAAGACACAGAAACTTAATGACACAAATTGTCGCATTTATGAAGAAAAACAATCTGCGAACGATAGATGACTTGGGAGAGTTTGTGTATCAAAAGTGGATAGATAGATAATGGTTAAAATATTTGAAGTTGAAAACAACAATACAGATACAATCGAAAATATTATAAAAATTGCACAAAACATATTTGGCACTGATAATCTTAGCAGTGGCAACTGTGGAAA
>SL_7KL_010_BRINEDRAFT_10001410_pt1 | contig 11540 bp, 8 predicted proteins | sample SodLak_010_BRINE_FD_10663 | JGI IMG/M metagenome (IMG submission 10663)
CGCCGAAATCGTGCATCGCCTGGCGCAGGGTGGTGAGTGTCTCTTTCCTCGCCAGATCTGTGGCGGAGAAGTTGATCGACAGGCCCAACGGAGGCAGGCCCCGGGAGCGCATGTCGTGACAGAGGCGGCAGGCACCGCCTATGACCGCGCGGGTGATGTCCGGAATGAATCCGGCGGCCTCGGCAAGCGGAATGAACTTGCCGGGCGCCAGGAGCCCGAGATTCGGGTGCTGCCAGCGCACCAGTGCTTCGGCACCGATCAGGCGGCCGTCACCCAGGCTGAATTGCGGCTGCAGGTGGAGACGGAACTCGTCCCTTCTAGCGGCCAGCCGCAATTCGGATTCGAACTGCAGGGCATCGCGGCCCGAAACCAGTACGGACTGGGATTCGGCACCGGATTGCAGGCCTTTTTGTTTGACGTTGAGCAGTGCGGCTTCGGCTGCATCCAGGACGTCCCCCGCGCCGGTATGATCGCCAGGCCCGAGAATGATGCTGGTGGCAATCTGCACCGTGACCTCGACGCCATCGATGCGGATCGCCCGTTCAAACAGCGTGCTCAGGCCCATGGCCGTGCCGTGTGCCCGTGAGGCATCCGTCTGTGGTGGCATGACCACCAGAAACTTGTCGCTTTCCAGGCGCGCCAGCATGTCCTGTTCGCGCAGCCCCTCCAGTATGCGGCGTGAGACCTCGAGCAGTGCGCGGTCGCCGCCGGACCGACCCAGGGAGGCGTTGATCCGGCGCATTTGCAGCACATCGATCATCAACACCGCAAAGGATTGCCCTTTGGTCCTGCTTTGCTGCAGGGCCCAGTCGATGTTTTCGGCTGCCGCGCGGCGGTTGCCGACGCCGGTGACCAGGTCGTGGGAGGAATTGCGGATGGCGTCCTGAAGTTCGGCATAACGCCGCTGCAACACGTAGACAAGCAGACCAATGATCATCGCCATGACGGTGACAAAGGCCCAACCCTTGATCAGCGAGATGCGTTTCACTGCATCCGGCGGCAGATCGAGCGCGAAAAGCGCGCGGTCCGACAGCGTGATCCACAACACCGACAGCAAGAGGTAGAGGGCTGCGGCCGTGCAACCGCAGAGCAGCGGGCGATATCGACGGCCGCGAAGCGCAAGGCGCCACTGCTGGCCGGCATCGTTGCGGGTACCCGTATTCAATGGCTGTCCTTGCGGTTCCTGCTCCATCAGGTCTTTTCCTTAAAGATTCACGATCTCGCCGCGCCCTGGAATGCATGCATCGATGGCCGATGAAGCCAGCGCGGCCTGCAGGGTTTGTTGAGCCTCGCGCTCTCCATGGACCAGGTAGAAACGGGGTTTGTCGCGAAAGGCGCCCGCCCAGGCGATCAGCTGGTCCTGCCCTGCGTGGGCCGAGAAGCCGCCGATGGTGTGAATGCTGGCGCGGACCTCGATGGTGTCACCGAGTATGCGCACGGACTGGGCACCATCCACCAGTTGCCGCCCGAGTGTCCCCGCCGCCTGAAAGCCGACGATGATCACGCTGGTGGCGCGCTTGCCCAGTTGTTCATGCAGATGGTGCAGGATTCGCCCTCCATTGCACATGCCGGCTCCGGCGATGATGATCGCGCCACTGCGCACCCGACTGATGGCCTGGGATTCCTCCACGGTTCTGGTGCGTCGCAGGCCGGGTAGGTACTGCGACGGATCGCCCCCTGCCAGTTCATGCAGGATTTTCAGGTCTTTCTCGTCCAGCAACCCGCGCCATTCTGCGTACAGTTCGGTAACGCGTATGGCCATCGGGCTGTCGAGGAAAACGCGCTGCTGCGGAAGTCTGCCATCGTGATACAGGCGGCTCAGGTGATACAGGATTTCCTGCGTGCGGCCCACGGCGAAAGCAGGAATCAGCACATTGCCGCCCGCGTCCTGGGTGTCCTGCAAGACCTGCTGGAACTCCTTCAGGGTTTCGTCGGGCGGACGGTGGTTACGGTCGCCGTAGGTGCTTTCCATCAACACGATATCGGCATCACGCAGCGTTTCCGGATCCCGCATGAGCACCGATTCGGAGTTTCCCAGATCGCCGGAGAAAACCAGGCGGCAGTCTCGACCACCGGAGGGGATGGTCAGATCCACCGCCGCCGACCCCAGAATGTGGCCGGCATCGCGGAATACGAGACGTACCCCGCCTGGCAGGTCCACAGGCTCGCCGTAGGTGTGGCCAACGCACTGCTGCAGCGTCTGGACCACATCTTCCATCTCGTAGGCCGGCTCGATGGGGTCGCTCTGCCGGCCACGTCGCCGGTTTTGCCAGGCGGTTTCCCGATCCATGACCATTGCCGCGTCGCTGAGCATGATTTCCAGCAGGGCCTGGGTGCCGCGGGTGCAGTGAATCGGACCGCGATAGCCGTCGCGCACCAGTTTCGGCAGCAACCCGGCGTGGTCCAGATGGCCATGTGACAGCACTACCGCAGCGACGCCGTCGGCGAGGGATGCAAGGGATTCACGATTTGCCTTGTCCGCGGCTCCCCCTCCCTGGTGCAGACCGCATTCAAGCAGGATGTCGCCGGGCCCTTCGTCAAGCCGGATCCGATACCGCGATCCCGTGACTTCGCCCACCGCACCAAGAAATTCGAGACTCGCCATGGCGTCCGCCCCCTTCTCTGTTCTTGTTATCGCAATCTTCCTTCGCAGCCTACCTGATTATTGATTGCAGACTCAGCGACCATTTTCACCCCTGTTCAGTAATGATTCAGTCGCAGCCTGTTATCACCGTGGTCAGGCCTGCTACGGGAGAAGACGGAATGACAACAAGAACCTGGTGGGGCAGGGGTATGGCGCTGGGTCTGGCCCTGCTGCTGCTGGCCGGCTGCAACAGCGGTGGCAGCAGCGGCTCCTCCGGTGGCGGGAGCCGCAGCGTCGCCGATATCGAAGGGTATTACAGTGGCGAGATCAGCGCCGGCGGCAGCCGTTTTACCGTGGAAGGGCTGGTGGCACCGGATGGGCGCTACTTTTTCTATCGGCTGGCCGACGACACCAGTTTCACCGGTGTTTTTCGCAATGATCGTGATACCGGTGGCGTAACCAGCCGGGTCTTCGTGGACGACGGTCTGGCGCGCGGCGAGAGCCGCGTGGACCTGTCGGTGCGGCGCCAGAGTACCCGGCTCGACGGCGGGTACCGGGTCGACCTGGATGACGGCCGCCGCCTGTCCGGTGCCTGGCTTGTCGATTACGAGCCTGAGGTCTACCTGCGCCGCGCGTCCCGTGGTCGGGTCCGTGGTCTCTATGATGACCTGATCACCGGGGAGCCCGCGGTCGTCAGCATCGACAGCGCCGGTGATCTGTTCCTGCAAAGTCCCGAGACGGGTTGTGCCGCAGTCGGTCGGGTCCGCGTCCCGGACCGCGAGGTCAATCTTTACGAGATTCGGCTGGAATACTTCGACTGTCGCGGTAGCCGCCGTGAACGTAACGGCGGGATCTACGAAGGCATCGCCTTTCTCGACGACACGCTGGGCCGTGAGCAGCTCGTGACCGTGCTCGAAGGGCAGTCACCCTCTGCCGGACGAATCTCCTTCCCGCTGCTGTTCCAGCGCTGAAGGAGACGTCGTTCTGACGCCCCGGTCAATACGATGACGCACCGGCAATAATCCGTGCGTGCAGCGACTTTTCTCCCGCGTCGCGGTCAATCCTTCGGACAAGGCAGATTCCGAAGGTCTGCCAAGCTGCATCACGGTGACGGGCAGAGGGGTTCCAATGTCGGAAACGGGGCCGGTAACAACGCTGCGTGAGGGGTTCCGCGGAGAGTCTGTCTTCAGCCGCTCCTTCCGCTGCCTTGAGGTCTGCGCCAGGCGGCTGCGCGAGGCGGATCCGCAGGCGCGGGTCATGGTTGTCGAGGCGCTGGCCCGACACCTGGGTGCGGCCGAGGTGGTCTGGCTGGGGTATCGGGAGGCGGGCTTCGAGACGCTGGCGGCCAATGGCAGTGTGCTTGGGGTCGGCACTCGGCTGGTACCGCGACCGACCGTGCAGGCGCTGTTGCGTGGCATCGGCGAGGTGGTCTGTCGGCCGGCGCCGGCCACCAACTGGTTGTTGACCGCGCAACAACCAGGTTTCGAATGGCTGATACCGCTTGCCCTGCAGGGGCGGGTGGTCGGCCTCCTGGCGGTGGCGGGTTTCCCGGAGCAACCACCGCCGACAGCCGAGGACCAGCGCATGGTCGATGTGCTCGGCACGCTGCTGGCGGCAGTCACCGTCGAGACACAGGGCAACAGTCGGCTGGGTCGCCCGGCGAGCGCCGCCGAGCAGGAGGATCTGTCCCGACTGACAGCGCGGGAGCGTCAGATCCTCAGTCTGCTACCGCGCGGTTTCAGCAATGCCCGTATCGGTATCAGCCTCGACATCGCACCGGGCACGGTAAAGACCCATGTCGAGCGCATTCTCGGCAAACTGCAGCTCGATGATCGGGCTCAGGCTGCTGCGCGCGCCGTGGAACTCGGCCTTGGGCACAGTGGCGTCGAACTCTGAGAACAGCGCCACCGCGAGGGGGCGGTGGCCGCGTGGCCTGGCCGCTGGCAGCCTGATTGTCACGCTTGTGCCGTTGTTGCTTGCCGCCGTGACCTTCGGCGTACTGATCCATACCCTGACGCTCAATCGTGAGGCCGATGACGAAGTCCAGCGAGGGCTGCGCGTGCTTGGTCAGATTCATGCCGCCCATGCGGCTCTGGCAGAGGCTGCCAGTGGCGTGCGTGGCTTTATCATCACCGGTGATACGGCGTTCCTGCAGCCCTACGAACGTGCCGAAGGCAAACTGCGCGAGGCCCTGCAGCAGCTGGAGCAGGACATTCGCGACCCGGAGCAGCGCGGAAGGCTGACCGAGATCTCCGAGCTTGTGGACATCAAGCTGCGCAACCTTGCCGTGCTCGCCGCTCGCGCACCGGCGCTGGAGGAGGCGCAGATACTCGGTGACGCCCGCGACAACAAGGCCCTGCTCGATCGACTGCGATCGCGCATTGCGGCGATGGAAGAGCGGGAGCATCGGGTCATTGCCGGGCTGCGCGCCGAGCAGGAACGGGTGCGTCGCATCACCCAGGCATCCAGCCTGTTCGCGGTGCTGCTCACCTTTGCCTTCGCCTCGCTGCTGTCGCGCTGGTTCGCTGGNAGCCTGATCCGCCGTATTCGCCACCTGCGGGACAATGCCCGGCGCATCGGGCAGCGCGAGCCCCTGCAGCCCTGGCCGGGCAATCAGCGGGACGAGTTGGCCGAGCTCGATGCCCGCCTGGTGCAGACCGGCGACCTGCTGGAGCACCAACTGAGTGAACTGGAGGCGGCGAGGCAGACCGCCGAGCGAGCCAGTCAGGCCAAGACCCGATTCCTGTCCCGCACCAGCCATGAACTGCGCACTCCGCTGAATGCCATCGTCGGCTTCAGCCGCCTGCTCCGCGAGCGGGCCGATGATCCTCAGCAGACCCGTCATGTCACGGTTATCCAGCACAGTGCAGAGCATCTGCTGCAACTGGTCAACGACCTGCTGGATCTGTCCCGCGTCGAGGCGGGACAGATCACGCTGGTGCGCGAACCGGTGGACCTTGGCGCGCAGGTTCGCCGGGCACTGGACATCGTCGACGGCCGCGCGCGGGCGCGGCGAATCCACCTGCAATCGGACCTTCCAGACGGGCTACCCGCGGCGCTGGGCGATGCCAGCCGCGTCCTGCAGGTCCTGCTCAACCTGCTCGACAACGCGGTCAAGTTTTCGCCCGAGTACACCACGGTGACCGTCTCGGCGTCGCTGCGCGCACCGGGGCAGATCGCGGTCCGGGTTCGCGACCAGGGACCGGGCATTCCGGCTGCGTTCCGGGCCGAGTTGTTCCGGCCCTTCTCGCGCCAGGACGGGCAGGCCGAGGGTGTCGGGCTGGGGCTGGCGATCAGTCACGGGCTTGCGCATGCCATGCAGGGTGAACTGCACTGCCTGCCGACCGACGGCCGTGGAAGCTGCTTCGAGTTGCTGCTCGAGGTCGCCTCGCAGGCCGCGCTGCCGCCAGTAACCGAAGCCTCAATCGGGCCGCCCGTCGGCAGCTCGAAAGACGATACCGGGCCGCGTGCCCGGGTTTGCCTGCGGACCCGCGACGAGGCCTTTGTCGTGCAGATCGAGGCGACGGCAAAGCGGCTCGGCCTCGGGCTTCAGCGGAGCTTGCCGTCGGCATCCGGGCCGGACGCCGGATCCTGGATCGTGATCCGTGACGAGCAGGAGCCCTCGCCAGCCGAGGCGCTGCCGGTGGACGCGATTCGCGCCATTTTCGTGCGTGGCGAGCGGGTCGCGGCGGCCAATGAACAACTGATCTTGCCCGGCGCTCCGGTCAGCGCCTGGCGCCTGGCCCTGCAGGAGGTTGCCGATGAACGCCCCCGAACTCGCGGTGCGTGATGCACGGCTTTTGATTGTCGACGATGAGCCCGAGAACCTGGCGCTGCTGGAGGAGATCTTCGGCAACGAGGGGTTCCAGCAGGTGTTGTCCACCGTAGATGCAACGCAGGTCCCGGCGCTGGTGCAGAACTACCGTCCGGACCTGGTGTTGCTGGACCTGCGCATGCCAGATGTCGATGGTTACAGCCTGCTTGGGCTGATCGAGGCGCAACGCCAGGCGGCAACTGGATTCCGGTGCTGGTGCTCACTGCTGACGTTACCCGCGAGGCCCGCTACCGGGCACTGTCGCTGGGTGCTTCCGATTTCCTGACCAAGCCGTTCGATCAGGTGGAAGTCGTGCTGCGGGCCTGGAATCTGCTGGAGACGCGCCTGTTGCATCGTGCCCTGACGCGGCTTGGCGAGGCTCCGACACTGTCCCGTGAATCCCGGCCCTGGGCTGGCCTGGCGTCGGCGGAGCGAGATCGCGGCGCATAAGAAAACCACTCCCGGGCTGGCCTGGGAGTGGACAGGAAAGGGAGAAGAAAGTCCGATGCGACGAGCGGCGGGGTATGACCGTCGTCGCATCGGGTCCAACCACCGGCGCTGGCAAACATCCCTGGTCGCTGGCGCCGGGCGAGAGCCGCACCGCCCGGTGCGACTCTCTAGCGCACGGCCGCCGACAGGTCGGCCGTGAGCTGGGGCTGTGCCGTGTGGTGCAGCTTGATGCGGGTCGCACCATCAGCGCTCCGGATCAGCCCCCAGGAGCGATCCATCATGGTCAGCTCGTCCGCCGTCTCGGCAACCTCCGCCGTTGCATGGTCGGCCGGCAGGTAGGGCAGCGACGAATGATGCAGAACAATCCTTAGGGTGCCGTCATCGTCGAGCATGTAGCCCCAGGTCTTGTCGACCGCGGTCACATTGCCGTCCTTGTCGGTCATCGTCACATTCCCCATCGAGAGTGCCATCGAACCATTGATGACCATGCCGGCGTTATCCACATCAACGCTGCGCCAACCCTTCAGGGCAAAGCCGACGTCAGCCGGGAAATCCTTGTCGTGGCCGATGAAGTAGGCCAGCGCGCCATCCGCTGTCATGCGGAAGGTGTGCGGCGCCTGCGTCTGCGTCGGCTTGAACAGCACCTTGCCGTGGTCGTAGGCGTAGGCTGTTGCGAGCACCTCCTCGGCGGTTGCGCGGGCCTTGTCGATGCCACCGGCCTCGAAGTCCTTGCTGATCTGCACCAGCGCCTCGCCCCAGGCCTGCTGCGCGGCCAGCACGTCCTTCTCGGAAATCGTACCGGCCGAGGCCGTCGTCGTCACCGCCAGCGCCGCTGCGCAGGCAAGCGCCGAGGCCGTGATCGGCTTGCGAAGCGTAACTACCATCGTCCTGGTCTGAGTTTTCATGGCTTACCTCCTTTTGCGTGGTGTTGAACAACGGGGACAAGGATCGGCCATTCGCATGGGCTGCGCGTCCGCCGCAACGGGGAACGCCGTGTATGCCGATCGGCATACACGGGGGAAAGGGAAGAAGGGGATCGGAAAAATGCGGAGCCAACCGCAGGCGGGTGGAAAAGCTATTGCAGATCGGCGATGAAGCGTCGCATGACCTCAAGGGTCTCGTCGCTGACGTGATGTTCCAGGCCTTCTGCGTCAATTCGGGCCGTCGCGTCGCTGACACCAATTGCGCGCAGGAACTGCAGTACCACAACGTGCCGCTTCCGTGAGCGCTCAGCCACGGCTTGCCCCTGATCGGTCAGAAAAATGGAGCGATATGGCAAACTCTTGACCAGTCCGAGCTCGGAAAGCCGCCCGACCATTTTGGTTACCGTCGCCTGGCGCACCCCCATGCGCCGTGCGATATCCACTGCCCGCGCCTCACCCTCGGCTGCAAGCAGGTCGCCGATCAGTTCAACGTAATCTTCGATGAGCTCGGTCTCATGAGCGCGGCGCACGCTGGCGTACTGCCTGGCGTGATCCGCGGCATCCGGTAGCAGATCTCCCCCGGGCTCGCTGGCGGCATCGTCATTGGAGCGTCTCATCTTTCAAGCCTACTGCCGTGGCGACTTTCTGCCAACGCTGGCTTTGCTGTGCAAAGCTAAAGAGATTAGCATTAGCTAAGTTTTTCGTTTGCGTGAAACCTTGAGACATTCACCAATGACATATCACTCCCATTATCGCCGTAAGCCTGCCGGTCTCGGCCCCACCCATGCCCTCGCCGTCGCCGTGGCAAGCGCGCCGATTGTCGCCGCTGCTTCGGACGACGCCATCACTCTTGCGCCCTTGCAGGTGGCGGCGGATTCGTTGTTCAGCCGTACCGAGAGTGACGTTGTCCAACCGGTCAATGTGCTTGAGGGCGACGCGCTTGAGCGCCGTCGTGAGGGCTCCCTGGGGGAAATGCTGGACGGGCTACCTGGCATCAGTAATGCAGACTTTGGCCCCGGCGTCGGCCGGCCCGTGATCCGCGGTCTCCAGGGGTCCCGGGTGACGGTGCTCGAGGATGGCATGCGGACCAGTGATGTGTCCGGCGAGGGGGTGGACCATGTGGTCGCCAATGATCCCCTGCGCGCGCGGTACGTGGAATATCTGCGCGGACCTGCGACCCTCCTGTATGGATCCGGCGCCGCCGGGGGCGTGGTCAATGTGGTTACGGGCCGATTCAGCCCCGCCATCGGCGAACGTGTCTCCGGCAGTGTCCAGGGAAGTTTTGGCGAAAACGGCAATGACCGACGCGGCAGCGGCCGGCTTGATATCCCCGTAGGCGAGAGCTTTGCCTTGCGAGGGGATTTCAATGTCCGGCATACCGACGATTTTGACATCAGGGGCTTTCAGACCACGGATGGGCGCATCCGCAGGGGAACACTGGTCAACAGCGATGTGGAGACGGAATCCTATTCGCTTACGGGCATGTGGTCCGGGCAGGCAGGTTATCTGGGTATCGGATACAGCCGTTACGACACAGAATACGGTCTTCCCGAGCCATTCGATGCAACGACAGGCAGCGATGGTTCGGACGATTTCGAACGCATTTTTGCCGAGTACGACCGCTTCGACCTGCGCGGTGAACTCTACGATCCGCTTCCGGGACTGACCTCGGCCCGCCTGAACCTCGCCTACACCGAATTTTCCCAGGACGAGGTGGAGTTCGAGTTTGATCGAACCCCGGGTGGCGGCAGGTTCGATGAGACCGAAGTCGAGGCGGTGTTCTCGCAGGACGAGCTCGACGGTCGTCTGGAGCTTGCCCATGAAGCCATGTTCGGCATGACAGGCGTGGTCGGCATCGATTTCAACAACAAGGACTTTGTCGCCGAGGCGCCGGAAGAGGACGACGAGTTCTTCATTCGCCCCGTCAAGACGCGGTCCACGGCGCTTTTCTCGGTCCAGGATCGTCCGACGAACTTCGGTGCGCTGCAATTCGGTGCCCGTCTCGAGCGTGTGCGTGCGCGCCCCGAGGCCGTGCGGGATCCACTGGTTTCCAGCGTCGAGCGAAATGGAGAGAGCATTGCGTTCCAGCGGGATCCCGGGACGCAGACCTTCACCGCTTTCAGTGCTGCCATCGGAGCTGTTGTCGAGACCGGGCCGGAACACCACATCCGGGCCTCGCTCACGCGCGCGGAGCGGGCGCCGTCTACGGAGCAGCTCTACGCCTTTGGCCGACACAGCGCCGCCGACACCTTCGAGGTCGGGGATCCGGATCTGCGCAAGGAGACCTATCTCAATCTGGAACTGGGCTTCGAGCGACACACCGGCGCGCGACGGTACGACATCACCGCCTTTTTCAACCGCGTAGACGACTTCATTGTCTTCCAAAGTGTACCGGACGAGGAGGGCAATCCGCTGCGCGTGGACGGCGAGGGCAACCCTGATCCGGATGGGGAGCAGCTGGTGTTCAACGATCAGGCCGATGTGGATTTCTACGGCCTGGAGCTTGGCGTTGAGCAGGATCTGGCGTTTGCGGGTGTGCCGGTCCGGTTACGTGGTGCCGGCGATATCGTTTACGGCCGGTTCCGCAGCGGCGGTGATTTGCCGCGCCTGACGCCGCCAAGGCTGGGTGTCGGCATGGATACCACCTACCGTGAGCTTGACCTGAGTGTCGATTACCGGCGTGTGTTCAAACAAACACGCACCGGCATTGCCGAATCACGCACCGCTGGTTACAACCAGGTGGGTTTTGACCTGGGGTGGCGCCCGCACCAGGTGCCGGGGTTAAGGGCCTTCATCCGTGGTCGTAACCTGACCAACGCCGATGGTCGTCGCCACCAAAGCTTTTTCCGCGACAGCGCTCCCATCATCGGCCGCAGTTTCACCGCAGGGGTTCGTTACGACTTCGGCGGATAAGCGTTAAAGAAACGCTGATTTATTCGCACGCCTGCCAGTGGCCCGGCCGGTTTTGGCCCCTGGCGGCGTTGCGCCACCGGTCCGGTAGCTCGGGCTACCGAACCGGCACCGCGTCTTGCCAGATGACCAAATCCGGTCTCGGGCGCAGACGCGGGAATAAATCAGTGTCTCCTTAAATGCCTGTCACGCCAATTTGCGTGACGCGCCGCCGCGCCCGCGTCACCGCCGTATACACCAACTCCCGACTCACAAGCGGCGTGTCCGTTTCCGGCAGAACCAGCAGCACCTCGCCGAATTCCGAGCCCTGGGACTTGTGCACGGTCATGGCGAAAACGCTGTCCACGGACTCCAGGCGGCTGGGCAGGACCAGGCGGATGCTGTGGTCAGGGAGTTCGAAGGCGACGCGGAGTCGGGCCGCGTCGTCGCCCGGGAGCAGGGTGTTGAGACAGATGCCGATATCGCCGTTCATCAGGCCCAGTTCATAGTCGTTGCGCGTGACCATGACAGGGCGGCCCTCGAACCAGCCGTGATCCTTTTCGGTGAGGTCTTCGCCCTTGAGCCGCCGGGCGATGCGCTGGTTGAGGCCGGACACGCCCAGCGGGCCGTCGCGGACCACGGCCAGAACCTGGTAGTCGGCGAAGGTCTTGAGCGCTGCTCTGGCCCAGTCGTCCAGGGCGACGCGGTCAGTGGTGTCGGGCCGTTCCTTCCGGATCTGTTCCAGGTAGGGCCGGTATCCGTGGAGGGCGGCGGCCTCGATTTTCTGGTCCAGGGGCTGGCTGATCGTAATGCGGTCGATACTGGGGTCGTCGCCGCCCAGCAGCGCTCGGACGCGCTCCTGGTTGCCCAGGCGGACCGC
>SL_7KL_010_BRINEDRAFT_10001411_pt1 | contig 11539 bp, 6 predicted proteins | sample SodLak_010_BRINE_FD_10663 | JGI IMG/M metagenome (IMG submission 10663)
TGGTACACCGCCGAGGAGCTCAACCTCGTCAACACCTCCGGCCCCGTCACCAACCACGGCTGGCCCTGCCGCGAGGGCACCGGACCGATGTCCCTCTACGCGGGGCTGCCGGCCTGCGCCGGGGTCACCGGCACCGCCCCGATCTTCAGCTACCAGCACAACGGCGAGAACGCCGCCATCTCCGCGATCGGCTGGCACGACGGACGGGTCTACTACGGCGACTACCACCGGCGCGAGATCCGATCGGTGACCGCGAGCGGTAGCGGTAACCGCCTGGAACGCTCCGGACCGATGCCGGTGGACATGCTCTCCACCGACCGCGGCCTGGTCTACGTCGACATCGGTGCTGGCGCGGTGCGATCGCTCGCCCTCGAGGTAGATGCTCCCCCACCTGCCTCTCCGCCCTTCGCCGAGGTGGTGGTCTCCGAGGCACCCTGGGAACCCGGCGCCACGATCGAGTACGCCGTGGACTTCCGCAACCTCGGCCGCCAACCCGTCCAGGTCGACTGGACCATCACCCTCCAGGAGGCCGACGGCGACCCACGCGTGGTCCACACCGACACCGGCACACCCGCCGGCCCCGACGGACGCCACACCGGCAACTTCACCGCACCCGACGCCACCTACCCCGCGAGCCTCACCTTCAACGTCGAGGTGTCCAACGCCAGCGGCGCCCGGGCCACGGCCAGCCAGACCCGGGTGATGGCGGCACCACCGGCCGGACCAGAAGATCCGGATCCGCCACCACCACCTCCGGCGACCAACCTGATGCCGAACCCCTCCCTGGAGCAGGCGACCGGCCGGGTGCCGGACTGCTGGTTCGAGGGTGGCTGGGGCACGGCCGGCACCTGGTCCCGCGTGTCGACCGCTCACTCCGGCAGCGCCGCACACCGCGTGACCATCAGCGGGTACGCCAGCGGTGATCGCAAGCTCCTGCCGAGCTTCACCAGTACCTGCGCACCTGCGGTCGACGTCGGGGCCACCTACGACCTCAGCGCGTACTACACCTCGACCTCACCCGCCGTCGCCTTCGTGGGCTACACCCGCGATGCGGAGACGGGAAGCTGGGACTACTGGTTCTCGTCAGCCTCCCAGGGTGCGTCGTCCACCTGGCGACAGGCGCGGGCCACCACCCCGCCGGTGCCCGCGGGCGTCGACCGGATCTCCTGGGGCCTGAGCCTGTACGGCAACGGGACCCTGACCACCGACACCTACGCGATGGTGCCCACCGGCGGGGCGACAACGCCTCCGCCGCCACCGCCACCGCCACCACCTCCACCACCGCCGCTACCGGGTACACCGAGTACGCCGAACCTGGTCGTGAACCCCGACCTCGAACAGGCGACCGGCGGGGTCCCGACGTGCTGGCTGGAGGGTGGCTGGGGCACCAACACGCGGGCGTGGTCACGCGTGACGGCGGCGCACACGGGCAGCTTCGCCCACCGACTGGACATGTCCAGCTTCGTGGACGGTGACGGCAAGCTGGTGCAGGCCTTCACCACCGCGTGCGCACCTGCGGTGACACCGGGGCAGACCTACGTGCTGTCGGCGCACTACGCGGCGACGGCGCAGCCCTTCTTCATCGGCTTCGTGCGCTCCGCCTCGACGGGCGCCTGGAGCTACTGGTTCGAGGGCGGTACCCAGCCGACCTCGAGCAGGTACCGGCAGGCGACGATCACCACCCCGCCGGTCCCCGCCGGGGCCGACCGGATCAGCTGGGGTCTCGCCCTGGCCGGCGACGGCCAGCTCACCACAGATGCCTACCTGATGACGCCGACCACGACCAGCGGGTCCGGTGGCCTGGAGGCGCTGCTCGAGCAGCCACCGAGCATGGGCTACGCCGCCAGCGATACCGCGAGCGCCGACGGGCCGCCACCACCGATGCCGCCACCGGATGACGAACCGCCGCAGCTTCGGGTACGTGGCCCGCGTACCGGTGGGCCCGTCGCCGGGACCATCGACCTCGGTGTCGAGGCAGTCGACCGCACCGGTGTCGCGACCATCGTGGTGGAGGCCGGCCGCAACCCACGCTCGCTGCGGCGGCTGGACGGCGTCGATCCGGCCCGGTTCGACACCCGGACGCTGCCATCCGGCCGCAACCTCCTGCGCATCACCGCGGTGGATGTGAACGGCAACACCACCTCGGTGCTCCGGGAGGTGATGGTTCGCAACCCCGGGCGTCACCGCTGACGGGTCGGGCGTAGCGGCTGCGCTGCCCGACGGCCACGGCGCTCACCGATCGACCAAGGCGCGGTCGAGGAAGGTCGCCAACTGGTCCCGGCGGACCGGATCCTCGGGAGCGAAGGTGGACGGACCGCGGCCCTCGGTCACACCTGCCTCGGCCAGTGCGGCGATGGCTGATCCGTGGGTCGATCCCCGCACGTCGTCGAAGCCGACCGCACCGTCGGGCGTCGGCAGTTCGAAGGCGGTGGCGAGCATGCTGGCGAACTGGGCACGGGTGACCTGCTGTCCGGGTCGGAAGGTGCCGTCTGGGAAGCCGTCGACAGCACCGGCAGCGATGAGCGCACGGATGCCGTCCGCATGGGTGGTGCCATCGACGTCGCTGAGGTCCGCGCAGTCAGCGATGCACCCGGCCACGTCGAGTTCGAGGGCGCGGGTGAGGACCGTGGCCACCTGGCCGCGCGTCACGGCGTCAGCGGGTCGGAAGGTGCCGTCCTGGTAACCCTCGACGACCTCTGCGGAGGCCATGCGTTCGATCGCCGGGAAGTGGACACCCTCGGGTACGTCCCTGAAGGTCCCCGGTGCCGGGGTGGGCGCAGCGTGGCCACCGCTGTCGTCCGCTCCGCCACCCTGCGCTCCGGGACCGCCAGCATCACGTGATGCGTCGGAGGTATCAGCGTCAGCGAGGAAGCCGACATCCCGCGCGAACCGGTAGTCGATGGAGCGGTCGAGGTCGATGGACCACACCATCGCTCCCCGCAGGTCGGGATGACGGGCCGTGGCCCGCTCCCACACCTCCACCGCGCTCTCCACCGTCATCGTGTGCGAGGCCGCACCGACGTTACGGAACCCGAACCCCACACGATCCGCACCACCAGCCGCCGTCACCCACCGCGAGATCGTCTCCACCGCGTAATCACGCCGCGCCGCCTCCGTGGACAGACCCGTCAGGTCGTAGTACTGCGGCGTCACCAGATCCAACACCCCCGCATCCCGCAACGCCTCCACGAACGCCATCTCCTCCACACGCCACGGCGCCGGCGGCGTCGTGATCGCGAACCCCTGACCGAACCGCGCCTTCAACGCCTGCGAGGCCTCCACCATCTCCCGCACCGGCAGATCCGCGGACTCGATGTTCCAATCAAGACCATCGAACCCACCCAGACGCTCATAGATCCCCACCACGCTCTCCACGAACGCATCACGACGCGCCGGCGACCCGATGTTCAGGTACTCCCCCGCACCCCCCACCGACAAGATCACCGAACGACCCTGCGACCGCAACAACGCGATGTCCTCCACAAGCGAGGCCTCCGACTGCACGAACTGCTCGAAGAACACCGCACCCGTCGACCCCGGCTGCCCCCCCACCGGCCGCGCCGAGAACAGATACACCGTGTTGAACTCCACCGGCACATCCCGCAACCGCGGCGCAGACCAGTACGTCCAATACCCCCCAACCACACCCTCCGGCAGACCGGCTGGTGCGGTGGTGGCTCGTGACGCAGGCTGGGCCTGGGCCCCCTGGCCGGGGACCGGGACGGCGGAGAGCAGGAGGGCCACGGCGAGGAGCACCGCCAGGCGCCGTGCGCCACGTGGGGCGACGTTCGGTCGTGCGGCTGTGGACATCGTGTGAGGTCGAGAGGTCGCTGCGAGGGTCAGGGCGCGCATCGGCAAGGACTCCTATCGGGAGTGGTCGAGAAGCGATGGCCGCCCTGACGGCCGTCCTGCGGCGGGGAGTGGTACCCGCAACCGCCGGGGAGTCACCCAGCGTGTATCTGTACGTACGGACAGTTGGCTTGAGCTCCCCAGTGCCCACCGGTCGTCCGTCAGCCACGCCCTAGGTGGCTGCAACCGGGATATCGACCCCGATCGTGTCGAGGTGGAGCCTGCAACGACCGGGAGGACGCCGACGCGCGGTCGGCGCCCTCCCGGTACCACCAAGTGCGCGCCTTAGCGTGCGATGGCTGCCGACATCCGGTCAGCGAACCGGTAGTCGATGGAGCGGTCGAGGTCGATGGACCACACCATCGCTCCCCGCAGGTCGGGATGACGGGCCGTGGCCCGCTCCCACACCTCCACCGCGAGAACAGATACACCGTGTTGAACTCCACCGGCACATCCCGCAACCGCGGCGCAGACCAGTACGTCCAATACCCCCCAACCACACCCTCCGGCAGACCGGACGAGGTCCCGGGGTCGGGGGCAGGCTCCGGGTCCGGGCTCGGCTCCGGGTCGACCACCGGTTCACTGCCGAAGCTGACACTCGCCCCTACGGCGACGTTGTCCACCAGGAACACCCGCGCCGCACCGTGACCGCTCACAACGACCCCGTCCTGCGGGATGGCCATGGGTTCACTCCCGTCACGCTGGCGGTCGCGGAACGCCACGACCTGTCCGTCGACCACCGCGACCTCAGCCCCCCACTGGTTCGTCCCGGTGGTCTCTCCGTGGTCGGGCGTGAAGATGATCATCTCATCGGTTCCTCGCTGCACATCGACACCGGTCACCGGGAACGACGCTGCGTCGACGGTCACGCTCCTGGGTAGCTCCGGGATGGGCATCGGGTCCGGCGCGGGCTCGGGTTCAGGTTCCGGCAGGGGCTCCGGGTCGGGCTCCGGGTCGGGCGAGGGCACGGGAGCCGGTGGCCCGCTGTCGAACCCCACATCTCCGAACAGGACCGTGGCACCGACCGCCGCGTGCTCGACCAGCAACGACCGTGATGCACCATGACCGCTGAGCACCACGCCGTCCTCGGGGATAGCCAGTGGACCGCCACCGTCACGCTGCTGGTCACGGAAGGCCACAACACGCCCATCGACCACCGCCGCCTCAGCACCCCACTGGTTGGTCCCCGTCGTCGCGCCGTGGGCCGGGGTGTAGACCACCAGCTCGTCGGTGTCACGCACCTGATCCTGCCCCGCCAGACGCGCGACAGCGTCACCAACCTGCACCTCATCCAGCGCCAGACCAGGATCAGCACCGTCACCGAAGACGACCCGGACACCGACCGCCGCGTGCTGGTTCAGGAACACCCTTGCATCGCCATGACCGCTGAGCACCACCCCATCGCGTGGGATGCCCAGCGCCGAGCCTCCCATGGCCTGGCGATCGCGTACCTCGGTGATCCGGCCGTCGATGACGACGGCCTCCGTTCCCCACTGGTTGGTCCGGGTCGTGCTGCCGTGGGCTGGGGTGTAGACGATGAGCGCGTCGGCTCCGCGGACCACATCGACGCCCGACACCGCGAACTGCCCCCCACCTACCGTCACCGAGACGGTCGGGGAGGGAGCGGAGAACGCAGCGGAGGGCAGTGTGGCCAGCAGGCCGAGGATCAGAGAGAGGATGACCGTGAGGTGCAGAACGGTCCCGTGACGCGGACGTGCGAGCGAGTGCATGGCAGGGGCTCCTTCGTGCGGACCACCACCGACGACGCCGGCGGCGGTGCTGACGCCGGGCGAGCCCCTGTTGCTGCCCACGGTCACCACGTCCCGGCTATCGGCCGAGCCGAAGCCGGGTTGAGCACCCATTCGCACCCGGTGCGTGCCCCGCACAGTGACGTGCATGCCGCTCAAGCCCTCGGTGCGCGGTGCCGAGCACGCGTCGGCCGGCCACGGTCCGCGACCTGGCTCCCGCGTTGTCGTGGGCCTGTCGCCATCGACAGGAGCGCGATCCGCCACTACTGGCTGTGCGGCTCCGGCTCGGTTGCGGGCAGGCTGAGGCAGGCCCGAGTGCCATCCTCCTGGGCGACGAGGTCCAACCGTCCGCCCTCGGCCGCTGCGAGCGCTCTCGCGAGGGGGAGTCCCCGCCCACCCCGCCGGCCGAAAGCAACCTCACCCTCACCCTGACATCGAGGTTGTGCACCTTCGTCCCGCACGCAGATCCGTAGCGCTCCTGCGATGCCACCCGTCCCGGCCGCCGCGACGCGATCGGCCGTACGGTGCTCAACCACCACATCGACCGCGCCCCGTCCGTGCTCGAGTGCGTTGTCGATCAGCACCTGGAGGATCTGCGCCAGTGCGGCTGGGCGAGCCCGGACCCGAGGGTCGGTAGCCAGCACCTGCAGCTCCACCTCACGTCCAGCCTCCGCGGCCTGCGTTCGCCAGGCCGGCAGCCGTTGCAGTAGGAAGGCCGCTACCTCGACCTCCGTCTCCGCGACATCGAGACGGGTGAGGGTGACCAACTCCTCGATGGTCCAGCCGATCCGCTCGGCCTCCTGCTGGGCCGCGGCCAGCGCGTCAAGCAGCCGGTCCCGGTCCCGGCCGCCCGTCGACGATGCGCCCGTCGCCGAGGCACCCGCCGCCGAGCCACCCGCCGCCGAGGCAGCCACCGCCTCCGCGGTGTCCAACTGCAGGCGCAGCGCCGTGAGCGGGGTGCGCAACTGGTGGGAGGCGTCCGCGGTGAACGCCGACGCCCGCTCGACCGTGCGGCCGAGCCGGCCGGCGGTGTCGTCGAGCGCGGCGGCGATCGCGTCCGCCTCCTCGATGCCGCTGCGGGGCGCGCGGGTGGAGAAGTCCCCGTCCCCCAGTGACCGCGCGGAGGTGGCCAAGGCTTCGAAGGGCCGGGCGATCCGACGGCCGTACCACCCCGCGAAGGCGGCGGACGCCGCCGCGACCAGCGTGGCCCCGGCCGCGATGGTCAACCACGCCCCCCGGATCCGTGTCGTGAGTGCCGCAGCCGACTGATCGGCCTGCAGGACCAGAGGCTGTCCGCACACCGTGGTCGACAAGGGGACGGTGACGACGAGGCGGTCATCGGTGACGGCACGCCCCACCACGCCCGTACTCGCCTCACGCAGGGGCTGTGACGCGATGCGGGCGGTCCCTACCGTCGCTGCCGTGGTGGCCACCAACCTCGGCTCGAGGGTCGCCACGGACAGGGTCGCGGGGACCTCCTGCAGTTGTGCGACCCGCAGCTGCACCTCACTGCAGCTGCGGGCGGTCGCGTCCAACAACAGGCTGGCCTGCTCGGCCACCCCCTGCGTGCGTTCGAAGGCCTGGGTGGTGAGCTGCCCACGGACCGCGATGGCCAGCGGGAGCGACAGCGCGATGATGGCGATGGCGACCAGCGCCGTGGTCGTGGCGATGAGCCGGCGCCTCACGGCGCGTCCCGTGATGGCCCCAGGCCCGCGCTGCCGTCGCCGCCCCGAGCCTCCGAACCACCCTCCCGTGGCACGTCAGCATCCGGACCCTCCACCTCGAAGCGCAGTCCGACACCGCGCAGGGTCGTGATGTAGCGCGGGTCGGCCGGGTCGTCGCCGAGCTTGCGGCGCAGCGAGGACACGTGCACGTCGATCGTCTTGGAGTTGCCCATCCAGTGCGTATCCCACACCTGTCGGGCCAGCTCCTGCCGGGTGACCACACGCCCCGCATGACGGACCAGGAGAAACAACAGGTCGAACTCCTTGGCCGTCAGGGTGAGTTCCTGATCACCACACCACGCACGCCGCGCCGCCGGGTCGAGACGCACGTCCCGCGCCACCACCTCGGTGCCCGCACTGCTATCGCGGCCGGCTCCTGTAGCCGGCACCGCACCGTCGCGGTGTGCGCCGGCCCCCGACGCCGGTGGGAGGCCGGCCCCCGAAGCGCGACGCAGCAGCGCCCGCAGCCGCGCCTGGAGCTCGGCGAGCCGGAAGGGCTTGGTGACGTAGTCGTCAGCGCCCGCGTCCAGACCGACCACGACGTCGGTCTCCGCGTCCCTCGCGGTCAGCACCAGGATCGGCAGGTCGCTGCCCAGTTCCCGACGCAGACGGCGGCACACCTCCACGCCGTCGATATCCGGCAGCCCGAGGTCGAGCAGCACGGCGTCGGCGACGCGGGCCGCGGCGAGGGCGGCCTGTCCGGTGCTGACGTGTTCGACGTGGTGACCTTCGGCTTCCAGCGCAGCGACCAGCGGTCGGGCGATGCCCTGGTCGTCCTCGACGAGCAGCAGGTGCGCGGGCGCGTCCATCAACTCCCTCCGCGTGCGCGCACGAGCCTACGACAGGCAGGGGGCCATCCGACCACCTCCTTCACCCGGGCCGGACCCGATCTCACCTCGGCTTTACCCGCTGCGACCCTGGCTTCACCGTCCGCTGCGTACCGTCGAGATCAACGACCTGGGGCGTGTGCGTCGCACCTTCCCTCAGGCCCGGGTTCCCCTGTCCGGGCCTCTCGCACACGCCCCACCCCCCCTTCACCGACCGCAGCGACCGCAGTGGCCGTCGTGACCGCACCGGCCACACCGGCCGCACCGGCCGCACCGGCCACACCGGCCGCGACGGACACACTGACCGTGCACCCCGAGGAGCCCCTCGATGTCCACCGCCCCTCCCCCGCCACCGCATCCGGAGTCAGACCACCAGCGCAGCTTCGAGGACCCCGCCTGGACCCCGCCGCCGGAGCCCCGCAAGGCGCGTGCTGCCGCGGCTGCGGGCACCGCTCCCCGGGCGCGCCTCTCCCCCGGCCAGTGGGTGCTGATCGTCCTCGCCGGGGCCCTGGGCGCGATGTTCATCGCCCTGCCGGTGCTGGCCTTCGGGCTGTTCGCCCTCGGCGCCCCCGTCATCACCAGCACCAGCGACGAGGCCGTCGAGGAGGTCGTGAACGAACCCCTCGAGGACTCCACCGAGCAGGCGCCCTCCGACGGCGGCGACGCCCTGGCCACCGCGAGCCCGATCAGCGCGATCGCGCGCCAGGTCAGCCCCTCCGTCGCACGCGTCGACGCGCCCGGTGGGCCCGGCGCTCCCGGAGGACCGGGTGGCGGCCAGGGTGGCGCCGGCTCCGCGGTCGTCTACCAGGCCGACGGCGTGCTGGTCACCAACGCCCACGTGGTCGGCAGCGCGGACGAGGTCACCGTGACCCTGCCCGACGGTGCCAGGATGGACGCCGAGGTGGTGGGTGCGGACCCGGCCTCCGACATCGCCGTGCTCCGCGTCGACGCGGACGACCTGCCCGTGCCCGTCTGGGCCGACGAGGACCGCATCCCCGACATCGGTGCGACGGCCGTGGCCATCGGCTCGCCCTTCGGCCTCGATGGGTCCGTGACCGCCGGGATCGTCAGCGCGCTCGGCCGCACCCTACCGAGCCCCCAGGGCGTGCTCACCGACCTCATCCAGACCGACGCCGCCGTCAACCCGGGCAACTCCGGTGGTGCGCTGGTTGACGGCGAGGCACGCATCATCGGGGTGAACACCGCGATCGCCACCGCCTCCGGTGGCAGCCAGGGGGTCGGCTTCGCCATCCCTGCGACCACCGTGCGCTCCGTCGCCGACCAGTTGCTCGAGACCGGCGAGGTCAGCTTCGGCTACCTCGGCGTCGTCGGCCAGACCGTCGACCCCGACACCGCGCAACTGTTCGACCTGGGCGTGGAGGGGGGAGCGGTGATCGCTGACCTCGACCCGGAGGGCCCCGCGGCCGCCGCCGGTGTGGAGGTCGGTGACATCGTGATCGCTATCGATGACACCGAGGTGGGCTCGATGCCCGAGCTGGCCGGCCGCATCCAGCAACGCAGCCCCGACGACGAGGTAGTGCTCACCATCATCCGCAACGGCGAGGAGACCACCGTCGAGGTGACGCTCGCGGAACGTCCGTCGGAGCCGCAGCAGCCGTAGCCCGCGGCGCCCGGGCCCGCCCGCAGGGACTGGTGCGCTACGCCGACCGCTGCTGACCGCCTCCGCGCACCGACCCGACCACGCGGATCCGTCGGTACGCGGGAGACACCGCGGACGACCGGCTCAGCGCACCAACCCGCCCGGTGGCGCCGGCCCGACCCCGCCGAACCCGATCCCGTCGCTTCTCGCCGCGCCGCGCCTCGCCTCGGCCGCGGTCCCACGCCCACCGACACACCCGGCCCCACCACGCTCGCACGCGGGGCCTGGTGCGCTACGGCGACCGCTGCTGACCACCTCCGCGCACCGACCCGTCCACGAGGGCCAGGTGGTGCGCCGGCACCACCGCGGACGACCGCCACAGCGCACCAACACGGCCTGGTGCGGCGAGCCGGTGGCACCGGTCCGGCCCCGCCTGCTCGCGGGGCCGGTGCGCTCCAGCGACCGCTGCTGACCGCCTCCGCGCACCGACGCGACCACGCGGACCGATCGGTGCGCCGGAGACACCGCGGAAGACCGCCACAGCGCACCAACACTGGCCGGTGAGCCCGGAGTACTCGTCCCGCTCGTCCGCCACCCCACGCACGGCAGGGTGCTCGCGTCAGTCCCGAGGTGGCGGTGGTGGCGGCACCGGCCCGGCACCGGACCCGCGACGCTCGACCTGCAGCGGCTGCATGTCCGCCGCCAGGGTGCGGATCGGCCACGGGATCGTGATCCCGGCGTCGTCCAGCGCGGTCTTGCAGGCGCGGTAGCAGAGGTCCTGGATCTTCGGCACGCCGAACTCGGCGTCGAACCACACCCGCACCTCGAAGTCGACGCTCGAGTCACCGAGCCCGGTGAGCAGCACCTGGGGCGGGGGGTCGGCGAGGACCTCCGGGATCTGCTCGACGGTGTGGAACAGCAACTCACGGGCGCGCTCGTGGTCGTCGCGGTAGTCGATCCCGATGTGCAGGGTGGTTCGCCGGGTCCCGCGCCGCGACAGGTTGGTGATGGGGGTGCTGAAGATGTCGGCGTTCGGCACCAGGATCAGGGTGCCCTCGTAGGTGCGGATGGTGGTGACGCGCAGGTCGATGTCCTCGACGTAGCCCTCGACGTCCTCGGTGATGATGATCTCCCCGCGGTCGTAGGGCTTGCGGATGAGGATCATCACCCCGCTGAGCAGGTTCTCGAGGATGTTCTGCAGCGCCAGGGCGATGCCTAGCCCGATCAGCCCGAGCGCGGCGAGCATCGCCCCGATCTCCACCCCGGCGATCGACAGCGACAGCAGCACCACACCGAGCAGCAGGAACAGCTTCAGCAGGTTGGTGACCAGACGCCGGACCGTGAAGTCCACGTCGCCGCGCACCATGCCGCGGTTGACGCCCGTGAGCAGCAGCCGCACCACGGCCAGCAGCAGCAGGAAGACCACCAGGCCGATGGCGAACAGCGGCAGGCGGGTCAGGATGTCACCGGCGAGCTCAGCGAAGGCGTCGCTGATGAGCTCGAGCACGGTCGACGGGTCGGTGAGCTCGGAGAGCTCCGGGCTGTCGACCTCACGGAGGATGGGCTGGTCCGGTTCGGGTGGCGCGAGCTCCTGGGCAAACTCCTGGGCGAGCACATCGGGTGGCCGCGCAGGAGTAGTATCCACCACGTGCTCCTCGTCGACCCCAGCCAGGTCCCCCGCCCACCAACGGTGACCTCGTCCCACGACCATAGCGGGGGATCACCGAACGCCGAGCGCCGGGTGCGGCGGGGGCGCCGGTCCGGGGACCGAGCCGATCCGGCGACCGAGCC
>SL_7KL_010_BRINEDRAFT_10001412_pt1 | contig 11531 bp, 10 predicted proteins | sample SodLak_010_BRINE_FD_10663 | JGI IMG/M metagenome (IMG submission 10663)
GTGTTGCTCTCCATCTGGATTGAACACCCCGAGCCTACGGCTCAGGGAGAGCAACGCCACCCCTCATTCCAGAAAGTTCAACATCGACCGGGACATTCCCCACTGACCGTCTGGCTGGACTCTCTGCCCGCCCCGCAGATAACAGACGCTTGAAACCTGTGCCCCCAACGCCCAGATTGGGGACAAGGCGCAAGCAAGATTGCGCATCAGACAAGGATGAAGTGAATGTCGCAGACACAAAGCTACCCGCTGCTGCCGCTGCGCGACATGGTGGTGTTCCCGCACATGATCGTGCCGCTGTTCGTCGGGCGTGAAAAATCCGTGCGCGCACTGGAAGCGGTGATGGCCGAAGACAAGCAGATCCTGCTGATCTCGCAGAAGGATCACGCGCAGGAAGATCCGGGCAGCGACGATATCTATCGCGTGGGCGTGCTGGCCAATGTGCTTCAGCTTCTCAAGCTGCCCGATGGCACTGTCAAGGTGCTGGTCGAGGGGCGCAGCCGGGTCGAGATCGCGGATTTCATCGAAAATGACGCCTTTTTCGAAGTCGAGACCAAGGCCCTGCCCGATCAGACGGGCGATGCCGATGCGGTCAAGGCGCTGATGCGGTCGGTTCAGGGCGAATTCGAACGCTATGCCAAGGTGCGCAAGAACATCCCGGATGAGGCACTGACCGCGATTGCCGATGCGTCCGATGCCGCCGTGCTGGCCGATCTGGCCGCCGGGCATCTGGGGGCCGATGTCGCGCAGAAGCAGAAACTGCTCGAGACGGATGACACCGTCAAGCGGCTGGAAGAGATCTATGGCATGATGCAGGGCGAATTGTCCGTCCTGCAGGTCGAGCGCAAGATCAAGAGCCGTGTTAAAAGCCAGATGGAACGGACCCAGCGCGAGTATTACCTGAATGAGCAGATGAAAGCCATTCAGAAGGAGCTGGGCGACGGCGAGGATGGCCAGAACGAGGTCAAGGAACTCGAAGACCGCATCAACGCCACCAAGCTGAGCAAGGAAGCGCGCGACAAGGCCGAGGCCGAGCTGAAGAAGCTCAAGAACATGTCACCCATGTCCGCCGAGGCGACCGTGGTGCGCAACTACCTTGACTGGATGCTGTCGATCCCGTGGGGCGTGAAAAGCCGCGTCAAGAAAGACCTTGGCCGCGCCGAGAAAATCCTCGACGAGGATCACTACAGCCTTGAGAAGGTCAAGGAACGCATCGTCGAATATCTGGCCGTTCAGGCGCGCTCGACCAAGCTCAAGGGGCCGATCATGTGCCTTGTGGGCCCTCCGGGCGTGGGCAAGACCAGTCTGGGCCGGTCGGTCGCACGCGCCACGGGGCGCGAATTCATCCGCATCAGCCTGGGCGGCGTGCGTGATGAGAGCGAGATTCGCGGCCACCGTCGGACCTATATCGGCTCGATGCCCGGCAAGATCATTCAGGCGCTGAAAAAGGCCAAGACCACGAACCCGCTGATCCTGCTCGATGAGATTGACAAGATGGGGCAGGATTTCCGCGGTGATCCGGCCTCGGCCATGCTGGAGGTGCTGGACCCGGAACAGAACTCGACCTTTGTCGACCACTATCTCGAGGTCGAATATGATCTGTCGAACGTGATGTTCCTGACCACGGCCAACAGCTACAACATGCCCAGCCCGCTGCTGGACCGGATGGAGATCATTCCCCTTTCGGGCTATACCGAGGACGAAAAGCTGGAGATCGCGCGCCGCCACCTGCTGCCCAAGACGATCAAGAATCACGGGCTGCGGCGGGGTGAGATCACCATTTCCGACGGGGCGATCACCGAAATCCTGCGCCGCTACACGCGCGAGGCCGGCGTCCGCAACCTTGAGCGCGAGCTGAACAAGGTCGCGCGCAAGGCGGTGACTCAGATCGTCAAGAAGGAAACCGAAAAGGTGATCGTGGCACGCGACAACCTGGGCGATTTTCTGGGCGTGCCGCGTCATCGCTACGGGCTGGCCGAGAAGGAGGATCAGATCGGCGTGGTCACCGGTCTGGCCTGGACCCAGGTCGGCGGCGATCTGTTGCAGATCGAAGCGCTGAAACTGCCGGGCAAGGGCCGGATGAAGACCACGGGCAAGCTGGGCGATGTGATGAAGGAGTCCATCGACGCGGCAAGCTCTTTCGTGCGCTCCATCGCGCCGCAGATCGGGGTGACGCCGCCACGGTTTGACGCGCTGGACATCCATGTGCACGTGCCCGAAGGTGCCACGCCTAAGGATGGCCCCAGCGCGGGCATCGCGATGGTGACATCCATCGTGTCGGTGCTGACGCAGATCCCGGTGCGCAAGGACATCGCCATGACCGGCGAAGTGACCTTGCGCGGCAATGTGCTGGCCATTGGCGGGCTGAAGGAAAAGCTGCTTGCGGCCCTGCGCGGCGGGATCACGACTGTGCTGATCCCGGAAGAGAACGCCAAGGACCTGCCCGAGATCCCCGACAACGTCAAACAGGGGTTGGAGATCATTCCCGTCAGCAATGTGCGCGATGTGCTGCGCCATGCGCTGGTGCACGAGCCCGAGCCCATTGAGTGGGACGAGGCCGCGGATGAGGCTGCGCGCCTGGCCCGCCTGACAGCACCGACCGGGTCCGACACGGCACGCGCACCACATTGATCAGACAGTGCCGGGCCGCGCGGCAACCGCGCGGCCCGGCAGATTTTCCGAAACGGTCTGAGGGGGCTTGCGCCAGCCGCGCGACCCCGGTAAAGAGCCGCTCGGGGGCGATTAGCTCAGTGGTAGAGCGCTTCGTTCACATCGAAGATGTCGGGAGTTCAAATCTCTCATCGCCCACCATCCCCGACCAAAGGGCTCAGCGATCCGGCAGCGCCACGCGCGACAGATCGATCCCGTCGGCGCGGTCCAGCGCATAGCTTTGCCAGCCATCGCCCAGATCATCCTCCAGCAGCCGGAAACCCAGCCGGTCAACCACGCGATGCGAGGCTGTGTTGTCGCGGTGAATGCGCGCCGTGATCCGCGACAGGGCGGGGAACATGCTGAAGCAACGCCAGATAAAGACCGCAACCATGGGTGCGGCCAGCCCCTTGCCCCAATGCGCGCGCGCCAGCCAATAGCTGACCTCGCCCGATTGCGGGGGCGTGGTGGCGCTGTGCCATTGCATCCGCGCCTGCCCGATCAACTGGCCGTCAAATTCCACTGCGCGCACCTTGTGATGGCCGGCCTGCCGCGACAATTCGATCAGCGTTGCGGCCAGATCATCGGTGATCGTGCCGGGATACTCCTCATGCATGAAACGCCACAGGTCGGCGTCATCCAGCATCGCGCGGAACTGCGGCGCGTCCTGTTCGCCCCAGTTGCGAAAGCGCAACCGCGACAGGATACTGGCCTGCGGGGGCACCAGGCGCGGCACATCGGTATCCTTGCCGCGCAGCGTCTCGGCCTGATCCACGGGCAGCCAATGCCCGGATTTGTGGTCTGACATCTGCATGGCGTACGGCCCCCGGTGACTAAAACATTAACACGTCATACATCATGAAGGGATTTTGCACCAGTCCAGGCAAGCGCTATCTGCGAACCGCTGCGTTTCCAATCCGCGAACACGCTCTGCCGCAAATGTGCTTGCCGAGGCAGTTTACCATGACATATCCAGAACCGCCCGCCCCAACCCTGTTCACGCTACGGATGCAAACTCGCATGCCCTACAAACCAACATGGTCCATGCCGTGACCCGGACTGCCGGGATCATCCTTGCCGGGGGGCTGGCCACGCGCATGGGAGGGGGCGACAAGGGGCTGCGTGATCTTGGGGGCAGGCCGCTGCTGGCGCATGTGATCGACCGGCTGGCACCGCAGGTGGGCGCCATCGCGCTCAATGCCAACGGATCGCCCGCGCGGCTTGCCGGGTTTGGCCTGCCTGTGGTGGCGGATTCCGTACCGGGCTGGCCGGGGCCGCTGGCCGGGGTGCTGGCGGGTATGGACTGGGCGGCGGATCAGGGCTGTGAGGCGGTGCTGAGTGCCCCTGCCGACACCCCGTTTCTGCCCCGCGATCTGGCCCTGCGCCTGCACTCCGCCGCAGGGCCGCGCGGCGCGGCTGTTGCGGCCACGCGGCAAGGCGCCACGGTCCACGCGCACCCGGTCTGCGGGCTGTGGCCCGTGGCGCTGCGCGACGACCTGCGCCGCGCCATCATGGGCGGGATGCGCCGGGTCCGCGACTGGGCCGTGGCGCAAGAGGCCGGGCAGGCCCTGTTCGATGCCACGCCGATTGACCCGTTTTTCAACATCAATACGCCCGAGGATCTGGCCCGAGCCGAAACCCTGCTGGGGCCGGGATGAACGATTTCGATCATGTTCTGGTGGTGGACTGGTCGGCCAATTCCACCCCCAAGCTGGGCGCGGATTCCATCTGGATCGGCAGCGCGGGCGCGGGGCAGGCGCCCCCGCAAAACCTGCCGACCCGCATGGCCGCGATGGACGCATTGCGCGCGCGACTCGATGCTGCGCTGAACGCGGGTGAGCGGGTGCTGGTCGCCTTCGATATCGGCTTTGGCTATCCGCGCGGCTTCGCCCCCCATCTGACCGGGCGCGCCGAGGCACTGGCGGTCTGGGACTGGCTNGCCGCGCGCATCCGCGATGACGCGCGCAACCGCAATAACCGGTTCGAGGTTGCTGCCGAGATCAATCGCCTCTTTCCGGGGCTGGGGCCGTTCTGGGGCCGCCCGGCGGGCCGCGATCTGCCCGACCTGCCGGAAAAGGGCCGGCTNCGCCACGGCCATGATCTGGACGAGTTGCGCCAGACCGAAGCCTTGTGTTCGGGCGCGCATCCGATGTGGAAGCTCTACACAACCGGGTCGGTCGGATCGCAAAGCCTGCTGGGGCAGGCCCATCTGGCTGCGCTGCGCGCAGAATATGGCGCGCGGCTTGCCGTCTGGCCGATGCAGCCACCCGATGCGCCGATCGTGCTGGCCGAGACGTATCTGTCGCTGCTGGACCCGGCCGTGCAGGTCCGGGCGCCCCGCTACCCCTGCAAGGATGCCGCGCAGGTCGATCTGCTGGCGCGCGCCTTTCACAAGACTGATCTGGCACCCCTTCTCACGCCCCCTGCCCCGCCCGATATTTTGCGCGAGGAAGGCTGGATTCTGGGCGCAGGCGCGGCCCCGGAGCTACTGGCCGCCATCGACCCGGCCTAGCGCCGCCGCCCGTTTCGTACCTGTCACCAGATCGATGCTTTCCTGAGCGATTGTCCCGGAGTTGTCGCGCCCCCACCCCAATCTTGCCCGATTTGGCACGATATTGAGACCCATGTTCAGAATGGTGACGCAGGGCTGGTGATGGATCGTTTGACCGAAATGGAAGCTTTTGCCACAGTCGTGGATCAGGGCGGGTTTACTGATGCGGCCCGCAAGATGGGTATTTCCAAATCCGCCGTGTCCAAGCATGTGTCCTCGCTCGAAGCGCGTCTGGGCGCGCGCCTGCTCAACCGCACCACCCGCCGGGTCAGCCCCACAGATATCGGGCTTGCCTATTACGACCGCGCACGCCGTGTGCTGAATGACGCGGGCGAGGCGGATAATCTGGTCACATCCATGCAATCGGCCCCTTCGGGGATATTGCGGATCGCGGTGCCCACCGATTTCGGCGCAACGCATCTGTCGCCCGTGTTGGGGGCGTTCCTGAACCGCTACCCCGATGTGTCGGTCAACATGGTGCTGAAGAACCGCTTTGTCGAACTGATCTCGGAAGGGTTCGATCTGGCGATTCGCATGGGCGATATGGATGATACCTCCATGCGCGCGCGGAAAATCTGCTGCGCGACCCAGCGGCTGATCGCCTCACCCGACTATCTGGAAACGCATGGCCGCCCCGCACGGATTGATGATCTGAACGATCACCGCCTGCTGTATTATGCGCATAACGCCGCAACCTCGGTCTGGAAGATCACCTCACCCACAGGCGAACAGCGGCAGGTGCGTTCGGCATCGTGGTTTTCGGTCAATGACGGCCAGTCGCTTCTGACCGCCGCGATCAACGGGCTGGGCATCGCCTATCTGCCAAGCTTTCTCTATGCGCCCGCCATGCGCGCCGGGCTGGTCGAGGATGTGATCCCCGATCTGCCGCGCGATACGCAAAACCTCTATGCCGTTTATCCGGCCGGGCGCTACACGCAACCCAAGGTCCGCGCGCTGATCGATTTTCTGGTCGAGACTTTCGGCGAGCGCAAGGCCGAGGACTGGTAACACCGCTTCCCTCCGAACGCTTTGGCGTTCCCTCCCAACTGCCGAAGCACGGATCGTGCTTCGGCCTTTTTCATCTCAGACCCGGTGATANGGGCTGCCCGCAAGGATCGTCNCCGCGCGATACAGNTGTTCGGCGATCATCACNCGCGCCANCCGNTGCGGCCAGACCATCCCCCCGAGCGAAAGNTGCTGATCGGCCCGCGCCACCACCTGATCCGCCAGCCCGTCCGCACCCCCGATCACGATGGCCAGATCGCTGATGCCCCGGTCCCGCACCCGCGCCAGCCAGGTCGCGAATTCGGGCGATGTCATCTGCTGCCCGCGCTCATCCAGCGCCAGCAGCGCGGCACCAGATGGCACGGCGCGCAACAATGCCTCGCCCTGCGCCCCGGCGCTGGTGGCCTTGCGGTCGTCGATTTCATGCTCGGTACAAGGCCCCAGCGAAAGCTGCTTTCCCGTCCGGTCGAACCGGGTCAGGTAATCTTCCAGCAGCGCTCGCTCCGGGCCCTTGCGGATACGCCCCACAGCGCAAATTTGCAGCCGCATCAGCCAGCGGGGCTCTGCCCGCTTTCCTGCCACATTTTTTCAAGCTGATAGAACTCGCGCACTTCCGGGCGGAAGATATGCACGACAACATCGCCCGTATCGATCAGCACCCAATCACCGATATCCTTGCCCTCGGTGCGCGCGCTCAGCCGGAAGCTCTCTTTCAGCCGGTCCAGCAATTTCGAAGCGATTGCCGATACCTGCCGCGAGGAACGCCCGGTGCAGATGACCATGTGATCGGCCATGGCCGATTTTCCGCGCAGGTCAATGGTCAGGATGTCTTCGGCCTTGTTGTCGTCAAGCGAGGTCAACACCAGATCCAGTATATCGCCGCCATCAAACGGGATCGACGCTTTGGGTTCCGGGCGGGCCGCGTAAGCGGTCGTGTCAGTATACGACAGAGACCTGTCCTCCTTAGGGGTTTTGATGCAAGGCAATATAACATTTTTTGGCGTCATCTCAATCTTGGCGGATGCGGAATTGCACCGGTCGGTGAAATTCTGCGCAAACCGGTCACACCTGTTCCGCCGTTGCGTTGCGGGCGATTCGCCCGTATTACCCCACATATGACACGGTATTTCGACATGAGCGATCATGCCCGCCTGCCCCAGCGCTTCCAGCGCGAGGCCCGGTCTGTCCTGGCGCGACTGCGCTGAGCGCGCCTGCGAAGGGCGAACAAGATCGCCCCCGCCACTCGATTTTCCGATCCTTCTTCAGCCAGGGGAAACCCCATGCCCAAGACACTCTATGACAAGATCTGGGACGCCCATGTCGTCCATGAGGACAGCGACGGCACCTGCCTGCTCTATATCGACCGCCATCTGGTCCATGAAGTGACCAGCCCCCAGGCGTTCGAGGGGCTGCGCCTTGCTGGTCGCACGGTCCGCGCGCCGGACAAGACCATTGCCGTGCCCGATCACAATGTGCCGACCACACCGGACCGCGAGAACGGGATCGAAAACCCCGAATCCCGCATCCAGGTCGAAACGCTGGACCGCAATGCGCAGGAATTCGGCGTCAATTACTACCCCGTCCATGATGTGCGGCAGGGCATCGTCCATATCGTCGGCCCCGAACAGGGCTGGACCCTGCCGGGCATGACGGTCGTCTGCGGCGACAGCCACACCGCGACCCATGGCGCGTTCGGCGCGCTCGCGCACGGGATCGGCACGTCAGAGGTCGAGCATGTGCTGGCCACCCAGACGCTGATCCAGAAGAAATCGAAGAACATGAAGGTCGAGATCACGGGCTCGCTGCCACCCGGCGTCACGGCCAAGGATATCACGCTCTCGGTGATCGGCGCGACCGGCACCGCGGGCGGCACGGGCCATGTGATCGAATATTGCGGCCAGGCCATCGAGGAGTTGTCGATGGAAGGGCGCATGACCGTATGCAACATGGCGATCGAGGGCGGCGCGCGCGCGGGCCTGATCGCCCCCGACCAGAAGACATTCGACTATGTCAAGGGCCGCCCCCATGCGCCGAAGGGCGCGCAATGGGATGCTGCGCTCGCATGGTGGACAACGCTGAAATCGGACGAAGGCGCGCATTGGGACAAGGTCGTGACGCTCAAGGCCGAAGAGATCGCGCCCGTCGTGACCTGGGGCACCAGCCCCGAGGATGTGCTGCCCATCACGGGCCATGTTCCCGATCCCGAAAGCTTCTCGGGCGGCAAGGTCGGCGCCGCGCGCCGCGCGCTGGATTACATGGGCCTGCAACCCGGCACGCGCCTGACCGATATCGAGATCGACACCGTCTTCATCGGCTCGTGCACCAATGGCCGGATCGAGGATCTGCGCGCCGCCGCCGAGATCCTTAAGGGCCGCAAGATCGCTGTAAAACGCGCGATGGTCGTTCCCGGCTCGGGGCTGGTGCGCGCGCAGGCGGAAGAAGAGGGGTTGGCGCAGATCTTCATCGATGCGGGCTTTGAATGGCGCCTTGCGGGCTGTTCGATGTGCCTGGCGATGAATCCCGACCAGCTTGCCCCGGGCGAGCGTTGCGCCGCCACCTCGAACCGCAATTTCGAAGGGCGGCAGGGCCGCGGCGGACGCACGCATCTGATGTCGCCCGCCATGGCCGCCGCCGCCGCCATCACGGGGCGGCTGACAGATATCCGCGAACTGGCCCCGCAGCCCGCCTGATTTCATCTTGCCAAAATACTCTGGGGTCCGGGGCAACGCCCCGGCGCTCTCGGAGAGGAGTGACATATGGAAAAATTCACCAATCTGACCGGGGTCGCCGCCCCCATGCCGCTTGTGAATATCGACACTGACATGATCATCCCCAAGCAGTTCCTGAAAACCGTCCAGCGTACCGGGCTGGGCAAGAACCTGTTTGACGAGATGCGCTATGACGATCAGGGCAACGAGATCCCGGATTTCGTGCTGAACCAGCCCGCCTATCGTCAGGCGCAGATCCTCGTGACCGGTGAGAATTTCGGCTGCGGCTCATCGCGCGAACATGCGCCCTGGGCGCTGGCCGATTTCGGCATAAGGGCGATTATCGCGCCCAGCTATGCGGATATCTTCTACAACAATTGCTTCAAGAACGGGATGCTGCCCATCGTGCTGCCGCAGGATCAGGTCGATGTGCTGATGGAAGATGCTCGCAAGGGCGAGAATGCGCGCATCGCCATCGATCTCGAATCGCAGACGGTCACCAGCGCGGACGGGCAGGTCTTTGCCTTCCGGATCGACCCGTTCACCAAGCATTGCCTGCTGAACGGACTGGATGATGTGGGGCTCACGCTGGAGAAAGTATCTGCAATTGATGCTTTCGAGAATGCCGCCGCGCAGGCCCGTCCCTGGATCTGAGGCAGGAATACACCGATCTCTGATGCGGCATCCTGCGGGGCTGCCGCATTTTTTCCATCAATTTGATGCAAACTCGCGACAGTTTCTTCTCGAAATTGCCCTGCCATTGGCCGAACCTGTCCATGACCCTTGCGAGGATGGCGACGAATGGGCAAGATTGTGTCAAGAATGAGGCAGGTGCTGGCCGTGCGGCCGCATGACACAAGAATTCTGCGGGCATCCGCGCCGATGCGCAGCAGAGCGATACGAGGCAGTAGCGGAACCATGTCGCTTATGGCGCAGAACATTTTGCGTGGGGTATTGGTGGGCCTGCTTGTCCTGACCCCGGCGCTGTTGCTGCCCGACATCTCGCATGAGGTTGCGCAGGGGATCACCCTGCTGTCGCTCTTGGCCGCGATTGTGGTTTTTGCCGAATACTCTGCCGCCTATCCCGGTCTGGTCGAATTCCGCGATGCCAAACCCTATAACCGCATCCGGCTTGCGTTCCTCGCGATGGTCGTGATCAGTGTCGCGCTCTTGCAGCGCGATCTGCTGCTGACGCCCGGCAGTGATGGCCCGATCTTCGGTTTTGCCCACCGGCTGGGCGAGGTGATGGATTTCCCCTTCAGCCCCGTGCGCCTGTTGGTCATGTCGCTGCCGGTCGGGCTGCCGGTGGAACATCTGGCCGCTGTGCGGGCCGCTGCGGCGCTGGCCTATCTGCTGGCTGTGGCAAGTCTGATGATCTTTCTGCTGACGCTCGCACTGGGCTACTGGCCGCGGCGCAATGTGCCCTTCAACGTCTGGGTGAACCTGCCCAATTTCGACCCGACCAAGGGGGTGGATGTCGTCCAGCGGCTCGAACGCGATGCCCATGTTAACATCCTGTTAGGGATTATCCTGCCATTCTCTCTGCCGGTCTTGCTGCATCTGTCGAACCTGCTTGTGCAGCCCATGACCTTGCAATCGCCACTGGCCTTTGTCTGGGGGGTGTCGCTCTGGGCCTGTATTCCGGTGAACCTGATCCTGCGTGGCGTGGCCATGTATCGTGTGGCGCAACTGGTGCGCGCGCAGCGCCAGCGCATCGCCGCCGAAGACGAGAGTATCGCGGCGCAGCCGCGCTCTGCCTATTCCTGATCGCGTGCATCTGCGCGCCCGCCAATGGCAGCGCTGACACGCTGCGCCTGGCGTTCTGGCGCATCGATCTGGGCGGTCGCGGCCCCGGCTACGCGCTGCAAGACATCCTGTCACAGGCCCCGGCCCCGCTGGCCAAAGCCCGGCTGGTCGCGCATGTCGCCCCGGATATCCTTGTTCTCTCGGGGCTGGATCATGACCGTGACCTGCACGCGCTGCGCGCTATGCGCGACCTGATCGCCGAGCATGGGCAGGACTTTCCGCATGTCTTTGCCTTTCCCTCCAATGCCGGGCACCGCACGGGGCGCGACATGTCGGGCGACGGGCGCAGCGCGACGCCCGATGACACGCATGGCTACGGTCCCTTCTCCGGCACCAAGTCACTGGCGCTTTTGTCGCGCCATCCGATCGAGTCGGACCTGGCGCGCGATTTCTCCCGCTTTCTGTGGCGCGATCTGCCCGGTGCGATGCTGCCTGACCTGTCCCCCGAGGCACTGGAGATACACCGCCTGTCCAGCACAGGACATTGGGATGTGCCGATCCGGCTGGAGGGCGGCGCGCAACTGCACTTGCTGATCTACCAGGCCGGGCCGCCCGTCTTTGGCGGCCCCAATGACCGCAATCTGCTGCGCAACCATGACGAAACGGCCTTCTGGTCGCAGTTTCTGGATGGCGCGCTTCCAATGCCGCCCCCGCAGGCCCCGGTCGTGGTGATGGGTGGCAGCAATCTGGACCCGCATGACGGCGATGGTCTGCATGGCGCGATGCAGGCGCTGCTGGCCCATCCCCGCCTGCAAGACCCTCGCCCCGAAAGCGCCGGCGCGCGGCAGGCGGGGGCGGATAGCGCCAGACGC
>SL_7KL_010_BRINEDRAFT_10001413_pt1 | contig 11525 bp, 7 predicted proteins | sample SodLak_010_BRINE_FD_10663 | JGI IMG/M metagenome (IMG submission 10663)
GAGCGGCTCGTGGACGCCCGCCAGCAGATGAACGGCCATCGGGGCGGGTTCGTCCGTGCGGTCATCACCGCACCGCAACGCGAGCCCATCACCGTAACGGTGCTACGTGCCCTCGAACGTGGCGCTCGACGGGCACGGGTCGCCAAGGACCTCCGCAACGACATCGGCAGCGCACTCGACCGGGCCCTGTCGGACAAGTACGCCAGCCCGTCGTACCAGGAGGTCCGCGACCTCATCGAGCGGCTGGCGAAGCGCCGTCCGGTCCTGCTCGTCATCGACGAGTTCGGGAAGAACCTGGAGGCGTACGCCGAGTCGGCTGCTGATGGCGACCTGTATCTGCTGCAGGAGCTAGCCGAGTGGGCGTCCGGTGAGGACCCGCTGCCGCTTGTGCTCATCACCATCCAGCATCTGGCGTTCGAGTCGTACGCCGCGGACGCCACTGCGACGCAGCGGCGCGAGTGGGCCAAGGTGCAGGGCCGTTTCGAGGACATCTCGTACGTCGACTCTGCAGCAGCGTCCCGTGACCTCATCGCTGAGGCTCTCCGCCAGTCCGACGACGACACGTACCGGTGGCTGCGGGCCGAAGCTGCCCATCACCTTGCTCAGCAGGCTGCCGACGCGGGCGTGGCCGAGGTCGCCTCGTCCGGGCTCGTCGCCGCGTGCTACCCGCTGCACCCAACGACGCTGCTGGTGCTGCCTGCGTTGTGTGCCCGGTACGGGCAGAACGAACGGACCCTGTTCTCGTTCCTCGCGTCCGACGAACCTCGTTCCGTCACGTCGTTCACCAAGACCGTGGACGTCACCGACGAACTGCGGTGGGTCCGCCTGGAGCAGGTGTACGACTACTTCGTGGAGTCCGCATCTACGTTCGTGGGTGCATCGCGTGACGCGAACCGGTGGGTCGAGGTAGAGACGACCATCCGTGATGCGCACGGGCTGACGGATGCGCAGCTGACCGTGCTCAAGACCATCGGGGTGTTGAACCTCGTCGCTGCGGCAGGGACCGTCCGTGCGTCCCGAGAGCTGCTGTCCTTTGCCCTTCGTGGGGCAACAGACCAGCTCGACAGCGACACATCAGTCGTCGCAGTCATCGAGGAACTGGAACAGCTGGGGCTGGTCACCTACCGCGACTTCGCGTCCGAGTACCGCATCTGGCAGGGCTCCGACTTCGACATCAACCGGGCGCTGGAGTCCGCACGTCGGCAGGTCCGCCAGCAGCCGCTGGCCGATGTGCTCGCCGGAGCGATGCCGCTGCGTTCTGTCGTGGCGTCGCGGCACTCCATCAAGTCGAACACCCTTCGGGCCTTCACCCGCCAGTTCGTCGACGCCTCGCGACGCAAGGTGACAGCGCCAGCCCCCGGCGACGTCAACGACGGTGTGCTCGCCTACGCCATCGAACCCGACGTTGAACCTGAACCGGACGTCAGCGACATCCCAGTCGTGGTCGTGCACCCGACCGCCGAGCACCTCCAGCAGCTCAACGCCGCCACCGTGGAGGTGGCCGCGCTGCGGCTGGTACTCGACGACACCCACCTCGCCGTCGATGACCGTGCGGCCCGACGCGAACTCGGTGAGCGTCTCGCCACGGCCCGCCAGACCCTGGAACGTGAGGTCAACAGCGCGTACGGACTCGATGCTGACTGGACCTGGGTCAACCCGCCCCGCGGCCATCACCGCACCCTGACTCCGTCACGCGGCTCCGACGCCCTCTCCGACGTGCTCGACAAGACGTACGCCCAGGCACCAGAGGTTGCCTACGAAGCCATCAACCGGGCTGAGCTGACCTCGCAAGGGGCGAAGGCACGACGCATCCTGCTGGAAGCAGCGCTCACGCCCGCGAACCGGAAGGTCGAACGGCTCGGCCTCGAAGGTGACGGCGCTGAGGTCGGCATGTACCGGGCCGTCCTCGAAGACTCCGGCATCCATCAGCCATCTCGCGGCACGTTCGACACGCCACCGGCGGAGTCCGACTGGCGGCCGGTCTGGGACCACCTCACCAAGACGTTGCGACACGCGACAAGCGCGCCCGTGACCATCGAACACATCCTCGATGAGGTGATGCGCCCACCGTTCGGGCTGCGCCACGGAGTTGCGACCGTGCTGCTCAACGCAGCACTCATCCACCTAGCTTCCGACATCGCCATCTACGAGCACGGCACGTTCAAGCCACGGTTCGACGCGGCCATGTCCGAACGGCTCGTACGCAACCCCGCGAACTTCGCCGTCAAACACCTTGCGGCAGCGTCACCCACATCTGGGCGTGCACGGGCCGTCGACGCGCTCACCACCGCGACGGCGGAGAAGCTCAACTTCCCTGCGCCTGACAGCCCCACCGTGCTCTCCGCCGTGCAGACCGTGCTCCGACCCTTCCACGTGTCCGGCACCAACTACATGCGCCGCACCAAGCTGTTCCACGGTGCGTGGCAGACCGACGTCGACAGCGACGCCATCTCCAAGGTCGCAGCAGTCCGTGACGCACTCGTCAGCGTTCAAGAACCCGACGTGCTGCTGTTCGAAGCGCTGCCCGCAGCCGTCGGTTTCGGGCCGCTCGCTGCATCCGGCCGCGGCGCAGACGCGATGGACAAAGGCGACGTCGGCCTGTTCGCGCAGCAAGTAGCTGAGGCCATCGCCGTCATCAACGACTCGTTCCCGGCGCTGTGCCGCCACATCCTCGACCGTGTCCTGACCGCCACCCAGTCGAGCAGCACCGCGATGCTCACAGGTGATGCCACCCACCTAGAGAACCTCGACGTGCTCGCCACGAACGTGCGCACCTTCGCGCAGCTCGCCCGCATGGCCGACTCCCTCGACGAGCAACAGTTCGCCCAGCAGGTCGCCACCGCCATCACCGGCACACCACCATCCGAATGGGTTGACCGCGACATCCCCGGCCACCTGCACCGCATCGACGAAACCGCCTCGTCGTTCCGCAGGGTCGCAGCACTCGCACAAGCACGCCGCGCAACCACATCCACTTCTGAGGCGTTCGACGCCTACGCCGTAGACATCACCGGGACCGACGGACGGCCGTTCACCGAAGTGCTCGCGCTGCGCGCCTCAGACCGCACGAACCTGCAGGCAGCTGTCACACCCCTCATCGAAGATGCCACCCGGTCCGTCGGCTCCCGAGACGCCGCCGTCCGAGCCCTCCTCGCGCTCCTTGCCGAGGACCTGCTCGACACCAGCGGCGTCCCATCAAACCACCAGGCATTCGGCGAAGTGGACTCAAGTGCGCAGTAGGCAGAGGATTGCACAAGGGAACGACCGTACGGTCCCCTACCTTGCCTTGTTGTTGCTGGCCTCGCCAGTCGCGGCCTTCGTTGTTTATTGGACCGGAGACGGCTGGCGTTCTGTCTGGAGCACAATCGCCACCGCGCTCTTGCTCTTCATCGTCTTCGAAGCTGCCAACAGAGTCTTGCTGAACCGAGCTATCCGACGCGACATGCACGACGAACTGATTGAAGCCCTTGGGCTCGCAACCTCAATTGATGCTGCAGGCATTGAGAGAGTCGCGCGATTCAAGGACATCGACTGGCGCGACTTCTTTCAGCAGCAGAAGGGTGATGTCACGCTGGTCGCACGCACGCTCAACAGCTGGTCTCATGACAACGCAGATGACGTCATTTCGGCGCTTGGTGGCTCGCATCTGACGCTGATGGTCGCTGAGCCGAATGCTGACCCGCTCCCGTCCCGTGACGGGACCGACTACTACGTCGGAACGACCGCAACAGAAACAGTCGAGCTTTACCGAACCAAGATGACCGACTTGGGAAGGGAAGGTCAGCTTTCCATCCGCCGTGTGAAGAGCAGCTTTGCTCTCAGTGTCTACAGGCGCGGTGGCAGGATGTGGCTCGTGTTCAGCCCGCTCGACCCGAACGACCATAGAACTAACCCACCAGCAATCCTGTGCTGGAAGACCGACTCACGGGAGTCACTCTTCCAGTGGACCGAAAAGCAAATCCTCGAACTCCAGGACTACACGCCAAGTAGTGATGGCAACCACGACCAGTCCTGACTACCGTCACGCCCTCAACGGGGAAGGAACACCATGCCTGACCGAGACGTCCGGCACATCTGCGGCATCTCCGGCGGGAAGGACTCGTCCGCCCTCGCGCTCCACCTTGCGCGCACCCGCCCTGAACTCGACCTCGAATACTTCTTCTGCGACACCGGCGCGGAGCTGCCTGAGACCTACGAGTACCTGACCAAGCTCGAAGGGGCGCTCGGTAAGCCCATCGCGCGGCTGAACAACGAACGGGGATTCGACCACTGGTTCGAGGTGTTCCGCGGCGCGCTCCCGTCCCCGCAGATGCGCTGGTGCACCAAGAACATGAAGATTAAGCCGCTGGAGGACTGGGTCGGCGACGACGAAGTCATCTCGTACGTCGCCATCCGTGCGGACGAGTCGAACCGCAAGGGCTACGTGTCCACCAAGCCGAACATCCAGGCGGTGTTCCCCTTCGTGGAAGAGGGCATCGACCACGACGGGGTGATGCGCATCCTCGACGACGCAGGTGTCGGCCTGCCGTCGTACTACGAGTGGCGCACCCGGTCCGGCTGCTACTTCTGCTTCTACCAGCGCAAGTCCGAGTGGGTCGGCCTCGCGGACCGCCACCCGGAGCTGTTCGAACGGGCCATGGCCATCGAACGGAAGGTCTTGCAGGACGCGGGGCTCGCTGGTGACGCGTCCTACGACGACTACGCGATGCAGGGACGCCAGTACACCTGGTCCGGTGGCGAGACCCTCGACGAACTGCTTGCCCGCCGCGACGAGATTCTGGAACGGCACCGCGACGCCATCGAACGCGCCAAGTCACGCCAACGTGACCTGCCCCTCGTCGACGCACTCTCCGAAGCGCTCGACGAAGAGGACGACACGCAAGCCTGCACCGTCTGCGCGTTGTGACGGTCTGCTGGTGAAGCCGCTCGTTCGCCTCATCGCCCGTACGCCTGGTGCGCTGCAAACCGTGCTGCCTGACGACGTGCGCACGGTCCTGCAACAGCTCGAAGTGGCGGACACGGAAGCGCAGGCCGCGGCAGCTGTCGCTAGCTACGACGAGCCTACTGAGGCACTGAGCCGGGCCGCGTACCGCCATGATGTGCTCGGCGCCCTGACCGATGGTGAGCGGCAGTTCGCTCAGACGCGTTACCAGGACGTGTTGAGCAACGAGCTGTTCGCTCGTGACCCGGACCCGCTTGCCGTCGTGCTTGGCGCTCCGACTTCGACGGTGGATGACGAGGACGACGGTCCTATCCCGACGGTGACCACGCCGCACTACGGGCTGTTTACTCACCAGCAGCGAGCGGTCGTGCAGACCCGTCGACTGCTGCGCACCGCCGACACGCGGGTGCTGCTGCACATGCCGACCGGTGCTGGCAAGACCCGCTCGGCGATGAACATTGTCTGTGACCATCTCCGGGCGCAAAGCCCGTCGGTCGTGGTGTGGGCTGCGTCCACGAAGGAACTGCTTGAGCAGGCTGCCCGCGAGTTCGACAAGGCATGGGCGCATCTAGGTGACCGCAAGGTTCGGGTCGGGCACGGATGGGACGGGCGAACGCTCGAATCGGCAGAGATGGCTGACGGGTTCCTGGCTGTGACCCTGCAGGGGCTGCACTCGCTCCTGCGGCGTCATCCGCTCGTGTTCGACCGTCTCGTGGACCGTTGCGAACTGATGGTGTTCGACGAAGCTCACCAGGCCATCGCACGTACCTATCGGGCAGTGACGGACCGGCTTGCGGAGCGGTCGAGGCTTCTGGGGCTGTCCGCAACGCCCGGCCGAACCGCGATGGGGGACGAGGCCGCTGACGCTGAACTCGTCGCGTTCTTCCGTGACACCAAGGTCATGCTTGACACCCGTCAGGAAGGGCACGCGAACCCGGTCCACTACCTGACGGAGAAGGGCTACCTCGCACGGACCACGTTCCAGACCATCCACGTGGACGAACCGGCACGCATCGGGGAGAACCCCCATGAGGACGACCTGCCCAGCGACGTCTACACCGCCCAGGTCGTCTCGCTCATCCGCGACCATGCCCCGACGCAGCCACGCATCATGGTGTTCGCCGCCAGTGTCGCCCACGCGAGGACCGTAGCGGCAGCATCGACCGGATGTGGGGTACCGGCCCGGTACGTCATCGGCGCGATGGGCAAACGTGCCCGCCATCGAGCCATCGACTGGTTCAAACAGCCGACCGCAGGACCGAAAGTCATCGTGAACTACGGGGTGTTGTCAACCGGTTTCGACGCGCCCGATGTCAACGCAGCCATCATCGCTCGACCTACGACGAGTCTGGTGCTGTACAGCCAGATGGTCGGCCGCGCTATCCGCGGACCTGCCGCCGACGGCACCGAAGAAGCGCTCGTGCTCACCGTCGTCGACAGTGATAACCCAGGCTTCTCCAACGTGGCGACCGCGTTCGAGAACTGGGAACAGCTTTGGGAGGACGTCACGTGAACGAACAGATGCAGCTACCCACTGAGGACAGCCCAGCGCAGTTGCTGTCGGGCGCTCAGACCGTCGACTCGCTCCGTGACTCGGGCTACACGACCACCGAGCGCGCCGTCGCGGAACTCATCGACAACAGCTACGAAGCTGGCGCCAACAACGTCATCCTCGTAATCGTGCAGAAGTACGCGAAGCACGGGCACAACGCGAAACGCCCATCGCGTCGCGCCATCGAGATGTACGTCGCCGACGACGGTGACGGCATGGACGGACGCACCCTCAACCACGGGCTTGCGTTCGGCGCCGGGACCCGAACCGGCCGTCGAGGCATCGGCAGGTTCGGGATGGGTCTGCCCCAGGCGTCGGTGTCGCAGGCACGCCGGTTCGACGCATGGTCATGGCAGGAAAGCTACGGACAGGCACTCCACACCCGTGTGGACCTTGACGCCATCCGCGAGTCGAACACGATGTCCGTTCCGTGGCCGAAACCGGCAACGGAATCGTGGTCCCCTCCACCTCCCGCATCTGAGTTCATCGCTCCCGCTGACGGCCCCGGCCTACAGATTCCACCGTTCCTCCTTGAGGACGGCGTCATCGACGAGGTGCTGCACGGAGAAGGCGCGAACCACGGAACCATTGTCGGATGGTCAAAGCTCGACCGGACAAGCTGGACGACCGCGGCCAAGGTCGCGAGCCACGTCGCGTTCTTCCTTGGCCGGACCTACCGACGGTTCCTCGCTGACCACGACCCCGAGCCCCGCTTCGACACAGCACACGCCGTCGCACTGACAGACATCGCCAAGTCTGTTGACCTCGACAACGTGCTGGACACCGACAAGGCCCGTGACCTGCTCGTCGAGGTCGACGGCGTCGCTGATGGACGCAGGCTCTTCATCCGCGTCATCGACCGCGAGGAGCATGACGACGGCACGCTCCGCCACGCTCTTGCGCCAACGGTCGAGGACCGAGGCATCGACCCGGACACCGGTGCGGTGAAGCCCAACGACCCGGAGTACCTCCTGCCAGCAGCAGCAACGAACCTGCAGAGCTGGGGCGATGTCGAAGGCGAAACGCGAGAAGACGCCCCGTTCGTGCTGCACAACCGTCCGCAGGTCCTGTTCGTGCAGTCACGCAAGCAAGGTGACGACAACTGCTACCCGGTGTTCATCACCACATCCCACTCGAAGCTCGACTCGCGCGTTGAGAAGACCGGGACGACCGACTTCGGGAAGCACGCGAAACGCAACCAAGGGGTGTCCGTGGTCCGAGCAGACCGCGAACTGCTGCTGCTCGACTCCGTCATGGACGAGCCGCAACGCCGCTTCGTTGGGCTGCAAGTGGACTTCCCACCGCAACTCGATGAAGTGTTCGGCGTCACGAACAACAAGCAGGAAGCGACCCAGCTTGCTGCAGCTATCAAGGTCGCCAAGGACAACGACAACCAGCCGCTCGACTACCTCATCGAGCACGGCGTCCTCATCGAAGACTCCATCCCGGCAGCCATCTACCCCGTCGCACGAGCGTTGCGCGAGCGTCACGCCGCAGCGTTCGCCATCGTGAAGGACCAGCAGAAGAGCGAAGGAAGGAGGTCCTCTCCAGGCAAGCCCACGAACCTCGCACCCGAGGTCAAAGCAGCCACCGAGGTTGACCGGCACATCCCCGAGGACGAACTCACCGAGGGCGAGCAGGACGCCCGACGGCAAAGCACACGGGACGACTTCCTGCCACCAACGCCCGAGGACATCTACGACGACGTCAAGAACGTCATCGAGCGGGGCGAAGGCACCGGTGAAATCTACGACGACGAAGCCATCAAGTTCGTCGTGGAGATGCTGTCCGAAGGGTCCGGCTACGCCTTCCTCATCGAACACAAGGACGAGTCCAGCGACTTCTTCCGTGTGGAAGAGATTCGAGGCGTCGAGCAGGCCCGCGGCAGCAGCAAGATTATCTGGCTCAACATGCGCCACCCCGTCTGGTCCCACTACCTCAACGGGCTACGACTCGACGAGGAAGACCTCGATGCGCTCGGCGAAGCTCAGCTACGCGACATCATCACGAAGGCACGCGGCGTCATCATCAACATGTTCATCGCGTGGTTCCGCATCGAACGTGGCGGCACCGAGACCGAACGTCACTCGGCAGCCATCACCCGTGAACGCTGGGGCAAGACCATGAAGCACTACATCCGCACGGATGATGAGGTGTCGATGACACCGCCCGACGAGGACCTTCTCGAAGCTCAGTTCAACACCACGCGCTGATGGAGCCACGGACCGGACCCAAGATTGACCGGCTCCTTGACGAGTCATCCGGTCTGGTCATCGTCGTGACGCCCTACATCACACGGAAGGCGTTCCGACACCTACTGGCCAAGCTCAACGACCGGCCCGTGGTCGTCGTGACCGACTGGGACCTTCACGCTGTGGCCGCTGGGGCGACAGACCCCCGCGTGTTCCTCGACGTGAACGCCCGACAGGCGAAAAGCCAGCTGAAGCTGCTGCCGTCGCTCCACGGGAAGCTCTACTGGACAGACAGCGACGCGCTCGTCGGGTCAACGAACCTCACCGGCAACGGCACCGGCTGGTTCGGGCAAGGCAACCTCGAACTGCTCGTCAACGTCGCCCCCGACGACGACGACGTCGACGCGTTCCTTCAGGCCGTCATGCGCTACTCGTACCACGCCACATCCGCCGAGATGGACTCCGTGGTCGCAGCAGCCAAGGCCGTGCAGCCCGTCACCGCTCCACCCACCGACACAGAGCAGCACCCGATGCTTCTCAGCTTCGCGGACAGCTTCGTGGAGGAGTACGAGACAGGCGAACTGTTCACCACGGAAGCGACACGTGACGCCAAGACCCTGCGGGTCCCTCACGGCCTGAGCCGCCACGACCTCGTCACCCACCTGCGAGCACAACTGCTAGCGCTTCCCTACTTCCGACTCACCGAACAAGTCGCCGAGCAGACCGGCAACGCCAACGACCCAGCGGTCCAGCGTGACGCACTCCTAGAGTTCTGCGGCGCGTACAACGTCGAGACGCCCGACACGCCTGAAAGCGCAGACCGGTTCTGGGAAGTGCTCATGAACTGGATGGGAACCATCTTCGCGGACCAGTTCACCCCACGAGTGACCGGCCCAACCGTGCTGGCCCGAAACGCCGGACACTTCTAACTAGAACAGGCCCGCACGCCCCAGATTCTGACCGTTCAACGTCAGACGCGGAGGCGCCTTCTCTGCTGGCTCAACCCTGTCAGGGTCACGGCCCGCCAGCACATCCGACCACGCCGCGTGGTACTTCTCGTCGCCGGTCTCGCCCGCAAGCCCCCTGAACCGCTGCAAGAGCCGGTAGGCGTGCTCCTCTAACTCCCCATGACCCTGCGCTGCCTGGTAGCCAACCCGGAACTCCTCGTAGGGCTCACGTACCTGTCGCAACAGCTCGAACGAAGGCTCCACCTCGTCGATGCGCCACACCCAAGCCCAGGCGCTCATCAGCGACGTCGGGCCAGGCGCTCCTTCCATGGCCAACCGAAACCTGCGGCGCTCACGCGCCCGCTGGAAGGGCTTCGCCGGAACATCCCCCATACAACCTCCACGCGAGCGACAGCATCCGGTACGGCTCACCACAGATGGTCGCTCAGTAACCGTAGCCAACCCTAAGTCTGCCCGCCTACAGGCACCAGGGGCGCTTCACCGCCGCTGACTCCTATCGACCATTTCCGCAACGTCTGTCAGAATCTTCAGTGCGGCCTCGCTCTGCACGCCACCAGCGAGCATCGTCGTCCTGACCACCGCTGGGTCCTTCACGTAGCGGGCTATGTCGTCCAGGGTGGCGCTGGCCAGGTCGGAGTCGTTCTCGTCTGTGACGTTCTGGTTGGTGGCCGGGGCTGGTCGTGCTGGCGGGTTGTCTGCTTGTCGTTGCCGGTAGGCGGCGACGCGGCAGGCGTTGGAGCAGTACAGGCGTGGGGGGCCGTACGGACCCTTCTTCACGGTTTTGCGGGTGCAGCCGTCGTTCTGGCAGGTGCCATCGCTGCCGTATGTCGCGGGCTTTTCGGTGTCGTCCACACCACCAACCTAGCCCAACTGTTACGTAACTGAGCACTGTGGTTGAGGTGGCGACTGTGGCTGCCATGAACACCAAACCTGGACTCAGCCAACAAGCCGACGGGCCGCCAACGGAACGACGTCAACTGACGGCATCAGTTGACGTCGACAACCCGTTTGACGGCCCCAAAAGCACCGCCATACGCTCCCCGCAAGTCGAACGTGCGTTCGACATTGGCGTGTCGTGGGACTTCACCGGGCACGTCGAAGACGGGGAGATACCCGACGTGCTCCAACCCAAACCCGTCAACCTCAACGAGGTCCTCGACGGCTACCAGCCCGACACCGTCACCCCGGAAATCTGGGCCCGCATCGAACCGGCCGTCCGCACCATCATGGAACAGGCCGCGATGCCCTGCACGAACCAGCTGTACACCGACCGGTGGGTCATCACCCGCTACTGCTACGCCGCCGTCACCGACGGGTTCTTCAACCCGAACAGAGAACCCATCCCGCCCATCACCCGCCAACACATCGACCACTTCCTCACCAACCATTGCACCGACCTCACACGACGAAGCCGGTCCAACATCTTCTCCCGGCTGTGCCAGTACGGCACCGCCATCAACCCTGACGACTGGCCGAGGGAACGCCCCCACCAGGGCGACCACGAAGCATCACAGCCCTACAGCCCGACCGAAGTCAGACAGCTCCTCGACCACGCCCAGCACCTCGCGGACACCACCGGGGACTTCCGCCACCAGTGCATCCTCGGATGCACCCTCGGAGCCGGAGTGTCCGACACCGACTACCGCTACCTACCAATCGCCAACATCTACGTGCGTGACGGCATCGGCATCGTCGACATCGAAGGGCGACGGCCCCGCCGCGTCCCCATCCACCACGCCTACGAACCTCTCGCCCTCAACACCGCCCGGCAACTCGCCGAACAACGCCCCGGCCAACTCGTCGTCGGTGGGACCGACACCAGCCGCAAACAGCCCCTCGGCAAAGTCGTCACCCGCTTCAACAACACATCC
>SL_7KL_010_BRINEDRAFT_10001414_pt1 | contig 11516 bp, 9 predicted proteins | sample SodLak_010_BRINE_FD_10663 | JGI IMG/M metagenome (IMG submission 10663)
GCAAAACCCCGCAGGATGGCCCCAACAGCCCACAAACGGGCACATAGCCGCATCCTCGCACATAGCCCGCTACACTGAGGAGTAGATCTCGTCGATGTACCCGAAGCCGCGCAGGAGGCCCCCGTGGCGCAACCAGCCCGCCCGGTCCCCGGGGACTCCCCGCCTTCGGCAGTACGGCATCCGGCACCGCACATCGTGGCACATGCACCCACACCGACTAGGAGTGCCCCATGTTGCTCACCAAGAAGGCCGTCGCCGAAACGCTCGCCGTCCACCCCAACACCATCGACAACCTCCGCCGCGACGACCCCACCTTCCCCCGCCCCATCCCGCTATCCGAACGGACGCTGCGCTGGCGGACCGCCGACATCGAACGGTGGGTCGACGCCCTGGCCGGCGACACCCCCACCCCCGCCCGCCGCGCCAAGGGCGCAGCGGAACGGCTCGGATCGTGAACATGAGCTCCGACTGGCACGAGGGATACGCGGACGCGATCCGCCGCAACGACATTGACGGGCTCCACGACACCATCGCGAAGCTCGTCAAACGGAACCGGCAGCTCGAACGGAAGCTCACCGCCGCACGCAAGGAACGCGACGAAGCAGCCGCCGCCACCACCGCCGTCACCCGATCCGTCGCCCACGCCATCACCGTCACCCAGGAGCTCACCGATGCCCCAAGCTGACTACGTCCACTACCCGTCCGGCGTCCGCGTCACCCGACGCCCCGACGCCCGCGGCTACTTCCGCATCCGATACACCGACCCCGCCACCGGCCGCCCCGCCGACGCCCGCCGCAGCACCTGGGACGAAGCCGAAGAACTCGCCCTCGACCTGTCCGGCGGGCTCGCCCGCCGGCAGGCCGGCCAGGCCAACCACAGCCACCAGCCGATCCGCAACCTCATCAACGACCACCTCCACGACGAGCAAGGACGGTTCGCCCCCCAAACCCTCCGCACCCACCGTTCCTACCTCGGCCGGTACGTCACCGACACGTTCGGCCACCTCCCCGTCGAACAGTGGGACATCGACCTGACCCGCCGGATCCTCGACCACGCAGGCGCCGACGACCTTGCCGCCAACACCCGCGCCAACCTGCTGCGCGCCCTCGGCTCCCTCGCCGAAACCGGCCGCCTCCTCGGCTACCTCCCCGCCCAAGCCGCACCCACCACCGGCATCCGCACGCCGCGCACCACCCACGTCGACCTCACCGACCTGCCCTACGGCCGGGACATCGACCAGCTCGCCGACGCGCTCACCCACTACGGCGAACCGTGGTGGGCGCTACACGCCTACCTGATGTCCCACTCAGGCCTCCGCCACGGCGAAGCCCTCGGACTCCAAGCCGGCGACGTCAACCTCGAGGAAGGGACACTACGGGTCGAACGGCAGATCACCCAGCAACGCAAAGAGATCCGCGACCCCAAGTACGGATCGAAGCGGGTCACCATCTACCCCGCATGGCTCGACGACCTCATGGCAGACCGGGTGCGCAACCTCGAACCCCACCAGCACGTCCTATCCCTCGACAACGGTCACACCATGTCGCAGCAGACCGCCCGGGAACGGTTCGACCGGGCCGCCCAAGCGGCCGGCTGGCCCGCCCGCAAGCACGGCGAACGGCAACCGTGGACGCCACACACGCTGCGCCACTACTTCTGCACATGGGCGCTGGCCCCCCACCCCGACGGGCTCGGCCTCGACGTCGCCGACGTGTCCCGGTTCGCCGGCCACAGCAACCCGGCGATCACCTGGCAGGTGTACGTCGCGTCCCGACCCGATAGGGTCGGCCGGGCCCGCGAAGCCTCGAGGGAAGCATCCCGGTAGACGAACGCCCCATCCTCGGCCGCCTGTTCGGCGGCCCCGCCAACGGGCGCATGTACGAGTTCCCGCCCGGCAAAGTCCCCATCCGGCTCACCGCCGACGGCGCCCTGTACGTCGCCTCCCTCGCCGACGAGCAAGGCCGCATCGTCGCCTACACGCACCGCACAGAACGGCCCCCGCCCGGTGAAGGGCGGGGGCCGGACAGCAGCCAGGTGGAGCTCTAGCCGCCAGTCTCGCCGATGTCACGCGTCGGAGTGTTCGCCGCGGCCAGCCCGGCCTCGCCGGCGCCGAGCACCGCCGCAAGCAGCACCGTCCACTCGGCCGCCTCGGACTCGCCCACCAGCCCGTACACGACGAGCAGACCGATCACGGCCACACCAGCCTGGTACAGCCACTTGCGGGTCCTAGTGTCCAACAGGTCGTGCATCACAGCCTCCTACGCAAGCTCGTCCTCGAGGGCCGCACGGGTGCGCGGCCCCACAATCGGGTTGCCGGGCGCCGAACTGACCAGCCCCAGCTCGACCATCACCCGGGCCGCCCATCGGGCCGTCATGGGCCCGAACGCACCGTCCGGATCGTGGGCGTCCGGGTCGTCAGGCGCGTACGCGGCCAGCGCCTCCTGCAGCTCTTTCACGGCCGGCCCCTCAGACCCGGACCGCAGCTCGACGTCGTGCTCGAACACGAACCCCGGCTCCGCCAGCGTCCCTGCCGGCTCTGCCGCACGGAACGCAGCCAGCGACTTCGGTCCCACCCGAGGGCGCTCCGGGTCGGACGCCGTCAGCCCGACCAGGTCGTACGCGTCGACCACGAGCCGGGCAGTCTTAGGCCCGAAAATCCCGTCCGGATCGTGCAGGTCCGGGTGGCCCGGGAGCAGTCGGGCCACCTCGCGCTGCACCTCACGGACCTGGTCGCCACGGTCCCCGCGGGTCACATAGCCGCGCGGCGCCTTGTCGGCCGCCGGCGCCGAACGGTACGGCGACGGGAACCCCTGCCCGACCCACGCCGCAACAGACCGGCCCGGGCACGACACGGACGCACGGTCACGGTGCCGGCGCACCTTCTCGCCCACCCCGGCAGCGACAAGCCGGCCCCGCAACTTGAGGAACGCGGCCTTCTGCCGGTCGTTGAGCTCGAGGTTGTCGTAGTTGCCGGGGAACACTACGGTGACGTAGTCGATCGGGCCGGACTTCCACGTCACGTCGCGAAGCTCAACGATCGTGCCGTCACGGTGGATCATGTAGTGGTAGAACACGTCGGCCCAGCCGCGCCCCAGGTGGTCGCCCTGGATGGCCTTAGCGATCCGGCCGGCCTCGTTGCCGCGGCGCCCATCGACCGGCACCCCGTACGTCCCGACCGTGTGATGGGCCTCAACCCCAGGACGCGAACCAAACGGCACGGTCGCGGTCGCATAGTTGGGGCCGGCAGCCCCCCAGTCGGCACGGGTCAGGTCTACTTCGATGCTCACAGGCACGCTCCACACGTCGGGTCACCTGTGCGCCCCGCTGTGGCACCTACTGCCCGATAACCAGCCCGCCCTCGATCACCCCCGACGTGACCGACACCACGACGCCGACCAGGACCGCCGTCATGATCCCGTACAGGATCTGGCGGCGCAGCCAGATCACCTCGCTGCGGACCGACTCGATCTCGGTGTCCTGACGGCGTTGCGCCTCGGTAAACAGGTCCGGCGACACGAACACCAGCTTGGCAATGTCGGCCCTGATGTCAGCGAACCCGGCCTGCATCTCGGAACGCAGCTCCCGTGCCTGCGTGTCGGCCCGGTCCTCGACCGACGTTACACGTCTGCCGAGCTCATGCTTCGTCGGCTCGTCCACTGCCGCCCCCTCATGGCGTCCCTCTCCGTCACGAGTGCGCCCCGATGTGGCGTTCACCCGCCGGCCGGTATCGGCAACGACCCTTGGACCTGCAGCGCCCTCGCAATCTCCTCCGCCGTCCATCCTGCCTCCAACAGCTCCCGAACAACCTCGATGTTGTCCGCATACGCGTCGCCCGTGCCAAGGAACTTCCGCATCTCGCCCCGCACCCGGTCGGTGCGGCCTAGCAGCTCCGCCCGCTGCTGCCGGCCATCCAACGTCGACACAGGCACACCACCGAACTGCGCCGCCAACGTGGTCCCCAGCCGGTCCTGGTAGCGGTCCTCCTCAAGGTCGGCCCCCGCAGCACGCCGTATCAGCGGCTCGATAGTGCGGTCCGCGGTGCCCACCAGCGGCACCGTCGACCTGACGAAGTTGGTGAACTTCGGATCGGTCACCGTCTCCCCCGACAACGTCTCAGACGTTGCGCCGGGCAGCAGCCGGGCCCATCCGGGCGCCGTCTCCGACGGCTGGAACGGTGCCCTCGTGAACGACGACGTGCCCGTGTAGGCCTCCGCCGCAGCTTTCGCCACCGGGTTGATCGACGCCCGCAGCTCCTCAGTGTTCAGCACCCCGAACGGGTTGATAGTCGCGTTGAACGTCCGGTTCAGATCGGACGTCGGCCACCAGCCCAGGTTCACCGCCCACGGTGGAGCGTCCGGGTCGCCGTCGCCTGGCCGCGACCTGAGCTCCCACCCGAACGACTCCCGCACCCAGCGGGGCATGACCGCATTGTCGCCGTCCTCGTACTGGGCGCCGTACTGGTCGGCCAACGCGTCGTTCGCGTGCATGACCCGCTGCACCTTGCCCGGTTCGGTCACCACCGACCGGGCAGCCAACGGCACGTTGAACCTTGTCCAGGTGTAGAAAGGCAGCACGTTCTTGAGGACGCGGATCTCGAACTCGGACAGGTCGGCGTAGTCGAACTGGGTCGCCTTGACCACCATCGACGCGGCCACCCCGCCGTCGTCCATGCCGTACTGCTCGACGCCCTTCAAGTAGGTGCCGAACCGCAGCCACCGTTCCGACCCTTCGGTCATGTCGGCCAGCCACCCGAACGCCGGGTTGTCCATCGTCCGTTCCGCGCCACGCAGCACACGGCCCTTCTCCGCATCCTGCAGGTCCGGGCGGAGCCCCTGCTGCCGCAAGGTACGTGCGTCGATCTCACGGAACGCCGGGTTGGCCGCCACCCCGGGCGTGTCGTAGATATGAAGCATCTGCCCCTGGTCGAGGTTTTGCCGCTCGAACGTCTGCCACGCCTGCGCCAGCCGTCCGCCCCGCTGGTCACCGAACCGCCGTTTCAGCTCGGCAGGCAACCTGCGGGTCGTCTCCGCGTCGATAGCCTGCCGGGTCGTGTCCCCGAGCTCCTGCGACACCTCACGGCGGACCTTTCGGCGGGCCTGCAGCACCCTGGTGCCCAGCGCGAAGTGGGACGGGGTCACGTCAGCCAGCCACGCGTTGAACGCGCCGCCCTGCATATTGCGGATCCAGAACCGCGGCCCCCCACCGACGGTCGCCATGCTCTTGAACCAGGTGTAGTACGGCTTCCACACCGCCCGCTCGAACGACTGCCACTCAGACGGGGCACCGTGCGACCGGTACATGCGGGCCAACGGCTGCGCGAGCCATTCGGGGCCCATCGCCCCGATCCGGTCCAGCAGCGCCGCGGTGGCCTGGTTCATCCCTTCGGCGTCGACCAGGTTGGTCAGCCCCTCGTCCTGCAACGCCTGGCCGTACTCGGTGACCTTGCGACGGTGGGCAGTCATCATGTCCTCGACCACCGACGGCCGGCGCGACAGTGCCCGGCCCACCACCTGCACGATGTCGTCAAGGTAGGCGTCCGCGTCAGCCGGGTCGGCCGGAATGTTGCGGGCGTCGAACAGCTCACCGATCCGGCCAGCATCCTCGGTCAGATCGTCCAGCGCCTCCCGGGTGGCCTTCTGCACGTCGGCGAAGAACTCGGCGTCCGCTTCCTGTTCACGCAGCCCGTAATCGACCGTGCGGGTAGCGCGACGGTCCCATTCCTGCTGCCTGCGAAGTAGCTGCTCGTGCGTTTCTGCCGGCACCGTCTCCTGCACACGGGCTGCGCCGCCCTCTGCGACGTCCGCGCGCCGCTCAAGGTGGGAGGCCCGCACGTCCACGTCGACGTCGTAGCCGGCCCGAGCGACCGCCTGACGGCCTGCAGCAGCCTGCTCGTTGGCCGCCTCGACGGCGGCCCGGCGGGTCGGGAACCGTGCCGGCCCTGGCGCGTCGGGTGCCTGCCCCCAGGTGAGCCGGTCCCCGACCGGCCCCGGCCCTGGCGTCGGCTCGTCAACGGCAGCAGCAGCCTTGCGGGGGATCGGCCGCGGCGGCGAAGGCGCAGGGAACCCTGCGTCGGCCAGCTCACGGTCGATCGCAGACAGCCGGCCCTCGAGCTCGTCGGCCCGTTCGCCCATGATCCGCCGGTACTCGACCACCCTGGCCTGATCGGACGGCTCGATGCCGGCCTCACGCAGCACCTGGTCCTGCCGTTCCCGCAACGCGTTACGGGACTCGATGCTTGGTGTGGGCTCGTCACCTTGAGCGGCACGGCGGGCCCCGGCCGCCTGCTGGGCGACCCGTTCGCGGTCCACCCACAACTGCTGCGGGCGCGGCATCCGGCGGTACGACTCCTGCGCCGCCTGGCCTATCCCCTCGCCGATCTGGTTGCGTGCGTAGTCGAGCTCGTCGACCAGCTCCGGACGGAACCGTACCCCCTTGAGGTTGTACCGGTTCCGGGCCTTCTGCGTGACCCCCTTGCGGTTGTGGCGGGCCAGGTCCACGACCTCGTCCAGCCGTTCGGCCAGCCCATCACGAGCGCCAGATTTCCCCGCCAGCCCCGCATACTTGCCCTGCAACTTCCCGCCACGGACCGCGCCACCCAACGAGTCCGCCATGCGGGACACGATGCTGCGCGCCTCATCAGACAGGTCCGACAGGTCGACCTCGACGTCGACCGACGCGCGCGTGATCCTCGGCGGCCGGACCACCGGCACGTCCAACCCGACGTCCGCCAGAGCGTCCGCGGCCCGCTCCATCGCCGCGTTAGAGTTAGACGGCGGACGCATCACCAGCTCGAGGCCAAGGTGGGCCTGCTGCGCCGGATCCCAGTCCGCCGCCCGCAAACCAAGCTGCCAGTCGGCGTCCTCGAGCGCCCGGATCACCGGCCACATCGCCGCGAACTCGTCCGGGTCCGACGGCAGGCCGCCGTCAGCCAGCTTCACCGTGCGCCGGCGGATGAACGCGTCCTGCAGCTCCGCCCCAAGGTCGCCCTGCGCCGCCTGCGCCGCCCAGCCCTGGTCGGCCGAACGCCGGTCCATCTCCGCAGCGAACCGGCGGCGGGCCTCGTCGAGCCGTTCCGGGGCAAGGACGAACTCCTCGACCTCCTCCGGCGCCGACATCTGGTTGACACGAGCCCACTCGTCCTGCTCGTCGGGGGTCAGACGTCGGACCACCATGCCCGGCGCGTCGGTCCCTTCGTTCAGCGCGAAGATCGCGTTAGCGGTCTGCGGCGCCGAGTCGAACGCCGCCTCGCCGCCCTCGAGCACACCGTCGTTCTCGAACAGCAGCCGGTACACGTCGGCCGGCTCGTCGACCGCCGCTTCCTCGATCGCGCCGGGCGCCACCGTCGGCTCGTCGACCGCAGCCCGTGCCGCCCCCGCCCCCGGGGCCACATCATCCAAAGACGGCCCGTCAGCCGCAGCACGAGCCGCAGCAGCCGCCCCAGGCAACGGCCCCGACCCCTCCGGACGGACCCGCACACCATCAACCTCAACAACCCAGCCGTCACCGTCACGACGGGTCGCCACACGGCCATCAGCCGACACATACCCGTCACCGTCACGACGCAGCCGTGCCGACGACGCCACCCGCTGCTCCGGCAGATCCGGCGCCGACGGCGCACGGCCGGCAGGCAACTCCCGCTCAAGCTGCCGCTCACGGACCTTCTCACGCAGCCGGTCCGGACGCGACAACTGCTCCGGCGCAGCCGGCTCCCGGCCCGTCGACCTGCGGGCAGGCATCGAAGCGCCACGCGCCCGCAACGCCTGCCGGATCCCACCGCGGTCCCCCGTCCGGGCAAACTCCTCGAACGCCTCCTGCAACGCACGCTGCTGCGCCCGCGCCCCCTCGGCCGCGTCCGCACCGACCTGCGCCATCTGCGGCGACGACAGGAACCCCTCACGGGACCAGCCAGCCTCCGCAATCATGCCGCGGTCCATCAGCTCCTTCAGGAACCGCTGCTGCCGGATGCCCTGCTGCATCGTGTTCGCATACGACGTCAAGATCGCCAGCGGGTCGTCCTCGAACATGCGCTGCCCGGCCGCCTCGTTCGCCTCATCCGGCGACCAGAACCGGGCAATTCTCGCCCGGCCCGACCCGTCCTGCTCCCAGGTAGCGAACACCCCCGACCGTTCCTTCAAATGGTCCGGGCCCTTCCCGCCAATCCGCCGCCCGCCGAGCCGCTGGCTGTCCTTCCACTCCTGCCGCGCGATACGCGGCAGATAGTCGTTCAGGAACCCGACCGCCCGCGTCTCCCCGAACACCAAGGTGGCCTCACGGTGCAGATCGTCGAACACGGCGAACATCTCGTCGGCCACCTGGTAGCCGATCCGTTCGTCGCCAGCCAGCGACGCAATGTGTTCCGCCCTCGCCTCCGCAGTGCCACCCCAGGTGCCACGCGACATGAACGCGTCCTGCATGGACCGTTCAGCAGCCTGCCGGTCCGCCGACGACTTGAGCGCAGTACGCATCGCCCCGGCCGACGCCGCCAACTTGTTCGACAGCTCCCCCGACGCCGTCGTCGACTCGCGGGTCGCCGCCACAATCGTCGAGTAGTCCGAGTAGGCCCGGCCCACCTCGCCGTCAGTCACCGACGACAGCCGCGACACCATCGGCCCGTACGCCCAACCGGACCGGCCACCCAGCTTCGACGTGATCTGCTGCCCCGCCGCCGACTCACGGAACGCACGCCGCGGCCACTCCGCCGCGTCCAACGCCCGGTCCAGACCCGGCACATACTGCGAAGTGCGCCCCCCACCGCCAGTCATGTTGACCGTGCGTGGCAGGCGAACGCCCAGGTCGGTGCCGATCGGGGACCGGTCGCGTGCGAACGGCACCCTAAACCGCACCCCGCCACGGATCTCGTTAGGCATCATCCGGAACGCGGCCTCGCCGACCTCACGCCCTAACGTGTCCGACTGGGTCAGGAACCGGCGCAACCCGCGCGACCCGCCATGCAGATACGACTCTGCCGAACCGGCCCCAAGGCCGCGCAGCGCAATCTCCTGCGCGAACGACCCCGCCCCAGCTTCGGGCGTGGACAGCCCCCTCGCGAGCGTCCACGTCTCGTCCGGGGACATCCGTTCGATGTCGGACGCGTCGAGGCGGCGGCCCTCACGGGTCGCCTGCCGGGCCATCTTCTCACGGAACTCGCGCGGCGACACCCGCCGAGCCAACGACCGCATCTGGTCGTCGGACACCTGCCCCAACGCGTCCCTGCCCAGCTTACGGGCAGCCGCGTCCGCCCCCTCGCCGGCCGCCCTCCGGCCGATCGACGCCGTGCCGAACGACAGGTAGGTGACCGGGTCGGTTGCGACATCGCCGAGGAACGCACCGATCGCCTTGCCGCCCCGCTCCCACCAGGCATCGTCGTCGTCCCAACGCAGCGCCTCGGTGTCCCCGAACCCTTCCCGGTCCTCGACCCGCTGCCTGCCCTCCTCACGGAGCTCGTCGGCCTCCTGCCCGCGCTGAAACAGGTAGGTGTCCCCACCGGTCAGGACGTTCGCGACCTGCCGGCCGGCCTCGAACACCTCGGCCCGCGGCCGGTCCACCGCCCGCANCACCGTCTCGAGCAGCCCCGGATCGCCGGCGCCGTCCTCATCCAGCCCCAGCGCCGCCGCTTCCTCTACCCGCGAGTTGTACCCGTCGGTGATCTGCCGCAGATCCTCGTCACGGCCACGACCGACCGCAATCCAGTCCTCGATGTCCTGCTCACGTCGCTGCTGCTCGAGGTCCCGTTCCTGACGTTCCCGTTCCCGTTCAGCCTGCTCCCGTTCCCGCACAACCCGGTCACGTTCGCGCTGTTCAGCTTCCCGTTCACGTTCCTCAGCTTCACGTTCGCGACGCTGCCGCGCCTCGAACGCCGTCTCGAACGTGCCGTCGTCCCGCCAGCCACCACCCGACGAACCGGAACGCACCGCACGCATCGGGTCGTAGCTGCCGTCGAGGACCTGCTGCCACAGCGGCTTCGACACTCGATCACCTTCCCCGCGGCGTGTTCTGCAACGGATCCCACAGGCTGCCGCCCGAATACCCGCCGCCCGTCGGGCTCGTGCCCGCACCGGGGATGCCGCCCCCGGTCAACCGGTTCACCATGTCCGAACCCAAGATCGCCGTCGCCACATCCGGCCCGTACTGGTTCAACACGTCCGCGCCGAACATCAGCCCTTCCATCGAGTCCAACGGCGGCATACCGCCACCGCCGCCGGCAGAGCTGCGTGCCGCCGCCGCACGGGCAGCGTTCTGCGCCTGCGCGTTCGCCATCTGCACCTGCAACGCACGGTCCGCCGCGGCCTCCGCCGACTGGTGCTGCTGCTGCGCCAACGTCTCCAACAGGCCGATGTCGGTCATGTCCAACTGCAGCCCGCGGTCACGGAACGCGCCCTGCATCTGCCCCAACTGCTGCGCCCACTGAGCACGTTCCTGCGCGATCCGCTGCTGCACCCGGGCGTCATGCTCAGACTGGGTGGCCGCGATCAGCCCGGCCACGTCACGCTGCAACTGCCCCTGATGGGCCGCCTGCTCGCCCCCCATCTGGTCCCGCATCCACCCGGCGTCCTCCACACGGATGTCGCCAAGCCGCTGCTCGAGGGCGCCCTGCGCCGCACCATCCGCGTGCAACGCCGCCTGGATGCCGGCCGCCGCCGCCGTGCCGCCGTCCTGGTTGACGCCCAGCCCCTCAACCGCCGAAGCCTGGTCGGCCACCGCAGCCTGCTCACCGACCCGGCCGGCCGCATCCGTAAACAGCGCCGTCATGGCCGCAGCATCGTCCGCAGCAGAGTCCTGCATCCCCAGGATCCGTTCGGACACCGACGCCTGCGCCCTGGCAAACCCGCGGTAGATGGCCTGCTCGCCATGCTCCCGCTGCCGTTCGAGCTCGCCCATCGCGCGGGCCAGCATGTCCCGCTCGGCCGGCGTCTCCGCAAACTCGAACTGCTCACGGAGCTCGTCCCGGTCCTTCTGGAACTGGCCCTCAAGCCGGTCCTGCGCCTCCTGCGCCCGCTGACGGGCCTTCTCAATCGACGACTCGGCCGCAGCCAGATCGGCAGAGGCACCACCGCCGCTGCCGCCGACCAGGGCAGGCGAGTAGCCGCCGCCGGAAGGGCCGGAGCTCGCAGGCGGCGGCGGCGTAGACGATGGCGCCAAACCGCCGCTGCCCCCGGACGTGTGCGCGTCTGCAAGCCCCTGGTAGCGGGCGGTCTGCGCCGCCTCCGAACGGTGCCGGCTGGACGCCGCGTCGCCCGACCGTCGTGCCGACGGGTCCGGCAGACGGCCCGTGCCCGACAGCGCATCGGAAGGGTCCGGCAGCATGTTCCGCTGCCGGTAGCCCACCGACTGCGCGTTGCGCCGCGCATCGCTGTAGCCGCGCAGCAGCCGGCGAACGTCAGTGGGGGGAAGATCCTCAGCCATCAGGCACCTCCTGCGACCCGGGCCAGCTCCGCCCTACGGCGAGCACCCTCCGCATCAATCATGTTGTGCGCCTCGTCCCTCGCCCGGCGCGCCTCAGTCGCCATCGCCTGCA
>SL_7KL_010_BRINEDRAFT_10001415_pt1 | contig 11515 bp, 7 predicted proteins | sample SodLak_010_BRINE_FD_10663 | JGI IMG/M metagenome (IMG submission 10663)
CCGGGGTGGCCCCGAAAGACTGCCACTTCGGCTGCGCCTCCTCGCCGTGACGGGAGCGGGGAGGTGCCCCACATGCCCGTCATCGCGAGGCGCGCAGCGCCGCGGCGATCTCCGTCCGGGGCCACCGGAATCGGCCGTCGTGCGCGGTGTCAGGGTTCATCGAATCCGGCCGTCTTTGTGGGAGTGGCCCTGCCCGAGAGACGCCAGGCCGGATCTCCCCGTAGGAGCCTGCTTGCAGGCGAACGCCCCTGCCCGCGTCCGACAATGGCAGGGGCTTCGCCTGCGAGCAGGCTCCTATCGGGGGGTGTTCCAGTCGGGGTCGAGGGGGCTCAGGGTCGGGTCGGTCCGCCATGGGCCTGGCTCGACCGGCTCGCGGGCGATTTCGCGGATGCGGTCGATGAACGCCTGGCGGGGCAGGGTGATGGCCCCGAGGTTGCGCAGGTGGGCGGTCTCCATTTGTACGTCGACCAGCGGCCAGCCCCAGGCGACCAGGTGGCGGCACAACCAGGCCAGCGCCATCTTGGAGCCATCCCGCTCGCGCGAGAACATCGACTCGCCGCAGAACAGCCGCCCGACCGCGACGCCATAAAGCCCGCCGATCAGGCGCGGGCCGTCCCACACCTCCACCGAATGCGCGTGGCCCGAGCGGTGCAGTGCGATATAGGCCTGCTGCATGCTGGTGGTGATCCAGGTGCCATCGGCGTAGTCACGGGGGCCGGCGCAGGCCTCGATGACGGCCTCGAAGGCGCGATCGAAGCTCACCGTGTAACCGCGATTGCGGATCGCCTTCTTGAGGCTGCGATGCAGGCGGAAGTGGCCCGGCTCCAGGACCGCGCGCGGGTCCGGGCTCCACCAGAGGATTGGCTGCCCGGCCTCGAACCAGGGGAATACGCCGGAGCGATAGGCATTCAGCAGACGCGGCACGGAGAGATCGCCCCCGGCGGCCAGCAGCCCGTTGGGCTCGGGCAACGCCTGCGCCGGGTCCGGAAACGGCGCCTCCGGATGCTCCGGATCGAGCCAGGGCAGGGTGATCTGGGGGCCGGAGGTCATGGGGCGAGCCCCCAACGGCCAGAGTCCAGCGCGGGCAGGGGCTTCGCGGGCAAGCCCGCTCCCACAGGGCGATCCGGGATCCCCGAGTGCGGAGAAGATCCAGTCGGCGAGCCGGTTGCCTGGGTCGGGAGATCCCGGCTCTTCGCTGCGCTACGGCCGGGATGACGAGGTGGGGTACTGCGGCCGGGATGATGGGTGTCGGTGTGCCGGCGGCATTGTAGGAGCCTGCTTGCAGGCGAATGGGGTGTGGGGGAGTCCTGCGCGGGCAGGGGCTTCGTGGGCAAGCCCGTTCCCACAGGGCGATCCGGGATCCCGGAGTGCGGAGAAGGTCCAGTTGGCGAGCCTGTTGCCTGGGTCGGGAGATCCCGGCTCTTCGCTGCGCTACGGCCGGAATGACGAGGTGGGGCGCTGTGGCCGGGATGACGGCCGCAGCGAGCCGGGCTCGGGTTAGCGGTCGGGCACATCATCGGAATGGGCCTGGCGATAGGGCGAGTGTTCGTGCAGGCGTTCGCACTGGGCGCGCATCATCTGGGCCTCGCGCTCGCAGAAGTCGCGCACGGGCTGCTCGAAGCCCTCGGTCAGGATCATGTGCGCGGAGTAGGTGGGTGTGGGCAGGAAGCCGCGCGGGATCTTGTGCTCGCCCTGGGCGCCCGGCTCGAAGCGGGCCAGCCCCTCGCGGATGCAGAACTCGATGCCCTGGTAGTAGCAGGTCTCGAAGTGCAGGTCGGCCAGCTCCTCGGTGCAGCCCCAGAAGCGGCCGTACAGGGTGTCGTGGCTGCGATAGCAAAGCGCCGCGGCGATGGTCTCGCCGTCTCCCTTCGCGTCCGGTTCTGTCGCATCCGGATCCGCCGCGCTGGGGCGCCGGGCCTCGAACAGCACCACCTGGTCGCCCAGTTCGGCCGCGGTCTCGACAAAGAAGGCCTCCGACAGCGTCGGGATGCCCATGTGCTTCTCGAAGGTATCCACGTAGAAGCGGTGAAAGCGCGCCCAGTCCTCCGCCTCGCCGGTGGCGCCGGTCAGGGTGCGAAAGACGATCCCGGCCTCCTGCACGCGGCGACGTTCGCGCTTGATGTTCTTGCGTTTCTTCGAGCTGAGCGCGCCCAGGAAGGCGTCGAAGTCCGCGTAACCGCCGTCCGGGGCGTTGGTCCAGTGATACTGGCAGCCCATGCGCTCGGCCAGGCCCAGCTCGCGGGTCACGTCCAGATCGTCCTGGTTGGGGAACAGGACGTTCACGCCGGAGGCGTTCAGCTCGCGCCCGCGGGTGACCAGCGCGCGCACCAGCAGGGTGCGCAGGTGATCGAAGTCCGGCGCCTCCGGGTGCACCAGCAGGCGCGGGCCGGTGGCCGGGGTATAGGGCACGGAGACGACCAGCTTGGGGTAGTAGTTCAGCCCGTGGCGGTTCCACGCGCCTTCCCAGGCGAAGTCGAACACGAACTCGCCGTAGTTGTTGGTCTTGGCGTAGGCCGGGGCCGCCGCGACCAGCTGGCCCTCGCGGAAGATCAGCACATGCTGCGGGAACCAGCCGAACTGCCGGCCCAGGCACTCGTGGCGCTCCAGGCCCTCCAGGAAGGCATGGCGCAGGAACGGTTCGGTGCCGCCGGTCAGGGCATCCCAGGCGGCCGGGTCCACCTCGGCCAGGCCGTCACGCAGCTCGACGCGCTCCGCCGTGTTGCCCGTGGCGTCCTCCGACGGGTCCGCTGCCTGGGTGTCGCCCTCGGCGCTCACGCGATCAACCGAGCTTGTCCAGGTACTTCTCCGCGTCCAGTGCGGCCATGCAGCCAGTGCCGGCGGAGGTGACCGCCTGGCGATAGACGTGATCCATCACGTCGCCGGCGGCGAACACGCCCGGCACGGAGGTGGCCGTGGCGTTGCCTTCCAGCCCGCTTTGCACCTTGATGTAGCCACCCGCCATATCCAGCTGGCCCTGGAAGATGTCGGTGTTCGGTTTGTGGCCGATGGCGATGAACACGCCCATCAGCTCGAGATCCTTGGTCTCGCCGGACTCGGTGCTCTTGAGACGCGCACCGGTCACGCCGGTCTCGTCGCCGAGGATCTCTTCCAGGGTGTGGTTCCACTCGATGGTGACGTTGCCGTTCTTTTCCTTCTCGAACAGCTTGTCCTGCAGGATCTTCTCCGAGCGCAGCGAATCGCGCCGGTGCACCAGGGTGACCTCGGAGGCGATGTTCGACAGGTACAGCGCCTCCTCGACCGCGGTGTTGCCGCCACCGATCACCGCCACTTTCTGGCCACGGTAGAAGAAGCCGTCGCAGGTCGCACAGGCGGACACGCCCTTCCCGGCGAAGGTGGTCTCGGACTCCAGCCCCAGGTACTGCGCGGAGGCGCCGGTGCAGATGATCAACGCATCACAGGTGTACTCGCCGGAGTCGCCGATCAGGCGGTAGGGCTTGTCCTTAAGCTGCACCGTGTGGATGTGGTCGAAGATCACCTCGGTGTCGAAGCGCTCGGCGTGCTTTTGCATGCGCTGCATCAGCTCGGGGCCCTGCACGCCCTCGTTGTCGCCGGGCCAGTTGTCCACATCGGTGGTGGTCATCAGCTGGCCACCCTGTTCCAGCCCGGTGATCACGACCGGGTTCAGGTTGGCGCGCGCGGCGTAGACGGCGGCGGTCCAGCCGGCCGGGCCGGAGCCCAGGATCAGCAGCGGGCAGTGACGCGGCGCCTTCTCGCTGCCGCCCTTTTTCGGCTGGGTCGCGGTGTCGCTACCGGAGGAGAGCGAGACGGCGCCGGCGGCTGCCTGCATGGCACCCGTGGCGACGGCGGCCTTGGGGGCGTCCTTCTTGCCGGCCTGCTTGCTCTTCTTGTCGGATGGGTCCTTGGCGTCGCTCATGCGGTACTCCCTGTCGATTCGATGAATACGGCTGGCGCCGCCGGCCCGGCCGGCAACGCAAAAAAGTGGGTTCGATAAGGCGGGGATTATTGGGACGCGGCGGGTCTTTGTCCAACATCGCCACGCCGGACGTGGATGCCCCAAAGCGGTCCTCGCGCGCGATACCGATTCGGTAATCGCGGGCCATAAAACATTTTCATGTTCGCGTGGGCCGCAGGCACCCGGCGGGGAGTCACTACATCGGCGTTTGGTGGATAACCGAGGCGCCTCGCCAGGAATGGCGACAGGACGGGGAATGGGCGTTTTTATCCACAGCTTGCCCACGGCTTGTGCGCGGTTTGTTCTTTCGGGAGCTACTATATCTAGTGGCTATGCAGTTCTCGATCCCCGATCTATAGTATCTCACGTTCGATCCAACACCAGCGCGAGGCCCGTCATGCACAGCGATTCCCATACTGCCACAGCCCAGCAGGGCACCCAGTACCCGCCGCAAGCCGAACCGTCGGCCGAGGTCCTGGCGACCAGCCCGGGCCAGCACCAGGTGATTCGCCGCAATGGCAAGGTGACCGGCTTCGATGCCTCCAAGATCGAGGTCGCGGTGACCAAGGCCTTCCTCGCGGTGGAGGGCGGCAATGCCGCCGCCAGCCGGCGCATCCACGAGGTGTCGAAGGAAGTGGCCGGGCAGGTGGTGGACAGCCTGTTCCGCCGCGCCGGGACCCAGGGCATGACGGTCCACATCGAGGATATCCAGGACCACGTGGAGCTGGCGCTGATGCGCAGCGGCCACCACAAGGTCGCGCGGGCCTACGTGATCTACCGCGAGCAGCAGTCGCAGAAGCGCGCCGCCGAGGCCGCCGAGCAGGGTGCGGACGAACAAGCCGAGGCCGCCACGCTGAATGTGACCCGGGCCGACGGCACCCTGGCCCCGCTGGACGAGGACCGCCTGCAGGCGGTGGTCGCCGAGGCCTGCGCCGGCATCGAGCAGGTGGATGGCGAGAAGATCCTGACCGAGGCCCGCCGCAACCTGTTCGACGGCGTGGCCGAGAAGGATGTCTCCACCGCGCTGGTGATGGCCGCGCGGGTGATGATCGAGAAGGAGCCNAACTACTCCGAGGTCACCGCGCGGTTGCTGATGGACGCGCTGCGCCGCGAGGCCCTGAGCTTCGTGCACGGCCGCCCGGAAGAGGCCACCCAGGCCCAGCTGGCCGAGCGCTACGCCGATTACTTCGGTGCCTACATCAAGCGCGCCGCCGAGCTGGAGCTGGTCGACAGCGAGCTGACCCGCTACGACCTGGAACGCCTGGGCGCCGCGCTCAAGCCCGAGCGNGACCTGCAGTTCACCTACCTNGGCCTGCAGACCCTGTTNGATCGCTACTTCATCCACAGCGATGGCACGCGCTTCGAGCTGCCGCAGGCGTTCTTCATGCGCGTGGCGATGGGCCTGGCGATCAACGAGATCGACCGCGAGGCGCGCGCGATCGAGTTCTACAACCTGCTGAGCTCGTTCGACTTCATGAGCTCCACGCCGACCCTGTTCAACTCCGGCACCCTGCGTCCGCAGCTTTCCAGCTGCTACCTGACCAGCGTCCCGGACGACCTCGACGGCATCTACAGCGCCATCCGCGACAACGCGCTGCTGTCCAAGTTTGCCGGCGGGCTGGGCAACGACTGGACCCGCGTGCGCGGCATGGGCGCCCACATCAAGGGCACCAACGGCAAGTCGCAGGGCGTGGTCCCGTTCCTCAAGGTCGCCAACGACACCGCGGTGGCGGTGAACCAGGGCGGCAAGCGCAAGGGTGCGGTGTGCGCCTACCTCGAGACCTGGCACATCGATATCGAGGAGTTCATCGAGCTGCGCAAGAACACCGGCGACGACCGCCGCCGCACCCACGACATGAACAGCGCCAACTGGATCCCGGACCTGTTCATGAAGCGTGTGGCCGAGGACGGCGACTGGACCCTGTTCTCCCCGAACGAGGCGCCGGACCTGCACGACCTGATCGGTGCCGACTTCGAGAAGCGCTACAGCGAGTACGAAGAGAAGGCCGCGCGCGGCGAGATGCGCGTGTACAAGACCATGAAGGCCGTCGACCTGTGGCGGAAGATGCTCGGCATGCTGTTCGAGACCGGCCACCCGTGGGTCACCTTCAAGGACCCGTGCAACCTGCGCAGCCCGCAGCAGCACACCGGCGTGGTTCACAGCTCCAACCTGTGCACCGAGATCACCCTGAACACCTCGGACGACGAGATCGCGGTGTGCAACCTGGGCTCGATCAACCTGGCCGCGCATATAGGCGACAACGGCGAGCTGGATCAGGCCAAGCTCGAGCGCACCGTGAACACGGCCATGCGCATGCTCGACAACGTGATCGACTACAACTACTACTCGGTGCCGCAGGCGCGTCGTTCCAACATGCGCCACCGCCCGGTGGGCCTGGGGATCATGGGTTTCCAGGATGCGCTGTACAAGCTGCGCCTGCCGTATGCCTCCGAGGCCGCCGTGGAGTTCGCCGACGCCTCCATGGAGGCGGTGTCCTACTACACCATCAAGGCCTCGACCGATCTGGCCGAGGAGCGCGGGCGCTACGAGAGCTTCCCCGGCAGCCTGTGGAGCCAGGGCATCCTGCCGATCGACTCGGTCGAGAAGCTGGCCGAGACCCGCGGCGACTACCTGCAGATGGACACCACCCAGCGCCTGGAGTGGGACAAGCTGCGCAAGCGGGTGAAGAAGGTCGGCATGCGCAACTCCAACACCATGGCGATCGCGCCGACCGCGACCATCTCCAACATCTGTGGCGTGTCGCAGTCGATCGAGCCGACCTACCAGAACCTGTTCGTCAAATCGAACCTGTCGGGCGAGTTCACCGTGATCAACCCGTACCTGGTGCGCGACCTGAAGGACCGCGAGCTGTGGGACGAGGTCATGGTCAACGACCTCAAGTACTACGACGGCTCGGTGCAGCCGCTGGACCGCGTGCCGGAGGACCTCAAGGCCCTGTACGCCACCGCGTTCGAGCTGGACACCCGCTGGCTGGTCGAGGCCGCCTCGCGCCGGCAGAAGTGGATCGACCAGGCGCAGAGCCTGAACCTGTACATGGCCGAGCCCTCCGGGCCCAAGCTGGACGCCCTGTACAAGCTGGCCTGGGTGCGCGGGCTGAAGACGACCTACTACCTGCGCTCCATGGGTGCGACCCACGTGGAGAAGAGCACCGTGGCCGACTCCTCGCGCGCCAACAAGCTGAACGCCGTCTCCGGCGGCCAGCAGGCGTCCGAGCCGGAGGCGCCCAAGGCGTGCTCCATCCTCGACCCGGACTGCGAGGCCTGCCAGTAAGGCCTGCCCGCGAGCGGGCAGCGAAACCGTACGACCAAGCAAACTGAACAAAGGCCCGGCCACCGCGCCGGGCCGCCACCGAAAGAAGAGGGACACTATGCTTTCCTGGGACGATCCGATTGCCGCCGTAAAAGGCGAAGGCCAGAAACAACCCGCCGTACGCCCGGGCATGGGCTTTCAGGAGAACGAAGCCCTGATGAGCACCGCCGGTGCCGCGCCCAGCGTCCCGCCGGAGCCGGAGAACGCCGGCCAGCCGCTGGCCGAGCCCAACGAGGAGGCCCTGACGGGCACTGGCCTGGAAGACATCGAGATGGGTGCCGAGCGCATCCGCGTGGATGACAAGAAGATCATCAACTGCCACGCGGACCTCAACCAGCTCGTGCCCTTCAAGTACAAGTGGGCCTGGCAGAAGTACCTGGACGGCTGCGCCAACCACTGGATGCCGCAGGAAATCAACATGAACGCGGACATCGCCCTGTGGAAGGACCCGAACGGTCTGACCGAGGACGAGCGCACCATCGTCAAGCGCAACCTGGGCTTCTTCTCCACCGCCGACTCGCTGGTGGCGAACAACCTGGTGCTGGCCGTGTACCGCCACATCACCAACCCCGAGTGCCGCCAGTACCTGCTGCGCCAGGCCTTCGAGGAAGCAGTCCACACCCACGCCTACCAGTACTGCGTGGAGTCCCTGGGCCTGGACGAGGGCGAGATCTTCAACATGTACCGCGAGGTGCCCTCCGTCGCCGTCAAGGCCGAATGGGCCCTGCCGTTCACCAAGCACCTGGCGGACCCGAACTTCCGCACCGGCACGCCGGAGGCGGACCAGAAGCTGCTGCGCGAACTGATCGCCTTCTACGTCGTGTTCGAGGGCATCTTCTTCTACGTCGGCTTCGTGCAGATCCTCTCCATGGGCCGNCGCAACAAGATGACCGGCGTNGCCGAGCAGTTCCAGTACATCCTGCGCGACGAGTCCATGCACATGAACTTCGGCATCGACGTGATCAACCAGATCAAGGTCGAGAACCCGCACCTGTGGACCGAAGACTTCAAGGACGAGATGCACACCCTGATCCGTGATGCGGTGGAGCTCGAGGCCCAGTACGCCCGCGACACCATGCCCCGCGGCGTGCTCGGCATGAACGCGCAGATGTTCGAGGAATACCTCCACTTCATCGCCAACCGCCGCTGCGCGCAGATCGGCCTGACCGAAATGTACCCGGGCGCCGACAACCCGTTCCCGTGGATGAGCGAAGTGCTGGACCTGAAGAAGGAAAAGAACTTCTTTGAGACGCGGGTTACGGAGTATCAGACGGGGGGGGCGCTGAGCTGGGATTGACCCGGCGAAGCGAGCCACCAGGGAAGGAGCCGGGGAAGCGGCCACGACCCAGACGAAAAGGGCGCCGGTCGGCGCCCTCTTTTGTAACTGAACTCATCGTGTTCGGGGCAAGAAGCAAGGTTGGATCCCGCGGCCTATGCGCTAGATCCTGACTCGTGCCTAGCCACGGTTGCCCTGCCCCAAAGTTTGCTTTACGGTTGAGGCATCCTCCAAGGGAGGAAACGGGCGGCCTTTGGCCGGGCTCGACCCGGCTTTTGGGGAGTATGAAGCGATTCTGCTCAACCAGATGGAAACGTACTTTTTCGTGGTGACGCCCGTGGAAGGCCCGATCAAGATGATCGGGCCTTTTGTTTTTAGTAGGAGGGTTGATGAGTTTTCGTGAATTGTTGGAGAGGGAGATCAAGCAGGAGGCGGAAAAACTCACGAACCGTTACCATGCTTACCATAATGCACTTCACATAGAGTTTTCCCGTAATCGCGACAGATTCCTCAATCCTCCGAAGAAGGAGATCTATAAGCCGGATTATTGGGGTCATGATAGGAAATTTAACCCATTCTACGTAAGAGCAAATTCTCGAAGCATAGCGAAATCGATATCTCGAAAGATCTCTGCTGGTGTGTACGCTCCCTATCCTCCCCATGTTCACAAAGTACCGAAGTCTGATGGTGGGGTTCGTGATGTAAATATCTTTCAGATCCCAGATGCTGCCGTATCTAGTATTTACTATCGCCGTTTGTTGTACAAAAATAAACACCGATTCAGCGCATTCTCTTATGCTTACCGGAATGACCGAAACGTCCATTTTGCCATACAAGATGCATGGGTGGATATTGCTCGAGAAGCTCGGACCTTTGTGGCGGAATTCGATTTTTCAGATTTCTTCGGATCAATCTCTCACAGCTACCTATTCGACCAGTTTGATCAGAATGGCTTCGTTGTCTCTGAAGAGGAGCGCCGGATAGTCCGGTCATTTCTAGATGGAACTGGTTCCGGTATACCGCAAGGGACATCGCTTTCACTGTTTTTAGCAAATATTGTCTGTTGGAGGTTGGACCTAGGTTTTGAGCGAGAGGGCCTGAAGTTTGCGCGCTACGCTGACGACACTTTAATCTGGGATCCAGATTATTCTAAGATTTGCCGCGCATTCTCGTTAATAAATAATTTCTCTGATTCGGCGGGTGTTCCAATAAACGCCAGAAAATCGAACGGGATTCGGCTCTTGTCTCGTGAAGGACTTCCAGTGGAGTTGAGTAATCCCGCAACCAAAGTCGATTTTCTTGGGTATTCCATATCAGTAGATGCCGTATCGATCAAAGAAGAAAAAATTTCTAGGATCAAGCGTGAGATTGGCCTCATACTTTACCGCAATCTAATTCTACCGCTTCGCGGGCGCTGGGGTGGTCCGAGGTCGTTGCGGGTAGGAGAGCTGGATCCCGAATTCGTGCGTTCGATTATGCAAGTTCGGCGCTATCTATACGGTGAACTAAACGAAGATAAAATTCGGAAATACATATCCGGGCGGGCCCGAAGTATCAAATTTAAGGGGTTGATGAGTTTTTACCCATTGGTGACCAATGAGAAACAGCTGCAAGAGCTTGATGGGTGGTTGGTTAGTGTGTTTCGGAGAAGCTTAGTAAAGAGAAGGGAGCTCTTGGAGTTCAAGGGCGTAGCTCGAGTATCAGATTGCTTTCCCTATCGTGAGAATCTAAATAATCTTCCGGAGGTATGTCGGCAGCACGGCCGGAAAGTAGGGATAGAGATAGACGTGCCGAGTTTCCTTCGAATTTATAACGCGATCCAAAAAGGAATAGAAAGGAGGGGTGTTGAAGGAGTAATGAACCCATCCTCTCTTGATTATGAGTATTAATTCATATGGCATTTGATTTAAGAGACACTTTGGTCGTTGGTATTTCGGCTACCGCACTGTTTGATCTTTCAGAAGAAGACCAGTTCTTTAAAAAGCAGATTTCTGAAAATCCTTCCCAAGCGGTTCGTCGGTACCGAGAGTATATGTTGGAAAGGGAGCTCGAGTCTCTTTCGGACGGCACTGGCATGCCGCTAATGAAAGGTCTTCTGGGATTGAATCGACATGCAGAAGCCGACAAGACCCCGCTGGTCGAGGTGGTCGTGATGTCAAGAAATAGCCCTGAGACAGCCGTCAGGGTCCTTCATAATGTCAGGAATCTTGGATTGGAGGTCTCGCGATTTGCGTTTACGGGTGGCGAGAGCGTGGTTGAGTATCTTGAGGCGTTCGATGTCGATCTTTTTCTTACCACGGACAAGGATGATGCCCAAGCTGTGATTGATGGGGGGTATTGCCCCGCAGCGATTCTTAAGGATCCTCCCTCGGAAGGTAATTCACCCATCGAAAACCAGGTTCGGATTGCGTTTGATGGGGACGCGGTTCTTTTTGATGAGCAGAGTGAGTTGGTCTATAAACGCGACGGCTTGCAAGGATTTCATAAACACGAGGATCAGAAAAAAGATGAGCCGATGGCCGAAGGTCCATACGCGTCATTTTTGAAAAAGCTATCGCGGCTTCAGGAAAGATTGCCCGGGGGGGTGGAGGGGTGTGAGGTCCGTGTGGCTATCGTCACCGCTCGAAATGCGCCTGCAGAGATTCGGGTGGTAAACACCCTCCGGAACTGGGGTGTTTACGTGGATGAGGTGTTTTTTCTCGGAGGCGTTAAGAAGGATAAGGTGTTGAGCGCATTCAAGCCGCATATTTTCTTTGATGACCAAGAGCTGCATTTAAAGGACGCGGCGCATGTTGTCCCATCGGCTTTGGTACCGTACGAATCGGATTCACAATTGAGGGCCCCTATGATGACTCCATCAGAAGGCAAAGCATGACGGGGTCGGTCACGCTAACCCTCGACGCGTAAGAAGAGGACAGCCATGATCTTCTTGACCGTCTGAGGCGGTCGGGCTAGGTTTCGTGGCGGCAAAGAA
>SL_7KL_010_BRINEDRAFT_10001416_pt1 | contig 11513 bp, 9 predicted proteins | sample SodLak_010_BRINE_FD_10663 | JGI IMG/M metagenome (IMG submission 10663)
GAGCCGAACTCGCGCGCCACGGTGCGGATCATCTCAGCGGGGATGTCTGTGATCTCGGCCGCCCATTCGGGGGTCCGGTCCTTTAGCTCGACATTCCACCAATCCACCAGCCCATGGGTCCATTTCGGCACAAAGACCGGCCCCTCGGCAGCCACCGGCACCATCTCGCCGGTTTCCGGGTCTTCGATCGGCTCCGCGGCTATGGCTTCGGTGACCGTTTCACCCGCGATGAAATGGTTCAGCCTGTCGGCGAAATCACCGACGAAGCTTTTCTCCCACAGACCTTCGGTCAGAATCACATGGGCCATTGCCAGCGCCAGCGCGCCATCCGTTCCGGGCTTGATCAACAGTGCTCGGTCAGACGCGGCCAGCGTGGTATTCATATGCACGTCAACTGCTGTCACCCGGGTCTTGGGTGTCTTGCGGCCGCGCATATAACCCCACATCTGCATGTTGTAGTTGTAGGGGCGGAAGGCCTCCAGGAAGCCGCAGCCGAACATCATCAGATAGTTGCAGTTGCGGTAGTCATGGGCGTTGTAGCTGTCGTTGCCATCGGTGAAGAAACGCGCCTTCATCGACCCGTCCGAGCACATCGAAGAGTGCCCGATATTGGCGTTGGGCGTTCCGTAGAGCGACCCGAACTGCCCCATCATGCCGATATCGGTCGTGCCCCAGCCCCGTCCAGAGAGCATTGCGAAGCGGTGGCTTTCACCACGCTCGCGCAGACCCTTCAGCCGTTCGGCAACCATATCCAGCGCCTCGTCCCAGCTGATTGGCACGAAACCCGGATCGACATCGCGACCCTTCTGCGGGTTGGTGCGCCGCATCGGGCCACGCCAGCGGTCCGGGTCATAAAGAATATAAACGCCCAGCGGGCCCTTCGGGCATAGCTTGCCGTTGGCGATGGGGTGATCGGGGTTCCCATGGATCGCATGCACGCGCCCATCGGTCGTGTAAACGTCAATTCCACAGCGCGCCGGGCATTGGTGGCAGATGTTCTTGGTCACAACCGTGTTCGGTTGGCGCCTTGCAGTCTGCGCCTCTGCGGCCCCGGTTTCTGGCCCTGCCCCGGGCACGGTCAGCGCCACTGTTGCAGCAGCGCCGGTCACTCCGGTTGCCTGCAAGAAGCGCCGCCGACTGACATTGGTGTTGATTTCGTCCATCAGGTCTTTCCTCCCCCTCGCGGTGGTCGTTTCAAGTTGTGTACCGCCTAAGCCCATGCGCCAAAGCGGCGAGTTCAGTGTCACGCGCGCAGCCTTCGCATGTGGCTTCCTGCGCGCGTGGTGAGAAGCGGACCTTGCAACGCGTGCAGGTGGCGCTCGGTCGGGTGATCAGAGTTGTCGGGCTGTCAAGACACCCATGTGGCGAGAGATCGAGAGCCAGCGCCCCGCTGCGCGTGCAGTCGCCACAGGCGATGCAGGCGACCGCGTCAAATGTCAGCGCCACCTCCTTCTCGGTTTCGACAACGCTGAGAGCCCCGGTCGGACAGAGTCGGGCCAGCGCGCTCAGGTCGCGTGGTTGCCCTACAACGCGCAGCGCTGGAAAAAGGGTCGCAGGCAGGGCCATAGCTCCGGACAACGCGGCGAGCTGTGCTGCCCGGTGACGGGGGCCGGGCGTCATGACAGGGGTAGGTAGCCCAGCCAACGGGTCTGTCGCAGTGCCGCGCTGCCCCGCCTGTGCCATGCGGCTGAACAGTGCTCGGCGGGCTGGATTGTCGCTGCGCTTGCGGGGTGCTGCGCCGGCGCGCCAACTGGCCAGCGGCTCGTGGCGCACCTGAACGCGGGCCTCAATGCCCAGTATCGCGGCCTCCGAATTAACCGAGCGCACTATTGTTTCCCACGGCGCTGCCTGCTCGCCTGATACAGGGCATGCGGCGCACCACCCCCGATCAATCAGCGTGACATCGCCGCCCGCCAGCGCATCGCGCAGGGTGGCAGCGCTCAGCCCTCCGAGGCAAGGCACAAGTTGTGCCCCAACCTCGGCCCTGCGCACCCGCGCACATTCGTACAGGCGGGATGACGGCACGGCGGAAACAGAAACTGCGCCGGTCGGGCAGACCGTNGCGCAACGACTGCAGCCGCTGCAGGCGGCGGGGTCGATATGTACCTTGCGTTCGTTGACGACGATCGCACGCTCTGGGCAGGCGTCAGCGCAGGCGGTGCAAGGGGTACCTGGGCGGCAGGCGGACAGGCAAGCTTCAGGCGTCAGACGGGCAATGCCCTGCTGTTCCGCTACTGCTCTGCTGACCATCATCAATTTCACGTCGCCCCCCTGGCTGCAGTGCCCGCATTGTTTGCGGACGCGGCTGGCTCGGTCTCCTCCAAGGGTGACAATATCAGATGGTATGCTATGCCATACTGGGATTCTGAGGCATCTTCCGCTGCCTAAATATATGTTGAAAAATAAGAATTTCTGACGTCCGGAAAGCCGAACGCTTGACGTAGGGCTTTGTCCGGATTTCCGGACAGCGCGCTAATCAGTCAGCCGCGCCCGTCGATGCCCAGTTTCTGCATCTTTTCCCAAAGCGTCGAGCGACCGATCTGCAACAGCTTCGCTGCCTCGGTCAGCGATCCGTCTGCGCGAGTGAGCGCGCCCTGGATATGCGCGCGCTCCGCCGCATCTCGCACGTCGCCCAGTGGCAGAACCTCAGCCGTTGTGTCCTGCACCGCGCCCGGCTCACCCTCGGGGAAGAGATCGACAGGCAAGATCGTATCGCCCTTTGCCATTGCCATCGCCCGCATCATCCGCGCACGCAACTCGCGCCCGTTTCCTGTCCAGTCATGGGCGCGCACTGCCTGCTCGGCCTGTGGCGAGATACTCCGGACAGGAACAGATCGGCGCGCATTCATTCCCTCGAAAAGCCGAAACATCAACCAAACAGCATCCTCGGGCCGGGTTCGGAAAGCAGGGATGGTCAACGCCAAAATAGACAGGTGGAAATAAAGGTCCGGGCGCAAGCTATCAGGCTTCAGATCAGGGCCATCGGTTGCAATCAGCCTTGGCATCGAGCGGCCGTCGTTGGCCCACAGGGCAGCCAAAAGGCGGGCCTGCAAATCTTCCGACGCGCGACTGATGCGCTCAATCAGGACAAAGCCCTCACCCGCCCGGGCAAAGGCGCCAGTCTCGGGGTCGAGGACTTCCTTTGCCATCTCATCAGGCAAAAGGCGCGTGAGATCAACGGCGACAAACGGCGCGGCTTGCCTGTCCGAAAGACTGTGCAGACGCTGCGCAACCAGACGTTTGCCAGTCCCACTGTCTCCAAGGATCAAAACTGGCTCTGAACGCTCGGCAATACGAGCCAGATCGCTATCCAACGCTTTCGCTACTGGAGAAATTCCGAACCACGGTCCCTTTTGAGATGGGTCCTGCGGCGTGATAACCTGCGCCAGGCGCTCAAGAAACTGCCCCATGTCAAAAGGCTTGGTCAGATAATCTGCTGCACCCGAGCGCAGCAGGCGTACGGCCTGATCAGCGGTTGCCTGACCGGTCATGAATAGAAAAGGCGGTGGCGCACCGTGGACGCACAGCTTGTGGAACAGGTCCTCACCCGATCCGTCCGGCAGGCGGATATCACAGATCACGGCATCAAACGGCTGCCGCGGTGTGCGCAGCGCGCCCAATGCGCGGTGTATGGTTTTTAGCCAGACCACCCGCGCACCCTCCAGTTCCAGCCGCTGAAGAATCGAGCTGCCCATGATCTCGTCATCCTCGACCAATGCGATATTCAGCCCTTCAAGCATTCTGTTCCTCTTTGCGGGGAACCCGAACGCGCACCTCGTTGCGCCCGTCGGGCGACAGTCCCAGCTCGATGGTCCCGCCAAGTGATTTCACCAGATCTCGTACCAGACGTAATCCCAGCCCACCACCAGGCTCAATCAGATCATCCGACATGAGCCTAGGCCGCATCGCCTCAGTAAAGCCTGGACCGGAATCCCAAACACACAGACACAGGTATTCGCCATCCGGGCAGACCCGCAAGCCAAGCTCTTCACCCGGCGGAGTTATCGCAGCGGCATTCAGCAGCAAATTCAGTGCGATCTGGCGGACCGGACCAGCAGGAAGGCAGTCGCAACAAGACATGCCGTTCTCGATATGCCAGTCGAGACTTTGTGCCTTGCGCTCAATTTCCGGGCGGATCAGGAGATTCAGATCATCAAAATCCTGCAACGACAGCCGTGCCGCGCTTTCTGCAGAACCGTCGCCACTGCGGTGCAGGTCAAGCGTTGTGCGTGAGACATCGCGCAAATGCTTCAGGCCGCGCTCCAGAAGCTCGGCGCTGTTGCGCACAACATCGGGGCGATCCGCGTATGTCCGGATGGTATCTACCGTGTTCAGCAGCCCGCCAAGCGGGTTGTTGATCTCATGCGCCAATCCGCCTGCCAATCGACCAAGGCTGACAAAGCGTTCCCGCTCGGCCAACCTGCGTTCGGCGGCGGTGCGCGCCTGCACAGCACGGATCAAGCCGTTATAGGTCTGATATAGTTGCGCAAGTTCCGCGTCCTGCATCGGTATCATGTCATCGGGTATCAGTTGCGGCGTGCCGGCTGGTTGCGTCATCTCTCGTGTCAGGTGCCTGACCGGGGCAAGGACGCGTCGCATGACTGCATATCCGGCGATCGACAGCACCATGATTGCTGCAGCATTGCCCAAAAGAAGGGTCCACAAGGCCCGGTTGCGCTCGGCGGCAAACTCCTGCACGTCGAAGTCGATCACCAGTTGCCCAACGGGTCGCCCCTGCCACGCCACTGTGTTGCGGACTGAAATCTGCTCGGAGGCGGGCTCGTACCGGATATCGTCAAGTTGGATAGCTTGTTCGATCAGTGGCACACCGTTGCTGCCTATCGGATGAAACTGAGGCTGTGTCGATACAATCACACGGCCACGCGCATCGATCAGTGCCGCAGCAGTTGGGCGGAAACTCCCATCGCGCAGGGTGGCCCGGTCGAGAATATCAAACATCTCCCAGATATCATCGCGCTGGACATAGGGACCAAGTGAGGTGGACAGAGCGCGAAACTCGATTTCGGCCAGATCGGTCAACTGGCGCACTTGCGCTCGGTTCAGTGCCGACAAAACCAACTGGGATGCGACGAGCCCCATCAGGATCATTAAGCCCGCGACAAGCAAGGGTACACGCAAGCTCAGGGGAAGCGTGATGGCAAATCGCATCTCTATCCACGCTCTGACACAAGACGCATCAGTCGGGCGATGCTGTCGAAACTATCCGGTTCAGGGCGAACGAACCCGTCAAGCTGAAGCATGCGCAGCACATCGCGTCCGGCTTCGGAGCGCGAGATGTCGAACAAAGCTTGCGAAAGTGCGAGCACGACAGGTGATGCCCGCGTCTCGGTTGCAACGACGACGGGCGGGAATGCATGCCATTCTGAGCGCCAGACCACGCGTGTCTGCGCGACGAGGTCGGGTTCAGTCAGCGCAAGAGCATCATAGACATAGCCATCCACACTGCCCGATTGTGCAAGGCGTCGCGCGACTGCACGCACCACGTTACGGTGTCCGAAGGTGAAAAAACTGCGCGCGAAGAATGACTCTGGACGATGGCCCAGTTCCAGAAGCTGCGCCACGGTGACGAGATGCCCTGAGTTGGAATCCGGGTCTGAATAGGCATGAACATCGCCAACGAGGTTCGTCAGAGCCTCTGCATGGCGATCATTCGCCGCGATCAGATAAGCCTTGTAAAGAGGCTGACCCTGCCAGACCGGTATCGCAATTGCATCCAGACGATCAGGGTGTTGCAAGAGAGGATAACCGCACAGCCAGGCTGCGTCGATCTCTCCAAGCAGCAACAGGGCGACAACTTCCTTGTAGGTTCGCCGCTGAACGTATTCGACTTGGTGCCCTGTTGCTTCTAGGATATGCGCGCCGAGGCGCTCGAGGAGTTGCCAGTCATTGTCGAGAAAAACAGGTGTGAGACCAAAGCGAAGTGGCACTAACGCATCAGCGGCGACCAAATTGGTCGCTGCGAGTGCTGCACCACCAGTCACAAGCAATCGCCTGCGTGTCACTCCTGCACCTGACAAATGCTCCTCCTCTCACCAGCGCTCATTCTAAGAAGTTTTCAATCGTCATTTTCCCTCAGAAAGCCCAAAAATGCCCCCAAGTCCTTGCTTAAAGCAGAAAACTGGGAATTCGCGAAGCGCGTTTTCGCGATGGACTGTTGTTTGATGCAGGGTTCAGACGCGGGTGGGTTTCCTCGCCCCAGAAGAACAGCAGCGCGCCAGAGGCGAACATGGATAGCGCAACGAACCAGAAGGCAGCCTCTACCGCGCCGGTCAGATAGGCCGCTAGCCCAAGGCCAAGCGCGCCAATGCCATAGCCAAGATCGCGCCAGAAACGGTAAATCCCGATGGCAGAGCCGCGCCATGCAGGTGGCGTGATATCGGCCACGCTCGCCCCAAGGTTGGGATAGAGCAGCGCCATCCCGAACCCTGCAACCCCTGCCGCAAGCGACCACCACAGCGCCCCATCCCCCAGCGGGATCAGCGCCACGCCTGCACCGCAGATCCACATGCCCAGCACATTCGGCCAGAACCGGCCCACATGGTCGGACAAGCGCCCGGTGACCAATTGCGCGCCGCCCCAGACGAAGCCATAGACCCCCACAATCCAGCCCATCTCGGTCAGGCTGGCCCCTTGAGCCAGCAGAAAGACCGGTAGGATGACCCAGACCAGCGCATCGACGAATTTCTCGACCAGCCCCGCCTGTGACAGCGCCGCCAACCGCTTGTCGCGCCAGGACATCAGGGCGAAAACCTCGCGTGTGCTGGGATGCTCGGCCACATTCTGTGGATAGCGCGGCAGGAATTTCGGGGCGTTCAGCTTGTGGGCCGCGGTTTCGGCCTGCGCCCAGGGCAGCGTGTCCTTGACCCAGACCACCGTCAGCACCAGGGCCGTGACGACCACCACCAGCCCGAACACCAAAAGCCCAAGCCGCGCGCCCAAAGCTTCCGCCGCATAGGCCGTGATCACCCCGGCGAGAGCCACGCCCACATAACCTGAAAACTCATTCAGCCCCATCGTCAGCCCGCGCTGATCCGCGCGCGTGATGTCCAGCTTCGCGGTTTGGGTCATCGACCAGCACAGCCCCTGATTGATGCCCAACAGCACCGTGGCCGCCACGATCCAGCCCCAGTTGGGCGCAGCCCAGATCATCACCGGAATGGGCAGCGCGATGATCCAGCCCATAAGCAACATCTGCTTGCGCCCGATCCGTTCCGACAAGCGCCCGGCAACGAAGTTCATCACCGCCTTAACCACGCCGAAGGCCACGACAAAAGCGCTCAGCAGCAGGAACGATCCTTGCGCCACACCGAATTCGCTTTCGGCCAATGCGGGGACTACCGTGCGCGTCATGCCAATCGCAAAGCCCACCAGCAGCACCTGAATCAGCTGGTGCGAGAATTGGGTCAGGTTCTCGCGAATACCCAAGGCAAGCGCGGTCATTGCTCACCAGCCAAGGTTTGGCGGCAGTTCGGCGGGTTGTGTCGAGACATAAGATATGGCCTTCGGGCTTGCGTTTCGGGCAATAATAACAGATATTCAATAATACACTTGAATGATGTAATGTCAGGACATGCCGAATGTCAATCAACCCCAAAGCTGCCCTTCTTGAAGAATACGCACTTGTCGCGCGTGCCGTCTCCGCCCCTGCGCGGCTGATGCTGCTGGAGCAGCTTGCCCAAGGGCCGCGTGGAGTTGAAGGTTTGGCCGACAAGACCGGCCTGACCATCGCCAATACATCCCAGCACTTGCAGATCTTGCGTCGCGCAGGGCTGGTCACGAACAACCGTGACGGCAAGGCCGTTATCTACAGCCTGAATGATAAGAGAACACTTGCGCTGATGGACCTCCTCCGGCTGCTTGCTGAACGCAACCTGGCGCAAGTCGACAAAATCCTGCGTGGGTTGTCTGGCGGCACTGATGCCGCCGAACCAGTCAGCCGCGATGATCTGGCAGCGCGCATCGCTGAAGGCTCGGTCACGATCCTTGATGTGCGCCCCGCAGATGAATTTGCTCTGGGCCACATCCCCGGCGCAATGAATATCACGTTGCAGGATTTGGAGCGATTCCTGCCGGACCTTGACTCCGATGCTGATATCGTTGCCTATTGCCGCGGTCCCTACTGCATATACGCCCATCAGGCCGTCGCCGCCTTGCGTAAGCGAGGTTTGAATGCAAGACGGCTTGAAGGCGGGTTGCCGGAATGGCAGGCTGATGGGCGAGAGGTTGCGACTCATTGAACCGCGTTCGTCAGGCCACACTAGGTCGAGGGTGGGCCGAGCAAGCACCGGCAAGTTCAGCTCGTTAGGATAGTTGATGCTGCGCGCTGCCTGAATGTCCGGATCGGGGTTGGCGCGCAAGACCCTGTGCGTCCGCTTTGGGCCGAGGCTGTGTGAAAACACCCAGATGTGGTATGCTTTCCGTGCTACGGGAGTGCATTTATGTCAGGTTTCATTGAAGGGGTTGATCGGGATCAGGTGACGCTGTTTCCGGACCGCCTTGAGGACTGGATCGACGAGGACCATCTGGTCCGGGTGGTGGATCTGTTTGTTGATCAGCTCGATCTGGCAGGCCTTGGGTTCACGCGCGCGGCGCATGCGCGGACGGGGCGTCCGGGATACCATCCGGCCATTCTTCTGAAGCTGTTCATCTATGGCTATCTGAACCGGATCCCGTCGAGCCGCAGGCTGGAGCGTGAGGCGGGGCGCAATGTCGAGGTGATGTGGCTGCTCGGGCGGCTGGTTCCTGATCACAAGACGATTGCGGATTTCCGGCGCGATAACGGTGGGGCCATCCGCAAGACCTGCGCGCAGTTCGTGGAGCTGTGCCGCCGCATCGGCGCGCTGAAGGGTGACTGCGTGGCCATCGACGGAAGCAAGTTCAAGGCAGTCAATAACCGCGACAAGAATTTCACCAAGGGCAAGATCACCAGCCGCCTTGCGCATCTGGAGGCCGATGTCGACCGCTACATCACCGAGATGGTGCGTATTGACCGGCAGGAAACAGGCGAGGCGCGCGCCGAGAAAGTCGCGCATCTGGCGCAGCGATACGGGCGGCTCAAGCAGGAAATCGCGAAACTGAAGGCGATGGACAAGGCGCTGGCCGATGCGCCGGATGGCCAGATTTCCCTGACCGATCCCGATGCGCGTGCCATGGCCACCAGCGCACGCAATAGTGGCCTCGTGGGCTACAATGCGCAATGCGCCGTGGATACCGAGACCCATATCATCGTCACGCATGATGTGACCAACAAGGGCTTCGACCGCGACCAGCTCAGCCCGATGGCGATGGCGGCCAAGGAAGCGCTCGGGCGCGACACGCTGCATGCCCTGGCCGACAAAGGCTATTACAGCGGCGTCGAGATCGCCGCCTGCGACAAGGCTGGCATCACGGTGACCATGCCGCGCCCCGAGACCTCGGGCAATCGCAAGAAGGGCATGTATGTGAAGGCTGACTTCAAATATGACCCTGACCGCGACGTCTATATCTGCCCGGCAGGCGACACGCTGACCTACCGCTACACGCGCGAGGAAGACGGGCTTCTGGTCCGGCGTTACTGGACCAATGAGTGCCAGAGCTGCCCCGTGAAATCTCGCTGCACCACGGGCAATGAGCGCCGGGTCACCCGGTGGGAATACGAGCATCTGGTGGACGAAATGCGCAATCGCCTGCGCAGCGCCGATGATCCGATGACCCTGCGCCGCAGCACGGTCGAGCATCCGTTCGGAACGATCAAGGCCTGGATGGGCAGCACCCATTTCCTGATGCGACGCCTGAAAAATGTGCGCACTGAAATGGCGTTGAACGTGCTGGCCTACAACATCAAACGCATGGTCGCCCTGGTCGGCATCAAGCGGCTGATGGCGGCCATTCCCGCCTGACCGGGTGGAAACCGCCCCCAAATCCGCTCAAGCGGCCCCCATCAGCGCGATTTCTGCGCCCGTGGCGGGTTCCCAGGACCCAATCGGCGCCGAAAACCCGCCGCGACCCCTCCAGAACGCTGGCTTCCCGCGGAGCAGGAGTTTCCACACAGCCTAAGCCGAAAGGGGCCGAAATGTTGCCAGCAGGGACCGATGGGTCGGCTGGCGCTAAGGCCAGGAACGCTTGAAGATGTCGTTGCCTTGCCACTGCCAGCTGCGGGGGCTAAGCCTGACCTATGCTGATCCTTGATGATATCATCGGTGACCGTGGCTCAAAATATGCCGTCTCGGGCGGGCCCTGTGGTTCCGAGGATGAGGCAAAATCCTTCATCAAGGCGCTTTGCCGGAAGAAGAAATTCGCCAAGGCGACCCATAACAGCTGGGCTTTGTTGATCGCTGACGCCCCGATCAAGAGCGATGATGGCGAGGTCGGGGCAGGGATGGTGATCTTGCGGATGCTGGAGCGCGAAGGGCTGCACGATCATGTCGTCGTCGTGACGAGATGGTTCGGCGGCAAGCATCTGGGTGGCGACCGTTTCCGGCATGTGCAAGACGCGGTGCGGATTTATCTCGACAATTTGCGGGAACGTTGAAGCGCTTGAGCCAGCTTCGTTTCGCGCTGATATCCATCGCTCACCGACAGGCCCGCGCTTGGTCGCGGAGCACCGCATAATCGGCCAGCCATTCAGCAATCGCTGCATCTTCCGGCATCGCGGCCAGTTCCGCTGCCACGCGCGCCTGCTCGGCCCGGGTGTACTCGACCACAGGCGGACAGGCGCTGGGCAACGTGTCAAAACTGCCCCCTGCGCAGCCGGTCAAGAAGATCATCGCGGCTGCGAGGGCGGTTTGCGGCCGCCTCCAGCATCTGACGTTGAATTGCATGTGTGCGCTCCAGTTGCTCAAACCGCTCGGCGGCGCGACCTGCGCGCTCGGCCGTGCGGCGCAGGTTGACAATGAACAAGGTGATGGTGAGTGCGGCAAGGGCGAGCGCCACCACTTGCCGCGCCCATGGCCGGGCGAGAAGCCCGATCGAGAGGCTGGCCCACATCAGCGCAGGCCCTTCTTCCAGTCATCGAGACGCGCCCAGACGGCGACGGCAATTCCGCCCAGCGCCAGTGCGATGAACAGCCAGCGCAGCGTGTCGAGATACGGCACCAGTGGCAGAACGGCGCCTTGCGCTTCTTCTAGGACCTCCTGCGCGACCTCGACACCTGCGGCACCGACGGTCGCCACACCCGCCGCGCCAGTGCCTTTCAGCGTCCGGCTTTGGGCGATGGCTTCGCGCGCGGGCGGGGCCTCTGGCGCAAACGCTGTTACCCGCACTGGAAACCGCTCGCCCCAGACCCGCGCAGGGCCAAGGTCGATATGGATGAAGCCCGAGCGCGGATAGAAGCCGAAGCCCAGAAATCCGACCTCGCGGGCTGCGGCCTCAAACACCACAGGGTCATGGTTTGACATGGCGATATCGAAGGCCGTGCCGTCCATGTGTTTTGATCTCGGTGCGCCGCCGACATTGCGGTTATGCTCGGGCGAGCGATAGGCGGAACGCACGATCAGCGGCTTGCCCAGCCGGTC
>SL_7KL_010_BRINEDRAFT_10001417_pt1 | contig 11512 bp, 13 predicted proteins | sample SodLak_010_BRINE_FD_10663 | JGI IMG/M metagenome (IMG submission 10663)
TTGATAGTACTCATTTTAGTGTTTATTTGTTAGTAGCGCTTAGTCTATTATTACTAATTCTCTTTAGCAAGGTTCATCAAAAAAAGTACTTCGCTTCTTTTTGGGTGGAAGCTTTGCCAATTTTTTACCTGTTTGTTTTGATTATTATTAGTTTCGTATAAGCTAGTTCATGAAGGTATTAGATTAATAATTTTTATTTATTTTTTGGCTAAAAGATAGCTGCATATAATTTGAAAATTTAAATAAATAATGTAAATTTGTTTACTATTCATGGTAAATAAAAATCATAAAAAAGGGATTGAACAAAAGCTAATTGACTTTTGTTTTGGTGATAATGATGCATTTGCATTTTTATTTCAATCATGGCAAACCGAATTGTTCTTTTATACTTATCATTTCCTCAAAAATGAGGAGGAGACTGAGGATGTGATGCATGATTGTTTTGAGAAAATTTTAAAGACTAATGTACAGTATCGAGTTGATAAATTCATACATAATGAAATAAATATTAAAGCTTACATAAAAGTGGTTTTGAAAAACAGGGCTCTTGATGTTTTGAAAACAAAAAATAATAGACGTAGAATCACGCAGAACATCAATCAATTATTTTCTAAATTTAGTTTAAATGGAGCTGAAGTAATTGAAAACAAAGATTTCTTATTGCAATTATTGAAACCTTTAAAAGAGCGAGACAGGGATATTTTTTTACTCTACTTGCAAGGTTATACTTTAGAAGAGATTGGTGCAAAATACTTTTTATCAAAAAAAACAATAAGCAACATAATTACAAACTCTAAAAAGCAACTAAAGTTAGGTTGGAACAGAAAAAACCACCTATAAGCCTCATTAAATTATTGTTATTAAAATATGCTTAAATTTAAAGATAAAAATATAGATTTTAAATTTGTTTGTCAAGCTGTACAGTTTGATAATGAAAAGCGTAAAGAATTTTTCGATTATCTTGAAAATAATCGCTCTTCAATAAAAGATGAAAGCATATTAGGGGTTTTAGATTATTTAAAAATTAATAATGGTGACTTTTCAAAATTAAAATTAAAACTAGATAAAGTTGAGGTCTCAAATTATTCGAGTAAAGTTTCAAAACAACCAGTTTACATGCTTTTAATGCTTGTAGCTTCATTTGCAGTACTCGTAGTTTTTACAATTAATTATTTAGATTTCAAAAACACAACTTCTAATCAAGTAATTTTTGAACCTAGAGAAATAGGGGCTTCAAATATGCTTAATACTAATGAAAAATCAATAGCCTGGAGAAAATTTGCTCAAGCATACAATAAAGAAGATTTTGAAACTGCTTTTGATATAATAAATCAAATGCCTAAAAAAACTAGCCAGGACTCCTTAAATTACTTTAAAGGTATAATATCATATAAACTTCAAGATTTCAAAGATTCAAGTATGTTTTTTAAACAAGTTACTTCTCTAGAAAATAGTGTGTTTTATCAGGACAGTCAGTATTTTTTAGCATTATGTTATTTCAAATCAAAAGAGTTTAAAAAATCGACAAATATTCTAAAAAAAATAAGTACTGAGAGCAATCATCCTTATAAGTTTGAAGCTTTGAATTTAATTTCGCAACTTCCTGATGATTAGTATTAGTAAAACAATTAAAAATATACTAATAAGATATTGATAACTTTTAATTTTGGGAATTTCTTTTATGTAAATCCTATCGGTGCTTCCAATAAGCTTTAAGCTTGACCAATATTTTGGATTTGTTGTTCTTGAGGTGACATTTTTTAGATATTCAACTTTAGCTAGTTGAAGCGCCTGAGATTTTGTTCTGCCCTCAGCTAGGTGTTCAAGCCAATTTTCAATTATAGTTAGAGTTGAAACCTCATCAACATCGTGTGAGGTTAATAAAAGGCTATTCACACCTAAAAGTGTCATAGATCTAGAAAAGTTAATCATACCATCTTTTGAACTAAATCCAACTCCTGTGCTACAGCCAGCTAAAATTAAGAGATTGCAATTTGAATTCATTTGTTCAATATCTACAACAGATAAAAACCCATCATTCAAAAAAATACCATTACTATAATTCTCATCGATATTACTTCCATGACCATGACTTATTACCATAATGATTTTATCTTCTTTTAAGTGTTTAATAAAATTATGCTTGCTAGATTCTTCTCCTACATAAAGTCTAATTTTATATTTCTCTTCAATGTTTTGTATGAATTTATCTTTGTAGATTAAATCGGGTAGCTTTTCAGAATTAGGTATAAAAATAGTGATTGTTTGTTTTTCTTCATTATTTATTTTATCACTATAAGCAGTTGAAGCTGATATTGCATAGCTAAAAGCATATTTTCGACCTATATAATTTAAGTTTTTAAATGAACGAGAGGGCAAGACTTCACTTACAAGAGCATCAAAATCAATATTTAAACTTTCTAATTTTGGGCTTTGAATTAAAGTTAATTCTTCAACTTCATCATTAAGACTTTGAATTATAGGGGAAAGTAAAAATTCATAATATAAGTTGCTATGTTTTTGAAAAAGCTCAATATCATTATTTTGAGCAGCCTCATTCATTTTATTTTGTTTAGCTGTTAAAAAGTTGTCAAATTGATTTGTGAGATAGAATATAGTATCTCTTTTTTTTGTGATTAGGTGAGCTAATATTTTCACATCGTGGCCGTTTAAGTCATATTCTGAATAAGATATTAGCGCTTGGTTATTTTTTAATTTATGCCTTAAACTATCTAGAGAAATTGTTTCAGGAACATTAATTTTTTTTCTGCTTATGGTATTTTTCTTTGTTATATCATCAGTTTTTTCGAAATCCCTTTCACTAACCTCATCCAAAAGATTTTCAAAGCTTGCATATTTCAAAGTAAAGTCACGTAAATTGCTAGGTTGCTGTTCACTTAGATTAACAAGGTGTTGTACCGTATAATTTTTAGCCAACTCGCCACTTTTAAATATTTCCTGTTTATAGGATTCATCTTTTGTGTTTAAATATAATTGAATATAATTATTTTGGATTGTCGAATATGGATTTTTCAAATAACTATTTGTGTTAAAGTCATTTTGATTAACTACTCGGTCTTCAATGTAAAGCTTCCATGCAATTTTTAATTTATTTAAATTCTCTTCATTTTTTAAAAGGTAATCAATATTCTTTGTTTTTTCAAAAAGTGCATTTAGGCTCTTAGCTTTCCAAAGAAGTGTATTAGATAGCATAAAATTATGAGCGGAGAATTTGTTTTTTTTTAATAAATTTGAAGCTGTATTTCTTTGTATGCTCTTCTCATAATGAATTAAAGATTTATCGAAATCGTCATTGTAAAAATAAATCAGTCCGAGTAAAGCTTGATAGCGCGAATTGTAGGGATTAAAAAAACCTATATTATCGTCTAGAACATTAATTTGATTCTCAAGTATCGTGATGAGTTCTGAAGATAATTTTTTATGGCCTTCGTTATTGATATATCCTTTTTTATAATTATGAGACAAAGAATCTAGTAAATACATATTAGCACCAATTATAATTTCTGACTTTTGAGTATGGTAACCTAAATATTTTTTTTCTAAAATATTCTCAATAGTATCTCTATATTTACTTTTTAAATCAAAATCCTTAGAGTAGTTTCTCAAGGAAAATAATTGATTTAAGTAAATCAATTCAACTGCAATTAATGATGAGTCGCTTTTGTTTTGATGGAACAATGTTAAGCTTTTTTCAGCATAAAGCGCAGCCTTGTCATACAACATTCTCATACTATAATAACGACTCAAATAAGAAAAGTAAAGGGCATCGTATATTTTCTTATTTGGATAAGCTAAGTTATAGTATTCATGAAATTTTTCAGTTTGAATCAAAAAATTTTCAACATCAACTATTTTATCATAAGTGTTTGCTAGTCGAAGATGAACTTCAGCTTGATGTTTTGGAATTAACTCATTTCCTGAATCTCCATCTAGAACTTTGTTTAAAACAAGTAAGGAATTAAATAATTTACCTCTTTGAAGATAAATATCAGCAAGCGCGATTACATAAGGATATTTCTCATCTTTTGTTAATCCTTGTGAATTAACTAATTCCTTAAGTTTTAATTGCTTCTTATATAAACTTAACTCTGATTGGTTAGAGGCTTGTTTTTGAGTATAAGATAAGTTAGTAAAAAGGAGAAGTAAAGCCAAGCGTATAATTATTTTTTTCATCTGTTTGAATTCTTTAATAAATAATTAATAGAGAAAGCAATTTAATATTTTTTTGAAAATAAGACAATTACTTTTTTTTAGGAAGATTAATGACATTAATCGTAATACTTATACACAAAAAAATTTTAAAATAAAAAATGACAAAAAGCTTTTTAAGCTAAGCTAAAATCAAATTATAATAATTTTGCACTTATATTAGTTGAAATTAAGCAAACAAAGTTAATTTATTGTGATTACCTTTTAATTTAGACACCAAAACAGTTATCTAACATCAATGCTTAGACTTTTATAGAAATTTAACAAGTCTTTCCATCAAAATATAATTTAGACTGTAGTAACTTAAATTAGGGTTTTTTATAAGTTAAAGATTTAATCCAAAATTAAGAGCGACCCCATAAAAATACAAATTTATGGGATTTTAAAATTAAGCTGAAAAACAATGAGAACTCTATTATACTTAGCAACAGGAGCTTACTTAGATGTATTTTCTCAATTGCCTTTTGACAAAATGTATTTTGTAGAAAAAAATGATATTTTATATAAAAAATCTTATCAAAATATACCCCCTAATGCAGAGCTGATTTGTATGGATGCTTTGAAATCAATTGATTGTCTAAAATCTCAAGGTGTTAAAGTGGATTGTTTGGTTTCATTAAATGAAGGATTAAAAGAAGGTGGCGGAGGATATGCGATGCTTTCAGATGAAGTGATGGGCTATTTGAGTCCCATTTTAAAGAATGAATTTATATTAATCTGTGATTTTTCTCATTATGATTTTTGGAAACGAGATCAGTATAAAAATTTTGATTGGGGTTTTGAAAAAGTGGAGGAAGTAAAAGATGGCGATTCCGGCTTTATCAATCCGAAAGCTTTTACTGAAAGTCAAAAATATAATTCTGGGAGCTATGGTCATGTCTATAAAATGAAAAGGATTACCCAAACTCGACGACTAACTTTTAATAATCAAAGCCTTGAAGTTAAACTTGTTCGCGGAAGTATATGGAATGACGAGCCAAAATTAGATGCCATAGGCCTCTCTTTTAATCCATCAAAACTTGAAGGAGATGCAGCCTACAACAGCCAGTCAATTAGTGATTTCTTTGAGTCAAAACCCAAAGTGTTTAACCTAAAAAAAATGACTTTTGATAAAGTATTAGAATATTGTGAGCAAAATAAAGTCAAGCATTTGGGTCTTTGCCCTTGGTTGAAAGGCAATTACCAAGAGGTGATAACACGTTTGCAAGGTGTTTTGCCGCAATCTTTAGAACGTATAAGCTTTTATCATTTGAATAGAGGTGATTTTCAAGAATTATACCGTGTAAACAATGAAGCAAATTTTGAATAAAATAAAAAAGTAGAAATCTATAATAGTAAATTCTAAACCATGGCAAATCCAATTTTCACATTTCAAGATAAGCAAAGTAAAAACAGTTATTTTTTCATATTAGATACAGTTTCGGGGCTACCGAAAACAGTGCCAATGGACTTACTAACTTTTTTGCAATACTGGGGTATTGATAGCAAAGAAAAAGTAAGCGCATTACATTCCATTTATCCATGCTTGATAGAAACAGGTACATCACTAAATGATTTGTCATTTAATAGTTTACCCGAATACATCAAACAACTTTGTTATGAGTATTTAGAACTTGATGTTGATATACCTACAGAGCAAGAAAAGGAAGTGATTCATCAATTGGAGAATTTGTTTGTTCAAGAGTTGCCTTTTATTGAATTCTATTCAGCGTATAAACAACTGATTGAAGGACTCAATCATGCACCTAAACGCCCCGAGAGCTATTATCTTTCCTGGAGAAGAACAAGGGATGTTTTAAATTTTACAGACCATAATATTCATGAGATTTTATCCAATCTGGCCCAACAAAATGGTATTAGTCAAGATGACTTGAATTGCAAGTTAAACAATGTCTATTCTTGCTTGGAAGAAAGTCTGTTCTCTCGCTTTCCTAAGCTGATGGCTGCTTGTTTTCTTGAATTGGGGAAACGCAATTTAATGGCTATAGATGCCATACCTCATGCTTTAAGAAATGATGAAGCCATTCAAGAACTATTTATTCAGCTGGGTATGGAAACGTATCTTCCTAATACCGTTATAGATTATAATTTGTATGACCAAAGTGAACCTTTGTGCGAAAAAGTAGATGATATTCGCCATTTAAGGCAGTTTTTTAATTTATATACATTTTATGCTGATTGTAATCCTTTAAAAGGAATTGACATTTTATCACTTTCTAAAACGGAATTAAAAGACTTGCTTCAAGAGGACGGTTGTTATAATGCACAAATAGTTAATTTTAAAGACAGGAATGGTAATTATCTTTTGCCAATGATGTATGCCAGTGATTATGTTATAAACCCGCAAAACCAATTTCATTTTTTAGCTCCATTTGGTTATCAATCCTACCATATCGTTACAAAGTTTGGAAAGGTTATTGACGATACTGGTTATTATGATTTTTATTTTGTAAACGACACTACTGCATACTTACAAAATGCCGATAGCTTGCGATGGGTGCGGTGGTTTTTTGATGAAGAAACTCAAGATGTTGTTGAGAAAGATGTAGCTATTGATAATCCCTATGAAGAAGGTGTTTGGGAACAAGTAGAAGAGCGTTTTCAGCAGTCGATTACTGAAAATAACCAAGCAAATCGGAATGATACTTTTGAAATTCTTGAATTAAACCGAGATAGTAATTTGAATAATACTGTGCAACACGACAATAACATTAACAATATTAACGATGACGATGATTTACCTTTTTAATGATGAATAAAAGACCTATTTATTTTAAATACACTTTTTCTGCATAATAATTATTAATTAAAAAACAAACACTATGAAATTAGTAACCTACTGTTTATTTATACTTCCAATACTCTTATTTGGTCAAGATGGTGAAATAACCTCTAAAATAGTTTTTAACAAAGAAGTTGTTAGAGGAGTAAATGTTAAATTCGAAGAGAGAAGCGGGTTTAGGGATGGCGAAGAAATAACGCCCTATTATTATATTAGTGTTTTTATTGTAGGTTGTTCAATAGAGTATTCGGTTTATAACCCTACATTTGGCGAATTTCATAAAATTAGGGGCGCTTCTGTCTCATTCCCAGGGCCTAAGGGCGATGGCTTAAAAGATTGGTTCATTGAAGTGAACAGGTTTGGTCATGATGTAGTCAATTACGACATTTATAAAGATGAGATTGATGATATTTACGAGCTTAGTAACGACAAAAAAATTGACTCAGAAAACTATAAATCAAAGTAAGTATTGCTTATAGTTTTGATTAGCCACCTACCACTTAAATTAAACCTTGAATTTAGCGTACAAATAAATTAAAAAAATTAGCTTTCTTCTAGAGGATAAAAAATGTAAGTCGCATATAAAATAATTAGATGAATACAAGTAAGAAATATTATTAAAGCCACTAAGGTGTGCATTATTGACTTTAAAATAATCATGATTCAAGTGAAATTAAACAAATAAAAGAATGGAAAAAATTGAATTATTAAACTCAGAAGGACCGGTACTTAAAGCCGTTAAATTTAATTCGAACCGATATGATATCATCGATCAATACAATTGTTTGGTTGATGTGCTTACTGCTAAAGAAATTCAGGACTTTGTGCATGGCAATAGAGAAATTACAGACTCAAAAAACAGAAAATTCAAATACAGTGACTTTACAATTTATATGAAACCCAATTTAAAAAAATTAGACGAGTTTATAGGAATTGACACAACAGGGGGAGCCGACTAATCCAAAAATAAATTTAAGCAGAAAGCGGAAGTATTGAATTCAAATAGGCTAAATTTAGTTGATTACTCTTGTTTTATAGGGACTAAAACACAATATTATTAACGAGGAAAGTACAAAGAAGAGTAGCATGGTATTTAATGGTTAATAATTACTAAGTCCGAAAAGTAATTTTTAAAGTTCTATTATGTTGCGCAAGGAAATGTAAAGATGTTACCTGTTACACTTAAGGATTTATCAACTAGTGCATTGCAAATAGATTTGAAGGTCTGTATTTTTAGACAAAGGTAATAGCCTATAAAATCAAAATAGAAAAAATGGTACAAAAGAACAACACCCGTATTGTGTTGGTTTTACAATTGGATAATCAACTTAAATTCGAAAGCATAATAAATTGGGAGTTACACAATAAAATTCAAAGTAAAAAGCTGATACATTTTACTTTTAAAAATAAAGATATAAATTTTTATAGCTATCAAGAGAAAATAATGAATGAAATGAAAATTTTAAATTCTATTAAATTAGAAAATCAGATATGGATGTCTGAAAACTTAAATGGTGACGAAATATAGCAAGCTAAAACTGGAGGAGAATGGATACAGGCAGGTAAAAACCATACAGCAGCATGGTATTTAATGGTTAATAATTACTAAGTCCGAAAAGTAATTTTTTAAGTTCTATACTGTTGCGCAAGGAAATGTAAAAAATGTTACCTGTTATACTTAAGGGTTTATCAACTAGTGCATTGCAAATAGATTTGAAGGTCTAGATTTTTAGACAAAGGTAATAGCCTATAAAATCAAAATAGAAAAAATGGCACAAAAGAACAACACCTGTATTGTGTTGGTTTTACAATTGGATAGAACTTTTGAAACGAGACAAGAGAGTAAACTAGGCTTAGCTGATGTAAAGCAAATGTCTTAAAACAGTGAGTAGCTACAGCTATACACAGATAGAATTTTGGCGTGTATAACATAAATAGAGAGTTCAAATACAACTCGGAAAAACTAAATACCATTGAATTGATTAAATTGGCATAAAATAAACAACTATGGCACCAACAAAAAAAGTAAAATGTTTAGCCAGAAAAATTGACACCTATAAGGTGAGGGAAGTATATGGAGAATTATTTTATGCCTTGCGTGCTTTTATAAATAATCGAAATCCAATGGATCTTTATCATCTGGAAGACTTGCCAGATGAATACGATCCTGAGGCGGCTACAATTATCATTCAACTGCATCAAAGGATGACAAAAGAGGATATATATGATTTGGTTTCTCAAGAGTTTAATCGCTGGTTCAAACCTATTCCTATCTCAAAAGTTGCTTGCTGGGAACTGTCTATTGACATATTTGATTGGCTTTCTGAAAACACTTTGCCCGAAGTAGATTTAGAGACCTTGATTGAAGTTAAAAATTGACAAAGGTTGTAGTAATATAAAAGTTCACCTAACTAGCTGAGAACATCTATTTACCCTATGGAAAAGAAAAATATTGAGCTTGGATTAAAAGCAATATCAGAAATTAGAAAACAAATCAATGAATAAAGAAAAGATAATTTTACCTTTTGAAAGAACTTACTGGGTGATTCCAGGGAAATTATTGGCTGGAGAAATTCCGTCGGCTAGAGAAGAAGATATACGAAAAAATAAGGTACAGAACCTTGTAAATATGGGCTTTGATACTATTATTAATTTAATCGAGCCTGATGAAAAGACATTTTCAGGGAAACTTTTAGTGGACTATACCGCAGACCTACAGGATTATGCCAAAAGCATGNATAGAAAAGTAACTGTATATCATTTTCCTATTAAAGATTTGTCCATAACAACAAAGGAAAGAATGAAAGAAATCACTGCCCAAATTTTCAGTGATATTCAAGCAGGAAGAAAAGTGTATAAACACTGTTGGGGAGGAGTTGGAAGGACAGGCACTGTTATTGGATGTTTTTTGCTTGAACAACAAATGGCAACTACAGAAAATGTAATTCAAACCATAGAATACCTAAAACGCACTACTTCAATTGCCCATAGACGCTCACCTGAAACAGATGAGCAGATGAAATTCATTTTAGACTGGCCTATAGTGCGTTCTGATTTATAATTTTAATCTAAAAATAATTTAAATGACAGCAAAAGTTATACTACACATTCCACATGCATCAAATTATATTCCTAGTCTCGAAGGTTACGAGGTGAAAGAAGATGTTCTTAACAATGAAATTTTAAAATTAACAGATTGGCATACAGACGATTTGTTTTATAGAGCAGATGATGAAGTAATAAAAGCACCTTTTTCAAGAGTTTTTTGTGATGTGGAAAGATTTGAAGATGATGAAAAAGAAATTATGGCTCAATTTGGCATGGGAGTCATTTATGAGAAAAGTGACGATGGTAAGCAAATAAGAACTATTAACCCCTCTCTAAGAAATAAAATCCTATCATCTTACTACAAACCTCATCATCAAAAGTTGGCTAATGCAGTTAATACTCAGTTAAGACTTCACGGTAAAGCTTTAATTATTGATAGTCACTCTTTTCCAAACAGGCCGTTTAAGAGAGATTTAAATCAAAATACAACTAGGCCAGATTTTAATATTGGAACGGACAGATTTCACACTCCTAAATCCCTTATAAATAAATCCATTACTTTTTTCGAACGCGCAGGATATTCTTTAGGAATTGATTGGCCTTATACAGGAACTATAGTGCCAATGGAACATTACCAAACAAACGCAAATGTTTCTTCTATAATGCTTGAAATCAATAGGTCACTTTATCTGAATAATGCCACAAATCAAAAATCAGCACGCTATCAAGAAATAAAAAAAGTTGTGCAAGACTATATCAAAGTAATAAAAAAATCATTTTTTAAGGAAGAAAGAAGAACTTAATCGTTGTAATTATTAAAACAAGATGGCTTAACAGCCTTTTATTAAGTTGAGTAAGTAATGGAAATCATCATATTTTGTGGAATACAAGCCTCAGGTAAAACAACTTTTTACAAAGAAAATTTCTTTAAGTCGCACATGTATATTTCACTCGACCAAATTAATACAAGAAACAAAGAGCAGCTGTTTATCAATACTTTTTTCTCCGTTCACCAGCGATTTGTTGTTGACAATACAAATCCTACAAAAGAAGATAGAGCAAAATATATTAAAGCTGCCAAAGCTCATAAATACAAAGTTATTGGTTATTATTTCAAAACAAATATCAATGATGCCGTTAAAAGAAATAGCCAACGCGCTGGAAAGGAAAATATTCCAGAAGTAGGAATTAGAGGCACCTTCAAAAAGTTAGAATTACCGAGTTTTAGCGAAGGCTTTGATGTGCTTTACTCCGTTGAAATTGTTGATCATTCTTTTATTATCAATAAGTTATAAAAAACTATTACTTATAAGCATAAATCATTTAAACACTAGTAAAATGAAATTACTAATAAATTCAACCTTCTTAATTTTGTGTATAACGATGAATACTAAATATAAAATTTACAAAGGCAACTCAACCAGCTATTCCAATTGCCTTTTTACATTTAAA
>SL_7KL_010_BRINEDRAFT_10001419_pt1 | contig 11510 bp, 12 predicted proteins | sample SodLak_010_BRINE_FD_10663 | JGI IMG/M metagenome (IMG submission 10663)
GCACCTTGTCGCGGGGGCCGACCTGCAAGGCTTCGGTCATCAGCGCCACGACCGAGGGCTGGCTGATCGTCTGCCCGCAGGCGATGGGCAGGGGCATATCCTCATAGGCGCGTTCCGCAAAGACGCCGGTCACGAAATCGCGCCGGTCGATCCGTTCCATCGCCTGCAGCACGCGCGCATCCGTCACCCCGCGCGAGCGCAGGGTATAGATGAAGCGCATCCGTGCCTCGACCAGATCGTCACCGCTCATTCCAGCGCCTTTCGAACTGCATCCATCGCGTCATGGGCCGTCAGATCGGCGCGCATCGGCGTGACCGAGATATAGCCATCCAGATTGACCGCCGCATCCGTGCCGGGTGCCGTGGGCAGATGCTGCGGGCCGCCCTTGATCCACAGAAACTTGCGCCCGGTCGGGAAATCTGGGACTCGACCCCGAAAAACGTATCTTTTCTATAGCCTTGCGGGGCGACCTTCATCCCCTTTACCGCGCCGCTGCCAACGGGCGGAAAGTTGACATTATAAAACAGCCGGTAATCGCCCTTGTCCCAGATCGCCTGATCCAGCAGGCGGCGCACCACAGCCTCGCCATGACCAATGGCCGCGTCAAAGATCGAGGGCAGATCCTCGCTTTGCGGCCCCATATATTGCGACAGCGCGATCGCGGGCAGGCCCTGCAAGGCCGCTTCCATCGCGCCGCCGATCGTGCCGGAATACAGCGCATTTTCTGCCGAGTTGTTGCCCCGGTTCACGCCCGACAGCACCAGATCAGGGCTGCGCGCCCTGCAACACGTCATAAATCCCCGCCAGCACGCAATCGGCGGGCGAGCCTTCGGCGGCGTAGCGCCGTGTGTCCAGCTTGGCGATCATCGTGGGATGGGTGTAGCTGATGCAATGGCCCACGCCCGATTGCTCAAAGGCGGGCGCAACGACCCAGACCTCGCCCTCGGGGCCTGCGATGCTGCGCGCGATCTCTTCCAGCACGGCCAGGCCCGGGGCGTTGATCCCGTCATCATTGGTCACCAGAATGCGCATGAAACCCCCGAAAACTCTGCCCCCTCTGCTTAGTGCAGGCGCAGGGGGGGAACAAGGGCGTCAGGGCGCGTAAACCGGCATGCGCGGCAGATTGGGCGAGGCGAGCGCAGGCTTTGCCTGCCGCGCGGCCACGCTTTCATGCACCAGCGCCGCATCCGGGACAAAGCGATGGCGCCAGAGCGGCAGATACAGCCCGCCGATATTGGCCGTGCGCATCCCCTGCGGCACCCGGCGCGGGATCATCCCGGTCAGCAGCCAGCCCAGATTCAGCGATTCCTGCGCGCGCGCCATCGGGTCCGGGGCAACATAGCGCGACGACGGCCCGTCGCCCTGCCGCCCCAGCACCAGCCGGTTCACGGTCGTCTGCCGGTACTGCACGCCCAGCGGGTTCGGTTTCGCGGATCATCCAGTCCAGCGCCACCTTGCCCAGTGCCGAGCGCGATTCCGGATAGCCGCCGCCCACATCCGAATGCACGCCCGCGAACCACATCTCGCGCAGGTCCTGCGGGATGGCGCGCCCGCGCTCGAAACGGTTGCCGAAATAATGCTGCCCGCCGGGCCAGAGCAGCGGCTGATAGAGCGCGCGCCGCTCATCAAGCGCAATCGCATGGCGGATCGCAGCGACAGACGGGTTGATGCTGGTGCTGGCATGGGCCCGAAAGCGCGGCCCGCTCTGGCCCCATTCAAAGACCGAACTGACCGTGTCGAACAGCCCCAGCAGCGCGACGGGCACGAAATCGGGCCGCAACACGCGATACCACAGGTCCATTTCCTTCCAGTCGCCCTTGGCGCCGGGCCGTTCGGCCACGCCCTTGTAGGTGCGGTAGGCCTGATCCAGCAGGTTCAGATGACGCGGCGCCATCAGCCCCAGCGCATTCAGAAACCCCGCCAGCACCCGCGCCGTATAGGCCCCGCGCGAAAAGCCGAACATGATCACCCGGTCGCGCGGCTGCACGCGCCGCCCCCCGCGCTTGCCATTGTCGTAATGCGCGACCAGAAAGCGATAGGCGTCCTTGACATTGCGGTCCAGCCCCCAGCCGGTTGCCCGGTCCAGCCCCTCGCGCAGGCGCTGGCGGTAGTGAAACAGCGTATCCTCGCCCCCGAAAGTGCCCACACCGGGGCTGTACCAGACAAGCTGACGATCGGATTTCTCCAGGCAGCCATAAAGCCGCAGGATATTGCTGCGATTGGCCCGGACCGTGTTGGCCGTGCCGTCGAACAGCAGGATGATGGTCTTGGTCATGCCCCGCCCTCCCTTATTTGGGCGAGTATAGCGCGAATGCGCGCTTGCGTCATCGGGGCCGCCTGCTTATGTCGGACGCGATGCGGATGGTCGGATGGTCGCGGAGGAGTGATCCCCCGAGGAAAGTCCGGGCTCCACAAGGCAAGGGTGCCGGGTAACGCCCGGCCGGGGCAACCCGAGGGAAAGCGCCACAGAAAACAGACCGCCCGGCATGCGTGGCCGGGTAAGGGTGAAACGGTGGGGTAAAAGCCCACCGCGGGACGGGCAACCGGACCGGCACGGCAAGCCCCACCCGGAGCAATGCCGAATAGGGACCTCGCGCGGGTGTGATCCGACACGGATATCCCCGCAGGGCAGCCTTGGCCCGAGGTCCGGGTTGGCAGCTCGAGCCCCGTGCGCAAGCGCGCGGGCCAGATGAATGGCCATCGACGGGGGCCATGCGCCCCCCGAACAGAACCCGGCTTACAGACCATCCGCATCCCTGGCCTCAAGAATTTGTTCAGATTTGCCTGCTATAGTGGTGGCAGGTTTTGGCAGATAGACGAGGCGTTTGGGGAATCGAAGAAAAGATCGAGGCGCGCCTGTCGCGGGTGCTGGCACCTGACGGCATGGCTCTGGGCGGTTTACCCCCCCCCGCGCGGCAGGCTGCTGACAGGGGCTATGACGACGGCACAACCCGGTCCCGATGCGCCGCCAGGCTAAAGGACAGGGCGCGGTGAACCGGGACGCACCGGCCCCAGGTGCTGCGGTCGTGTACTGGCCCTCGGGTGTCATGGCCCCGTGCGGCGCTGGACATGTCCGAGGGCGCGACTGGCGCAGCCGCAAGGATTGCCGCTCTGCCCCCATAATCACCTTGCCCTCGGCAGGCCACCCAAGCCGTCCGCAGCACACCAGAGGCGCGCGCGCGGCCCCATATGCGCGCCAGCAGGTGCTGCACACCACCACTTTACCCCGCCGCGCGGGAAAGGCGCGCGCGGCCCGCCTCATGCTGGCGCACCGCCCCGCGCGCAGCCCGCCGCCAGTCCCAGAACGCACCGCCGCCCATCCCAGGCTGCCCGACCCAATTCCCGCTGAAATGCCCGGATTCCCGCCCCTTTGGCGTTGACATGCCGCGCGAGAGGCGTAGAAGGCTTGCTTGAGATTTCACAGGCGGGTGCAGGCGCAACGCGCCCCCCGACGCAGGAGAAACAGCCATGGCCAAGCCGACCACAATCAAGATCCGCCTGAACTCGACCGCAGGCACCGGGCATTTCTATGTCACCAAGAAAAACGCCCGCACCATGACCGAGAAGATGAGCATCCGCAAATTCGACCCGGTCGCGCGCAAGCATGTCGAATACAAGGAAGGCAAGATCAAGTAATCCTGTCCCTGATCGACGAAATGCAAAGCCGCACCCCGCCGGGGCGCGGCTTTTTGCTGCGCCCCGGTTCCGCGCAAACCACACTGTCAGGGTCCAGCGCCTGCCCCCCGTCAAGCCCGCAGCAGCAAGCAACCGCAGGGAATCAACACCCCTGCAGCTTCATCTTGCCAAAAATACTCAATTGAGCGGCCGCAGCGCAGCACCCGCGCCCGCGCTCAAAGCCCCAGCTTCGCCGTCACGATCTCATTCACGGCCTTGGGGTTGGCCTTGCCGCCCGTGGCCTTCATCACCTGACCCACGAACCAGCCCGCCAGCTTGGGATTGGCCTGCGCCTTTTCCACCTGCGCGGGGTTGGCGGCTATGATCTCGTCCACCGCTTTCTCGATGGCGCCGGTGTCTGTGACCTGCTTCATGCCGCGATCCTCGACAATCGCCGCCGGGTCGCCGCCTTCGGTATAGACGATCTCGAACAGGTCCTTGGCGATCTTGCCCGAGATATCGCCCGCGCGGATCAGTTTGATGATGCCCGCCAACTGGCCCGCCGAGACAGGGCTGTCGGTGATGTCGTGACCTTCCTTCTTCAGCCGTCCGAACAGCTCGTTGATCACCCAGTTCGCGGCCAGCTTGCCATCACCGGCCTCTGCCGCCACGGCCTCGAAAAACGCGGCATTGGCGACATCGGCGGTCAGCACGCTCGCGTCATAATCGCTCAGCCCGAAATCCCCCATGAAGCGCGCCTTTTTCGCATCCGGCAATTCGGGCAGGCTGGCGGTAATGTCATCGACCCAGGCCTGCTCGATCTCCAGCGGCAGCAGGTCGGGGCAGGGGAAATAGCGGTAATCATGCGCCTCTTCCTTGGACCGCATGGACCGCGTCTCGCCACGGTCCGGATCGAACAGCCGCGTTTCCTGCACCACTGCGCCCCCATCTTCCAGAATGGCGATCTGACGCCGCGCCTCATATTCGATCGCCGCCTGAATGAAGCGCATCGAGTTCATGTTCTTGATCTCGCAGCGCGTGCCCAGATGGGCGAAATCCTGGCTTTCCTGATAGCGCTCGTAATCGCCCGGTCGGCAGACGCTGACATTCACATCCGCGCGCAGGTTGCCGTTCTGCATATTGCCGTCGCAGGTGCCCAGGTAGCGCAGGATCTGGCGCAGCTTGCCGACATAGGCGGCTGCTTCCTCCGGCCCGCGGATATCGGGGCGGCTGACAATCTCCATCAGCGCAACGCCCGTGCGGTTCAGATCCACGAAAGACATGTTCGGGTCCATGTCATGAATGGATTTGCCCGCATCCTGCTCGACATGGATCCGCTCGATCCGCACCTTGCGCGCGACCCCTGCGCCCATATCGACCAGCACTTCGCCTTCGCCCACCAGCGGGTGATACAACTGGCTGATCTGATAGCCTTGCGGCAGGTCGGGGTAAAAATAGTTCTTGCGGTCGAAGGCACTGACAAGGTTGATCTGCGCGCGCAGCCCCAGCCCGGTGCGCACGGCCTGTTCGATGCAGAACTCATTGACCACCGGCAGCATGCCCGGCATCGCCGCATCGACCAGCGCGACATTGGAATTGGGTTCCGCCCCGAACCGGGTCGAGGCGCCCGAGAACAGCTTGGCCTCGCTCGCGATCTGGGCGTGAATCTCCATTCCGATGACCAGTTCCCAGTCGCCCGTCGCCCCGGCGATGGTTTTCGGCTTGGGCGCGTCATAGGTCAGATCGAGCATTGTCCGGGCCTCCTCATGCGGCATGGGTCGCAGCCTTCTAGCCCCGCCACCGGGGCGCAGCAAGGGGGCCATGGGCGAATCCCCGCCCAAATGGGGCCCCCGGCGGCTGCGCGAATTGCGATTCGGTACGTCACAGGGCATAGGCGCGCCGCAGCCCATTGAACGGGCTGTGCCACCCCTTGGAAAACCGATGATCCGTCCCACGATGTTTCGCGCGCTGGCCGCGTCTGTGACTGCGCTGTTTCTTGCTGGCTGTCTTCAGTCCGAGCCGGAGGTCGCCTCGCGTCAGGATACGCTGGAGATCACCACCCGCTGGGACCACCGCCCCGAGGCCGATACCTGGACCGAGGCTGCCTTTGCTGCGCTGGCCCAGGACGGGCGCGCGCTGATCAACACGGTCCCTGCGGATATCGACGCATTCTGCCCCGGATACCGCAGCGCGGATACCGAAGAGCGCAAGGCGTTCTGGACGGCGCTGTTTTCGGGGCTGGCCGGGTATGAAAGCACATGGCGCCCCGAGGCGGCTGGCGCAGGCGGGCGCTATCGCGGGCTGTTGCAGATCTGGCCCACCTCGGCGCGTTATTATGGCTGCGATCTGTCGCATCCCAAGGGCCTCTATGATGGCGCGACGAATCTGCGTTGCGCCACGCGCATCGCCGCGCAGGCGGTCGAGCGTGACCGCGTTGTTGCAGGCGGGCCGGGCCAATGGGGCGGGGTCGCCCGCGACTGGCCGCCTTTGCGCCGCGCCAGCACGCGCAATGACATTGCGGGCTTTACCCGCGACCTGCCGATGTGCCAGCAGTAATCCGGTAACGCCCGGAATCCTTCAGCTTTTGCTAACCCTTTTGCGTCAGTCTGCACTGGCAGGACGGGTGGTCGGCAAGATGATGGATTCGGACACAACACAAACAGACACGGATGCGCGGGGCTCGGCGCTGATGCGGATGGCCTCGCGCCACCGCGTGGCGGCGGCCAAGGCGCAGGCGGAATTCGCCAGCGCCCTGCGCGTGGCTTTCGGGCGCATGGCGTCGGAATGCCCCGGCCTGGACGGGGTGGTGCAGTCGGTCGATATCCGCCCGCTCGGTCTGGCGGAACTGGATGATCTGGTCGAAAGCGGCATGTTCCTCGCGCTGCTGGAAGGGCAGGGCGAACAGATGGGTCTGCTGATGGCCTGCCCCGCTGTCATGGCCAGCCTGATCGAGGCGCAGACCACAGGGCAGGTCAGCGACGCGCCCGCGCCCAGGCGCCGGCCCACGCGCACGGATGCCGCGCTGCTTGCGCCCATGATTGACGCCTTTCTGCGCCTGCTGGAAGAGCGATGCGCCGATCTGCCAGAGGCCGAGATGGTGCGCGGGCATGTCTATGGCTCTTTCCTTGATGACCCGCGTCCGCTTGGGGTCATGCTCGACGATGGGCCCTATATGCTGATGCATCTGACGGTCGCGCTGGGATATGGCGCGCGTCAGGGTGACTGGATGGTGCTGTTGCCCAATGGCACAAGGCAGGCCACTGCGCGTGCCAGCACGGATTCCGAGGCTGAGGAACGTGACTGGGCCGCCTGCCTGAACGCTGCCGTGTCGGTCAGCCCGGTCCGTATAGAGGCCGTGCTGTGCCGGATGCAGCTGTCTCTGACGGATGCGCTGCGCCTGCGCCCCGGCGATGTGCTGCGCCTGCCCGAGGATGCGCTGGAAGCGCTGGCGCTGGAAAGCATCGATCATGAGGCTGTGGGCATCGGGCGGCTGGGGCAGGCGCGTGGCAACCGCGCCGTGCGGCTGACCGCTGATCCGGGCGTGCTGACCGATTCGGTGGGTGTGTCGCTCTCGCCCGTGGCGCTGCCCGCTGCCATAGTTCCCTTCCGCCCGCCACAGGCCGCCTTTGTGCCGGATGAGGGCGCGGCGGACGGGTCTGATACGGGGCCGCCGGATGACGAAGCTGATAAGGCCCATGGAGGCGCATCCGATGCGGGGCTGCCGGAGAACCGGGCACCAGAAGCGGAATAGGCGAGGCGTTCTGCGCGTGACGTGTGACGCGGCGATGCGCGGGATATGGGCTTGCGAGGCTGCATCCTCTTTCGCGATGCATCTGCAAGCTCGGGCGCAGCCTTTCCGGGCGACAGCCACCAGCAGTCAAAGTGGCGCTTCCGGTGCCCCATGGGCGGCACATCCGCTGCACGGGGGCCGGGTTTGCGATGATCCGCGCGAACGGCCTGATATGAGGGGAAATTGCGGCGCGCCTTCAGCGCAGGGCGCTGTCAATCGCCCAACTCTGAGGGGCGCTGTCGCTACGCCCGACATCGCCGCCCGCGCTCGCTGAGGATACGAAGCGTGATCCGCATTCGATCAGGGACGTTCAGAAGGGTAATCAACGCGGACCCTTGCCTGTTGCGACAGCGATATAGGTGCTGTTGACGCGTTTGTGCGATGGCGGAGGTGCCGGGGATTCGAGGCGCGCGGGTATTCCCCGCGCGCCCGGTTATTGCCTGGCCAATTGCTCGATGGTCTGGCGAAACGGCTCCAGCCGGTAGCCGTGGCGCGCGGGAACCGCGATCAGCTCATCTGTCGGGCGTTGCCCGGCATGGGCCAGCGCCCAGACGATAGAACTGCGATTGCCCGAGGCGCAATAGGCCAGCACCGGCCCCTCGCTGTCGGTGATCGCACGGCCCTGCGCGCTGACATTGTCGAGCGAGATCGCGCCCCCCACGACCGGATTATCGACAAAGCGCAGACCCGCCGCCTCTGCCGCCTCGCGGATGGGGGCGGCGTGCAGTTCCGGCGGGTTCTCGGCATCGGGCCGGTTGCAGACCAGCGTGGTATAGCCCGCCGCCGCGATCTGGGCGACATCTTCGGGGCTGATCTGGGGCGAGACGGCGTAATCCTCGGTCAGGGGGCGAATATCCATGGGCAGGCTCCGGTCAGGCGGCTGCGATCTGATCGATGCGCAGGCGAATGGGTTTGGCGACCAGCATACCGGCGATCATGGCCAGAATAAAGGTCACGCCCCCGGTGCCGCCCCAACTGAGCGAGGCAATCGCCGGTCCGGGGCACAGCCCCACCAGCCCCCAGCCCGCCCCGAACAGGATCGAGCCGACGATCAGATTATGCCCCAGCCGCGGGTCAGGCCGCGCCGGGAATGTCTCGCCCGTGATGGCGCGCTCGCGTCGTGTGGTCAGGTGCCAGGCCAGCATCATCGGCAGGATCGCACCACCCAGCACAAAGGCCAGCGTCGGATCCCAGGCGCCGAACACATCCAGCCAGCCCTGTACCTTGGTCGTGTCGGTCATGCCCGAGACCAGAAGCCCCGCGCCGAACAGCCCGCCCGCGAGGGCGGCTATCAGAATACGTGTCATCAGATCACCCCCAGCAGGTGGCGGAACAGAACCATGGTGATCCCGCCCGCAAGCAGATAGAAAACCGTCGCGACAATGCCGCGCAGCGAAAAGCGCGAGATGCCGCAGACCCCGTGCCCCGAGGTGCAGCCATTGGCCAGCCGCGTGCCGATGCCGACCAGCAACCCGCCTGCAATGACAATGCCAAGGTTCGAGGTGATATTCGTGCTGACCGGCACGTTATACAGCGGCAGCATCAGCGCGGGCACAGCGACCAGCGCGGCAAGGAACGCCGCGCGCTCGGGCCAGTTGCCCCAGCCCGAACGGTCCACCAGCCCGCCGATCAGCCCGCTTGCGCCCATGATCCGCCCGTTTCCAAGCAGAAAGATGGCCGCCGCCGTGCCGATCATCAGGCCCCCGACAAGGCCCCAGATCCAATCCATCGGTATCATGCAGATATCCTTTTGTTCTTGTGGGGGCCGGGATGCGTCGCATCCCGGCCTTTGTCAGTTTGTGTCGATCAGAGCGTGTTGACCGGCACCTTGAGATAGACCGTGCCGTTATCTTCAGCCTCGGGCATCTTGCCTGCGCGCATATTGACCTGCAGCGAGGGCACTATCAGCCGGGGCATGCCAAGCTGGGCATCGCGTTCGGTGCGCGCCTTGACGAAATCCTCTTTCGTGGCGCCCGCGCCCACATGCTTGTTGGCGGCCTTTTGCTCGCCCACCGTGGTTTCCCACGCATAGGTGTCGCGGCCTTCGGCCTTGTAGTCATGGCCCACAAAGATGCGGGTGGCTTCGGGCAGTGCGAGGATCTTCTGCACCGAATCCCACATCATGTCAGCCGAGCCGCCGGGGAAATCGCAGCGCGCGGTGCCGAAATCGGGCATGAAGAGCGTATCGCCCACAAAAGCGGCATCGCCGATGACATAGGTCAGGCAGGCGGGTGTGTGGCCGGGCGTATGCAGCACATCGACGCGCAGCTGGCCGATATGGACCTGATCGCCCTCGGAAAAGAGCTGGTCGAACTGGCTGCCATCGCGTTCGAATTCGGTACCGGCATTGAAGACCTTGCCGAATGTGTCCTGCACGACCGTGATGTTGCGGCCAATGCCGATCTTGCCGCCAAGCTGGTCCTGCAGATAGGGCGCGGCCGAGAGGTGGTCGGCATGGACATGCGTCTCCAGCAGCCATTCGACGCGGTAGCCCTTGTCCTTGACGAAGGCGATGACCTCATCTGCGGATTTGGTCGAGGTGTGGCCCGACGCATAGTCGAAATCCAGCACCGAATCGATGATGGCGCAGGACGTGCCATTCGGGTCGCGCACGACATAGGTGATGGTAAAGGTATCCTGGTCGAAAAAGGCAGTAACTTCGGGTGACATGGGACTCTCCTGTGGCTGTCTGAGGGGAATATAGACGTTTCTAGACATATTGCAAGATGTGAATGTAAATGAGTGGGATAAATCGACCGACCGGCGCCCCTTATGCGGGGTGCCGGGATGCAGGTGGGGGTTTTGAGTATTTATTGCAAGATGAAGCAGGGTGGGGCGCCCTGCCGCCAAGTCAGAGTTTGATGGCCTTGGCCGGGGACAGGACATCGATGCCGAGCGCCTTGCCCACGGCGTAATAGGTCAGGTGCCCGGCATGGGTGTTGAGCCCGTCAAGCAGATGGGGGTCATCCTCGCAGGCCTGGCGCCAGCCCTTGTCGGCAAGTGCCAGCAGATGCGGCATGGTCGCGTTGCCCAGCCCGATGGTGGAGGTGCGCGCAACCGCGCCGGGCATGTTGGCCACGCAGTAATGCACGATGCCATCGACCTCATAGATCGGGTCGGCATGGGTGGTGGGGCGCGACGTCTCGAAACAGCCGCCCTGATCGATGGCGACATCGACCAGCACGGCGCCGGGTTTCATCTGGCCAAGCTGTGCGCGGCTGATGAGTTTGGGGGCCGCGGCACCGGGGATCAGCACTGCGCCAATGACCATATCGGCATTGGCCACGAGCTCTGCGGTGTTCCCGCGCGAGGCATGGCGCGTGCGGAACTGGCCCGAGAAGACATCATCCAGATAGCGCAGCCGCGCCAGCGACATGTCAAGCACAGTGACATCCGCGCCCATTCCGGCGGCGACGCGCGCAGCATGGGTGCCGACGACACCGCCCCCGATGACGACGACATTGGCAGGCCCCACGCCCGGCACGCCGCCCATCAGCACACCGCGCCCGCCATTGGCCTTTTGCAGCGACCATGCCCCCACCTGCGGGGCCAGCCGGCCTGCGACCTCGGACATCGGGGCAAGCAGGGGCAGGCCGCCTGCGTGGTCGGTCACGGTTTCATAGGCGATGGCGGTGACGCCCGAGGCGAGCAGGTCGCGGGTCTGGTCGGGGTCGGGGGCGAGATGCAGATAGGTAAAGAGAAGCTGCCCCTCGCGCAGTTGCGCGCGTTCCGAGGCCTGAGGTTCCTTGACCTTGACGATCATCTCGGCACGGGCGAACACCTCGGCGGCGCTATCGGCAAGCTGTGCGCCCACGGCGGCATAATCCGCGTCATCAAACCCGGCCCCAGCGCCTGCGCCGCTCTCGATGATGACCTGATGGCCGTGGCTGATCGCTTCCTGTGCGGCATTGGGCGTCAGGCCCACGCGAAATTCCTGCGGCTTGATTTCCTTCGGGCATCCGATCAGCATGGCATCCTCCTCCTGCCTTCTTTGGCAGGATATCTTGCCTGCCGGGGGATATCCTTGACAGTTGCGCGGGAAAACCGGCATCTGGGCGCAGGAATTTGCGGAATATCACCGCTGTGGCGAAGGAGATTGCGCTGC
>SL_7KL_010_BRINEDRAFT_10001423_pt1 | contig 11487 bp, 7 predicted proteins | sample SodLak_010_BRINE_FD_10663 | JGI IMG/M metagenome (IMG submission 10663)
ACGTTGAGATCCTGACGCACCAGCACACGGCGACCCTGCAGGTCGAGATCGGTCATCTTGATGACAGACATGGGAGTACCTCTCGAAATACGGTTGGAAAGAGAAAAGGCTTCGGGCGAGCCCCCGCAGGGACTGGCCCCAGGCCTCTTGGACCCAGGCAATGCAAATGGCCGGACCCCGAGGGGCCCGGCCATCCGGCCTTACTTGGCGACGTGCTCCACCATGCGCAGCATGTTGCAGGTGTAGCCGTACTCGTTGTCGTACCAGGCGACGACCTTCACGAAGGTCGGGTCCAGCTGGATGCCGGCACCGGCGTCAAACACGGACGGGGCGGTGTAACCACGGAAGTCGGTGGAGACCACCAGGTCTTCGGTGTAGCCCAGCACGCCCTTCAGCTCGCCTTCGGAGGCCTTCTTCATGGCGGCGCAGACGTCGTCGTAGTTGGCGTCGCTGTTGAGCTCCACGGTCAGGTCGACCACCGACACGTCGGAGGTCGGCACACGGAAGGCCATGCCGGTCAGCTTGCCGTTCAGTTCCGGCAGCACCTTGCCCACGGCCTTGGCGGCACCGGTGGAGGACGGGATGATGTTCTCCAGGATGCCGCGGCCCCCGCGCCAGTCCTTCATGGACGGGCCATCGACGGTCTTCTGGGTCGCCGTGGCGGCGTGCACGGTGGTCATCAAACCACGCTTGATGCCGAACTTGTCGTTCAGCACCTTGGCCACCGGGGCCAGGGCGTTGGTGGTGCAGGACGCGGCCGAGACCATGGTCTGGCCGGCGTACTCACCATGGTTCACGCCAAAGACGAACATCGGGGTGTCGTCCTTGGACGGCGCGGACATCACGACCTTCTTGGCGCCAGCGTCCAGATGCTTCTGGGCGGTCTCGGCGGTCAGGAACAGACCGGTGGATTCGATCACGATGTCGGCGTCGATATCGCCCCACTTCAGCGCGGCCGGATCCTTTTCGGCGGTCAGGCGGATGCGGTTGCCATTGACCACCAGGTCGTTGCCGTCGACGCTGACGTCGCCTTCGAAGCGGCCATGGACCGAGTCATAACGCAGCATGTAGGCCAGGTATTCCGGGTCCAGCAGGTCGTTGATGCCGACCACCTGGAGGTTCGGGAAATCCTTGGCGATGGCACGGAAAGCCATGCGGCCGATACGACCGAAGCCGTTGATACCAACCTTGATAGACATGAGAGTCTCCTCTTTATTGCTTAAGCGAAATCGATTCGGGCTCAGCCGTTCATCACGTCACGCGCGACCTGGGCGACGTTCTCCGGCTTGAAACCGAAGTAATCGAGCAGGGCACCACCGGGGGCGGATTCGCCGAAGCGATCCAGGCCAAACACCGCGCCGTCGAGGCCGGTGAACTTGTGCCAGGTCGTGGTCGCGCCGGCCTCGATGGCGACACGGGCGCGCACGGCCTTCGGCAGCACGGCTTCGCGGTAGGCCGGATCCTGCTGGTCGAACAGCTCGACACAGGGCATGGAGACCACGCGGACCTTCTTGCCCTCGCCGCTCAGCACGTCGGCGGCCTGCACGGCCAGTTCAATCTCGGAACCGGTGGCGATGAAGATCAGGTCCGGGGTGCCGTCGCAATCCTTCAGCACGTAACCGCCGCGGGCGATGTTGGCGAGCTGCTCGCCGTCACGCTCCATGTGCGGCAGGCCCTGACGCGACAGGATGAACGCGGACGGGCCGTCGGTACGCTCGATGCCGGCCTTCCAGGCGACCGCGGTCTCGACCGCGTCGCAGGGGCGCCAGACGTTCAGGTTCGGGATCAGACGCAGGCTCGGAGTCTGCTCGATGGGCTGGTGGGTCGGGCCGTCTTCGCCGAGACCGATGGAATCGTGGGTCAGCACGTACATCACGCGCTGCTTCATCAGCGCGGACATGCGGATGCCGTTGCGGGCATAGTCGGAGAAGATCAGGAAGGTACCGCCGTACGGGATGAACCCGCCGTGCAGGGCGATGCCGTTCATGATTGCGGCCATGCCGAACTCGCGCACGCCGTAGAACACGTAGTTGCCGGCGGCGTCGTCACGGGTGACGCCCTTGGACCCGCCATACATGGTCAGGTTGGAGCCGGCCAGGTCGGCGGAACCGCCCAGCAGTTCCGGAACGGCCGGGGCCATGCCGGCGATCGCGTTCTGCGAGGCCTTGCGCGAGGCGACCTTCTCGGCCTTCTCGATGGTCTGCTTGATATAGGCGTTGGCCTTCTCGCTCCAGTCGGCCGGCAGATCACCGGCAATCCGGCGCTCGAACTCGGCGGCCAGTTCCGGATGGGCGGCCTTGTAGGCGGCGAAGCGTTCCTTCCACTCGGTCTCGGCCTTGGCACCCTTGTCCTTCGCGCTCCAGCCCTCGTAGATGTCGCCCGGGATCTCGAACGGGCCGTGCTCCCAGCCCAGTTCCTTGCGGGTCAGGGCGACCTCGTCGTCGCCCAGGGCGGCGCCGTGGCACTCTTCCTTGCCGCACTTGTTCGGGGAACCGAAGCCGATCACGGTCTTGCAGCAGATCAGGCTCGGCTTGTCGCTGTTCTGGCGCGCCTCTTCGATCGCGGCCTTGACCGCGTTGGCGTCGTGGCCATCCACGCCGCGCACGACGTGCCAGCCATAGGCCTCGAAACGGGCCGGGGTATCGTCGGTGAACCAGCCCTCGACCTCGCCGTCGATGGAGATGCCGTTGTCATCCCAGAACGCGACCAGCTTGCCCAGGCCCAGGGTGCCGGCCAGCGCGCAGGTCTCGTGGGAGATCCCTTCCATCATGCAGCCGTCGCCGAGGAAGGCGTAGGTGTTGTGGTCGACGATGTCGTGACCGGGCTGGTTGAAGTGGGCGGCCATCATCTTCTCGGCCAGCGCCATGCCGACCGCGTTGGAGATGCCCTGGCCGAGCGGACCGGTGGTGGTCTCGACACCGGCGGTGTAGCCGTATTCCGGGTGGCCCGGGGTCTTGGAGTGCAGCTGACGGAACTGCTTGATCTCGTCCATCGGCAGGTCGTAGCCGCTCAGATGCAGCAGCGAGTAGACCAGCATGGAGCCGTGACCGTTGGACATCACGAAGCGGTCGCGATCCGGCCAGCTCGGGTTCGCCGGGTTGTGCTGCATGTAGTCGTTCCACAGCACCTCGGCGATGTCCGCCATCCCCATCGGCGCTCCCGGGTGACCGGAATTGGCCTTCTGAACTGCGTCCATCGAAAGGGCGCGGATGGCGTTTGCAAGCTCTCTACGGGTCGGCATGCTGATCTCCTGCTCTAAGTAGTATTGGGTTCGGCTGATGGCGGGCGGCGGCGCGAGGCGCCAGCGGCGGCAGACCCGGACGAGTCGACCGAACGAGGGCTCACCAGTACCGGCCGGCGCGCCAGCGCACGGCGGTGGCCCGAGCAGCCTGCGGGAGCGGGCCCTTACTCGGCCACGCGAACGCGCGGCGGGCAGCACTCCCCATCAAAGGCGGTGCATTTTGGCCACTTTCGGGCACCGGGGCAAGTCGGCCCCAAACCGCGCCACGCTGCGCCCTCGCCGCCGGCCGGGACACCGATGCCCTGACTGTCGCGGGGGAGGGGCTTAGAAAAATCCTGCGAGTCGCGTTACACTAGAGGTCGTTTTGCGCAAAACTAAATCGAAACGACCCCAAAAGGAACGCTTAATGTCCAACGACTATATCTTTACTTCGGAATCTGTCTCTGCCGGTCACCCCGACAAAATGGCTGACCTGGTGTCCGACACCATCGTCGACGCCATCATCGAGCAGGACCCGCATGCACGCATCGCCTGCGAGACCGCCACCAAGACCGGCATGGTCATGCTGCTGGGCGAAATCACCACTGGCGCGCAGATCGACTACGAGCGCCTGGTGCGCGACACCGTCGTCGAGATCGGCTACAACGATTCCGACGTCGGCTTCGACGGCAAGACCTGTGCCGTGCTTAACGTGCTGGGCGAGCAGTCCCAGGACATCGCCATGGGTGTGGACCGCGACGTCTCCGACCGCGCCACCCAGGGCGCTGGCGACCAGGGCCTGATGTTCGGCTACGCCGCCCGCGAGACCGACACCCTGATGCCCGCCCCGATCTTCTACGCCCACAAGATGGTGCGCATCCAGTCCGAACTGATGAAGAGCGGCAAGCTGCCGTGGCTGCGTCCGGACGCCAAGAGCCAGGTCTCCCTGCGCTATGAAAATGGCAAGCCGGCCGGCCTGGACGCCGTGGTCCTGTCGACCCAGCACAGCCCGGACATCTCGCAGAAGGACCTGAAGGAAGCGATCTACGAAGAGATCTTCAAGAAGGTCCTGCCGGCTGAATGGCTGAGCCAGGTCGCCGACGACAAGCTCCACATCAACCCGACCGGCAAGTTCGAGATTGGCGGCCCGGTGGGCGACGCTGGCCTGACCGGCCGCAAGATCATCGTCGACACCTACGGCGGCATGGCCCGTCACGGTGGTGGCGCGTTCTCCGGCAAGGACCCGTCCAAGGTGGACCGTTCCGCAGCCTACGCCGGTCGCTATGTGGCCAAGAACATCGTTGCCGCCGGCCTGGCCGAGAAGTGCGAGATCCAGGTCTCCTACGCCATCGGCGTGGCCGAGCCGACCTCGATCACGATCGACACCTTCGGCACCGGCAAGCTGGACGATCGCAAGATCGAAGGCTTTGTGCGCGAAGTGTTTGATCTGCGCCCGTGGGGCCTGATCCAGATGATGGATCTGCTGCGTCCGATCTACAAGGCGACTGCCGCCTACGGTCACTTCGGCCGCGAAGATGTCGACCTCCCCTGGGAGCGTACCGACAAGGCCGAGGAACTTAAGAAGATGGCGGGCCTCTAAGAGCCCCGACATTTCTTGAAAGAAATACCCATCCGGCTGAGGAGCGCTGCAGCGGTTTTACCGTCAGGCTCAGCCGGATGCACCCTGAAACATGAACACGGCGCTCATCCAGATAAACGGAGAAGTTGATCCATGAATGCTGTGATGAACGACAAAAAGACCACCGATTACGTCGTCAAGGACATTAACCTTGCCGAATTCGGCCGCAAGGAAATTGCGATTGCCGAGACCGAAATGCCGGGTCTGGTCCAGACTCGCGAAGAGTACGCGGCCTCCAAGCCGCTGAAGGGCGCCAAGATTGCCGGCTCCCTGCACATGACCATCCAGACCGCGGTGCTGATCCAGACCCTGGAAGCCCTGGGTGCCGACGTGCGCTGGGCCTCCTGCAACATCTACTCCACCCAGGACCACGCCGCGGCCGCGATTGCCGACGCCGGCACCCCGGTCTTCGCCGTGAAGGGCGAGACCCTGGAAGAGTACTGGGACTACTGCCACCGGATCTTCGAATTCGACGGCGGCGCCAACATGATCCTGGACGATGGCGGTGACGCCACGCTGCTCCTGCACATCGGCGCCAAGGCCGAGAAGGACCAGTCGGTCATCTCCAACCCGGAGAACGAAGAAGAAGTCGCCCTGTTTGCCTCGATCAAGGATCGCCTGGCCAAGCAGCCGACCTGGTACTCCGAACAGCTCGCCAAGATCAAGGGCGTGACCGAAGAGACCACCACCGGTGTGCATCGCCTGTACCAGATGGCGAAAGACGGCGAACTGGCCTTCCCGGCGATCAACGTCAATGACTCGGTCACCAAGTCCAAGTTCGACAACCTGTACGGCTGCCGCGAGTCCACCGTGGACTCCATCAAGCGCGCCACCGACGTCATGATCGCCGGCAAGATCGCCGTGGTCTGCGGCTACGGTGACGTCGGCAAGGGTGCCGCCCAGTCGCTGGCCGGCCTCGGTGCCACCGTGTGGATCACCGAAATCGACCCGATCTGCGCCCTGCAGGCCGCGATGGAAGGTTTCCGCGTCGTCACGATGGAAGACGCGGCCGACAAGGCCGAGATCTTTGTCACCGCGACCGGTAACAAGGACGTGATCACCGAAGATCACATGACCCGCATGAAGAACCAGGCCATCGTCTGCAACATCGGTCACTTTGACTCCGAGATCGCCGTGGCCGCGATGCGCAAGTACGAGTGGGAGAACATCAAGCCGCAGGTTGACCACATCATCCTGCCGAATGGCAACCGGATCATCATGCTGGCCGAAGGCCGCCTGGTGAACCTGGGCTGCGGTACCGGCCATCCGAGCTTCGTGATGTCCAACTCCTTCACCAACCAGACCCTGGCTCAGATCGAGCTGTGGACCAAGGGTGACCAGTACGACAAGAACGTCTTCGTGCTGCCGAAGCACCTGGACGAGAAGGTCGCACAGCTGCACCTGTTCAAGCTGGGCGCCAACCTGACCCGTCTTACCGACGATCAGGCGAAGTACCTGGGTATGTCGGCGGATGGCCCGTTCAAGCCGGAACACTACCGCTACTGATCGGCCAGCCTCACATTTCAATTCGTTGGTAATGTGAACGCCGAGGCGGGCCGCATGTTCGTGCGGTCCGCCTTCTTTTTGTCTGGAGGACAAACATGTCTGCACAAGAACGCGTCTACAGCGTTGAATTTTTCCCGCCCAAGGACGAGGCCGGAGCCGAACGCCTGGCCAAGGCCCGCAAGCGTCTGGGCGCACTGAATCCCGAGTTCTATTCCGTCACCTTCGGCGCCGGGGGATCCACCCGCGACCGCACCCTGGAGACGGTCCGGGACATCATCGACAACGATGGCATCCCCGCCGCCCCGCATGTCTCCTGCATTTCGTCGACCAAGGACGAGCTGCGGGACCTGCTGTCGACCTACCGCGATTCCGGGGTCAAGCGCATTGTGGCGCTGCGCGGCGACCTGCCGTCCGGCACCAAGCATTCCGGCGGTGATTTCCGTTATGCCTCCGAGCTGGTGGAGTTCGTCCGCGCCGAGTTCGGCGACCAGTTCAAGATCGAGGTCGCGGCCTATCCGGAGTTCCATCCGCAGGCACCGAATGCCGAGAAGGACCTGGAGAACTTCAAGACCAAGGTGGATGCTGGCGCCGACGCCGCGATCACCCAGTACTTCTACAATCCGGACGCCTACGTGGCCTTCATGGAACGGGTAGAGAAGATGGGCATCACAATCCCGATCATTGCCGGGATCATGCCGATCACCAACTACACCCAGATCGTGCGCTTCTCCGAGATGTGCGGCGCCGAGATCCCGCGCTACATCCGCAAGCGGATGGAGGCCTATGGCGACGACAAGGAATCGATCCGCAAATTCGGGATCGAGGTCGCCACGCGTCTGACCGACGACCTGCTCGATAACGGCGCGCCTGGAATCCACTTCTATTCGATGAACCAGGCCGGACCGACCGAACAGATCTGGAAGGCCCTGGACCTCGACAACCGGAAGTAGACGGCATGCGCTGCCCCCGGCTGCTGCTCGAATCCGAGGCACTGGCCGCGGGGCAGTCGCTCCCCGCCCCACAGGACCGGCTGCATTACGCCACCACCGTCCTGCGTCTGAAAAGCGGTGCCCCCTGCCGCGTCTTCGACGGCCTCGGCAACGAATTCGACGCGACCCTCGAACTCACCGACCGACGCCACGGCACCTTCCATCTGGGCGAACGTGCCGCCGCCCCGACCCATCCCGCGTTTCCGATCCACCTGCTGCAGGGCGTGGCCCGCGGCGACCATATGGACCTGGCCATACAGAAGGCCGTGGAGCTCGGCGTTCAGTCCATCCGCCCGGTGCTGTGCGAGCGCTCGCGTTCGGCTGCCGCCCACAAGGGACTGGAGAAGCGCCAGCGGCACTGGCAGGGCATCCTGCAGGCCGCTGTGGAGCAATGCGGCCGCAATGAACTGCCCGCGCTACATCAACCGGCCCTGCCCGCGGCCGCACTCGCGGAATGCCCGGACAGCCTCGGGCTGCTCGCCGAGGAAGGCGCGCCCGGGCTGGACGACCGCCTGGTCGCACGCGGGCACCCGCCCGGCGCAGTGGCGCTGTATATCGGACCGGAAGGGGGGCTAACGCCTGCGGAGCGCGAGCAGGCCCGGGCAGGCGGATTTCTGGGCGTCGGCATGGGCCCGCGGACCCTGCGCACCGAGACGGCCGCAATGGCCCTGATCACCCTGGTGCAGGCGCGTCTCGGGGACCTTCGAGGCTAGTCACAACAGGCGGGAACCGCCCCGGTGGGGTCGCCTCGAGTCGCCGCCACATGATCAGGCTGGCTGCGTCTCCGCAAGCTCGAGCAGACGCTGCTCGAGGGTATCCAGTCGAAGCAAGTGCGTCGTCACGCCCGAGGCCTTCACCCGCCAGGACCACGGAGTGGCGTCGACGTCCTCCAGCGCATAGATATTCTGCGCGGTGATCTGCACCGGATGCGGCGTACCGCGAACCTCCAGGGCATAAAACGGCAGGTGATCCGGCTGCATCACCGCCTGCATCACCAGAAGCCGGGTGAACCGCCGGCGATCCTCGCCGCTGTCGCGGCCCGGATCCAGCAACTGGTTCACGTTGATCACCGGCACCTGCACGTCCTGCCAGACCAGGCTGGGCTGCAGCCAGGGGACATCCGGATGCTCGGATTCCTGCTGGACGGCCCCGGCGCGGGTGGTCACCTCGAGAAAGGCGCTGCGGGGCAGCAGGATGGAGCCGCTATCCAGCTGAACGATCACCGCCTCGACGGCCTGACCCTGTGCTTCCTCGCTCATGCCAGTATCCCTTCGAGTTGCTCGCGGATCGCGTTCAGCAGGTCATTCTCCAGATACGGTTTCCCGAGATAACCGTTGACCCCGAGACGGTTGGCTCGCTCGCGGTGCTTGGTCCCGCTGCGCGAGGTGATCATGATGATGGGCACCCCCCCGAAGTCCGGATGATCGCGCACGTGGGCGGCGAACTCGAAGCCGTCCATGCGCGGCATCTCCACGTCCAGCAGGATCAGCTGCGGGCGCCGCTCGTCCAGCAGGCCCACCGCATCGAGACCGTCACGGGCCGTGACCACGTCGTAGCCGTGGCGCGTCAGCAGGCGCGCGGTGACCTTGCGAATGGTAATCGAGTCATCCACCACCATGATCCGTTTCGCGCTCGCCGTCTCGACAACAGCCTGCGGCGCCTCCGCCAGCGACGCCGTCGCGGAGGCAAACCGCACCAACATGCTCAGATCAAGAATCAGCATGACCGAACCATCGCCCTGGAGGGTGGCACCGGCCACACCCGGGATACGACTGAGGACCGGGCCCACCGACTTCACCACAACCTCCTGACTACCCAGCAGGCCGTCAATGCGCAACGCGATACGCTGATCATCGGCGCGCACGAGCAACAACGGGAACGGATGATCCGGCAAGTGTTCGACGCCCGCCTGACTCTCCACACCCATCAACTCACCGAGCCCGCGCACTGCGTAGTCCTGACCGATGTAGTTGTAGATTGCCTCGTCGTCCCGGCGATCGATCTCCTCGGCTCGCGCGCGAACCACGCCCTCCACCGAGGCCATCGGGACGGCAAAGGTTTCTTCGCCCACCTGCACCAGCAAGGCCTGCGAGATCGCCAGGGTGAACGGCAGGCGCATGATGAAACGCGAGCCCTTGCCTGGCGTCGACTGGATCTCCAGCGTGCCGCCCAGCTGTTTCACGTCGCTGTTCACCACGTCCAGGCCAACGCCGCGCCCCGCCACCTGCGAGACTTCGGCGGCGGTGGAGAAACCGGACTGCAGGATGAGCTGCAGGGCCTGGGCATCCGTGACCTCGGCATCCGCCGCGATGAGCCCGCGCTCCGCCGCGCGCGCCCGGATCGCCTCGGCATCGATGCCCCGACCGTCATCCGTGACCTGCAACCGGATCTCGCTGCCGGACTGCTCCAGACTGACATCGATCTGGCCCTGCGCCGGCTTGTGTGCCTGTTCCCGCTCGGCAGCACCTTCGATACCGTGCGCAATGGCATTGCGCAGCAGGTGCTCCAACGGCGACACCAGGCGTTCCAGCAGGGCACGGTCCAGCTCGGCCCCCTGGCCGGTGAACTCGACGCGGACCTGTTTGCCCAGGTCCTCGCCCGCCTGGCGTACCACCCGTCGTAGCCGCGGCGCCATACGCGCGAAACGCACCATGCGCTGGCGCATCAACTGGTCCTGCAGATCGGTTCCCACGCGCCGCTGCTGCAGAAGGATGCCCCCGGCATTCTGCAACTCGTCACCGACTTCCTGCTTCAGGGCCTCGAGGTCACTGACACTCTCGGCGAGCGCGCGGGACAGCTGCTGGATGCCGGAATAGCGGTCCATTTCCAGCGGATCGAAGTCGAGGGCGTCCTCCCCACTCTCCTCCTCCACCCGGAACAGGATCTGGGTCTCGGTTTCGATCTCGAGCTTGCGCAGCTGGTCGCGCAGACGGGCGATGGTGCGCTCCAGTTCGTCGACCTGGCTCTCGACCCGCCCAACCGTCTGTTCGAAGCGGCGATGGAAGGTCGCCAGCTCGCCGGCATTGTTCACCAGGCTGTCGAGGACCTCGGCATCCATGCGCACCTGGTCCTGGATCCGCCGGCCCTCGGTCTCCGGCGTCTCGTGGCTGCGCCGGTCCGTCTCCGCTCGGGCCTCCTCGACCACCAGATCCTTCCCGGAGGTGGCTTCGGCTTCGGAGTCGTCGCTCTCAAACGTATCCGTCTCGGGCTCCGCTTCGGTCGATTCGGCGTCCGCTTCACCCCCGGCCCAGGCGCGCAGCGCGGGCAGCGATTCGCTGGCCGATTCGTCCATCTGCCAGGCCCCGACCCCGCGCTCGACCAGGCGCTGTACGTCGCTCAAGGCCCGCTCGGTAAGCTGGAAGAAGCCGTCGCGCGGCTCCAGACCGGTCTCGGTCTCCACACTCAACGCACTTTCCAGGGCGTGCGCAATGGCTCCGACCACGGTGAAACCGGCCATGCGGGCGCTGCCCTTCAGGGTGTGCACTTCGCGCTGGAAGGCATTCTGATCGGGCCCCGGGCGCCCCCCAGTCTCGCGCCAGCCATTCAGGGCCGTGAACGCAGACTCGAGGATATCGCGCGCCTCCTCGATGAAGACCTCGGCAAACTCCCAGTCGATCTCCGGTTCCGGTTCCGGCTCTGCGGTCGACTCGGCGACATCGAGGTCGTCGAAGTCGGGCGACTCTTCCTCGCTGGCATCATCTTCTGTTCGCAGCAGCTGTTCCGCGGTCGCATTATCCAGCAGGGCATAGACCTCGGGGGCCCAGGGCGGCGGGTCCAGGACCTTGAGCGGGTCCGGTGCCTCGTCGCCGACTGCATCGGCCACGTACGTCTCCAGCTGCCGCAGCAACTCGATGGCCTGCGGCAGCAGCGCCCATTCCATGTCGCGATGGATCCGGATCAGCCGTTCGAACGGTCCGCACACCGAATAAATGCCACGAATATCGGCGGTCCGGGCGCTGCCGTTCAGGGTATGCAGCGCCCGCTCGAGGTCATGATTCGGGACCCGGTCCGGGCGCCACTGGGACTCGTCCAGCCAACCACGCAGCGCGAGCAGATGGACCTGCGCCTCAGCGGCAAACACCTGCCACAGCTGGGGATCCGTGTCCATGCGAGCGGCCACAGGCTCGGACGGG
>SL_7KL_010_BRINEDRAFT_10001424_pt1 | contig 11480 bp, 7 predicted proteins | sample SodLak_010_BRINE_FD_10663 | JGI IMG/M metagenome (IMG submission 10663)
TCGCCGTCGTCCAGATAGCGTGACAGGCGGGTGCGGCGGATCAGATCCCGGGCCAGGAAGTCGTTCAACGGTGGCAGGGAAACAGCGATGTCGCGGATTGCCTCGACCATCGAGCCGCCGGCGCCAAAGCCGATCACCGGGCCGAAAACCGCATCCCTGGCGACCCCGAGCATGACCTCATGGCCGTTGCGGGGCGTGTGCATGGGTTCCACCGAGCAGCCATCGGTGGCAACTCCCGGATAGCGCTGCGCCATGGCCTGCATGATGTCGTCCCATGCCTGCGTCACCGCGTCCTCATCGACCAGATTCAGGTGCACGCCGCCGGCGGCGAGTTTGCGGATAATGGCTGCGCTGTTGATCTTCAGTGCCACCGGAAAGCCAAGCGAACGAGCCTGCTCACAGGCCTCGGCACGACTGCGCGCCACGTAGGTCGGGGTCACCGGAATACGGAAGGCCTGCAGTACGGCCTTGGCCTGCTCCGGCGTCAATCGGTCCAGCCCGGCCCGCAGCGCCTTGTCGACAATCGATGAGGCGGCCTGGATATCCGGACTCTCCAGATCCCCCGGTGCATTTGCGAGCTGGGCCAGCAGCGCCTGACTACGGCGGTAGCGGGATAGCGCCGCCAGTGCCTCGACCGCGTTCTCCGGTGTGCCATAGCTGGGAAAATGGCTGGCACTGAAATGGCGACGAGCGGGCTCCACGGCATCACCGCCCATCCAGCAGGCCAGTACCGGTTTCTGCGAGGTATTGGCGACATCAGTCACCTTCTGTGCTGTCTCAGCGGCTTCGATACGGCTTTGTGGCGTGAAGATGGCGATGGCGCCGTTGACCCCCTTGTCCCGAAGGCAGTCGTCCAGACAGGCGGCGTAATCGCCTGGCGCCACTTCGCAGGGCATGTCCACCGGATTGGCGACCGAGTGTGAACGCGGAACGCGCAGGCGCAGCGCCTGCCGTGTGGTCTCCTTGAGAGGGGCCAGCGACAGGTGCCGCCTGTCGATGACGTCGCCGGCAATCCGGCCCGGACCGTGACCATTGGCCAGCACCGCGATGCGATCGCCCGCCAGGCGCCGCCCGCCGGCCAGCAGCAGCGCGCTCGACAGCAATTGCGTCATGTTGGGCACGCGCACGGCACCGGCACGCGCAATCGCGGCGTCGAACGCCTTGTCGGGATCGATCAGCGCTCTGGCGTGCGAGCGGCTGGGGCAGATTTCTGTCGGCGCGCGGCCGGACTTCATGACGATTACCGGTTTCAGGCGTGCCGCGGCCCGCAGGCCGCTGAGAAACCCGCGGGCGTCGTTGATCCGTTCCAGGTACAGCAGAATGCTGCGGGTCTGCGGATCCAGTGCCAGATAATCGAGAATTTCATCCACATCGACATCGGTGGTCTCGCCCAGGGAAACCACGGTGGAGAAGCCGATGCCACGGGTTGGGGCCCAGTCCAGTATTGCACCGCTGAGAGCGCCGGATTGCGAGATCAGAGCAAGCGGGCCGGGCTGGGCCATGGCGGTGCCAAAACTGGCAACCAGTCCGGAGGAGGGCCGCAGCAGGCCGGCCCAGTCGGGTCCGATCAGCCGGATGCCGTGCAAACGCGCGAGTCGCAGCGCTTCGATGTGGTTCAGCGAACTTGACTGGTCACCTTCCGCCAGGTCGGGTGCCAGGAGCACTGCCGCGCGTATGCCGGCCTGGCCACATTGGTCGATGACCTGCGGAATGGCCCGCGCCGGGATACTGATGATCGCCAGATCCGGCCTCTCGGGCAGGTCCAGCACCGAGGCGACACAGGGCAGATCGCCGATCTGGCGGTGCGACGGATTGACTGCGAGCAAGCTACCGGCGAAGCCTGCCTGCTGGAGGTTCTCCAGCACCTGCGCGCCCACCGAGCCCGGTTCGTCGCTGGCCCCCACCAAGGCGATCGAACCGGGCCGAAAGAAACGGTCCAGGTAATGGCTGCTCATGGTGCAGGTGCTCCGTTTCCCATCCTGACACCATCATACTGCGGGATGCTGCAGTGCCGCATCCGGTAGCCTCGCTATTGTCCGCGTAATCGTCAGAACTGGCGCAGGCCGGCCTTGTCCATGGCGCTGCGAATCTCTTCCAGGCTGCTCGGGTCGTCGATGGTCGACGGCACCGAAACGTCCTTCTCCAACGATAGCTGACGGATGCTCTTGCGCAGGATCTTGCCGGAGCGGGTCTTCGGCAGCTTCTGCACGATCGCCACCTGACGCAGGCAGGCGAAGGCACCGATTTCGTTGCGCACGATGTCCACCAGATCCTGCTCCAGTGTCGCATGGTCGATATCGGCGCCGTTCTTCAGCACCACAAAGCCCATCGGCGTCTCGCCCTTCATCTCGTCGCGCAGGCCCACAACCGCGCATTCGGCAACCGCGCTGTGGCCGCCGATCAGCTCTTCCATTTCTCCGGTGGATAGCCGGTGGCCGGCCACATTGATCACATCGTCCATGCGGCCCATGACGAAGATGTAGCCGTCCTCATCGATGAAACCGCCGTCGGAGGTGTCGTAATAGCCCGGGAAGCGCTCCAGGTAGGCGCTGTGAAACCGGGCCGGGTCATTCCACAGCGTCGGCAGGCACCCCGGTGGCAGCGGCAGACGGATGGCAAGGTTGCCCTGTGTCCCGGCCTCCACCGGTTGTCCCTTGGGGTCCAGCACCTCGACCTGATAACCGGGTACCGGAAACGTCGCCGAGCCGCTTTTCTCCGGTTGCGGATCGATGCCCATCGGATTGCTGGCAATTGGCCAGCCGGTTTCCGTTTGCCACCAGTGGTCGATTACTGGCAGGCCGGTGATCCGTTTCAGCCATTCGTAAGTGGGAGGATCCAGCCGCTCGCCGGCCTGGTAGATCGCCCGCAGGCAACTGATGTCGTAGTCGGCCAGCAGTTTCGCCTCCGGGTCTTCCTTCTTCACGGCACGGAACGCGGTCGGCGCGGTGAAGAACACCTTGACCTGATGCTCGGCGATGACCCGCCAGAAGGTCCCGGCATCGGGCGTCCTCACCGGCTTACCCTCAAACACCACCGTGGTGCAGCCGTAGATCAGCGGACCGTAGACAATATAGGAATGGCCAACCACCCATCCCACATCCGAGGCGGTCCAGAAGACGTCGCCCGGATCCAGGTTATAGACGTACTTCATGCTGAAATTCAGGGCTACGGCATAACCGCCGGTGTCGCGGACCACGCCCTTCGGTTTGCCGGTGGTGCCGGAGGTGTACAGGATGTAGAGCGGATGCGTGGCGTCTACTGGTACCGGATCGGCGGGTTTCGCCTTCGCCACAACGTCCTGCCAGTCCAGGTCCCGTTCGGGGTCCATGTCGGCGTGGCACTCAGGCCGCTGCAGCACCACGGTACGGGGTGGCGGCTCGGCGCTGCGGCGGATGGCCTCGTCTACCAGCGGCTTGTAGGGGATGACCTTGCTGAACTCGATGCCGCAGCTTGCCGTCAGCAGCACCTTGGGGCGGGCATCGTCGATGCGCACCGCCAGTTCATGGGGCTGGAAGCCACCGAAAACCACGGAATGGATGGCACCCAGCCGGGCGCAGGCCAGCATTGCGATTACGGCCTCCGGCACCATCGGCATGTAGATAACCACCCGGTCACCCTTGGCAACCCCCAGATCGCGTAGCCCACCGGCCAGAAGCGCGACCCGGTCACGCAGCTCTCGGAAGCTCAATCGGCTCTGGCTGTTGGTGGCCGGTGAGTCATAGATGATCGCCGCCTGGTCGCCACGACCTGCCTCCACATGGCGGTCCAGTGCCAGTTCCGAGATGTTCAGCTGGCCGCCGGCAAACCAGCGATAGTGATCCTGGTCGTCTTTCCCCAGAATCTTCCGGGGTGTCTGGTGCCAGGGCAGCTTTTCCGCCTGCTCCCGCCAAAACCCTTCCGGATCACGCACAGCACGCTGATAGAGGTCCTGATAGGACATGATTCGTCTCCTCCATGTCATGGCGATGATGGATCATCCCGCCATGGGGTTGCCCGGCCTCGAAGCCGGACTTGTTATGCTTTCCGACCACGGTCCCGATGCCGACCCGGCTCCTGCGGAAGACCGTGATACTGCTTTGACCGTAGCACCAAATCCGGGCAGTTTTCCGCATTGATCTGTCAATAGTTTTCAGGAGGCTTGATGAATAACCCGCTTGCAGTTGTAACCGGAGGCGGCACGGGACTTGGCCGGGCGCTGTGCCATGCGCTGGCCGACCGTGATCTGGACGTGTTGGCAGTGGGGCGCCGGCAGGAACCGCTGGCGGAAACCCGAAGCGCGAATCCTGACCGGATCAGCGTTCTGTCCGCGGACGTGGCGACGGATTCGGGCCGGGAGGAGATTGTTGCTGCGGTGGGCGAGCGGTCGCTGACAGTGCTGGTGCACAATGCCGGAGTTCTCGAACCCGTGGCACCGCTGGCGGATGTCACGCTGGCCGACTGGCGGCGCAGCCAGGCGATCAATGTCGAGGCACCGCTGTTTCTGACCCAGGCCCTGCTGCCGCGGCTGGACGGTGGTCGGATTCTGCATGTTTCATCGGGCGCTGCCCATAGCGGTTACAGCGGCTGGGGGGCCTACTGCACCAGCAAGGCGGCCCTGTACATGCTGTATCAGGTCTGGTCGCTGGAATTGGCTGAGCGCGGAATTGCCGTTGGCAGTGTTCGTCCGGGGGTGGTTGATACACCGATGCAGACTCTGCTGCGCCAGCAACGGCGTGAGGATTTCCCTGCCATCGACAAGTTTCTCGATCTGCATGCCCAGGGCAAGCTGGAAAACCCGGACGAGGTGGCCGGATTCGTCAGCTGGCTGCTGCTCGATGTCAGCAACGAAGGCTTTTCCCGCAGTGAGTGGACGTTTACCGACCCTGAGCAGCAGGCCATGTGGCGTCGGGGCGATGCCGTCTGAGTCGGCCGGGCGATTGCCCGACCTGAAAGCGAAGCGTGCAGATTGCACCGGCTGGACTCTTTTGCGGCCCCCAACCCTGTGCTATACCTACCTGACCGTGTAGAACACTATCGGGACGTCTTGGCGACATCCCGATCACAGGACGCGTCCGCCCACCCTGGCGCGTAACCTTATCCTCCGGGCTGATGCCCGGAGGCTTTTTTTGGTTCCGTTATCCGTCTTGTCCCTTATCAGTTCGACCAGGCCCGCGCGTTACGGTCCTCCAGTCGCTCAATCAGGCCGTCGAGCCCATGCCGGTCAGCAACGGAACCGTATTCATTGCGGTAGTTGATGACGAAATTGAAGCCCTCAAGGCTGATGTTGTAGATCCGCCAGGCGTCGTGTTCCTCGTCAAGGATTAATTCGTAATTCACCGGTACCGCCGGATTGTCGATGTTCAGTCGGGTCTGGACCTGCACCCGGTTGCGCGAATCCGGATCGCTTACGCGGACGATCTCCATGACCTGGCCGTTGCCGTCCACCGCCCGCACGACGTCGTCCACATGGTCAGACAGCGTGCCGGAATAGGTGCGGATCGCGTTCTCGCGGAAGGCATCGGCAAAGCGGTCGATGGTCTCGTCCGAGGCGCCACGCGCATGGCGTCCGAGTATCAGCCGCGACATCAGGTTGTACTCGACATGCGGCGACAGGATTTCGTCGATCAGATCGAAGGCGACCCGGCGATCTTCGGTAATGGCATCCCGATTCTCCAGCAGAACGTCCACGGCCTCGTCGAACAGCCCCTGGATCAATTCTTCCGGATTCTTCTTGGCCTGCGCACCGAAACTTGCCAGTAGTAGCAACACCGCCAGGCCAGCGGCAATCAGTCCCCGATAACGTGTTTTCATGCTGACTATCCCGTTGCAGATTGATAGCGACCGGAGTACCCGTCCGGCCGTCCCCGGTACCTTGGACAACGCCGGTTCGTTTCAGTGCTGCTCCCGCGACAGCACAATCGCCTCGCCGCCGCCACGCGGATCACTCGCCGCCTCAAGCCGATTCTCGCCACGATGCCAGAGCACCGCCTGCATGTCGCCGTACTGGCGGCCGGCGGATTCGACGCTGTGGCCAAGCGCTTCCAGCGCCCTGATTGTGTGCAGGTCAAAGGCACCGGGTTCATGCTGGATGCGATCCGGCGCGTACTGATGATGATAGCGGGGGCGGCTGACCCAGGTTGCAGCGCTTTCGCCCTCGGCGAAGGCCAGAATTCCCAGCATGACCTGGGTGATGATGCGACTGCCACCCGGGCTGCCGAGAATGCCAATGCGGTCATCGGTCTCGATAAAGGCTGGGGTCATGCTCGATAGCGGACGTTTCCCCGGTTCCACCAGGTTCGGTTCGCCGCCGATCAGGCCGTACGCATTGGGCTCACCCGGTCGGGTCGCGAAATCGTCCATCTCGTTGTTCAGCAGCACACCGGTGCCGGCGGCGACAAAGCCCGAACCAAACGGATAGTTGATGGAAAGTGTCGCGGCAACCCGGTTGCCGTCGGCATCGATAATCGAGAAGTGTGTCGTGTCCTCGCCCTGTTGCCGGGGCGCCGGCAGATCACCGGAGTCGGTAGCGCGTTCCAGGTCCAGATCGCTGGCCAGCAGGCGCAGATGGTCCTCACCGGTGAGTTGCGCGGTGGGGTCTTCGATGAAGTCGGGGTCACCCAGGAACAGGCTGCGGTCCCGGTAGGCGCGGCGCATGGTCTCGGCGATCAGATGAATGCGGGTGACGCGGTCCAGACTGTCCAGATCATGCTCGGCCAGCAGGCCGAACATCGTGCCCAGGGCCACGCCGCCGGCAGAGGGCAGGCTGGCGGCGGTGATCCGCATATCGCGATAGTCGATGATCACCGGATCCCGTTCGACGATGGCATAATCGGCGAAATCCTCCAGTTGCCAGATGCCGCCGGCATCGCGGGTCGACCGCACCAGCTTTTCTGCCAGTTCGCCGTGATAGAACCCCGCGTGACCCTGCTCCGCGATGCGCTCCAGCGTCCGCGCCAGGTCCGGCTGGCGGATCAGATGCCCCTCGCGCGGGATCTCGCCATCGAGCAGAAAGATTCTTGCGGCATCCGGCCACTCGCTGACGGCGTCCTTGCGGAAGCCCATCAATCGTCGATAGTGCCGATCCACCGGGAATCCGTGGCGGGCCTGACGAATGGCCGGCGCCAGATTCTGGCTCAGGCTGAGATGGCCGTATTGTTCGGTGATGTGCGCCAGCGCCGCCGGGGTTCCGGGGATGCCGGCGGCCAGCGGGCCGTTCAGTGAGGCCCCGCTGACCGGTTCACCGTCCGCATCCAGGTACATCCATGAGTGAGCCTCACCCGGCGCGGTTTCGCGACCGTCCACCATGACCTGGTGGCCGTCGTCGGCCCGATGCAGCAACCAGAAGCCGCCGCCCCCAATACCGCTACTGTAGGGCTCGACCACGGCCAGTGATGCAGTCACCGCCACCGCCGCATCAAAGGCATTGCCACCCTGTTCGAGTATCTCGCGGGCGGCCTGGGTGGCCATCGGATGGGCTGTGGCAATCGCTGCGCCGGGGGGCCTTTCCGCGGCCGGGACGGCGGCGGCGACGAGCAGCAGCATTGCGGCAAATAATCGGGTCAGTCTCTGGCGGGCCTGCATGGTCTTCAGTCCTTGATGCACAGCCGGCGGATCAGTGCCTCGGCGACCGGCGGCTGCACGAACTTGGAAATGTCGCCACCCAGGGCCGCCACCTCACGCACCAGACTTGAGGAGATGTAGGCGTATTGCTCAGCCGGCGTCAGAAAGATGGTTTCGACGTCGCTGATCAGTTGACGGTTCATGCTGGCAAGCTGGAATTCATATTCAAAATCCGATACCGCCCGCAAGCCGCGCACAATCACATGGGCGCTGCGTTCGCGGACAAAATGCGCAAGCAGCGTATTGAAGGATGTGATCTCGACGTTCGGCACATGGGCCAGGGCCTCACTCGCCATGGCTACCCGTTCCTCGATCGTGAATGCGGGTTTCTTCGATGGGCTCGGAAAAGCGGCAACCGCCACCACCAGGCTGTCGAACAGCCGGGCACCGCGTTCCACCAGATCGATATGGCCATTGGTGATCGGGTCAAAAGTGCCCGGATAGACGGCGGTGATACTCATCCCTGGAAGCCCTCAGCGGTTTCTCGAGCGCAAATCACACCAGTATCGGCAGCGCTTTGCAAAACCAGTTTCAGGGCCGGACTACCCGTTGATACAGGGCGTACCGCACCTGGCCGGCGGTTTTCTCGCGCAGGAGCTGCCAGTTCTCGGGCAATGGGGGCGGTGTTTCGGTGGCAGCGTGTTCCAGATAAATGCGGGCATCAGCCGCCATCCAGCCGGCCTGTTCCAGCTGCTCGCAGATCGATGTCAGCAGGCCGCTGCTGAACGGTGGGTCGAGGAAGATGATGTCAAAGGCCTGGGATTGCGCGCGGAGGAATTCGCGCGCATCGCCGGGCCAGACGCTGACGTTGTCAGCTTGCAGCAGGCGGATGGCCTCGCGTAGCTGCCGTACCGCCGGCACTGCCTGCTCCACCAGCACGACCCGCTCTGCACCGCGGGAGGCGGCTTCCAGGCCCAATGCTCCGCTGCCGGCAAAGAGGTCCAGACAGCGGCTCCCGGGCAATACCGGCTGCAGCCAGTTGAACAGCGTTTCGCGGTTGCGGTCGGCGGTTGGCCGCAGGCCGGGCAGATCGGCAATCTCCAGACGCCGACCGCGCCAGCGACCGCCGATGATCCTCAACCGCTGTTTTCCCCGCCCGGCCATGCTCTTCCCTCGATGGCAACGCGGACATGGAACTCAGTCAGCCTTGCCCTGGCTAAGGCGATGACTCTACTGCGGCGGCGCGAGGCTGTCAGTCGTCGTCATTGTTCTCGGGCCCGAGGATGATGGTGATCATCCGCTCGGGATCCACCTGTTCCTGGAAGTGCCGGACGATACTCTCCCTGTCTACCGCCTCGACCTGATCTATAAAGGTGTCGAGATAGTCCAGCGGCATGCCATGGAAGCCGATGCTTGCGACGTAGCCGGCGATCTTGGAATTGCTGTCCAGGTTCAACGGGAAACTTCCGGTGATATTGCGCAGGGCATCGTCCAGTTCTTCGTCGCCGGGGCCGTGGTCGCGGATCGACTGGAGCTCGCTCCGCAGCACCTCCAGGGCTTCCTCTGTGCGATCCGTTCGCACGCGCGTGCTCAGGCGAAATGGTCCGCGGGCCCGCATGGGCAGGAAACTGCTGGAGACGCCATAGGACAGACCGCGTTCCTCGCGCATCTCGATGGCCAGACGTGACACCAGACCGCTGCCACCCAGGACGTGGTTGCCGACATGCAGGGGGAAGTGAGCCTCATCGCCACGGGCATAGGCAGGGTGCCCCATGATGATGTGGGTCTGTGAGGTCTGGAACGGAATGCGGATGGTCTGCGCCGACTCCGGCAGCGACGGCTCGGGAATGGCCTCCGGTTTCTCGCCCGAGGGCAAGGCGCCGGCAAGCATTTCGGCCAGTCGCTCGGCCTGTCCCCGATCCAGATCGCCGACTACCGCCAGGGTCGCGTTCTCGCGAACGTAGAACCGCTGGTGGAAGTCGACCACGTCGTCGCGCCCGATGGCCTCCAGGCTGTCTTCGGTGCCGCCAGGGTTGCTGGCGTAGGGGTGATCACCGTAGGCGGCCTTCCAGAATTCCCGGCCGGCGACCGCGCCCGGATTTCGCGCCGAATTCTCCAACGAGACCAGCATGCGCCGCCGCTGGCGGTCGAGCACGTCTGCGTCAAAGTCCGGTTTCGAGACAACGCGCACCAGGGCATCCAGGGCCGCATCCAGGGTGTCGCGGTCGCTCAGGCTGCGCAGTTCCACGGAGGCGTAATCACGGCCGCTGCTGCTGGAGAAGCGGGCGCCCTGATCCTCGAACAGGCGGGCGATCTCGCCGGCGTTGAGTCCGTCCGCACCTTCTCCGAGCAGATTGCTGGTGAGCGCGGCCAGGCCGGGAAGCTCGCCGTCGCGGGCGCTGCCGGCATCGAACATCAGGCTGAGGTCCACCAGCGGCAGGGTGTCGGTCTGCACGTAATAGACGTCGAGACCGTTATCGGTGGTCCAGTGCTGGATCTCCGGTCCACCAGCCAGTGCGCGGCCCGCCAGCAACAGGCTCAGCGTGGCGAACAGGATTAGCGGAATGGATCTGCGCAGGGTCATAAGCGGCATGGTCATCGACCTCAGTATCCGGAGTCTTCAGCGGGGGCGGAGCCGGTGTCACCGGCAGGTGAGGGCATCATCGGCATGCGACCGGCGCCGTCGTCGTCCGCCGGCAGAACGTGCATCACGGTCAGGCGGTCATCCACCAGGTAACGGACCGCGACCTCCTGGATCTGCTCCGGCGTGATCTCTTCGATGGCCTGCTGGAACTCGTCCATCATCTGCCAACCCAGACCGGCTGTTTCCAGCAGGCCGATCTCCATGGCCTGGTAGAACACCGAATCCAGCCGGTAGACGTAGTCTGCCCGTGCCTGAACCCGGGCTCGCTCCAGTTCGTCTTCGTTGACGCCCTCGTCAATGAGGCGTTCGATTTCCGCGCGCAGTGCCGCTTCCAGATCGTCCAGGTTGCCGTCCCGGGACGGCCTGCCGTTCAATGAAAAGTGGGTATCCAATCGCGCCAGGCCTCGATAGCCTGCGCTGATACTGCTGGCCACCTCCTGGTCGCGCACCAGGCGCTGTGGCAGACGCGCGCTGTCGCCGCCGTCGAGAATGCTGGCGAGCAGGCTCAGGGCATAGGACTCCTCGCGCTCTTCCGCAGTCGCCAGCGATGGTACGTGGTAACCCATCATCAGGAATGGCGTGGCGTTGGTGATCCGCAGGCTGGCACGTTTTTCCCCCAGGCCCGGAATTTCCGGCTGGTCCTTGAGTGTCGGTGTAGGTCGCGGTTCCAGTGAACCGAAGTGCTCCTTGACCAGTTCGTAAACTGCATCCGGTTCGACGTCACCGGCCACCACCAGAATGGCGTTGTTGACGCCGTACCAGTCCTCGTACCATTGCCGGACGTCGTCCAGCGAGAGCTGGTCCAGGTCGTGCTGCCAGCCGATGATGGGCTGTCGGTAGGGGCTGGTGTCCCAGGCCATGGCATTGAAGCGCTCCCGGGCCACGCCCAGCGGATTGTCGTCAACGCGCTCACGCCGCTCCTCGTTGACCACTTCCAGTTCGCGGGCGTATTCCTCCTCGTCGAACTGGATGTTGGCCAGCCGGTCGGCACCAAGCTCCAGCGCAATCTCCAGCCGGTCGGCGCGAAGCTGCTCGTGATACCCGGTGAAATCCTGGCCGGTGAAGGCGTTCAGCCGACCGCCTTCGCGCGAGATGATGTGCGAAAAGCTTCCGGTCTCCCTGGTGCTCGTGCCCTTGAACATCATGTGCTCGAGCACGTGGGAGACACCGGTCAGGCCGCTCGGCTCGTGGCTGGAACCCACCGGGAACCAGAGCTGGGTCACCACCACCGGGGCCCGCGCATCCGGCTTCACCAGCAGGCGCATCTCGTTGTCCAGCGTGTATTCGTGGACGCCGC
>SL_7KL_010_BRINEDRAFT_10001425_pt1 | contig 11462 bp, 8 predicted proteins | sample SodLak_010_BRINE_FD_10663 | JGI IMG/M metagenome (IMG submission 10663)
TGGGTCGGCCCGCGCTACGGCTCGCCCGATTGCGTGCTGGAACCGGGGATGGTGTTCAACTTCGAGGGCCAGTTCGACGACACCGAGGGCTGGGCGGGCGGCACCGGCGCGGCCTATATCGAGACGCTGCTGGTGACCGAGAGCGGGATCGAGGTGCTGTCGACCCTGCCGCGCGGGCTGGTGGCGGTGTGAGCCCGGAGGCGCCCGTGACCGACCCCATGCTGGACGTGTTTTTCCACCCCGACGTGCTAAGCATGCGCGTGCCCGACGGGCTGTTCGAGAAACCCGCCTCGCCCCTTCTGGCCCATCAGATGCCCTTCGCCGAGGGCCCTGAGCGGATCGCCAACATCCGGGCGGTGCTGGAGCGCGCACCCTCCGCCCACCGCTTTCGCTGGCATGAAGGGCGCCACGCCACCGATGCCGAGATCACGCGCTTTCATACCGCCGCCTATCTGCGCACGCTGGAAGAAGTGGATGCCACGGGGCGTTGGTTCACCGACACCACCTGCCTGCCCGCGGGCGGCATGCGGGCGGTGCGCGCCGGGGCGGGCACGGTGATGGCCGCGCTGGAGGCGATCCTGTCCGGGCAGACGCGCCTGGCCTACGCGCTGGTCCGCCCGCCGGGGCACCATGCGGCGCGCGACGTGGCCGACGGGTATTGCTTCCTGAACGGCGTCGCCATGGCGGCAGAACACGCCCGCGATGCCGGTTGCGCACGGGTCGCCGTGGTGGATTGGGACGTCCATCACGGCAACGGCACCCAGGCCGGGTTCTACGCGCGCGACGATGTGCTGACGATCTCGGTCCACATGAACCACGGCCCCTGGTCGCCCGACAGCCACCCCCAGACCGGCGAGGTCGACGAGACCGGCACCGGCGCGGGGCTGGGCTACAACCTCAACCTGCCACTGCCCTTCGGCTCCGGCGATGCGGCGACGGTGGCGCTGATCCGCCAGATCGTGCTGCCCGCGCTGCGCCGCTTCGCGCCCAACCTGATCATCGTCGCCAACGGGCAGGACGCCAGCCAGTTCGATCCCAACGGGCGGCAACTGCTCAGCATGGCGGGGTTTCACGCCATGGCCGCGCTGCTGGCCGAGGTGGCGGACGCAACTGCCCACGGCCTGCTGATCGCGCAGGAAGGCGGCTACAACCCGGCCTACACCGGGTTTTGCGCCTATGCCACCGCACTGGGCTTCCTGCGCGCGCCGCTCGATCTGCCCGACCCGCTGGCCTACTACCCCGAGGACGCGGCCGCCGCCGCGCAGGCCGTCGCCGCGCTTATCGCCCGCCACCCGCTGCTGGATGAGGGTGGGCAATGGCGGCCCGAGGGCGCCTGAGCCGCCTCAATCCTTCAGGATCGCGGGCAGGGTCAGCCCGTGTTCACGTGCGCAGTCGAGCGCGATGTCGTAGCCCGCATCGGCGTGGCGCATCACCCCCGTGGCCGGGTCGTTCCACAGCACGCGTTCCAGCCGCCGGTCGGCCTCCTCGGTTCCATCGCAGACGATCACCATCCCCGAATGCTGCGAAAACCCCATGCCGACGCCGCCGCCATGGTGAAGGCTGACCCAGGTGGCGCCGCTGGCGGTGTTGAGGAGCGCATTGAGCAAGGGCCAGTCCGACACCGCGTCCGAGCCGTCCCGCATCGCCTCGGTCTCGCGGTTGGGCGAGGCGACGGACCCCGAGTCCAGATGGTCGCGCCCGATCACCACCGGCGCCTTCAGCTCGCCGTTCCGCACCATCTCGTTGATCGCCAGCCCCGCCTTGTGCCGCTCGCCCAGCCCGATCCACATGATCCGCGCGGGCAGGCCCTGAAAGGCGATGCGGTCGCGGGCCATGTCCAGCCAGCGGTGCAGGTGGTCGTTCTCGGGGAAAAGCGCCTTCATCCGCGCGTCGGTGCGATAGATATCCTCCGGGTCGCCCGAAAGCGCGCACCAGCGGAACGGACCGACGCCCCGGCAGAACAGCGGGCGGATATAGGCGGGCACGAAGCCGGGGAAGGCGAAGGCGTTTTCCAGCCCCTCGTCCTGCGCCACCTGACGGATGTTGTTGCCGTAATCCAGCGTCGGCACGCCCGCGTTCCAGAAATCGACCATCGCGGCGACATGGGTTTTCATGCTGGCCCGCGCGGCCTTTTCCACCGCTTTCGGGTCGCTCTCCTGCTTTGCGCGCCAGTCCGCGACGGTCCAGCCGAGGGGCAGGTAACCATGCACCGGATCATGGGCGCTGGTCTGGTCGGTCACCATGTCGGGGCGGGGGCCGCCGTCCTGCATGCGGCGGGCGAGTTCGGGGAAGACTTCGGCCGCGTTGCCGATGAGCGCGACCGACTTGGCCTCGCCCTTGGCGGTCCAGTCGGCGATCATCGCCAGCGCATCGTCCAGGTCATGGGTTTTCGCGTCGCAATAGCGGGTGCGGATGCGGAAATCGGCGCGGGTCTCGTCGCATTCCACCGCCAGGCAGCAGGCCCCGGCCATCACCGCCGCCAGCGGCTGCGCGCCGCCCATGCCGCCAAGGCCCGCCGTCAGGATCCAGCGCCCGCGCAGATCGCCGCCGTAATGCTGGCGCCCGGCCTCGGCGAAGGTCTCGTATGTGCCCTGCACGATTCCCTGCGTGCCGATGTAGATCCAGCTACCGGCGGTCATCTGGCCATACATGGCCAGCCCCTTGCGGTCGAGTTCGCTGAAATGGTCCCAGGTGGCCCAGTGCGGCACCAGGTTCGAGTTGGCGATCAGCACGCGCGGCGCATTGGCATGGGTGCGGAACACGCCCACCGGTTTGCCCGATTGCACCAGCAGGGTCTGGTCGTTGTCCAGATCCTTGAGCGCCGCGACGATCCGGTCGAAATCGTCCCAGGTGCGCGCCGCGCGGCCGATGCCGCCATAGACCACCAACTCGTGCGGGTTCTCCGCGACGTCCGGGTGCAGGTTGTTCATCAGCATCCGCATGGGCGCCTCGGTCAGCCAGCTCTTCGCGGTGATCTCGGGACCGGTGGGGGGGTAGATGTCGCGGGTGTTGTGGCGGGGGCCAGGGTGTTTCGCGTTCATGTCAGCCTCGCAGCTTGGGGGCCAGTTCGGCCAGCGTTTGCAGGATTTCGGCCAGCACCGGGCGCAGGCGCGCGGCCTTTTCTGGGCAGAGGGCGAAAGGGGGCGCCTCGGTCGCCAGATGTGTGATTTGTGCAAGCTCCATCTGGAGCGCGTGGATGCCCTCTGCCCGGCGGCCATAGTGACGCGTGGTCCAGCCGCCCTTGAAACGGCCATTCAAGACAGTGGTGTAGCCTTCGGTTTTGAGACAGATTTCATGCACCGCAGCTTCGACGCGCGAATCGCAGGATGTGCCGCTTGCAGTGCCGATGTTGAAATCCGGCAAGATGCCGTCGAAGAGGTAGGGGATGCGCGAGCGGATCGAATGGCAGTCATAGAGGATCGCGACCCCGTGGCGGGCGTGGATGTGCTGGAGTTCGGCCTCGATGGCCGCGTGATAGGGGCGGTGAAAGGCCTCGCGCCGGGCGGTGACATCAGCCTCGGTGGGTGGCTCGGTCCAGATCGGCGCGCCGTCGAAATCGGTCAGGGGCACCAGCCCGGTGGTGTTCTGGCCCGGATAGAGGCTGGCGCCATCGGGGGGTCGGTTGGCGTCGATCACGTAGCGGTGGAAGGTGGCGCGAACAACGGTGGCGCCTGGCAGGAGGTCGGCGTAGAGCCGGTCGATATGCCAGTCGGTGTCCGTGAGCCGCCGACCCTGCGCGTTGAGCCGCGCGAGGATTTCGGGCGGAAGCCGGGTGCCGGTATGCGGCAGGCCCAGCAGCACGGGGCTGTCGCCGCGGGTGATTTCGACCGGGGTCATCGAGGGTGACCTGATTGCGGGGCTGCGCCCCAAGCCATGCGTCGAGGGGGGCACTGCCCCCCGTCGCCTGACGGCGACTCCCCCCGGGGTATTTGGGGCAAGATGAAGGGGGTAGGGGTCACAGCGGGAACTCCAGCCTGGCGGCATCCGCGAGTGCGCCCTGGCGGGCGAGGGCGGCGGCGGCGGCGATATCGGGGGCGAGGTAGCGGTCCTGATCCAGCGCCGGGACTTCGGCGCGCAGGGTGGCGAGGGCGGCTTGCAGCGGGGCGGCGGTGGTGAGCGGCGCGCGGCATTCGATGCCCTGGGCGGCGCAGAGCGCCTCGACCCCCAGAATGGGGGCGAGGTTCGCGGTCATNCGGGACAGGCGCCGTGCGCCATGGGCGGCCATGGAGACATGATCCTCCTGATTGGCCGAGGTGGGCGTGCTGTCGGTGGAGCAGGGATTGGCGAGGTGCTTGTTCTCGCTCATCAGCGCGGCGGTGGTGACCTCGGCGATCATCAGCCCGGAGTTGAGGCCGGGCTCGGGTGTCAGGAAGGGGGGCAGGTCGAAGCTGAGCGTGGGATCGACCATTAGGGCCACCCTGCGCTGAGCGATGGCACCAATCTCGGCGATGGCGAGGGCGATGATGTCGGCGGCGAAACCCACGGGTTCGGCGTGGAAGTTGCCGCCCGAGACGATTCCGACACTGGTGACAAGCGGGTTGTCGGTGACCGCGTTGGCTTCGGTCTCCAGCGTGGTTGCGGCGAAGCGCAGGAGGTCCAGTGCGGCACCCAGCACCTGCGGGGCGCAGCGGATGCAATAGGGGTCCTGCACGCGGGTGTCGCCGTCGCGATGGCTTTCGCGGATTTCCGAGCCGTCCATCAGGGCGCGCATGGCGCCTGCGGCCTCGATCTGGCCGCGATGGCCGCGCAGGCGGTGGATTTCCAGTTGCAGCGGCGCGGTGGAGCCCATGATGGCGTCGGTGGACAGGCAGGCGATGACCAGGCTTTCGCGCGCCAGCCGCCAGGCGTCGAAGAGCCCCGCCAGCGCCAGCGCGGTGGAGAATTGTGTGCCGTTGATCAGCGCGAGCCCTTCCTTGGGGCCGAGGGTGACGGGCGAGAGGCCCGCCTTGGCCAGCGCCGCGTCGCCGGGCAGGGTTTCGCCGCCCAGCGTGGCTTCGCCCGCGCCGATCATCACTGCCGTCATATGCGCCAGCGGCGCGAGGTCCCCGGAGGCGCCCACGGAGCCCTGCACCGGGATCACCGGGGTGACGTCGCGCGCCAGCATCGCTTCGATCAGCGCCACAGTCTCCGGCTGCACGCCCGAGGCGCCGCGCCCGAGGCTGAGGAGTTTCAGCGCCATCATCAGGCGGGTGGTCGGCACGTCCAGCGCCTCGCCCACGCCGCAGGCATGGCTGAGGATCAGGTTGCGCTGGAGGGTGGCGGTGTCCTGGGCCGCGATCTTGACCGAGGCGAGCTTGCCGAAACCGGTGTTGACACCATACACTGCCGCGCCGCCCTCGGCCGCCGCGCGGACCTGTGCCGCCGCTGCGGCGATGGGATCGGCGGTGGCCGGGTCCAGCCTTGCGGGCAGGCCCTCGCGCCAGAGGATTTCAAGCTGGGACAGCGGCGTGGCGCCGGGGGTGAGGGTCAGCATGGGGCACCATTGAACCAGCGTTGATGGAGGGGATTGAAGCCGATGCGCCAGGCCAGTTCGGCGGGGTTTTCCACGTTCCAGACCGCCAGATCGGCGCGCAGGCCCGGCGCCAGCCGCCCGCGATCGGTCAGGCCGAGCGCGGCGGCGGCGTGGGTGGTGATGCCGCGCAGGGCTTCCTCGGGCGTCAGGCGAAAGAGAGTGCAGCCCATGTTCATGGTCAGCAGGATCGAGGACAGCGGCGATGAACCCGGGTTGCAGTCGGTGGCCAGCGCCATCCGTACGCCTTGGGCGCGGAAGGCAGCGATGGGGGGCGCCTGGGTCTCGTGCAGGGTGTAGAAGGCGCCGGGCAGCAGAACAGCGACGGTGCCGGCGGCGGCCATGGCCCGGGCGTCGTCTTCGGTGGCGTATTCGACATGGTCGGCGGAAAGCGCGTTGTAGCGGGCGGCGAGCGCGGTCCCGCCGGTGTGGCTCAGTTGTTCGGCGTGCAGCTTGACCGGCAGGTCCAGTGCACGGGCGGCGTCGAAGACGCGGGCGATCTGGGCGGGGGTGAAGGCGATGCCCTCGCAGAACCCGTCGACCGCATCGACCAGCCCTTCGGCGTGGGCGGTGTGCAGGGTGGGGATGCAGATACTGTCGACATAAGTGTCGGGGTCGTTCTCGGGCGGGCAGGCGTGGGCGCCGAGGAAGGTGGTGACGATGCGTATCTGGCGCAGGCTCTCCAGTCGCCGTGCGGCGCGGAGCATCCGCAATTCGGTCTCGGGGTCGAGGCCGTAGCCGGATTTCACCTCGACCGTGGCCACGCCCTCGGCCAGCAGCGCGTCGAGCCAGGGCAGGGCGGCGGCGACAAGCGTGTCCTCGTTCGCGGCGCGGGTGGCGGCGACGGTGGAGAGGATGCCGCCCCCGGCGCGGGCGATTTCGGCGTAGCTGGCGCCCTGCAGGCGCAGTTCGAATTCGCGCGCGCGGTCGCCGCCGTGGATCAGATGCGTGTGGCAGTCGATGGGCGCGGGGGTGATGAGCCGCTCGCCAAGGTCATGGCGGGGCAGCGCGGCGTGATCGGCGGGCAGGTCGGCCGAGGCGCCAATCCAGGTGATGCGCCCGTCCGTGATGGCCAGTGCGCCGCGTTCGATCAGCCCGTAGCCGGGGCCATCCAGTGTGGCCAGCCGGGCATTGATCAGTAGCGCGTCGGTCATGGGGGGTCCCTTTGGTGCTTTGGCGCGGGCGGGCGAATCGCGCTTGCCCTGCGCTGGATTTCGGATAATATGTCTATACATAATAAGCACTGTCAACCACCCTCATGCCGGAGGCCTCATGACAACCCTTTTCGCGCGACAGGCGCTGCTGCCGGATGGATGGGCACGCAATGTGCGGGTGGAGATCGGCGCCGACGGGCGGATCGGCGCGGTGACCAAGGGCGCCGCACCGCTGCGGCAGGCGCTCGACTTTCTGCTGCCCGCGCCCGCGAACCTGCACAGCCACGCCTTCCAGCGCGCCATGGCCGGGTTGACCGAGGCGCGCGGCCCCGATCCGCGTGACAGTTTCTGGACGTGGCGGCGGTTGATGTTCCGCTTTCTGGACCGGCTGCGGCCCGAGGATGTTCAGGCCATCGCCGCCTTCGTGCAGATGCAGATGCTGGAGGCGGGGTATGCCTGTAATGTGGAATTTCACTACCTGCACCACCAGCCGGGCGGGGCGCCTTACGATGATCTTGCGGAGATGGCCGCGCGGATCGCTGCCGCCGCCGAACAGACGGGGATCGGGCTGACGCTGCTGCCGGTGCTCTATCAGCAGGGCGGGTGCGACGGGCGGGCGCTGGGGCCGGGGCAGGTCCGCTTCGGCAATGACCCCGACCGTTTCGCGCGGCTGGTGGAAGCGTCGCGCGCCGCGCTGGCGGGGTTGCCCGCCGACACGGGCCTGGGCGTGGCGCCGCACAGCCTGCGCGCGGTCACGCCCGAGGGGCTGGCCGGGGCACAGACACTCAGTGAGGGGCCGATCCACATGCATCTTTCCGAACAGGTGGCCGAGGTCGATGAGGTCCAGGCGGCCTTTGGGGCGCGGCCCGCGCGCTGGCTGCTGGACAACGCGCCGGTGGACCCGCGCTGGTGCCTGATCCACTGCACGCAGATGGAGCCCGAGGAGACCACGGCGCTGGCCTCCACCGGCGCGGTGGCGGGGCTGTGCCCGATCACCGAATCCTCGCTCGGCGATGGCATCTTCGACGGGGTGCGCTGGCTGGGCGCGGGCGGGGCCTTTGGCGTTGGTTCGGACAGCAACATCCGCATCGCGCTGACCGAGGAGTTGCGCACCCTGGAGTATTCGCAGCGCCTGCGCGACCGGTCGCGGGCGGCGCTGGCCACGCCCGCACGCTCCACCGGGCGGGTGCTGTTCGAGGGCGCCGCCAACGGGGGCGCGCAGGCGGCGGTGCGCGACAGCGGGGCGATTGCGCCGGGGTGCTGGGCGGACCTGCTCGCGCTGGACGGGGGCGCGGTGGATCTGGTGGGTCGGCAGGGCGACACGGTGCTGGACGCCTGGATCTTTGCCGGGGACGACCGCGCCGTGGCTGAGGTCTGGTCCGCCGGGCGGCACGTGGTCCGGGGCGGGCGGCACCGGGCGCATGCGGCGATCACGGCCGCCTATCTGCGCACGCTGGAGCGGCTGCGCGATGCCCTCTGAAACGTCCTTCGGCTGGCAGGACGCGCGCGACGAGGCGCTGCGCCGCATCCGCGCGCGCGACTGGCCACCGGGCGAGCTGATCCCGAATGAGGCGGATCTGGCCGCCGAATGGGGCTGCGCCCGCGCCACCGTCAACCGCGCCCTGCGCGATCTGGCCGAGGCGGGGCTTCTGGAGCGTCGGCGCAAGGGCGGGACGCGGGTGGTTCTGACCCCGCTGCGCAAGGCGACGCTTGAAATCCCGGTGATCCGGCAGGAGGTCGTGGCGCGCGGCGCCACCCATGGCTATGCCCTGATCGACCGCGCGCCCGGCCCGGGCCCGGCCGAGGTCTGCCGCCGGATGGGGCTGGCCGCGGGCACAGGGCTGCTGCGGGTCCGGGCGCTGCATCTGAGCGACGGCGCGCCGCATGTCTACGAGGACCGATGGCTGAACCCGGCCGCCGTGCCTGCCGTGCTGGACCTCGATCTGGCGCGGGTCGATGCGAATTCCTGGCTGGTGCAGAACGTGGCCTTCACGCGCGGCGATCTGGCGCTCGGTGCCGTGGCGGCGGATGCCGCCATCGCCGATGCGCTGCGCTGCGCGCCAGGCAGCGCCGTCTTCGCCATGGAGCGGATCACCTGGACGGCGGATCAGGCGATCACACTGGTCACGCAGCACTACGCGCCGGGATATCGGATGAAAACGTCATTCTGACCGACACGCTTGGGCCGCGCGCCCGAGAAGGCGGCAACCGCGTTATCCTTGGCCCAAGGAACCACACACCTTGCCTGCATGACGCTACCGGCAGGGGCGTGCGCTGGACTGGGGCGTCGTAACCTCTAACATTGACCGCCAAACGGGCGCGGCAGTGCGCCGCAGTAATTCAGGGGAGAACCATGTCCGAGACGATGAGCACCAGCGCCATTTCGCAGGACCCCGAAGCGACAGCGGCACTGGTGGACTGGGTGCACGAGGCGATGCACAGCGGCGCAACCGCTTTCGACGCGGCGCGCACGGTTGCCCGCCGTCTGGGCGCGCATCGTCTGGGCGAGGTCTGCGAGGTGGTTTTCTGGGCGCCCGAACTTCAGGAACGCCGGGTCTATGACGACGATATCTTCATCGAGGTGCTGGAGATCGAGGGCGAGGCGGCGTTGTCCCGCTCGCGACAGAAGCTGACCTTCCGCCGCACCCGCGTCCCCGTGGCCCGGACCGAGGCCTGGTGCGTGGCTGTGATAACCGGCATGACCGCCGGGACCCGCGATCAGGTGGGCAGCTTCTATTCGCTGGTCTGGCGCGATGCCGAAAACCGCTGGAACCGCATTCTGGACCCGCTCTCGGCCTCGGACCCCTTCGGCCCCTTCGCCCCGGCAGAATACTACGATGTGGAGGCCATGCAGGCCGCCCGCGCGGACAGGGACTATTACGCCGCGCTGCCCGAAGGCGAAATCCACAAGTTCGGCCCGCCGTCGAACATCCTGCAGATCCATGTCCCCACCGCCACCGCCAGCATGAGCCTGGCCGGGCTGACGCGGCAATTCGAGATGCTGGCCGAACGGGTGGCACAGGGCGGGCCGCTGGAGCCTGCGGACCGCATCTTCCTGGGCTATGACGCAGTGCAACTGCTGCCGGTAGAGCCCACCACCGTTTATGAGGCGGGGCCCGATTTCTGGACAGAGATCGGGGATACAGGCGACCGGCTGGTGGTCGATATCCGCCGCCCCGATACCACCAACTGGGGCTATGATGTGGTGATCACCGGCATGGCGGCGGTGAACCCGTCGCTCCTGGAAACCGACCGGCCGGACGAACTGGTGGACCTGGCCGCCGTCCTGCACAATTTCCCCGGCGGGCCGAAGAAGCTGATCCTGGATGTGGTGTTCGGGCACAGTGACAATCAGGGGCTGCGGGGCCTCAGCCACCATTATTTCGCAGGGCCGAACATGTACGGCCTGAACATGAACTATCGCCACCCGGTGGTGCGCGCGATCTTGCTGGAAATGCAGCGGCGAAAGGTGAATTTCGGCGCCGACGGGGTGCGCGTGGACGGGGCGCAGGATTTCAAGTGGTGGGACAGCGACGCCCAGATGCTGCGCCATGATGACGAATACCTGCAGGAAATGGCCAATATCGTGCAGGAGGTGGCAGGCCGCCAATACCGCCCCTGGTTCGTGTTCGAGGATGGCCGCCCCTGGCCCGACGAGGACTGGGAACTCAGCTCGGACTACCGCGCCGTGATCGAGGCGCAGCGCGACGATGACGTGTTCCAGTGGGGCCCGCTGACCTTCGCGCACAACACGCCGTTCCTCTATACCTTCTGGCTGTCGAAATTCTGGCGCATTGAGGAAATCGTGCGGCACGGCGCCAACTGGATTTCGGGCTGCGCCAACCATGACACCCTGCGCCGGGGCACGCAGATCAATCCGAAGCTGAACATCAACACCCGTCTGGGCGACACCAAGATGGAGATCCTGGACAAGGCCTATGACCACCCCTCGGCGCAGATGCTGACCTATGTGGCCTTTCCCGGCGTGCCGATGGATTTCCTGAATGCAATGGCGCGGGCAAGCTGGGGGTTCATCCGCAATCAGGATGACCAGTACGGTGTGAAGATCGTCGCCGAAGAGGCGATCTCGCTCAACTGGCAGGTGGACGACTACACCTATTCCGAACCCGGCAATTTTACCCGGCTGAAGGCGCTGGGCTTTGCCGACCGCACGGCGCTGGACCGGTTCATGATGACCCTGCCCGCGCTGGTCGAGGCGACGGAATACGATCTGGACGTGATGGCGAAGCTCCTGAACGCGGTGGACCCGCCGCTGGACGGACCGACCCCCTATGACGCGGCGGCGCTGAAGCGCATGGCGCGGGCCTGGATGGACGACATGCACGATTTTTCCAATGTCGCCAAGTATCTGGACCGTCTGGGTGATGCGCATACCGACTACATGCTGAAGCTGCGCGAGTTCCGCGCCACGCGACCCTGGCTGCGCGATAATTACGGGCCGGACGATGTGCTCGACTACCACACGCCGACCAGGGGCACGCTGGCCTTTCGCGCGCTGCGCCACGGCCCCGATGGCGAACAGGTGTTCATGATCGCGCATCTGGAGGGCAAGCCGCTGGAAGACATCGACCCCGTCACCCTGCCGGTGCCAGGGCTGGAGGGCGGCGGCTGGCATGTGGCGCTGCGCACGCCAAGCATCGGCAGCGACTATCTGGGCGGGCCGATCACCCTGCATGACAGCATGGCCGTGCTCTACACCCGTCGTCGTTCGGTGTAACGCCGCCCTGTCGTTGACAACCTCGCGGCTGCGCCTTGTCGCGAAAGCGCCCTCGGGGCGT
>SL_7KL_010_BRINEDRAFT_10001426_pt1 | contig 11451 bp, 9 predicted proteins | sample SodLak_010_BRINE_FD_10663 | JGI IMG/M metagenome (IMG submission 10663)
GTTCCAGAGGGGTGGTCACTAACTGTCCGGGAACTCTACTACTCTGCCGGTGCTGGATTTGTCGTCGTGCTCACTGGAGATGTGATGACACTTCCTGGTCTCCCCGCAGACCCTGCAGCGACTTCGATGGATATCGATACAGACGGAGACATATCTGGCTTGTTCTGAACGATACTCACCGCTTTTGCCACAATCCTCAACAGGGTGAGTACCGAACACATTCCATATGACCAACCGATCGCGTGACCATTTGCTCACGGTCGATCTGTCAACGAAGTCCGTTGAGCGGTGGAAGATTCCCAACAGATGGTGTCGTGAGTATATTGGGGGGAAGGGTCTGGGTGCGCGATATCTGTATGAGGCGCTCTCCCCTGGGACCGACCCTCTTGGTCCAGCTAACGCGATCGGATTTGTCGTAGGCCCGCTCTCCGGATATCTCCCCGGCCAGTCCCGATTTGCGGTGATTACAAAATCACCGCTGACTGGCGCATTTCTTGACTCCTACAGCGGTGGCTCGTTTGCCGATCGCCTCGCAGGCTCACTGGACGATTGTTTGGGTATGTTCGTTACCGGACAAGCCGATCATCCGGTTCAAATCGCTGTTTCCGGTGGGACTGCGACAATTGAGCCAGCGGAGACGTGGGGGATGGACACGGCCAACACAGATTCGAACGCACCGGCCGCGGCTACCACCTGTATTGGCCCTGCGGGCGAAAATCAGGTCATGTATGCGACGATTGCAGCTGATGGAGGTGACCATCACGCTGGACGAGGTGGTGCTGGCGCGGTAATGGGGAGCAAACAGCTGAAAGCAGTACTCGCACTCGATGGGCCGCCGGAGATACCACCAAACGTTGCACCACTCAAAGAAGCGCTGCTGGAGACGTACGAATCTCACGACACTGGCACATGGCACGCTTCGGGAGGCACAATGGAGAGCATTGATTTTGCCAATACCGTTGGTCATCTTGCAACAGAAGGCTGGCAACGNGATCGGTTCACTGAGGTTTCTGACCTTGGCATTGCGGCTGTACAGCGCGCCGCGAGCAAGCGTGAACAAACAGAGACGGAAACAGAACTCCCCGGTGACTTCTATTTCGAAACCGATGACGGACGCGTCGTGCTGCGCGGTGCTGCACCGATGACGCTTGGTGCAGGGCTTGGCATCTATGATTTGGAGGCAGTCACAGCACTTGGAGAGCAGTGCGATCTGCTCGGAGTTGACGTCATAGACACCGGAAATGCGGTCGCATGGGCAATTCGCGCAGCGGAGGAGGGTGTGATAGAGATAGACCTCTCATTTGGGGATGCAACGGGTGCAAGCGAACTCATCGACGCCATTGCAACGCGCGATCGATCACCGAATCCACATTGGCCCGAGAAGCTTCCAACAACGCTTGCAGACGGAATCGACGCCGCAGCAAACGCGTACGGTGGCAACGACCTGATCCCAACGGTAAAATCGATGGCGCTCCCCTCGTACGACCCTCGTGGGGCCGCGGGGATGGCACTCGCGTACGCGACAAGCGATCGCGGTGCCTGCCACAGACGCGCTCGCCCAATCGAGACAGAGGCACTCGCGGCTGAGACATGGTCTGTTGCAAAAACCATCGAATTTGTGATTGGTGCACAAACGGTTCGATCAGTGCTTTGGAGTCTTGTCATTGATGATTTCGTTGGCGAAGCGTTATGGGAAACACTGGGAAGTGACTGGCTCTCTGCGATCGGGTATGACTACACGCAGCCGGATCTCTTGGAAGTTGGCGAGCGAATTTGGACACTCGTCAGACTGTTCAACGCTCGCGAAGGGTTTGATCGGGCGGACGATCGGCTCCCACCAATACTGACATCACCTGCGAACGATGCCACTCCCGAGCGGATTGTCGATCCAGAACGCTTCGGGTTGCTACTTGATGGATACTATGCTGCGCGCGGATGGGATGCAGACGGGATCCCCACCGCGGACACAATTGCTCGACTTACCCTTTCAGACGTCATTGCGTCCATGTGAGAGACGTAATCCATTTTGCACCCAGCGCCCTACCTTATGTATGGACCTCCATCCGGGTACCTCACGCAGGTCGTTTCTCAAAGCGGCAGTTGCCGTTGGTGGCGCATCCGCACTAGCTGCGTGTCTCGATCGGTTTGAGGATGATAAACCAATCCCAACTGGAACGGACGATACGTCTTCGCTACCGGCTGGCCAACACGAGTGGAACCAGTCACTTGACCGAGACGAACATGATAATGTTATCCTCCCAAAACATCATGTCTTTTTATATCTCGACCTTGCTAATGGCGGTGAGCCAACTGCTTCAGACCGCGAGTCAGTTGAGACCGCGCTCCAGACAATCGAGCAAGCGTACGAATGGAGTCATCGAGGAGCCGTATTCGAACTCGCATACTCGCCCTCGTACTTTGATCGGTTCTCGGAGTCGCTTGATGAGACGATCGATCTCCCGATGCCAACGGCGATTGGATCGCTTGAAAACCCGACGTTGGACACGCAAGACGCGCTCTTACACATTGCATCTGATCGACCGGATGCGCTGTTGGCGATCGAAGAGGCGATGTTCGGTGACGAATCAGAAATGAACGGAGTCGAGATAACCGAACGGCTCAATTCAGTCTTTTCGGTTGACAATCGCCGATCCGGGTTTATTGGCCCGGGGTTACCAGCCGAACGCCAAGATATCAGTGGTATCCCAGATGACCGGCCTGTACCGGAGGAATCACCGCTATTTATGGGGTTCAAGGCTGGGTTTACTGGCAATCAAGCAACCGAGGAATCGGTGACGATTGCTGCGGGCCCGTTTGCTGGTGGGACGACAAAACACGTTTCAACGGTTCGACAGGAGCTCGATAAATGGTATACTGAGAACAGTTTTGACGATATGGTTGCGTTGATGTTCAGCCCTGAGCTTGCCAGTCGGGGCACTGTCGAAGGAGTTGGTAATAATCTCGGCGATCACAGCGGTGTAACCGAGGAAATATACGAAAACGTTCGCGAGCACGCGGAACAATACCGACGTGTTGGGCACGCTGAAAAAGCAGCCAGAGCAAACAGAGATGATGACGGAAACCCGCTCTTGCTTCGTCGGCACGTGGAGTCTACTGATGGAAGCGTTGCAAGCCTGCATTTTCCAACCTACCAACTCCAGATTTCGGACTTCATTGCCGTCCGCGAGGCGATGAACGGCTCCGATCTGACTGATACACCTTCGATCCAAAACCGTGTTAACAACGGTATTTTACGATACCTGTTTACCCAACACCGTGGAAACTTCCTATTGCCGCCACGATCGCTTCGATCGCTTCCGACTCCCACCGGTGAATAGTACAGTCACGGTTACTCAGTGTATGTCAACGCGACTGTGACACCATCTGCATACATGACGTATACGTCAAAAACACCATCATCACTCGTGTCTAACAGTGTTGGACTTGCATAGATACGCACATCTTTCTCTCTCTCATATGTGGCCATCACCGAACCGTCGCTTGGATTAATCACAACCACCTGATTTGTATGGGTCGTCACGATCAGTTCTGTCTCCCCATCACCAGTCACATCCGCCGCCGCTGCTGGTGGAACCACTTGTACCGGGTTTTCAGTGAGCTGTTGTCTCCATTTTGTCTCTTGTGTTTCGCTATCGATCGCAGCGATACCGCCACCACGCGTGGTAACAAATAGTTCAGAGACACCGTCACCAGTGCCATCAAATACAGGGCCAACATTTGCAGCGCTGCCAACAGAATGATTCCATACCGTGTCACCAGTCTGTGCCGACACTGCCGTCACAGAGCCATCTGATTGACCCAACACGATCGTCGCTGCGCTATTTGCCGGTGTAGACATTGTTGTCATGCTATACACAGGAGTCTCATGTTGGCGTTCCCAAATACGTTCACCCGACGAATTGAGCAGGACCATTGACCCACGGATTGTCGTTGCAAGAATGTTGGATTCGCCATCACCAGTGAGGTCAGACACGATCGGATCTGCCTGCATGTATCCGTCGATCGTATATTGCCACTGTCTCTCACCATCAATTGAGTAGAGATAGAGCGAGCCAGTGCCATCTGCAAGAAGCAGCTCCGGCTCATTGCCAGTAATGGTTGCTTTGATTGGTGCTGCGTATCCGTAGCTATCGATCGGGTAGCGTTGCTTCGCCGCGCCTGTCTCTGGATCGTATGCGACGACTGCGTTCTCCGTTGAGCCGGCAAGCACACGCGTGTCTCCATCTACGCGTTCAACACTGACATCGGAGATCCCGTGGATCGTACAGACCTGTGGATCAATGCCTGCTTCCCATTCCGTCGTCCCATCCGAAGCAGAGACTGCAACTAACCGACACTCGGCACTGTCTTCGGCACCACTTACAGGGAGAAACACCCGTCCACCATCAGTTGCCGGTGTATGATGGTTTCCAGCAAGCGACACTGCGGTATCCGAGTGCCACTGTTCGGTGAGTTCGCCGTGTTGTCCATCTGGGACACCCGCCAGCGCTCCAACCGTACCAATCAGTAGGCATGCGACGCTGACGCCAATGACAACTGCAATTGGCTGAACGGTCCGGTTCTGTCGTGTCACTCACTCAAGCGCCGCCTCAATCGCATCAGACACCGGCCCGTACGAGTCTCCTGGTGAATCATATGCGACGATCGACCCATCAACAACGATTCCTGGTGTTCCTTCAATACCGGTCGAAAGCCCATGCTCTTTTTCGGCATCTGAGACATCGCGATACGACTGGTGGCTGCCCGCAGCGAGTGCGGTACATGGATCTGCACCAACGCCATCTGCAAGGTCTCCAACGAGTTGCCAACTGTAGTCTCCAAAGTCTTCGTATACTGCTTTCGAGAATGAAAAGAAGGCTTCGTCGTCTACCGTATCTTGGACGCTTCTTGCGGCACTTGCAATCTGGTATGACCAATCATCGCTTACCGGGATTGGGAGATCGTAGTGCTCAATTCGAAGCTGCCCGGAATCAACATAGTCAGCTTCGATCTCCGAAAACACATTCGTTGCAAACGCGGCACAGCCACCGCAGCCGTAATCTTCGAACAGTTGCAGCGTCACCGGTGCATCCTCGTCACCGATTGCTGGTGGATCGAGCGATGAAACCGAATCCGGCTCTTCAAGATCACAGTCATAACTTGTCTCCACCTCATCGCCACCGAGACAGCCTGCTAGCCCGATCGCCGCTCCTGCACCAACAGCTGTGAGGACCGATCGGCGCGTTGGATTCATGTCGAGATATATGGGACGTGCGGTATTTATCAGCATTGCTGCAGACATATTCGTGAGCGACAGTTCTTTGATACGTCACAACATACCAGTTATTATGCCGACAGTAGAGTTTCGTGGCCAGTCGATCGAGTGTAAAGAGGGTGCTGTTCTCCGTGACGTGCTTAAAAAAGCAGGACTTTCGGTTTATAATGGAAAAGCAAAGCGGCTCAACTGTCACGGGATGGGTAGTTGCGGAACCTGTGCGGTTCGTGTTGATGGAGAGGTAAGTGATAAAACCCGTCGCGAGAGTGCTCGGCTACTTGTGCCACCGCATCATCCAAACTACCGGCTCCGGCTGTCATGTCAGACAAAGGTGCTTGGGGATGTTCGTGTCGAAAAATACGGCGGGACATGGGGTACAGATGTTGGAAACGATCCACATGGTCCGATCGAGGACGATGAGTAATGGAGTGTGAACCGGACGAATATACGGCAGAGAAATATCTCACCGCAAAACGAACTGTCGATGACCGGGCACTACATCGGCCAACAATTGACCGACTTGTTGAAGAACTAGCTGCACGTGCTGGCGACCGATCGGAGCCATTACGAATTCTTGAGGTTGGTGTCGGCGTTGGGACAATGCTTGAGCGACTTCTTGCGTGGGAGCTACTGCCACCGGGCCCTGTCGAATACGTTGGTGTCGATCAGAACCCGGCGGCGATCGAAGCCGCACGCAATCGGGCACGATCGCTGTCGGATCACGAACCCTCGGAGGCGGCAGCGGTCACAATCGAGCGAACTGATGGTCAAAGAATTACTGCGGAGTATCATATCGGGGACGCGCTTGCATTCGCAGAGAAAACCGATCCAGTCGATTTGCTCATTGGAATGGCATTTGTCGACCTTATCGATCTCCCCCACGATCTCTCAACGCTTTGTACTGCACTGAGACGTGACGGCCTTGCGTACTTTCCGATCACGTTTGACGGAGAAACGATCTTTACTCCTGTTTCGGATCCACAGTTTGAGTCACAGCTACTCGATACCTACCATGCAACGATGGATGCATCCGATCGACCGGGGACAAGTACGACTGGCCGATCGTTGCTACACGAGGCAGTGCCACCGGAGCTGTCGCTCCGTTCTGCCGGTGGGTCTGATTGGGTCGTTCATCCAGTACGTACCGAACCACCGCACTACGCCGCTGATGAAGCGTACTTCCTCCATCACATCGTGAACACTGTTCACACCGCAGTTGAGTCATTCGAACCACCATTGGGGATGCATTCGAATCCGATCGACACACCAACGCTTGAGCAGTGGGCTGAAACCAGACATACCCAAATTGGGGATGGAGAACTCACGTATGTCGCCCACCAGTACGATCTGTTATTCGCTGCGGACGCGAATCGTACATAGAAAACTGTTTACAATACGCGGCAACACTTGCGAGCATGCACGTCTATGTTGGTGAGGGAACAAGCCATGAGGAGGCAGAGGCGATCGCGTCTGCGGTTGCGACGCACCTCGGGGTTGCTGTTGAGGTTTTTATTGGTGATGCAGGCGAACCGGCTGCAAACGGAGCGCCGCAGTATCCGCTTGCTGATGAGTTCGGGCCGACCGAAAGAGAACAGACGCTAAAAGACGAAATCGACGATATTCTCGCGGGTGGGCCTGAAAAGTACAAACAGCGGCTTCCAGAACAAGGAAAACGGTTCGTTCGCGATCGGTTATCATTGTGGTTTGGCGACGACGCTGAGGACTCCCAAATTAAATTTGAGGATGGAAAGTTTGCTGCGTTTGATAACTGGCATCCATCGAGTCCAGAGGTTGAAGAAGCAGACGAAAATACTCGACTTCCTGGAGATGGCTTGTTAACTGGTGCTGCGGAGTTTGATGGCCGTGACGTTCATTTCATGGCCAATGATTTTACCGTGAAAGCCGGATCAATGGCCCGCCTTGGTGTTGAAAAATTCCTCCGAATGCAACAGCGTGCACTCAAAACTGGCAAACCGGTTCTGTATCTGATGGACTCCTCTGGCGGCCGTATTGATCAACAAACTGGGTTCTTCGCAAACCGCGAGGGCATCGGTAAATACTACTACAATCATTCGATGCTCTCCGGTCGTGTCCCACAGATCTGTGTCCTGTATGGTCCATGTATTGCTGGAGCAGCATACACGCCTGTATTCGCTGATTTCACTATTATGGTCGAGGGGATGAGCGCAATGGCGATCGCCTCACCACGGATGGTTAAGATGGTAACGGGTGAGGAGATCGACATGCAGGACCTCGGTGGACCGGAGATTCACGCAAAATACTCCGGCTCGGCCGATCTCATTGCACGGGATGAAGAACACGCTCGTCAACTTGTCTCCCAACTTATCAGCTATCTCCCTGACAAAGCAGGAGAGAAGCCACCACGAAGCACGCCACGGCCGCCAAAGTACGACCCTGCAGGAATTGATGAACTCATCCCCGAGGAACCAAACCGACCGTACGACGTTCACGATCTTATTGAGCGAATCGCAGATGCGAACTCTGTGTTTGAAATAAAAGCGGCATACGGACCGGAGATCGTCACTGCGTTCGCTCGGATTGATGGTCGCCCAACCGGTGTCATCGCAAACCAGCCGATCGCCCGATCGGGTGCAATCTTCCCGGATGCGGCTGAAAAAGCAGCTCAATTCATCTGGACTTGCGATGCGTACGAAATCCCACTGCTCTATCTCTGTGATACACCGGGGTTCATGGCAGGATCACAGGTTGAAAAAGATGCGATCTTAGAGAAAGGAAAGAAGATGATCTACGCAACCTCTTCTGCAACCGTTCCAAAACAGACCGTGGTTGTTCGAAAGGCATACGGTGCGGGTATCTACGCAATGGGTGGTCCTGCCTACGATCCGGAGAGCGTTATTGGCCTTCCATCGGGAGAGATTGGAATTATGGGGCCAGAAGCAGCGATCAACGCGGTATACGCCAGAAAGCTTGCATCGATCGACGACCCGGACGAACGCGCAGCGATGGAAGCGCAGCTTCGCGCGGAGTATCGAGAGGATATCGACATTCACCGAATGGCAAGCGAGGTCGTTGTCGATGAGATTGTCCCACCAAGTGAACTCCGCAAAGAACTGGTGCAGCGATTTGATTTCTATCGATCGGTCGAGAAATCGCTGCCAAATAAAAAACACGGCACAGTCATTTAATATCGGATATCGTATCTGATAGTTGAAGCAGGCCACTTATCAGATGATATTAACAATAGAGAGACAATGTGGTGGAGCGTCGTCTCGCAGTTGGAGTCGTTATTGAGTGATATTGCTTCAACGGAGATGCGTTTGGCGGCATCGGTTGTGATCATTCTATTCGCACTCGGGCTTGGATGGCTTCTCATTCCACGGATTGTGACGACAACACAAAGACTGGTTGGAACATGGAGCGAGCGCCTCCTTCAGGGCCGAGCGGAAAAATCGCGTGATAAGCTTGCAGTATCAGTCCCAATTTCGGCCCTTCTTCGGTTATTTATTGGCCTCCTCCAACTGCTTCTCTTCGTGCTCACAATTGTTGCAATTCTCATTCTGTGGGGGCAGCTAGATGTTGTCTTGTTCCTTCTCCCGCTTGCTGAAGATGCATTTTCGATCGGAACACGCATTGTCATCACGGTTGGACTGCTTGGTGGAGCATACATCGGCAGCGACTTGCTTGATGAGCTCATCACCGAATTCAGCCAAGACACCGATCAGATCACCGCTCACCAGCAACAGTTGCTCACACGGCTTGTCCAGGTCTCGCTCCTCGTGCTTGCTGCAATTACCGCACTTGGTGTCTGGGGAATCGACCTGAGTGGATTCCTTGTAGGTGCTGGTTTCTTGGGAATTGTATTGGGTATGGCTGCCCGACAGACGCTTGGCTCACTTATCGCCGGATTTGTACTGATGTTTTCTCGTCCGTTTGAGATCGGCGATTGGGTGCAAATCGGCGAAGAGGAGGGGTTCATTACGGAGATTACGATCATGAACACACATATGCGGAACTTCGACGGAGAATACGTCGTCATTCCAAATGATAACGTCACAGACGATGCGATCACAAACCGAACTCGAGAGGGGAAGATCCGTCTGCATATGGATGTTGGGATTGATTATGAAAGCGACCCAACGCATGCGTGTGAAATCGCACAGTCAGTGCTTGATGACATTGACTCGATCGCAAACAATCCACAGCCGCACGTCATTCCTGCAGAGTTTGGCGACTCTGCGATCATTTTGGATATGCGGTTCTGGATTGATCCACCGATGCCTCAGCTCCGATGGCGATCAAAAGCAGCGATCGTGACGCGGATTCAAAAGGAGTTTGCAGCCGAAGGAATCAGCATTCCATTCCCACAGCGCGTTGTCTCCGATCGATCCCCGGGCCAAACAGTTCCTGGAACCGGAGATCCTTTCGAGAAACCAGTGTCACCGAAACACGATCAAAAATAGGGGGCGTTGGCTCAGTCCGAAAGCTCAACCGTCGCGCCGAGATCGCGCATCGCCTCAAAGAAGTTCGGGAATGAGACATCAACGTGTTCGGCTCCGGTGACTGTTGTTTTGCCGTCTGCACAGAAGCCAGCGATCGTCAGCGACATAATAATCCGATGATCGTGGTAGCCAGCAACAGTCGCGCCCGTAAGCGTTGTCTCCTCGCCGTGGATGGTGAGCGTATCTTCTTCCTCGGTCACTTTTGCACCCATCTTTTCGAGTTCGGTTGCCATTGCGCTCACTCGATCGGTCTCTTTCAGCCGGACGTGTGCGCAGTTTTCAATCACTGTCTCTCCATCTGCGATCGCTCCGAGCAGTGCAATTGTTGGGAGTAGATCCGGTGTATCACCAACGTCAACGGTCGTTCCCGTAAGCGTGGACTTCTCGACGCGAATCTCGCCTGCGGTAGTATCCCATTCAATCGCAGCACCCATTGCTTCGAGAATTGAGACGATCGCACTGTCCCCTTGTGCACTTGGCTGTGCACCTTTCACAACGACTTCCGTTCCAGCCGCTGCAGCCACAGCCCCTGCTGCAAGCAGATACGACATCGAGGAGAAGTCACCCGGAACATGATACGTTCCATCCTCGGCGCGGTACTGTTGGCCGCCTTCGACAACAAATCCATCCGCACCGGCCGATCGAATCTCGCTATCCGGATCTGCACCAACTGGCTCTGCGACCACACCAAATGCGTCTAAGACCTCAAGTGTAATATCGACATATGGTGCAGACTTCAGCTCTGTGGTCAGCTCAATCTCGATTCCATCGTCGGTCACAGCACCGGCCATGAGCAGCGCTGAAATATACTGTGAGGAGACGTCTCCAGGGATCGAGACTGACCCACCGGTGAGTGGGCCTTTGATTGCCAGCGGTGCCTGTCCATTTGCTCTGGTGCTCTCGGCGCGCACACCCAATGCTGAGAGTGCATCGAGGAGTGGTCCTTGTGGACGCGATCGAAGCGAGTCATCGCCAGTCAGTATCGTGATTCCGTCTGCGAGCGCGGCAGCGGCCGTCACAAGTCGCATTGTCGTGCCACTATTCGCACAGTCGATCACATTGTCCGGGACGCCGGTTGCGCCGTCAAAACCGGTTATTGAAAGCGGTCCATCATCGCTCCGATCGACGGTGCCACCAAATGCATCAACCGATCGCATAGTTGCTTTGGTATCTGCGCTGTCTAGGTAGTCGTACACCGCCGCACCGTCGCTGTATCCTGCAGCAAGAATCGCTCTGTGTGTGTAGCTCTTCGACGGCGGTGCCCGAACGGCTCCAGAAACCGTCGATGGTGAAATATGTGCGTCCATACAGAGTCGTTTATTTCGAGGGCTATCAGCGTACCGAAGGCGACAGACTGTGGGCTCTCGATCGTGACCAGGAGCCATTCCGCGACAAAAATTGCTTTACTGATTGACTGTGCAGTTGTGGTATGGAACCAGATCTATCCCTCCTTTCGGACCACGTACGCGAACTCGATGTCGATGGGTATCTTATCCACGCAGCAAGCACCGATTCAAATCAGCGCTACCTCGCTGGATTCGGCGCACCTGACCCGTTTGTGACACTGTACACCCCTTCTGGACTACATCTCCTCGTATCTGGCTTGGAGTATGGTCGAGCACAAAAAGAGAGCCATGCAGATACCGTTGAGCGACCGTCGGATTACGACCTGTCGAAGTACCGTCAACAGTACCC
>SL_7KL_010_BRINEDRAFT_10001428_pt1 | contig 11447 bp, 11 predicted proteins | sample SodLak_010_BRINE_FD_10663 | JGI IMG/M metagenome (IMG submission 10663)
ACCGAGCGAAGCGATTCCCACGAAGTGAAATTTGCCTGTGGACTGCGTTATCTCAAAAATGGTTTGCTCAACGTACACGTGTACGTTTCCGCCACCATTTCCGAGACGCCTTATCCACAACCCCCCGAATGCTTTCGGGGGGTTGTGGATAATGCAGGTTAGAGAATAAGTACGTTATTCCCATTCAATGGTAGCTGGTGGCTTCGAACTGACATCATAAACAACTCTGTTGATTCCCCGAACTTCATTAATAATCCGGTTGCTCACTTCAGAGAGAAAATCGTAGGGGAGATGGGCCCAGTCGGCCGTCATTCCGTCGCGGCTTGTAACGGCGCGCAGGGCAGCTGTAAATTCATAGGTTCGTTCGTCACCCATAACGCCTACACTCTGAACGGGAAGCAAAACCGTCAAAGCCTGCCACACGTCATCGTAAAGGTCATGTTCCAAAAGGGATTGGATAAATATATGATCGGCCTGCCGTAGAAGTTCAAGCCGTTCAGGCAACAACTCTCCGATTACGCGAATCCCGAGTCCGGGACCCGGAAACGGATGTCGCGATATAAACGATTCAGGTATGCCGAGTTCACGTCCTACGTTCCGAACTTCATCTTTGAAAAGTTCACGTACCGGCTCAACAAGCTCCAGGTTCATTTTTTCAGGCAGTCCGCCTACGTTGTGATGGGATTTGATGGTCGCTGAAGGGCCTTTAAACGATATACTTTCAATCACATCGGGGTAGAGCGTACCCTGTGCGAGAAACTTATACGCTTTGCCGCCCTTCACCTCGCGATCAAAAACATCGATAAATGTATTCCCGATAACTTTTCTTTTCTCTTCAGGATCGATCACTCCGCTTAAGTTGGAGAGGAATTCTTCGGATGCATCAACTCCCTTTACCGGCAGATTCAGCTGTTCTTTGTAAGTTTTGAGAACGTTTTTAAACTCATCCTTTCTCAGGAGTCCATTATCAACAAAAATACACTGAAGCTGATTTCCAATCGCTTTGTGAAGAAGTGTTGCAACAACGGTTGAATCTACGCCGCCAGAAAGGGCGCAAAGCACATTCTCTTTACCAACCTGATTGCGGACATTCTGAATCTGTGTTTCAACAAAAGATGCGGCTGTCCATGTTCTGCTGCATCCACAAATGGTCTCTACGAAGTTTTTGAATAGCTGNGTTCCCTGATCCGTGTGTGCAACTTCAGGATGGAACTGAACTCCAAATATGCTCTTTTCTTTATGCCGTACCGCGGCTATAGGCGCATTTGTTGTATGTGCAATTGCAACGTATGAATCTGGAAGCTCTTTGATGTGATCTCCGTGGCTCATCCAGACGACAGTCCTGGTGTCCAGATCTTTCAGCAAATCATCGGAGTCATCCACGATAAGACTTGCACGGCCAAACTCGCGTTTCTCAGCTTTTTCTACAGATCCCGGGTTTATAGAATGGGTAAGAGACTGCAGCCCGTAGCAAATTCCTAGAACAGGCAGCCCCAATTCAAGGTACTCAAGATTCAGTTCAGGGGCATTTTCGTCATACACACTGCTTGGGCCGCCTGAGAGGACAATACCGGCTGGGCGATCATCTTTGAAAGTTTCCGGAGGAGTGTTGAAAGGGTGAATTTCGCAGTATACATTCAGCTCACGAATTTTTCTGGCAATTAGTTGGGTGTACTGTGAGCCGAAGTCGAGGATCAGAATCCAGTCGTCGGTATGGTTATTCATTCAATAGGGGTGTAGCATTAGTCAATCACTTCCTGGTACTCTTCGGCAGACAGCAGGTCATCGAGTTCGGATGAATCGGCAACTTTTATTTTTACCATCCAGCCATTTTTGTAAGGATCGTTATTCACTATTTCAGGATCATCCTCAAGCTCTTCATTNATCTCTGTGATCTCGCCGCTAACGGGAGCAAAAAGTTCAGAAACGGTTTTAACCGCTTCTACGGTACCGAAAACTTCATCCTTATCGAACTCGAAACCTTCCGGTTCCAGTTCCACAAAAACGATATCGCCAAGTTCGCTCTGGGCGAAATCAGTTATCCCAACGGTAACGGTACCGTCACCATTGTCTCGTACCCATTCATGTTCTTGTGTATATTTAAGATCAGCTGGAATATTCATATAATTCTCTATTGCTCTAAGTCGGGGTTAAATTTAAACGATTTTTCAAGGTAGTGGGTGTTAAATTCACCTTTTTGGAATCCTTCATCATCCATCAACTGGAGATGGTAGGGGATGGTCGTTTTAATACCTTCTACTATAAACTCCTGAAGTGCTCTTCGCATCCTTCTTATCGCTTCTTCGCGGGTTGGAGCACTGACAATCAGTTTTGCAATCATAGAGTCGTAGTGGGGCGGAATCTTATACCCGGCATAGGCGTGGGTATCAACGCGAGTGCTGTGACCGCCAGGTATGTTAAAAGCCGTTGCCACACCTGCTGTGGGCCTGAAATTGTGGGCGGGGTCTTCGGCGTTAATTCTGCACTCAATTGCGTGTCCCCGGATCTTCAGCGGAAGCCGGTCGATCTCTTCACCATAGGCAACCCTGATTTGCTCTTTCACAAGATCGATATAGGTTACTTCCTCCGTAACAGGGTGCTCTACCTGGATTCGGGTGTTCATCTCCATAAAGTAAAAGTTGTGGTCTTTATCCACCAGAAATTCGATCGTTCCTGCACCTTCATAATTGATCGCTTTTCCAGCTTTACCGCAGCAGCACCCATCTTTTCTCTAAGCTCTGGTGTGGCTACAGGAGAAGGAGCTTCCTCCAGCATCTTCTGATGACGACGTTGAAGTGAACATTCTCGTTCACCCAGATGAATCACGTTGCCGTGCTGATCACCAAGGATCTGAATCTCAATATGCCGCGGATTTTGAACGAACTTTTCGATATACACATCGGGGTTGCTGAAAACGGTAGAGGCTTCATTTCTGCAGGTGTCATACGACTGCTTAAACTTTTCCTCACTCTCTACAACACGCATACCCCGTCCGCCGCCGCCGGCACTCGCTTTAATGATGAGCGGATACCCAATATCATCGGCTACTTTTTTTGCATCTTCGTACGTTTTCACAATACCGTCGGAGCCCGGCACAACCGGTACACCGCTCTCTATCATGGTTGCTTTGGCGGTCGCTTTATCTCCCATCTTCGCAATCATATCGGGAGAGGGACCTATAAACTTGAGGTTGTGTTCAGAACAAATACGGCTGAATTCTGCGTTCTCGGATAAAAATCCATATCCGGGATGGATGGCTTCAGCATTTGTTATTTCAGCTGCGGCTAAAATCGACTGAACTTTCAGATAGCTCTCTTTGCTGGGCGGGGGGCCAATACATACAGCCTCATCCGCAAATTTAACGTGGAGGGAGTCTTGGTCAGCAGTAGAATAGACCGCCACCGTTTTAATTCCCATCTCTTTGCAGGTTCGTATGATTCGGAGTGCAATTTCGCCGCGATTAGCTACAAGAATTTTTTTAAACATAGAGTCTGTTTACGCTTTTTTGATAATGAAAAGCGGTTGATCAAACTCAACCGGCTGCCCGTCTTTGGCTATAATTTTCTGAATGGTGCCGGAATACTCAGCATCAATTTCATTCATGATTTTCATAGCCTCAATAATACAGAGAGTATCACCTTTATTCACTTTATCACCCTCTTTAACGAAGGCATCAGCGTCAGGTGACGGAGCTTCGTAAAATGTACCTACAATTGGCGATTTAACAACGTCACCATCAGGCTGTTTTTCTCCTTCAGGCTTACTCTCACTGCCGCCTGCAGGTGCAGGGGCCGCTGCAGGTTGCGGAGCCTGGGCCGGCTGCTGCTGAGGTACTTGATACTGAAGCTGAGCCGCAGGTGCATCAGATGTTTTTTTCACTTTAATTTTAAAGTCCCCTTCCTCAATCGATACTTCATTCACTTCGCTTTCTGAGATGAGGTCCAACAGATTTTTAACTAATTTTAAATCCATAATATTATTCAGTTTATGTTATTTAGCTCGTTCCAGGTATTCGCCCGTACGGGTATCAACTTTAATTTTTTCGCCCTGATCTATAAAGAGCGGTACTTGAATGACAGCTCCACCTGAGATGGTAGCCGGTTTACTGCCGCCCTGGGCTGTATCGCCTTTAAGGCCGGGATCCGTCTGAACAACTTCAGCTTCAATTTGATCAGGCGGCTCTGCATAAAGAATCTTGTCATTTTCAACATCCACGACAAGCGTGCACACGAGTCCGTCGTAGATAAATTCCGATTTTTCTACTCTTGCTGCTTCCAGTGGAATTTGTTCGTAGGTTTCCTGGTGCATAAAAAAGAACATATCACCGTCACGATAAAGAAACTGGTACTGATGAGTCTCTATTCGAACCGACTCAACATTTTCGCCGGATCGGTAGGTTTTATCGATGTTTTTATCGTTGACCACACCTTTCAGCTTTGTACGGACAAAAGCCGGACCTTTGCCCGGTTTCACGTGCTGAAATTCAGTGATGGTATAGATTTCACCATCTAAGAGAATACTTAAACCATTCCTGAAATCGGAAGTACTTATTTTAGCCATTCTATTATTTTAATCAATAAAAATTTTGTTCAAAAATACTGCGGGAGCGGTTCTATAACAAATCGAGGTAGAGATCTTTTTTCTGGTTTGAATTTCAGATCTTAAAACATCCCTCATCCGGATACTCGAATACACGCAGCTTTGGAATCAAATTTTAAAAAATTCCGTAGATCGTAGTTCCCAGGATGAGCGCAATCAGTGCCGGGCATATGAATTTGATGAAAACTTTCCATACGGGCCAAAACCAATGATTATCTAAGTTTTTAAATCCCTGTTCAAGCTCCAGTTTTGCATTTTCTGTTTTCCAGATGTAGGCCAGGAAAATACAGATGATAAATCCGCCCAGTGGTAATCCGATCACACTAAATACAAAATCGATATCATCGATGAGGCTCGTATCAAACGCAATAAAAACGGAGATTAAGGAGATAAATCCGCCAACCATAAGAGCTGCTTTCTTTCTTGAAACGTTATGCTCGTCAATGATATAGGACGTTGGTACCTCAAGCAGTGAAATGGATGATGTAAGTGCAGCAATCGTTAAGAGAAGGAAGAAAGTGCCTCCAAAAATGAGTCCGATTATGCCCCCCATTTCATGGAAAAGTTCCGGAAGAACCTGGAAAATAAGGGCTGGTCCCGCAACCAGTGAACCGGCATCATCATAAATAATCAATCCCTCAGCTTGTGCCATATAGATGGTAGGCATGATAAGCATACCGGCAAGAAATGCTATTCCAACATCAAATCCTGTAACGTAAGCGGCTGCCTCGGGAATGTTCTCTTTCCTGTTCAGATATGATCCGTATGTGATGAGAGCTCCCATACCCAGTGAAAGTGAGAAAAATGCCTGACCCATTGCAGCAAGTATCAGGTCCATATTAATGGCGCTGAAATCAGGAACAAGATACTCCCGTAATCCTGCACCGGCACCGGGCTGAAACATCACGTAGACGATCAAAATTACAATAATAACCACGAGCATCGGCATCAGTGTACGAACTGCTTTTTCTATACCTTGGCTAATTCCGCCAAGAATGACAGAGATGGTAATTCCCATAAATAACAGGGCAACTCCAACGTTCAGCCACCCGTTGTCGATATTTGAGACCCATTCGGCAAGTGAGAACATGCCAAAATAGTAAAAGATTTGTTCGAAGAAGTAACTGATGGTCCAGCCGGCTATCACTACATAGAAGGAGAGGATTGCCACTCCGCATATCACACACCAAAAACCGGCAAGGGTAAATATTTTATTACTGCTCAGTGCTTTAAATGCACCAACAGGATTTTTCCTTGTTTTCCGGCCTATACTTAACTCAGCCACCATAACAGGGTAGCCAATAACAAAAACCAGCAGAGCGTAGATAAAGAGAAAAGCCGCTCCGCCGTTTTCGGCCATCACGGTGGGAAATCGCCAAATATTTCCCAATCCAACAGCCGAGCCCGCTGCGGCAAGTATAAATCCAAGTTTTGTGTTCCAGGTGCCCCGGTTTTCAGCTGGTGTTGTTGCCAATGGATCTCCTATTATTTAAGATTCAGTTTACTGGTGACGCAATTTTCGAAGTAAAAGTCCGCTTTTAGCAGGTACATTTACGTTTCCGCTTAATATATCAATTGCCTGCGATGATGCCATCTCTTTATTTACAAGAAGTTCCCATGAACCTGATGGCAGCCTGACAGTTGCCATATCGGCCCAGTTGGCGTTTAAGATGACATAATAATTGAACATATCTTTCGATGATAATCCACTAATGGCAAATGATATCAGCAGCGGATTGTCGAAATGGTCGAAAGTGATACATTTGGAGTCTGCTTTACACAGTGCCGGTGACTGCTGCCTGATCTTAATCAGGCCGCGGTAATATTCATACAGCTCGCGGTTTTGCTCCAGGATATCAAAATTGAGCCAGTTGGTCTCGTTATCTTTTTGATAGCTGTTGTGATCAATCTTTCCTTCATCGGGATCAGCCGCATCGGTACGGGCAATTATTTTTGAGCGTCCATATCCTGTCCGGCATGAATCATGGTGATTCCCTGGGCTGTAAAAAGGCTCAGTGCTGCAAACTTTGAGTGCAGCATCTGATTTTCGTCCAGTTTGTTAAATGCCGCAACATCCTCAATTTTTTGGTCATGCAGTTCCGGGTCTAATCCGATCCTGATAAAATCGGCAAGAGTATAACCGTCGTGACTTTCAAGATAGTTGACGCTATGAGCCGATGTTTCGTAGAGGCCGCCTTCACCATCTTTTAACATTCCGCGAAATACATTTTCCAATCTGCCTCTGCCGGTTTCGTGCTGCCAGTCGGAAAAAATAAATCCCCTGTCATGCAGCGGATCAGACCCTTTCAGAGAATTTCTTATCCGATCATTCCATGAAGCCCAGTCGTGCTCTGAAAATGCAGAGGGAGAGTAGTAGCCGCCCCAGGGTTCAGCAATGAGTACAATTCTGGGGTCTATATTGTGCAGCTCTTTACGTATTGCATCCCATGTATCTCTGTCGAGAAGAGCTGCAAGATCGAACCGAAAACCATCTATATGATACTCTTTTACCCAGTGTTTGAGGGACATTAGAATCAGCTCTCTTGCATGTTCATTTTCTGAGCGGTATTCATTGCCTGTACCGCTGCGATTCATCAACTCGCCTTTTTCGTTATACCTGAGATAGGTGTGAGAGCAGAGGTGTGTACACGGATTAAGATCGAAGAGGGATGTGTGATTGTATACCACATCCATCAAAACGGTGATATCGTTCTTGTGAAGTTCTTTAACCAGATTCTTGAACTCGGTAACTGTTGCTGTGGTATAGCCCGAAATTTTTTCAGAAGCGTCTGATGCAAATGAGGTCTCCGGAGAGAGAAAAAAGGAGGTCATATACCCCCAGTAGTTTTCGGAATAGGGATTCCAGGAATTTAAAAACCCTTCTTTGGTCTCTTTACCATAGGGTGGTTCCTCCACAGCAAACTTTTGCAGGGGAAGAAACTCAACACAGTTTACGCCCAGTTTTTTCAGGTGGGCTATTCCCCCTTTCTGCTTAGGATCAATAAATTTCTGGTAAAACCCGTCACCGGTTGATTTGCTTGAAGGGTGTGCAACTAAATCTTTCAGATGCGTTTCGTAGATAACCAGGTCTCTAGGATCTTCCGGAAAAACATGCCGGTCATTCTCCCAGTCGTATTCGTGATTGAAGATATATGACTTTGCCCGCTGATCGTACCGGTTCTGAACGGTTACATGGGTGCTGTAGGGGTCGGCAAAAAGCTGGCCTCTGTAAGGGTTGGTTTCTGCGAGCTTTTTTGGATGCTCTACGTGATAGCCGTACCAGCTTCCCGTCAAATCTTCTTTGACGGTGAGGTGCCAATACCCGTCATCGTCTTGTTTTAAAGGAAATTTCTCTCCTTTTTTATTTTTGTAATCGTCAAACACTTCGCACGTAACGTCGCTGGCATCTTCACAATAAAAACAAAAATGCGTTTCACCGTCACGAACGGTTGCACCGGGCTCAAACTTTTTACTTTTTACTTCCATGACATTAAAGAATCAAGTGACCGGACTTCCGGGTTCTGCTTTAGTTGATACAAAATGCAGATTTCCGTCAGAATCCTCGCCCATCAATATCATGCCGTTGCTTTCAATGCCCATCATTTTTTTAGGGGCAAGATTTGCAACCACGCAAACCGTCTGGCCTGTCAGATCTTCTGGGTCAAAAAATTCAGCTATTCCGGAAAGTATGGTCCTTTCTTCAAAGCCCATATCTACTCTGATTTGTATCAGTTTTTTTGATTTATCTACTTTTTGAGCAGCAATAATCCTGCCTGCTCTGAGATCCAGGGTCATGAAGTCGTCGAACGTGGCCAGTTCTTTTAGTGGCGGAAAATTTGGCGCTTTAGCGACCTTTTCTTCCTCTTTGCTCTTCAGCTTTTCTATTTCTTTTTCCACCGTTTCATCCTCAATTTTTTCAAATAAAATAGGTTGCTCGGCAATGATATGTTCGGCCGGCACAAGGTGATCATTAATTGCATCCCAATCGGTTTGATGGGGGATTCCCATTTGAGTTCTTAATTCGTTCATTTTTTGTGGCATCACAGGCTGAAAAAGCAGGGAGAGCGCTCCGCATATCTGTGTGCAGACATAGAGGGTGTTCGCGCATTTTTGAGGATCTTCTTTTCTCGTTTTCCACGGTTCTGTTTCTGTAAAGTACCGGTTTCCGATCCTTGCAAGATTCATGGTTTCGGCAATTCCTTCCCGGAACTTGAAGTTCTCGTACGCCGTGCTGATCCGTTCTTTTTGCTCTTCAATTGCCCTCAGTGCGGTAATATCCTGTTCGCTGAGGTTTTCCGGTTTTGGAACCAGGCCATCATAAAATCGCTGTGTAAAACTGGTGGTTCTGAAAACAAAGTTCCCCAGGATGTCAGCCAGTTCGCCGTTTACCCGAGCCTGGAAATCTTTCCATGAGAAATCAGAATCCTTTGTTTCCGGAAGCGATGTTCCCAGTACATAGCGCAGAAGGTCGGCTTCAAAATCTTCCATATATTCTCCCAGCCACACAGCCCATCCTTTGGATGTGGAGAGTTTTTTCCCTTCTAAATTCAGGAATTCATTGGCGGGAACATTTTTTGGCAGAATATAGTCGCCGTGCTGCATCAGCATCGCCGGGAACATGATGCAGTGAAAAACGATATTGTCTTTACCTATAAAATGTATCAGATCGGTTTCTTCATCCTGCCAATACGTTTTCCAAAGTTCCGGAGAGCCTTTCTCTTCGGCCCACTCTTTGGTGGCCGAGATGTAGCCAATGGGAGCATCAAACCAGACGTAGAGAACTTTGCCTTCTGCATCGGGCAGCGGTACGGGAACGCCCCAGGTCAGGTCTCTTGTAACGGCGCGGTCTTCGAGGCCGCTGTTCAGCCAGCTTCTGCACTGTCCGGTTACGTTGGCTTTCCATCCTTCTCTTGAATCGATCCATTTTTCAAGCCTTTCCTGAAAATTGCCGAGAGGCAGGTACCAGTGTTCCGTCTCTTTCAGGATCGGTTTATTGCCGGTAATAGAGCTTACCGGGTCAATCAATTCTGTTGGGGATAGAGAAGAGCCGCATTTTTCGCACTGATCGCCGTAAGCCTCAGGATGCCCGCATTTTGGACAGGTCCCTTTTACATATCGATCCGGGAGAAACATGTTGGCGTCTTCATCAAAAAGCTGTTTTTCAACTCGTTTGTTAAAAAGTCCCTGATCGTGCAGTTTTGTGAAAAAATACTGCGAGGTTTCTCTGTGTGTGGGCGAACTTGTCCGGCCGTAATAGTCAAAATCGATACCGAACTTTTTAAACACCTCCTTATTCTGGTTGTGGAATTTATCCACGACCTCTTGAGGAGTAATTCCTTCCTTTTCAGCGGCAATTGTAATGGGTACTCCGTGCTCATCTGATCCGCAGATGTGAAGGACGTCTCTGCCTTTCAGTCGCAGATATCGGGTGTAAAGATCCGCAGGTAAATATGCCCCGGCAAGATGCCCCAGGTGTAAAGGACCATTTGCGTAAGGAAGTGCGGAAGTAATAAGTGTGCGTTTAGCCATAAGATCATTTAATGCTTGGTTCAGGCGGCTGAAATTAAGGTCTATGGCGTTAAATTACCAATATTGGTTTTATAATAAGATACTGTTGGATGAGGAAAAAGTTCTGATTGAATAAACTCACTAAATTGACCTGATTCTGATTAACTCATCTCCAGTGCTTTTATGATTCTGTAATTCCGATCCCGGGTATTCGGGAGAAGAATCTCCGGTTTCTGACTCTATCAATCTATCAATATGACATCCTTCACTATCGTTCAGGATGAGAAATGGTATGTCCGTACAAAGGATGACAATAACCTCAGTTCGAGCGGATCATATGAAACACCGTGGAGTGCGAGAAGTCGAGAACTCTGTGTTGCTGGGCATAGGCTTCTCGATTCCGTTCATTCCGCTATCGTTACATTCTCTTCACTCTTTCGAAGTGACGTTTCTTTACTTTCATTAAATAATGAAATATCGTCAGTCGAGTTCGATTGAACCGACGCTACGGTGGGCAGATCAGTCGAAGGGGTCTTCCGATATTAATCCCTCATTTGAGATCCTTCACGATCTTTAGGATGACTCTATCGTAATTCTGAAACCGAATACTCAGGAATTTTTTAAATATTCAAACTTTTCAAAAAACGCATACAGTGCCACACCCCCGGCAACCGATACATTAAGGGAGTGTTTGATGCCAAACTGAGGAATTTCAACACTTGCATCGAGATGGGGAATCATCTCTTCTCCAATTCCGGTCACTTCGTTGCCCAGTACTAAACAGATTTTCTTTGAAGGCAGTTTAAATCGATGGAGTAACTTACTAGTTGTGGTCTGCTCTAAACCTAGAATGGTATATCCGTCAGATTTCAATTGTTGAATGGCTTCCTGTATAGATTGGATCTGTTTCCAATTCACATTTTCTTCAGCACCGATGGCCGTTTTTGTAATCTCAGGGCGGGGAGGAAAAGGAGAGAAACCCGAAAGCCAGAGCTCCTTAATCCCAAATGCATCAGCCGAACGAAATGCAGCTCCCACATTGTGGAGGCTGCGGATGTCGTGCAGCCAAAGAATGAAATCTTTTTTAAGTGGAGAGGTTCGGTTTAGATTTTGTTGAAGAATTTCTTTGGTGCTGAGCTTTTTCAAAATGGATGAAATTTAAGTTGCTTCATAATGTTTTTAATTAAAAATAATAGCTCAAAAATGAGAATTGGTAAAGGTTTTGGGAAATTAATTAGAAAGTATTGGGTAGATAACCTGAGTTCGATTCTAAATCATGCTTAATTGGTTCGTATGGACGGGGTCGTACTTGATGGCTGGCTTTTTGGGAAAGAATGAAT
>SL_7KL_010_BRINEDRAFT_10001429_pt1 | contig 11446 bp, 13 predicted proteins | sample SodLak_010_BRINE_FD_10663 | JGI IMG/M metagenome (IMG submission 10663)
GCGCGCTGGCGCAGGGCGCGCGCGCGGTGTTCGAGCGTCTGGGGCTCGCGAATATCACCGCGATGGTGTCGGATGGCAGCCACGGTCTGCCCGATCAGGCACCCTTTGATCGCATTATCGTGACCGCCGCCGCCGAGGACCCCCCCGGCCCCCTCTTGGCCCAGTTGCGCATCGGGGGTATCATGGTGGTTCCCGTGGGGCAGTCGGATACAGTGCAGACCCTGATCCGCGTCACACGGCACGAGAACGGGTACGAGTATGAGGAATTGCGCGCCGTGCGCTTCGTGCCACTGGTCGAAGGGATAGGCCAGTGACGGCACCGGGGCCAGATGGCAGGACAACTGCCACATCAGAGGCGCGTAATCGCACAGGGCAGCCGCAAGGGGCAGGCAGAATGATGAGTGGATACAGGATCGTCTTGCTGGGCAGCGCCGCTGCCCTTGCCCTGAGCGCGTGCAACGGTTTCGACCTGGACATGCGCAATTCCGAAAGCGGGTTTTCGACCGCAGACGCCGCGCGCACGGCAACCGCCGAACGCCCGCGCGCGGACTCGCGCGGGGTGATCACCTACCCGGATTATCAGGTTGTCGTCGCCCGCGCCGGTGACAGTGTCGGCACTGTGGCAGAACGCATCGGGATGAGCGCGCGCGAACTGGCCAGCTTCAATGCACTGAACGAAGACACCGTGCTGCGTCAGGGCGAAGTTCTGGCCCTGCCCAGACGGGTTGATGAGCCATCCCAGGACAGCGATATCCAGATCTCGACGCTGGCCGACACGGCCATCGCGCGCGCCGAAGGGCGCAGCACGCCGCCTGCGCCGGCACAGACAACCGAACAGCCCGCCAGCGCGCAGCCCAACCAGCACCGTGTCGCGCGCGGCGAGACCGCCTTCCAGATCGCGCGGCTTTACAATGTCACGCCGCGCGCACTGGCCGACTGGAATGGGCTGGACCCCGAAATGCGTGTCCGCGAAGGCCAGGTGCTGATGATTCCGGTCGCCGAGGAACAGGTTGCCGCGCGCCCGCCCTCGGACCCGCCGCGCGAACGTGAAGAGCCCGAGGAAGAGAGCGTGCCGCAGCCTGGTGCCGGCAGCACGACCCCCACGCCGCCCAGTGCCCGCGAGCCCATGCCCGAACCCGAACCCTCTGCCGAGGAAGCGGAGCGCGCTGCCGAAGAGGCGCGCCCCCCCTCGCCGTCACTCTCCGAGGAACGGTCCGAGGCATCGCAGCCCGAATTCGTCATGCCGGTGGAAGGGCGGATCATCCGCGCCTACTCGCCCGGCCGGTCCGAGGGGATCGGCATTGCCGCCTCTGCCGGGACATCCGTGCGGGCCGCTGCGGCGGGCACCGTCTCGCGTATCACCAGCACGGCCAATGGCGTGACCTTCCTGATCCTGTCGCATGGCGATCGGCTGTCAACGGTCTATCTGAACGTGACGGATGTCTCGGTCAGCGAAGGGGCCAGCGTCAGCCAGGGTCAGACCATCGCCAGCGTGGCCGAAGGCGACCCCAGCAACCTGCATTTCGAGGTACGGCGCGGGCTGGACAGCCAGGACCCGATGAGCTTCCTGCAATAGCGGGGGCGCATGGGCTTGCGTCTGGCCTTGCCCTCCCTGTATGCTGTTAGCGCTAACTGATATTGGAGGGCGTCGCGATGACACCGAATGAACAAAGCCAGGCGGCACTGGCCGTTTGCCAGCTTGCCCCCGTCATTCCCGTTCTGGTGATCGAGGATATCGCTCATGCCCGCCCGCTAGCCGAAGCGCTGGTCGCAGGCGGCCTGCCCGCGCTGGAAGTGACGCTGCGCACCGATTGCGCGCTGGATGCGATTGCGGCCATGGCGCAGGTGGACGGCGCTGTTCTGGGCGCAGGCACCGTGCTGAGCGCCGCACAGATGGCCGATGCCCGCGCGGCAGGCGCGCGCTTTGCCGTCGCGCCCGGTGCAACGCCCGCGCTGATTGACGCGGCCCGCATGCATGAACTGCCGCTGCTGCCCGGCGCGCAGACCTGTTCCGAGGTGATGACCCTGCTGGAACAGGGCTACAGCGTCCAGAAGTTCTTTCCGGCCGAAGCGATTGGCGGGGCAGCGGCGCTCAAGGCCATTGCCGGGCCNNTGCCNCANGTCACGTTTTGNCCCACAGGNGGNATCACCGTAGCGCGCGCGCCTGACTACCTGTCGCTGCCGAATGTGGCCTGTGTGGGCGGCAGTTGGGTCGCNCCCAAGGCGGNCATGGCCGCNGGCGACTGGGCGGCGATCACGGACCTGGCACGCGCGGCGGCACAACTGCCGCGCTGACCCGTCACGCCAGACGCGTAAGTTGCAAGCATGCAACACGGCGCGCCAGTGGCCTGCGCACGGGTAGACCTCACATACATGGCCCATAGGCTGCGAGGTGCGACCAAAAACGCAACCTCAAGACGCGAAAGGGATTTTCATGACCCGACGCACCATAATGGCATCAACGTCACTGGTTTTCATCCTTGGCCTGGCAGCCTGTGCCCCCACCCCAAGCGCGCCGCCGCCGGTCGATCCGCCGCCACCCGCAGCGGATGAGCCCTTCGGCGCAAGCCCCGAGCCAATGGAAGGTGACGCGCTCTCGGATGACATGGGCGCAGCCCCCATGCCGATGGACTGAGCCTAGCTTGGGCGACAGTCTGACGACAGGAATGCCAGCAGCCGTGACAGCCGGTCTGCTGGCATTTTCCGTTCCGGATCAGGCGCTCAGCGCCCAAGGTCTGCGCCCCTCGGCCCAGGCGCGGGTGGCCTTGCCGAACGCCTCGAACAGCGGGCGTGATACTGGGTCCAGCCCCGCGCGCCATTCGGGGTGCCACTGCACCGACAGCGTGAACCCGCGCGCGCCCGCGACATACAGCGCCTCTGCCGTGCCGTCGGGCGCGTGGCCGTCGATGACGATGCGCTTGCCCGCGCTCTTGACGCCCTGTCCGTGCAGCGTGTTGGTCATCACCTCGGCCGCGCCCATCAATTGGTGGAACACGCCGCCGTCGGTAAAGCGGACCGGATGGCGCAGGGCGAATTTCTCTTCCAGCGTGCCATCAGGCGGCATGCGGTGATTCATCCGCCCCGGCAGATCGCGGATTTCGGGATGCAGCGTGCCGCCCATGGCGACATTGACCTCTTGAAAGCCACGGCAAACCCCGAAAAACGGCTGCCCGCGTTCAACACAGGCGCGCACCAGCGGCAGGGTGATGGCATCGCGCGCGCGGTCAAAGGCACCATGGGCGGGGGTTTCCGCCTCGCCATATTCCTCGGGGTGGACATTGGGCCGCCCGCCGGTCAGCAGAAAGCCGTCACAGACTTCCATCAATTCCGCGACCGACACGAGCTTGGGGTCCGGCGGGATCACCAGCGGGATACAATCGGCCACCTGCGCCACGGCCTCGGAATTCATCGTACCGCCCGCATGGGTGGGGTATTCGTCATTGATCAGATGCGAATTGCCGATAATGCCGACGATGGGTCTGCGCATGGGGTGTCCTGACTGTTCCACCCCCGTAATCTAGCAAATTCACCGCCAAGGTCGAGAGGGGCTGGCCCGCCCGGCAGCCATACCGGATACCTTGCTGATGGCTGCCCGTTTTCAGGGCAAGCCGCGCGGCCCGGATCGGGCGCCTATCAAGCGCACAGACCCGAAACACCCCTTGCGCAGAGACAGCAGCGCTTGCAGGCTAAGCCACCCTGCAACCTGACATGCGAGCCGCCCCATGCCCCGCCCCTTTGACCCGGAGGATGTTCTCTGCCTTCCGCTCGTCGCCACCTTAGCAACTCGCGCTGCCGATGGCGCGCCCCGCACTGCGCCTGTCTGGTTCCAATGGGAAGCAGACGCGCTGTTCATGCTGGGGGATGCAGGCTCCAGCTCGCTGCGCCGGATCGAACAGGACCCGCGGGTCGCTGTGGATATCATTGAGTATGACAATGCGCGCGGCATCATGCGCCATCTTGGATTGCGGGGGCGTGCATCGATTGAACCGATGGACGCCGCCGTGTTTCGACGCTTGCTGTCGCGCTATCTTGGCCCTGACGAACACCTCTGGAACCCGTGGTTCATCGACAATGTGGCAAAGATATCGGACCCGGCCGGCCGCCTGCTTTGCCTAGCTCCCGACAGCATTTTCACCAATGATGTAAGCTTCTTTCGCACCGGGCCAGACCTGGCGACGACATGACCGCTCCTGCGCGGGACGGCCCGGTTCCGGGGATCAGCGCCGATCACCACGTCGCAAGGCAAAGCTGTGCTGCATCTCCGGGCCTGCCCGCTGGGCAGAGCACGCGCCCACATTGCGCCCCGTCTCGGCAAACCCCAGATCGCGCAGCAGCGCCATCGAGGCCGGGTTGTCGTGATAGACCTGCGCGTGCAGCTCATCGGCCAACCCGCAGTCAAAGACCATGCCGACAAAGGCGTGCAGCACGGGCCGCATGATCCCGCGCCCCTGTGCCTGTGGGGTCAGGAAATAGGCAAGATCGCCCTGCCCGGCCCCGGCATCGCCCAACAGCCCGATCGAGCCCAGAAACCCCGCNCCCCCATCCACCGCCAGCCGGATGGGGGGCANGTCACGCGGGCCCATCTGCGCGACCAGNGCCTCGGCCTCGGCCAGGGGCCAGTCGGCGGGAAAGCGGAACAGCATGCGCCCGATGGCGGGCGTGGTGACAGCGGCGCGGAANGCGGGCGCATCGCCCCCCTGCAGGCGGCGCAGATGCAGCCCTGCCAGCGCGTCATGCGCAACCGGCAGGGGCAAGGGCAGCGGGGCCACCCCCTCACATCCGCCGGATATAGGTCCAGGTCGGNACNGTGGCGCGGCGNGCNACGGAATAGGCTTCGGCATCGCCCAGATAGTCGAAACCTGCATTGACCAGCACATGGGCCGAGGCCGCATTGTCCTGAAACACCTCGGCAAACAGCGTCCGGGCCTTGTGCGGATTGGCCTTGATGACAGCGCGCACGGCCTCGGACGCGTAGCCTGCATTCCAGAAGGCGGGCGCCACCCAGAACCCGATCTGGTTTTGCGCGCGGTCCAGCGGCTTGAGCGACAAGAGCCCCAGCACCGTGCTTGACCCCACGCCAGAGCCATCGAGCACCCACACATCCTCTTCCCGCTCGGGCGATGTGGCGCGCGTGATGAACTGCTCGGTCGCGCCGGGGGGCAGCGGATGCGGGATGGAGCGCGTGCCCTCGGCCACGCGCTTGTCGCCCGTATAAAGCGCCAGCGGCCCTGCATCGGACGGCTGCAACGGGCGCAGGATCAGCCGCGCACTGGTCAGGATCGGCTGATCGGCCCTGATATCATTGTCTGTCAGGCTCATGTCACTCCTCCGGATCGCGTTGCGGGCGATCCCCTCTTGAACACCGGTTATGCCGCCCCTCTCCCCTCGGCACAGCCGGAAACGGGAAAGGGCCGGCGTGATAGCCGACCCTCTCCTACATGCAACGTGTAAAGGTTCGGCTACTCTGCGGCCTCGGCAATCGGCATGACCGATACGAAACTGCGACCTTTGAAACCCTTGGTAAAGACCACACGGCCTTCGGTCAGGGCAAACAGCGTATGGTCGCGGCCAATGCCGACATTCGTGCCCGGCCAATGCTTGGTGCCGCGCTGACGCACGATGATGTTGCCTGCCACGACCTCCTGACCGCCATACAGCTTCACGCCAAGGCGGCGGCCTGCAGAATCGCGACCGTTACGGGAGGACCCGCCTGCTTTCTTGTGTGCCATGAGGGGTTACTCCTTCTCGGCTGCGAATTGTTGTGCCTGCTGGGTCCAGCCGTCACGTTCGATCCGGCCCTTGAACGACAGCTTGTCATCCATATAGGCAATCTCGGGCGCGGTCCAAGCGGCAATCTGGTCAAAATGGAACACGCCATTCTCATGCAGCAGCGATTCCAGCTTGGGGCCGACACCGGAAATCTTCTTCAGATTGTCCGGCTTGCCGTCGCGTGCCTCGGTCAGCAGGTTGGCGGGCCTTGTGCCTTCGACCTCTGCGGCAGCCTCTGCCTTGGGGGCCTTTTCGGCCTTTGCCTTGGGCGCGGGTTTGGCGGGCGCGGGGGCCGCAGCCTCAACCGCAAAGCCCGATACCGACCCGGTGCCGATGGCCGCCTTGACGCCGGTGCCATCTGCACCCGAGGCCAGGATATCCGTCACCCGCAGAAGCGTCAGCTTCTGGCGATGGCCCTTGGTGCGCTGCGAGCTGTGCTTGCGGCGGCGCTTGACGTAATGGATGACCTTATCGGCCTTGACCTGATCGATCACCTCGGCCTGAACACCGGCACCGTCGATCATGGGCGTGCCGATCACGGGGCTGTCGCCGCCGATCATCAGAATATCGTTGAACTGGACGGTTTCACCCGCCTGGGCGGCAATCCGCTCCACGCGCAGCAGATCGCCTGCCTGCACACGGTATTGCTTGCCACCGGTTTTGAGGACCGCAAACATCGGTCTGTTCCTTCTCTTCTCTGCCGCGCCCTGTGGCCCCCGGATAAAACCGGGCGTTTCCTCTGCCTCGGGCAGCGCGCCGGGACTATCCCGGACAATAACGCATTGCCGCGCGGGCCGGATGCCCGAACGGTGCGCACGCTATGGTCCAAGCGTGGCGCACTGTCAAGCCACCTCTGCCCGGCCCCGCGCATCCTGCGACCGGCGCGCAGGGGTGGGTGGGTGGGCGTGTCGGTCGGGGGATGCGCGGGGCCGCTGCCCCTTACCCGTTGCCGCCCATCACATGCCCCAACTCGGCCCCGGACAACACGACATGACGGGCGCGGCCCACAATCAACGGATCGGGCGCGCGCGCGATGGCGGGGTCCTTGTCGGGATAGTCAAGGGTCGACAGGAAATGCTTCATGCTTTCCAGGCGCGCGCGTTTCTTGTCCTTGGACTTGATGACCGTCCAGGGGGCATCGGCCGTGTCGGTATAGAAGAACATCGCCTCTTTCGCCTGGGTATAGTCATCCCATTTGTTCAGGCTCGCCTTGTCGATGGGCGAGAGCTTCCAGCGCTTGAGCGGATCGGTCTCGCGCGCGGCAAAGCGGCGGCGCTGTTCAACTGGCGTGACCGAGAACCAGAACTTGAACATCCGGATGCCGGACCGCACCAGCATGCGTTCGAATTCCGGGGCCTGGCGCATGAATTCCAGATATTCTGCCGGGTTGCAAAACCCCATCACCCGCTCGACCCCCGCGCGGTTATACCAGGACCGGTCATAGAACACCATTTCGCCCGAACTGGGCAGATGTTCGACATAGCGCTGGAAATACCACTGGCCCTGTTCGCGCTCGGACGGTTTGTTCAGCGCCACGACACGGGCGAAACGCGGGTTCAGATGCTCGGTGAAACGCTTGATCGTGCCGCCCTTGCCCGCCGCATCTCGGCCCTCGAACAGGATCACGAAGCGCTCGCCCGTCTCGATGGCCCATTTCTGCACCTTCAGCAATTCCGCCTGCAACAGCGCCTTTTCGCGCTCATAGGTCTTGCGCGCCATCTTGGTGCGATAGGGATAACGGTCGGATTCGAAATAGCGCCGGATCTCGTCTGTGCTCAACGTAGCCGGATCGGGCGGGGCGCGTCGCGGGGCCGCCGCCGCGCCATCCCTGCCCTGTGATGTTCCTCCGGCGAGGATGGCATCGGAAAGCTGGCGGGGCTCGGGGCCGGTATCGGGCATGGGACGCTCCTGAACAAGGTCATTTGAAAGGGGTCAGCATAGACGAACATCGCGCCACTGTCGTTGATCCCGATCAAACCCGCCATGGCGCGACACAACGCGGGCCCAAAGCGCTTGCCCAAAGCGCTTGCACAGAGCGCTCAAGCAGGATTTACCCCCCATGAGTTTCCTGCAAGAGTGCGCGCATGTTCGAACCTGTAGAGCTACCGTATTGGGCTTTGGTGCTGATCCTCGGCTTTGCTGCGGTCACGTTCGCCTCGCATTTCCTGTTCCCCTCGGTGCGCTGGTTCTTCCGCCGCCGCATGGAACGCGCGGTCGCCCGGCTGAATACCCGCCTGCAGCGCCCGATAGAGCCGTTCAAGATCATGCGCCGCGAGGATCAGGTCACGCGGCTGATCTATGACCCGCAGGTGATGGAAGCCGTGCGCGCCTATGCCCGCGAAGAAGGCGTGCCGCCGAATGTCGCGTTCGAGAAGGCCCGGTCCTACGCGCGCGAGATCGTGCCGGGTTTTTCCACCGCCACCTATTTCGGCTTTGCCATCAAACTGGCGCAGCGGCTCAGCCAGGGGCTTTACAAGGTGCGGCTGGGGGGCGCGGACAACCCGGAACTGGCCAAGGTCGATAGCGATGCCTCCGTCGTGTTCGTGATGAATCACCGCTCGAACATGGATTATGTGCTGATCACATGGTTGGCCTCGCAGCATTCGGCGCTCAGCTATGCCGTGGGCGAATGGGCACGGGTCTGGCCGCTCAAGGCGCTGATCCGGGCGATGGGGGCCTATTTCATCCGGCGGCGCTATTCCAACACACTCTATCGCGCGGTTCTGGCGCGCTATGTGCAGATGTCGATTCAGCAAGGCACGACACAGGCGATCTTTCCCGAAGGCGGGCTCAGCCTGACAGGCGCGGTCGGCCCTGCGCGCAAGGGGCTGTTGCATTACATCGTGCGCGGCTTCAACCTGCATGAAGGGCCAGATGTCGTCTTTGTGCCGGTCGCGCTGAATTATGACCGGGTGCTGGAAGATCGCGTGCTGATCAGCGCGGGTCTGCAGGGCATCCGGCGCTTTCCCGTGCGGGTGCGCGTGGTGCTGGGCTTCACGCTGCGCATCCTGTGGCGCAAGGCGCGCGGGCGGTTCACGCGCTTTGGCAATGCGGCCGTGTGCTATGGCGCGCCGCTCTCGCTGCGCGGTTTTCTGACCCAGTCACCCGATGCCAGCACCGAATCGCTGGCCGAGGCGCTGATGGAGCGCATCCGCGCCGCTGTCCCGATCCTGCCCGTGCCGTTGGCCGCCGCCACGCTGGTGCGCTGCGCAGGCGATGCCAGCCGCACTGACTTGCACGCGCAGGCCGCAGATATCCTGGCCACGCTTCAGGAACGCCACGCCTGGGTGCATCTGGATGCCGAGGATGTCGCCGCCGCTGTCGATGCCGGGCTGGCCGGGCTGGCGCTGCGCGGCGTGATCGAGATCGCGCAGGACCATATCCGCACCGCCCCGGGCGAGGATGATGTGCTGGGCTATTACGCGGCCTCGACCCTGCAGCGCTGCGATTCGGACGATGGAATCGCCCCGGATGCGCGGATGATGCTGGATCACCCGGATACTCAGCGCAGCTAAAGACATAAAATTACAATATCGTCTCTTTTTGGGTTGCATTGTTGCGCACCCATATCTATCCATGCTGCAAGTGCCGCATGGGGCGCTGCGTTGCAGCAAAGCCATGCACTCGGCACGCGATCAGGAATGGAGGCTGACATGGCTCTGGACACCCAAGACGGAATTGCACCCTACGACGCCCCCGAAAAGGACCTGTATGAGGTCGGCGAAATGCCCCCCCTGGGCTATGTGCCCAAGCAGATGTATGCTTGGGCCATCCGGCGCGAGCGCCATGGCGAACCCGATCAGGCCATGCAGGTCGAGGTCGTGGATGTCCCCAGGCTCGACAGTCACGAGGTGCTGGTTCTGGTGATGGCCGCGGGCGTGAATTACAATGGCATCTGGGCGGGGCTGGGTCAGCCGATCTCACCCTTTGACGTGCACAAGGCGCCCTTCCATATCGCGGGCTCGGATGCCTCGGGCATCGTCTGGGCCGTGGGGTCCGCCGTCAAGCGCTGGAAGGTCGGCGATGAGGTTGTCATCCACTGCAATCAGGATGATGGCGATGACGAGCATTGCAATGGCGGCGACCCGATGTTCTCGCCCACGCAGCGCATCTGGGGCTACGAGACGCCCGATGGCAGCTTCGCGCAGTTCACCAATGTGCAGGCCCAGCAGCTCATGCCCCGCCCCAAACACCTGACATGGGAGGAATCGGCCTGCTACACGCTGACACTGGCCACGGCCTACCGGATGCTGTTCGGCCATGAACCCCATGACCTGAAACCGGGCCAGAATGTGCTGGTCTGGGGCGCGTCAGGTGGCCTTGGGTCCTATGCGATCCAACTGGCCAATACCGCAGGCGCGAACGCAATTGGTGTCATCTCGGATGAAAGCAAGCGGCAATTCGTGCTGGATCAGGGCGCGAAAGGCGTCATCAACCGCAAGGAATTCAAGTGCTGGGGGCAATTGCCGACCGTCAACACGCCCGAATATAACGAATGGCTGAAAGAGGCCCGCAAATTCGGCAAGGCGATCTGGGACATCACCGGCAAGGGCGTCAATGTCGACATGGTGTTCGAACATCCGGGCGAAGCGACCTTCCCCGTCTCGGCGCTCGTGTGTAAAAAGGGCGGCATGGTCGTGATCTGCGCGGGCACCTCCGGGTTCAACTGCACCTTTGACGTGCGCTATATGTGGATGCACCAGAAACGTCTGCAGGGCTCGCATTTCGCCCATCTGGCGCAGGCGGCTGCGGCCAACAAGCTGATGGTCGAGCGTCGGCTGGACCCCTGCATGTCCGAGGTGTTTCCGTGGGATGAAATCCCCGCCGCGCATATGAAGATGTATCGAAACGAGCACAAGCCCGGCAACATGTCGGTGCTGGTGCAGGCCCCGCGCACCGGGTTGCGCACCTTCGAGGATGCGCTGGAAGCGGGCCGCCGCTGACCCACCACCCCGGCTGATCACACCGGGCCGCGCGGCTTTTCGCCGAGCGGCCCTTTTTCCTGTGCGCGTGTCAATGTTTTCCTAATCCGGTTCAGGTTATCCTGCATGCGAACCCTCATCGCGTGGCGTGTCAGCGTTACCTGTTATGGAGTGTCCGTCGTGCAACCCTGTTCCCTGATCGAATCACTGGTCAGATTGCGCGATTATGCGGCTGAAAAGGATCTGCCCGCCGTGGCCGAGCATCTGGATGAGGCCGTGCACCTCGCCATGACCGAAATCGCCTCCAAGGGCTGGCAACCGCCGCCCGATGGTGGGCCTGATACCTCCAGCTGACCTGCGCGCGGCCGCTTTGCCCGCGCGCAGCACACAAATTGCCCTGCCACTCCGCGACCGGATGCGATAGGGTTTGCCCATGACGCTGCATGTTCTGCCCTTTTCCGACGATCAGGCCGTGGCCTGGGATGCCCTTGCCGAAGTTCTGGGGGCCGCCGGGGTGGACCTGACCGAAGGCCATTGCCTGCCCGCCCCGGATACCGGCCAGACCACCCGCGCGATCATGGGCAAGGCGGGCTCGGGCAAGACGATGCTGCTCGCGCGTCTGACCAACGCGCTGCGCGAGGCCGGGGTCGAGATCGTCTCGGGCGAGTATGAGGGGCGCAGACGGCGCGAGAAGCGCAGCCTCGCCGTGCTGGCCCCCACGAACAAGGCCGCCTCGGTGCTGCGCACGCGCGGCG
>SL_7KL_010_BRINEDRAFT_10001431_pt1 | contig 11420 bp, 9 predicted proteins | sample SodLak_010_BRINE_FD_10663 | JGI IMG/M metagenome (IMG submission 10663)
CACCGCCACCGACAGAGGCACCGCCACCGGCAGAGGCACCGCCACCGGCAGAGGCACCGCCACCGACAGAGGCACCGCCGCCCTTCTCCCCCACAGCACCGGCGACCGCGTCCGACGAGCCGGCCTTCTCCTTCAACCGCACCCGCTGGGATACCCCGAAGCGGTGCTGCTCATCGATGACCACCACACCGAGGTCGGCGAAGCGCACCCCCTCCTCCAGCAGGGCGTGGGTGCCGACGATCAGGTCGAGCTCGCCCGTGAGCAGCTCAGAGAGGATGCGACGCCGCTCACGTACCGGGGTGGAGGAGGTCAGCGCCGCGACCCGCAGCCCGTCCAGCACGTTCACCCCCAGCGGTGCCAGCAGCTCGGTGAGGGTGCGGTGGTGCTGCTCGGCAAGCACCTCGGTCGGCACCATCAGGGCCGCCTGGCGGCCACGGTCGACAGCGTTGAGCATGGCCAACACCGCGACCACGGTCTTGCCGGAGCCGACATCGCCCTGCAGCAACCGGTGCATCGGACGGGTGCCCCCAAGATCCGTGCCGATCGTGGCCAACGCCCGGGTCTGTGCGCCCGTCAGTGGGAAGGGCAGCTCGGCTCGGAATCGCTCGGCCCACCCACCCTCGACCGGACCGTTGTCCAGCCCGACGGTGTCGGCCTCGAGCCGCGCGCGACGCCACTGCAGGCCCAACTGCAGGCTGAACAGTTCGTCGAAGGCCAGCCGCCGGCGGGCCGAGTGCCGATCGGCGTGGTCGGCGGGTGCGTGGATCGCCCTGAGCGCGCCATCAAGATCGCGCAGACCCTGGTCACGACGCAGCCGCTCCGGCAACCAGTCATCGACCTCTGCGAGCACCTCCAACGCCGCCGCCACCAGCTCGTTCAGCTTGAAGCTCGGCAGCCCCTCCACCGCCGGGTAGACCGCCAACAGCCGCTGGTGGTCGAGTCGCTGCGCCGCGGACGCCGCGTCGGCGCCTGCGGCCACGGTGCCCAGCGTCTGCACGTCAGGGCTGGTGAGCTGCAGGTCGCGCCGGAAACGTTTCACGGTGCCGCTGAACGCCGCGACGGTGCCCGGTGGCAGCGTGGCCGGACGCCAGCGCTGGTTGAAGAAGGTCACGGTGAACACGGCACCGCTGGCCTGGCGGATCCGTCCCTCGGCGAGGTCCAGGGGCCGGGAGCGCGCGCCTTTGGGCGGGATACGGCGGGTGGACCAGTCGAGGACCTCTCCCAGCAGCGTCGCCGGGGTGCCTTCCTCCACCTCACCGAGGTCGAGCACCGCACCGGCGTCGTGGTAGCGCCGCGGGTAGTGCTCCAGCAGCCCACGCAGGGTGCGGATGCCGAAGGCCTCCGCGAGTCGCCCGGCCAGCTTGGGCCCGACGCCCGGGAGGCAGGTGACGGGGTCGTCGAGGTGGTGGCTCACTCGACGCCGACCCAGAACCGGGCCGGTGCGAGGCCGGCATCGACCACCTCCACCTCGGCGTCGGGGGCGAGTTCCGTCACCAGCGCCGCGGCGGCCTCGCGCTCCGCGGCACTCGCGCTCGCGCCGTGCAGCAGGGTCACCACCTCGCCGGCGGACAGGTCGAGGGCGCTGCACACGACGCGCAGTGCCCGGACGGGGTCATCATCGACCACCACCAGGTCCCCGTCGGCGAGGCCCAGGGGCTGGCCGGCGCGCACCGGCCCGGCGGGGGTGGCGGCGTCGCGGATCGCGTCGACCACCTCGCCGGCCCGTACCGCTGTGGCGGCGGCCGTCAGCTCGGCGACCACCTGGGCGGGTGCCGCCTCAGGCTCCCAGAGGGCCAGGGCCGCGAGGACCGCGGGCGGCGAGATGGCGGCATCGATCACCTCGACGGTCCGCTCGTACTCCCGCGGCACCACCTCCGCGGCGGTGTGTGCAGCGGCGACAGCGTTGCGGTGGCCGGGGAGCAGCACCACCTGCTGGGCACGGCTGGCCACCGCGGCCTCCACGAGCTCGGCGACGCTCGGCAGGGACCCGGCGGTGCCGTCCACCACCTCGGCGCCCAAGGAGCGTGCCAGCGCCACGGCGCCGTGACCGTGCAGGACGGCGACCACGGCCAGGTCCCGTTGCGGCGGGAGTGCGGTACCGCCGGCAGCGGCGGTGGGCAGAGTGGTGGTGTCGCCGACGGTGCGTGCCGCACCCAGCATGCGGCCCGACGATCGGGCGAGGTGGTTGGGTGTGTCGACGGCCAGCGCCGCCTGGGTGGTGACCCGTGCCGCATCGCGTTCGGCCACCTGCTCACCGAGGTGGACGACCTCGATCGCGGAGGGCCGGCCGTGGGCGAGACCGGCTTCGATGGCAGGTCCGATCCGGTCGGTGTGGACGTGGACGTTGAGCAGCCCGCCGGCGGCCACCACGACCACGGACTCGCCGAGCTGCTCGAGCGCCACCCGCAGGGGTGCAGCCGAGGCGTCGACCGCATCGAGCAGGTACTGCACCTCGTAGGGGTAGGCCAGGGAGCCGTGGCAGACGTGGCCGGCGGTGCGCACCGTGATGCCCCGCGGGGCGTCGACAGCGACGGGCGGGTCCTCGCCGGTGAGGTGGCCGTGCACCGCGGCGAGCAGGACCTCGAAACCGCGTGCACCGGCGTCGACCACCCCGGCCTCGCGCAGCACATCGAGTTGCTCGCGGGTGCGCTGGACCGCGACGGCGGTGGCGGCGCAGGCCGCCGCGGAGGCGGCGACGACGTCGGCACCGGCATCCACCGCCTCGCGGGCAGCCGTCGCGGCGGTGGCGATGGCGGTGAGGATGGTGCCCTCGACGGGCTCAGCGACCGCTTCGTAGGCCAGGTCCCTGGCGTGCTCGAGTGCCTGGGCGTAGACGCTGGCATCCACGGCCTGCTCGCCGGTCGTGACCTCGACCACCGCCCGCACCACCTGGCTGATGATCACCCCGGAGTTGCCGCGGGCACCGCGCACCGCGCCCCGGATCACCTCACGTGCCAGGGCGTCACGGCCACCCTGCGGCCGGTCGGCACGGCCTGCCGCCAGGGCATCCCGTCCCGCACGCACGGTCAGGGTCATGTTGGTGCCGGTGTCCCCGTCGGGCACCGGGAAGACGTTGAGGTCGTCGATGGCGTCGCGGCGCGCCTGCAGCGCGTCGTGGACGTGATCGAACAGCGCGGGCAGCTCCCGCGCGGACAGGGGCGCGCCGCCTCGCTCATCCACAGCTGGGTGCTCCCTCCACCAGCGTCACCGTCGCCACGGTGCCACCTCGGCACAAGGCACCGTCGCCCCGGTGCCACCTCTCCTGCAGGCTCCGTGGCCACGGGCAGCCTAGCGATGACCACCCGTCAGGCGACCGCGTCCACGCCACCGCGTCCGGAGGGCAGCGCACCCCCGGTGGTCGCGAGGCGAGGCGGGTGGTACCGTTCCTCCAGCCCGCCGGGCGAGGTCGTCCTGCTGTNCTTCCGACCNGTACTTCCGACACCTCGCCTGCGCATCCGTCCGATCCAACCCGTCGTGCCCGCGCCGCGCCACCTCGTTGCGGACCTCCGAGCGCGCGCCCCGCACCTCCTGGAAGGCAGCCCGATGGCCTCTACCTGCCAGCTCTGCGACAAGAAGCCGTGGTACGGCAAGCAGGTCTCCCACTCGCACCGTCGTTCCAGCAAGCGGTGGGACCCCAACATCCAGCGGGTGAAGGCCTTCGTTGACGGCCGGACCGTCAAGCTGGACGTGTGCACCTCCTGCATCAAGGCCGGCAAGGTCACGCGCCCGCCGATGAAGGCCTGAGGCCGCGCCCGCGCTCCTCGCGAGCCGAGGTGCTCTAACGGTCTGCCGCTGTCCTGCTCTACGCTGTGTCCGCGACTCCTGCGCGAGGACACGGCATGGTCTCGGCCTACATCCTGATCCAGACCGAGCTCGGCGTGGCGGCCGCCGTTGCTGCCGCAGCCGCGGACATCCCCGGCGTGATCGCCGCCGACGATGTGACCGGGCCCTACGACGTCATCGTCCGGGCTGAGGCCGCCAACGTCGACGAGCTGGGGCGCCTGGTCGTCTCCGCCCTGCAGGCCGTGCCCGGTATCACGCGCACGCTGACCTGCCCGGTCATCAAGCTGTGAGCCGGGCGGCACCGCCGTCCGCGCTCACACCGCCCGCGCGGAGACCAGCAGACGGTCGACCAGCTCCGGGTAGCCGACCCCCTCGGCAGCCCACAGCCGGGGGAACATCGACGCTGGCGTGAAACCGGGGATCGTGTTGATCTCGTTGACCTGCAGGGTGCCGTCAGCGGCCAGGAACAGATCGACGCGGGCCAGGCCGCGGCACCCGATCGCCCGGTAGGCGCGTCGCGCCAGGGCCATGCAGCGCTGCACGACCTCCTCCGACACCACGGCGGGGACCTGCAGCTCGGAGGCGTCGAGGTACTTGGCCTCGAAGTCGTAGAACTCATGGCTCGGCAGGATCTCACCCGGGCGGGTGACCTCCATCTCCGCGTCACCGAGCACACCGACCTCCAGCTCACGGGCACCGACCATGCCCTGCTCGACCACGACCACGTCGTCGTAGCGCAGGGCCTCGGTCATCGCGGCGTCCAACTCCCCGATGGCGCTGACCTTGCTGATCCCGATCGAGGACCCCTGACGGGCGGGTTTGGTGAACCACGGCAACGGCAGCCGGTCGAGCAGTTCGGTCAGCACGTCGTCGGCCTCGTTCTGCCACCGGCTGCGATGCACCGAGCGGTAGGCGAGCTGCGGCAGGTCCGCTGCGGCGAAGGCCGCCTTCATGGCCGACTTGTCGATACCGATCGAGGAGGCGGTGACGTCCGCGCCGACGTAGGGCACGCCGACGGTGGCCAGCATCCCCTGGACGGTGCCGTCCTCGCCCCAGGGACCGTGCAGCACCGGGAAGGCCACATCGATGGCGCCGATGACCGCGACACGCTCCCCGGCGTCGTCGAGGTGGACGAGCATCGGCCCCTGCCGGGTGCCGACCAGTGCCGCGGTGGGGCCCGACTCGTCGACCTCCGGCAGCGTTCGGTCGCCGCTCACCGGGGGGACACCGTCGGTCAGGGTCCACCGGCCGTCGCGGGTGATCCCCACGGTGATGACCTCGTAGCGGTCCCGGTCGATGGCCTCCAGCACCGAGGTGGCTGACAGGCACGACACCTCGTGCTCCGCCGAGCGACCTCCGAACAGCACCAGCACCCGCTTCACGTCGTCTCCCCTCCTGTGGCGACGGGGTCCCGCCCGGTGCGGTCGTCATCCTCCCCGGTGCGGTCGTCGTCCTCCCCGGTGCGGTCGTCATCCTCCCCGGTGCGGTCGTCGCCGTCACCGGTCGCGGTGACGGCTCGCGCCGCCTCCAGCCCCCGGGACAGGTCCGCGAGCAGGTCGGCCGCATCCTCGATCCCCACCGACAGCCGGACCGTGCCGGGGTTCAGGCCGGCAGCTGCCAGGGCGGTGGCATCCAGCTGCCGGTGGCTGGTCGACGCCGGGTGCAGGACCAGCGAGTGGGTCCCACCCAGGGACGAGGCCCGGGCGAACACCTCGCACGCATCGGCGAAGGCCGTGGCTGCGGCACGCGTCGGCAGGTCGAAGGACAGCTGTGCGCCGTAGCCCCGCCCCTCGAACAGCGCCGTGGCGAGGTCGTGCTGGGGGTGGTCGGCGAGCCCCGGATAGCGCACCACCTCGACGTCGCCGTGGGCCGTCGACGCGGTCGCCAGCGCCTGGGCGCAGGCCTCGGCGTTGGCGGCGGCGGCACGCACCCGCAGGGCCAGGGTCTGCACCCCACGCAGCACCAGCCAGGCGTCGAAGGCGCCCAGTGACGCACCCAGCTCGAAGGTGTGGGCACGGACGCGCTCGATGAGGGTGCGGTCACCCGCCACCACGCCGGCGACCACGTCGCCATGGCCGCCGAGGAACTTGGTGGCGGACTCGACCACGGCGGTGGCACCCAGGCCGATGGGACGGCACAGGTAGGGGGAGGCGAAGGTGTTGTCGACCACCAACTCCACCCCCCGCTCGCGACAGCGGGCTGCGATGCCGGCCAGGTCGGTGACCACCGTGGAGGGGTTGGCGACGGTCTCCACGTGGACGACCGTGTGCTCGGCGTCCAGCACCGCGTCGAGGTCGGCGACGGTCGCCAGGGGGGCGTGGTCGACCCGCCAGCCCGCGTCGCGCTCGAGCCGACGCAGCAGCGCCCAGGTCCCGCCGTACAGCATCGAGGTGGCAAGCACCCGGCCGGAGCCGCGTAACACGTCGAGGGTGGCGTGCAGGGCTGCGGTCCCCGAGGCCAGGGACCACGCGGCCTCGGCGTCGTGCAGCGACGCGACGACCTCGTGCAGGGTCGTGGCCGTGGGGTTGTCGTAACGACCGTAGACGTAGCCCTCACGACGGTCGGTCAGGAGCTCCCCGAGCTCCTCTGAATGCCCCACGGCCCAGGTCGAGGACAGCCAGATCGGTGCGGAGACGGGTTGTTCCACCACCTCGGGGAGGTGGGTGGCGCCTCGCACCGCGCGGGTCGAGAAGCCGCCGGGTAACCGGGACAGAGAGGGTTCCACGGGGCCTCCGGTGACCTGCTCGAGGGAGCCGGAGCCTAACGGCGGCATGCCGCTGCCGCGGCCAGGCACGGGCCAGGCGCAGGCTAGGCGCGGGCTGGACACGGGCCACGCACGACAGGCGCATGGATACCCGGGGCACAGTGGCGCATGCTGGCAACACGAGCAACTCGGGAAGAACTTGTGGACAAAGGACATCATGGGACTAAAGTCTCTAGCCCTATCGTAGAAGTTCCAGGGCGGCGACCAGGGCGAGCCGTGCGGAGATCGATGTCAGCTGCCACGACCGCCACCCGGGCGGTCGCTCTCGCCCTCGCCGTCGGGGTCGCGCTGACCTGGGCGTTCTTCCTGGTGGCACCGCGCCTGGCGGTGCGAGCAGCCGGCTTCCTCGACGCCCATACGAGGACGATCGCCACCGCGATGGCGATGGCGCATGTCGCCCTGCTGGCCGTCGGGCTCTACCTCCTGCTGCGTCGACTGCTGCGCGATGCGGAAGCGAGCCGTCACGGCTGGGAGGAGCTCGCCTCGGCGACCGCTGACGGCCTGGTGTTGATCGAGGTCGGTGCGACCCCGCGGGTGATCTTCATCAACGCCGGCCTCGAGCGCATCACCGGCCGGTCCAACGAGGAGTTCCTCGCCGACCCCTCCCTCGTCCTCAAGATCGTCGCGGCTCGTGACCGTCCGCACCTCGAAGCCGTGTTCACAGCGCCGGAGCAGGGGACATGGCCGCTGGCCCTGACCGTGCTACGACCGGATGGGTCCCGGCGCCAGGTGGAGCTCACGGGCCTGCTGGTCCAACACGGACGCAACCGCAGCCTGTTCCAGGGCATGGTCACCGATGTCACCGAGCGTGAAGCCCGCGAGCGCACGCTGGCCGGGGTGGCCGACTCGGAGCGTGCCGCGGCGCAACGGCTGCGTGAGGTGGCCACGATGCGCGACAGCTTCGTCGCGTCGATCTCCCACGAGCTGCGCACACCGTTGACCGTCATCACCGGCGCGGCGGACACGCTCCGGCGCCATCACGATGACCTGCCGGATGCCACCCGTGCCGGCCTCGAACGGGCGATCTCCGAGCAGTCGGCCAAGCTCTCCTCGCTGCTCGACGACGTCCTGAGCCTCGGCAGCACCGAGCGGCCCACCGACCGCGATCATCGTCTGCCGCACCAGATCACCGACATCGGGCACATCGTCAGTGAGGTCGTGGCCCGGTCGGAGATCGCTGACCGGGTGACGACCTCGATGCCCAAGCCCGTGCTGGCCCGCGCCGACGAGCAGCAACTCCAACGCATGGTCGCAGAGCTGCTGGCGAATGCGGAGAAGTACGCACCCGGCAGCCCCGTGGTGCTCTCGCTGGAGAACGGCGGGCCCTCGTGGACGCTGCAGATCCGGGATCAGGGCCCCGGCCTCAGCGACGAGCACCTCGGTCACGTGCTCGAACCCTTCTACCGGGCCGATGAACGACACCCGCGCCCCGGACTCGGCCTCACGCTGGTCGCCGCCGTGGCGGCGCAGCACGGAGGCTCGGTGCAGTTGGCCAACGATGGCGGGCTGCTGGTCAGCATCACCGCCCCGTGCGATGCTGCTCAGCCCGGGGACACCCTCGGGGACCTCACGATCATCCACACCCTCCAGATGCCCGCGGATCGCTGTCCGGGCTCGCGCGGGACGGCGTCGACGGCGGCGGAACCGACCACCACGCCCCCGGCGGTTGACCGCAGGTCCTGAGCCGCGTCGTGCGGGGTGGCTCAGCGCCGCCCGAGCACCTCAGCTGGCCGCCGCCCGGCCTGCATGGTCGTCATCCGGCCATCGAGCCGCGGGAGCCAGGAGCAGACGGGTGCCGTGTCGACGCGGCTGCCGTAGACCAACAACGCCAGCATCGCCCCGTAGATCGGGAGATGCCCGATGAGCTCCGTGGCCCCCAGGAAGAACAGGGTCGCGTTGAAGGGGATGCCGGCAGCGATCACCACCAGTTGCGGCAATGCTCCTGAGATGAACAGCAGGCCGAACAGGATCTCCACACCCGCTGCGAACTGGATGAACACGAGATCGCTGACCTCGAAGCCGAACTGACTGCCAAGGAGTTGCAGCACGTTGAAGGCGGGGTAGCGGTCGAGGAACTCCAGCGACAGCTCGGGGCGGGCGAGCTTCTCCGTGAAGGCGAGGATGATCAGCGCGCCGCCGGTGAGCAGTCGCAGGCCGAACAGCGCCGCCCGTACCTTCTCCGGGTCGATCGTGATGCGACCACCGACCTGACCGTCGTCCGGCGGCAGGAGCGCGAGGAACAGGCCCACAGCGAGCAGGTCGGCGCGCTCCATCACGGGCACCACCCCGTAGGCGATCATGCCCAGTGGTCCGGCGAGGACCAGCAACCAGGCAGCGGTCCGCACCCGCCAGCCCGCGATGAGCCAGATCCCGACGATGCCCTCCAGGATCCCGAGCCCGATGCCGTACCACGTATCCGGTAGGGCGAGCGTGGGGACCAGGAACTCCAGCCGGGCCGCCAAAGACAGCAGTGACACCCCGGCATGGATCGCGAGCAGTCGGGGGATCCAGGGACCAAGCTTCCCCAGGAAGGCCAGGGGTCGGAGCTCAGGCCGCGGGAGGAAGGGTGCCGCGAGCCGCCACACGATGGCGATCCCGACCGCAGCGACGATCATGACCAGCGACAGGGTCTCGACGACGAAGGACCAGTCGTAGTCCGGATCCGAGGTCGTGAACCAGCGCGCGTGCGCGAGGGTGCTCATCGAAGCTCCTGGCCCGGTGCGGCGGTGAGGGCACCCCCTCTTCGGGGCTGCGAGGGGCGGTGTCCGGCTGCCGCTGCAGGGGCAGTGACCGGTAGCGGTGTGCGGCCCCGACGGCAGTAGGGTCCGCAGGTGCAGGAGCGACGGCAACGCACAGGGAGGCAACGAGGTGGCAGCGATCGATTTCGATGGGCGGGTTGCGATCGTCACGGGAGCGGGTGGTGGGCTCGGCCGCAGCCATGCGCTGCTGCTCGCCAGCCGCGGCGCCAAGGTGGTCATCAACGACCTCGGCGGATCCCGGGACGGCACGGGTACCGACACCTCGATGGCGGACCAGGTGGTCGCGGAGATCGTGGACGCCGGCGGGCAGGCCGTGTCCAACCACGACGGTGTCCACACCTGGAAGGGTGGCGAGGCGATCGTCGGATCCGCCATGGAGGCCTTCGGCCGGGTCGACATCGTGATCAACAACGCCGGCATCCTGCGTGACGTGTCCTTCGCCAAGCTGACCCAGGAACAACTCGACCCGGTGGTGCAGGTGCACCTGCTCGGGGCGTTCCACGTCACCCGTGCCGCCTGGCCGTACCTGCGCGAGCAGGCCTACGGCCGCGTGATCGCGACCACCTCGGGGTCGGGCTTGTACGGCAACTTCGGGCAGTCGAACTACTCCGCGGCGAAGCTCGGCCTGGTCGGGCTCACCCGGACGCTCGCGATCGAAGGCGCCAGGTACGGCATCACCGCGAACGCCATCGCACCGGTAGCGAGGTCACGGATGACCGAGGACATCATGCCGCCGGCCCTGCTCGACCGGCTCGAGCCGGAGTACGTCTCCCCGCTGGTGGCCTACCTCGCGAGCGAGGACTGCACCGATACCGGCCGTGTGTTCTCCGTGGGTGGCGGGTACATGGCCCGGGTTGCGCTCCTCGAGGGGCAGGGAACGACCTTCGACGGCGTGCCGTCACCGGAGGACGTCGCCGACGCGTGGTCGCAGATCGAGCAGGTCGGCCCCGGGTCGGTGGAGCTGACCCAGGGGGTCATGGAACAGACCGGCAAGATCGTGCAGGCCTTGGGCATCGAGGTGGAGTGATCCACCGCGCGGCGCGGGGCGGCGGGGCGGCGGGGGGCGGCGGGGCCGCGCGGGGCGGGCGCGGGACCGGCGGGNCTGCGCGGGNCGGCGGNGANCCGCGGCGCGGGCNNGACCCGCGCGACTGCCGGGTTGTGCAGCGAACCGACGCCGAACACGTCACAACGCTGCACAACCCGCGCAACCGGGCACCCGCGGCGCGGGCGGGACCCGCGCGACGGCCAGGTTGTGCAGCGAACCGACGCCGAACACGTCACAACGCTGCACAACCCGCGCAACCGGACACCCGCGGCGCGGACGGGCACCCGCGGCGCGGGCGGGACCTGCGCGACGGAGCCCTACCGGGACCCGCGCGACGGCCGGATCCGCGCGGCAACCTCGGCGAGGATGAGGTCGACCAGTTCCTCGGTGGTGGCTTCGGTGGTATCGAGCAGCAGGTCGGGCCGGACCTCATCACGGTGCGCACGCAACTGTGCCACCGCCAGGCCGCGGGTTGGTGAGCCGGCTTCACGCTCGCGGTCATCCAGCACGTCCGGGTCACACACGAGACCGACGTGGAGCAGCTCCAGGCCGTCCATCGCGGCGTGCAGATCGGCCACCGTGGCGTGGTTGCACAGAGAGTGGTCCATGGCCACGTCCATGCCAGCCCGCGCCCAGGTCGCCGCGACCCGGTGCATGCCGGCGATCAGCTCCCGCCCCAAGGGCCCCCAGGTCACCCGCGGATGGGAGGCGTCAGGGGGTGGCGCGCTCGGGAGCACCAGTTCCGCCCAGCGCCGTGCACTCGGCCCGAAGGCAGCCAGTGCCGCGTCCAATCCGGCCTCGAGCAGCGGCCCGGAGCGGACCTGTGGCCACTGACGCTGGAGGCCGTGCAACGCGGTGCTCCGGCCGACCATCGTCGGCCCGTCAAGCACCACCACCAGCCCTGTAGCGCTCACCGACCCACGCCCTCCCCGCTGTCAGCCGCAGCGCCGCACACCGCAGCTGGGCAGCGCAGGTCACGTCCCACGCAACAGCTCGGTCCGCTCCGGGACCGGTTGCGTACCACGGTCCATGCTCCACGGTCATCATCCCTCGCGCTGCGCCGGCGACA
>SL_7KL_010_BRINEDRAFT_10001432_pt1 | contig 11419 bp, 12 predicted proteins | sample SodLak_010_BRINE_FD_10663 | JGI IMG/M metagenome (IMG submission 10663)
TCGGTGCGAGTGGAAGCGCCATGGCATACCCTTTCAAGACATGAGACAAGCCTATCAGGCAGCACGCATTTGTCCACTCACACTTGCGCAGTGCCTGACAGGTCATACCGGCAGCGGCTGATTCGGTTGCAATGCGCCGCTGGTATCCACCCGGACGCGGCGCAGGGGCCATTCCAGCCGGATATCCGCCCCGCTGAGCGTGGATGATCCGCGCAGATGCGTAACCGACCCGTCGCAATTGCCGAAGGACAGGCGCGCGCCTGTGCGTTCCAGCAATGTCTTGGCAATGAACAGCCCCAGTCCCATCCCCTCGTAATCAGGGCGGTGGCGCTTGCGTGACGGGTCGCGGCGGCGGCGGATGAAAGGCTCGCCAATGAAGCCCAGCAGGGTGGGCGGAAAGCCCGGCCCGTCATCGATGATGCGGATGCGCAGCATGGTGTCGGTCCATTCGGCCTGCACCCAGACCTGCGATTGTGCGAAATCGACCGCGTTCTGGATCAGGTTGCGCAATCCGTGAATGATCTCGGGGCGGCGCTCGATGACAGGCTGGCTCGGATCGCCCCCTGCGCCAGGCTCCAGCAGGAAGCGCACCTGTTTGCCACGGTCGCGATGCGGCTCGGCCGCCTCCATCAGAACGGCTTCCAGGGGCGCGCGGTGCAGATGGGTGTCATCCTTGCCTGCCCGTCCCATGGAGCGCAGGATATCGCGGCAGCGATCCGCCTGTTCGACCAGCAATTGCGCATCGGCCTGCTGATCGGGGCGGTCGCGCAGCTCTTCGGCCAGTTCGGCGCTGACCAGTTTGATCGTTGCCAGGGGGGTGCCCAGCTCATGTGCCGCTGCAGCGACGACGCCGCCAAGATCGGTCAGCTTCTGCTCGCGCGTCAGTGCCATCTGCGCGGCCAGAAGGGCATTGGCCATGGAACTGGCCTCTTCCGCGACGCGATGGGCATAGAACGCCTGAAACAAGATCCCGATCACGATTGCCGTCCAGAAACCGAAGGTCAGGATCGGGGGCACCACCAACGGCGTGCCATCGGCAAAGCGCAAGGGCTGATAGGTCAGGCTGATAAGCGTCAGCAGCGCAATCGCCACCAGTGCCAGGATCAGGGTTGATCGCGGCTTGAGCGCCATGGCCGACACGGTGACTGGCCCCAGCACCAGCAACGCGAAGGGGTTGGTGATCCCACCAGTCAGATAGAGCAGGCAGATCAGCAGCGCGATGTCGAACAGAAAGGTCAGCATCGCCTCGGAATCGCTGAGCCGCTTGGTCTGCGGGAACAACAGAAGCGAGGCAAGGATCGACAGCGCCCCCGCGCCCCAGACCAGACAGACCAGCGTTCGGTCGAACCGCAGATCGAAATAGACATGCGCGACCGTCAGCGCCGTGGCCTGACCGGCCAGCGCGACCATGCGCAGCCCGGTCATGGTGCGCAGACGCACCCATTCGCCGTGATGATCTTGCGAAATTTCACCGAATCGCGGACTTTGCATGGCACCTCTTTGAGGCGCGTTGTCACATATGCGCCATCCCGGATTGATAGGGCCGGGGCCTTGAGGCATCAAGGCGCCAATCGTCGCTGTTGGAGATCGCAATGATTCGCCTCTATTCCACCATTGCTGTCGGGTCCGTCGCCGCCCTGCTTGGGGGGCTGGGTTACATGATCTATGCCGGATCGTCCCAGACCGGGTTCGACCAGTGCCGCGAGACATCGATCGCGGGTGGATCGGGCGCCATTGGCGGGCCGTTCGAACTGGTCGATCACACGGGCCGCACAGTCACGGATGCGGATTTCGCCGACAAGCCGACTCTGATCTATTTTGGCTATACCTTCTGCCCCGATGTCTGCCCGCTGGACACGGCGCGTAACGCTGAAGCCATTGATCTGCTGGATGAAAAGGGGCATGAGGTGACGCCTGTCTTCATCTCGGTCGATCATGAGCGCGACACGCAAGAGGCGCTGGCCGAGTTCGTGCGCTTCATGCATCCGCGCATGGTCGGGCTGACCGGGTCCGAAGAACAGATCCGCGCCGCCGCGCAGGCTTACCGGATGTATTACGCCGTTCAGGAAACCGATGACGATTTCTACCTGATCGATCATTCGACCTTCAGCTACCTGATGCTGCCGGAACATGGCTTTGTCGATATCATCCGCCGCGACCAGACGCCCGAGCAGGTGGCCGATACCACGGCCTGTTACCTCGAGAATGCCTGACGCCAGATTCGCGCGTTGGAAAATTGACCTTCCCGGCACGGCGCCCTATCTCTCTGTCAATGAGAGAGAGCATTATCATGTCTGACAGCCCTGCTGCCGAGATTGGCCCCGATCCGACGCTTCTATTGGTCGATGATGACGAAGTATTCGTAAAGCGACTGGCGCGTGCGATGGAAAAGCGCGGCTTTACAGTCGAGACGGCGCGCTCGGTCGAAAGCGGCAAGGTGATCGCCAAGGCCCGCCGCCCGGCCTATGCGGTGATCGACCTGCGGCTGGAAGATGGCAACGGGCTGGATGTGGTCGAGGCGCTGCGCAGCGCGCGTGAAGATGCGCGCATCGTGGTGTTGACGGGCTATGGTGCGATTGCCACGGCGGTTGCCGCCGTCAAGATTGGTGCGACGGATTACCTGTCGAAACCGGCCGATGCGAATGAGGTCGTGCGCGCTCTGCTGTCTGATCCGGGCGATGCGCTGCCGGAACCACCGGAAAACCCCATGTCCGCTGACCGTGTACGCTGGGAACATATCCAGCGGGTGTTCGAGCAATGCGACCGCAACGTGTCCGAGACGGCGCGTCGGCTGAACATGCACCGCCGCACATTGCAGCGCATCCTTGCCAAACGATCGCCGCAATAGCGTTGCACGCTTTGCATCGTTGCGGACACGGGGCTATCGTGAACCGATGCGTGTGATTACCTCCATTCTGCTGGCCGGTCTGCTCACAGCCTGCGCCGCGCCCGAACAGCGATGTGTGCGGGCGGCGCAGACGGACCTGGTCGAACTGGACCGTCAGATCGCAGAGAGCGAGAGCGCCCTTGCGCGCGGCTACCGTGACCGCCCCGAGGTTGCGGGCCGCACAACGCTGCATATCTGCGCCTGGCCACGTGAACCGGTGCTGTTCTGCACCCGGCACACGCCGCGCCAGCCTGCCACGCGCGAGGTGGTAAATGTGCCTGCCGAACAGGCGCGGCTGGCCAGTCTACGCGCGCAGCGCAGCGATATCGCGGCGGCGGCTGATCGCGCCACGGCGGCCTGCCGCGCTGGCTGAGGCGCCCGCTACCACAGCGTGCGCATGCCGCGCGTCTGCCAATCGGCGTCATAGGCCCCCGCGTCCACGCCCCCTTTTGAGACATCGGCCAGTATATCGCCCACACTGGGCAGATCCGTGCTTTCGTCCTCTCCTGACCACAGGCGCGCGCGCAGCAGGGCGCGGGCGCATTGCACATAGACCTCGGCAATTGTGAAGGTGATGACCGTGCGCGGCGCTATGCCCTTGCGCGCGAACCCGGCGCAGAGCGTGTCATCCGCCGACAGGCTGGCGCGCCCGTTGATGCGCACGACGTTTTTCGAGCCGGGCACAAGAAACATCAGCGACGCGCGCCCATCCGTCACGATATTGCGCAATGAATCCAGCCGGTTGTTGCCGCGCCAGTCGGGCATCTGCAATGTCTGCGCATCCACGATACGCACCACCGCGCCATCATCGCCGCGCGGGCTGGCATCGACGCCTCGGATGCCCACGGTCGAGAGGATGCAGAAGCGCGAGGCCTCGATCCATTGGCGATAGGTTGGGGTCAGCACCGGGGCAACCTTGGTCAGGCTCGGGGCCGAAGGGGCGTCATAAAGAGCTTCCAGATCGGCGACAGTCGTGATGTCGGTCATGTCTTGTCCCTTTCAAAGCCCGCCTCCGCCATCAGTGCGTCCGAGCGTGTCTCGATCACCTCTTCCAATTCGGTCAGAAAGGCGCGCGCCGGTTTGCCTGCGGGGATCGCGGGCAGAAATTCGACAACCGCCAGCCCCGGCTTGCGCATCAGCCCGTGGCGCGGCCAGAACACGCCGACATTCGTGGCCACGGGCACGCAATCCTGCGCAAGCTGTTCATACAGCACGGCAGTGCCGACCTTATAGGGCAGATGCGCGCCCGGCGCGACGCGGGTGCCCTGCGGATAGATGATCAACTGCCCCGGCCCGGCGGGGCTGTTGCGCACCCCCTCGACCATCTGGCGGATCGCCTGACCGCGCTTGCCCCGGTCCACCGGCACACAACCCACCTGCAAGGCGTACCAGCCCAGAATCGGGGCGTATTTCAACTGTTTCTTCATGATGAACCGCGGTCGCGGCAGGGCGCCGAAAATGAGCAGTATGTCGAAAAAGCACTGATGCTTGGCCGCGATCAGCACAGGACCATCCGGGACTGTGCCGCGCACTTCCGAGCGCAGGCCCACCATCCACGCCGCCGACCAACGCACATAGCGGCAATAGCTGTGACAGGCGAGAAGCGCCATGTCGCGCCGGAAAATCGCAAAGGGGGTGAACACGATCGCCAGCACCAGCATGGCCAGATACATCTGCACGATGAAGATGATCGAACGGATCAACTGAGCCGGGTTGCGCATCATGTCACTCCTCGCAGGACCTGAAAGGCCGTCGTCATGCTGGCCAGCCAGGCCAGGATCATTGCCAGCGGCGGGATGAGGGCAGGAAGCGCCCAGCCCGCGCCCGAAAAGCCGAAGCCCGACAGCAAATGCACATCACCCCCCGCCTGCGGGATCGCGGCGAGGGCACCCAGCGCCAGTGCCGTGCCCACCAGCGCGCCCAGCCCGGCGCGCAGGCTGATCTGGCGGACAAAGGCGCGCGCGATGAAGCGGTCCCGCGCGCCCACCAGCCGCAGCACCCGGATCACCTGCCCGTTTGACGCCAGCGCCGCACTTGCCGCCAGCGCGATGATCGCGCTGGTCACCCCGCCGATCAGCACCAGCGACACCAGCGCAACCGCGCGCAAACGCCCCGCAGCCTCGGCCAGCGGGCGGCGCCAGCGGGTGTGGTCGTCGAATACGGCCCCCGGCGCCTCGGCCGACAGGCGCAGGCGCAGGCCCTGCCGGTCAGGCCCCTCGGGCGTTTCCGTCACTTCGATCAGGCGGGGCAGGGGCAATGCATCCAGCGGCAGATCGGGGCCAAGCCAGGCCTCCAGCAGTTCGGCCTGCTCTTCGGGTGCGATCTGTTCTGCCGATGCGATCCCGGGTGTGGTGCGCAGCACCTCCAGCACGATGGCGGTCTGTTCGTCGATCTCCTCGGGCGGGGCAGACAGGCGGACCGTGGCCGTCTGGCTGAGCGCCGCGCTCCAGGTCTGGGCAAGCTGCGCGGCGCTGACCGCCAGCGCCAGCGCGAATACCGCCAGAAAGGCCATGGCCCCCGCGCTCAGCACGATCAGCCAGACCGATTGCCCCCGGCGCGGCACCACCAGCCGCGAGATCGATGCCCCCGCGCTCACAGATCGGCCCCCGCGACCTGCAGCTTGCGCCGGGCAATGCGCAGCACGCGCGCGTTGATCTGGCTTTTGGCAAAGCGGATCAGTTGCAGGTCATGCGTCGCGATCAGGATCGCCGTGCCCATGCGGTTCAGCTCTATCATCAGCGACATCAGGCGCTGCGACATGTCCCAGTCCAGATTGCCGGTGGGTTCATCCGCCAGCAGCATGTTGGGCGCAGAGATGACCGCACGCGCCAGCGCCGCGCGCTGGCGTTCGCCGCCTGACAGCGTGGGGGGCAGCGCCTCGGCATGGCTGGCCAGCCCTACCCATGACAGCAGGTCGGCCACATCGCTGTCAGGCACCGGACGCCCTGTCGCCGACAGGGGCAGCGCGACATTCTGTTCAACGCTCAGATGGTCCAGAAACTGGCAATCCTGATGCACAACCCCGATCCGCTGGCGCATTCCGGCCAGGTCATTGCGCGAGAGGCCCTGCAGATCCTTGTTCATGACAAGAACCTTGCCCGCGCTCGGGGTCAGTTCGCCATAGCAGAGTTTCAAAAAGGTGCTTTTGCCTGCCCCCGATGGCCCGGTGAGAAAGTGAAAGCTGCCCTGTTCCAGCTTTATGCTGACATCGCCGAACAGCCGCCCCCCGCCGTAATCATGGCTGACATCTTCAAACACGATCATGCGGCACCGCGCGGCACCGGATGGGCCCGCCCGTCTGTTGCCGATTTGCAACTTTTGTGATGTCGCGATGCCATCTGTCCCACGCGCATCTGCCCTGACACAATAGAATTTGCGTTTTCGCGTCTGATTGCTACATCATAAGATGGTCGGGGCCAATGCCCCTCATGCTGGTGCGAAGTGTGTCATATGCGACTGACCTGCCCGAATTGCGGAACACAATACGAGATCGACGCAGCCCTGCTGCCGGCCGAGGGGCGCGAGGTCCAGTGTTCGGCCTGCGGGCATGTCTGGTTTCAGGACGCACCGGGCACAGCGACCCGGTCAGCGCAGGCCCCGGCGGCAGAGAATGCCGCGCAGCCTGATCCCGCGCCAGAGCAACCCGCGCCCGCAAGCGACGCTGCGCCGCACGCCGCAGAACCTGCCCCCAAACCGGTGGATGAAGAGGTTCTGAGCGTTCTGCGCGATGAGGCCGCCTATGAGGCCGAGCAACGCGCGCGCGAGGCCGAGCATCTGGAAAGCCAGCCCGAGCTTGGCTTGCTGGATGAAGCCCCCTGGCCACGGTCCGACGACGACCGCGCCGAGGACCCGCTGCCCGAGGAAATCCCAGCGCATGACCGGCGAGAGCCTGCGCCCGCCCATCCCGACCTGCCCGATATCGACGATATCAGCGAAACGCTGGAACCTGTGGGCGCGGCACGCAAATCCGGAACGCCCGACACGGACCTGCCCGCGACCCAGGCCACGCGCAGGCGCAGCTTTGTTGGGGGCATGCTGATCCCGATTGCGCTGGCGCTGATCCTGACGGCGATCTACCTCGCCGCGCCGGAAATTGCCGGTCTGGTCCCCGCGTTTGAGCCTGTATTGTCCAGCTATGTTGCGCTTGTGGACAGCGCGCGCGTGGCGATTGCGGAAATGGCCGGGATCTAGAGCCTTATACCCGCTCTGGCAGACCTATGCCGGAAACCAATACCTGAATGTGGTGCGCCAACCAGGTTTGGCCGGTGCCGCGCGCTCAGTTCTGGCCGAAGATCGACCCCAGCACACCGCGAATCGTATCCTCGATCCCGCTGCCGCCACCAGAGGCTTGCGGTGCAGGCCCGCGCGTGTCGGGTTGCGGGGTCGAGCGGGGCGGTTCCAGATCAGGGCGCTGCGGCTCGATCATCGGCAGTGGGCGTGGCTCCATGCCGCTGACCACGCGCGTCATCGTTTCGCGCCAGATCTCGGCGGGCAACCCGCCCCCGGTCACACCGCGCAAGGGGGAATTGTCGTCATAGCCCATCCAGACACCGGTCACATGGTCCGCTGTGTAGCCGATGAACCATGCATCGCGCGAGGCTTGGGTCGTGCCGGTCTTGCCCGCCACCTGCCAGCCATCCAGCCGCGCGCGCCCGCCCGTGCCCTCGCTGATGACGCGGGTCATCATCCATGTCAGCACCTGCGCCGAGTTCTCGGAAATCACGCGATCCCCGATCCCGGTTGATGCGCCGAATAGCGGCTCGGTCTGGCCCAGCAGTGTCAGTTCCTGAATGCCATACGGGCGCACGGCAGAGCCGCCATTCAGGATGCCCGCATAGGCGGCGGTCATTTCCAGCAGGCTGGATTCGGACGCGCCAAGCGCCAGCGCCGGACCTTCGGCAAGTTCGCTGCGTATCCCGAACTCATTGGCCACGCGCCGCACCTGATCGCGCCCCATCGCTTCGGACACGCGCACGGCGGGCGTGTTGAGCGAGCGCGCCAGCGCCTCGGTCAGGGTGACGAAGCCGTGGAACTGATTGTCGTAATTGCGCGGCGACCACGGCCCAGAGCCCGGAATATTGATCGTGAGCGGCGCATCCTCGACAATATCGAAGGGATCAAACCCGTTCTCCAGCGCCGCGGCATACAGGAACGGCTTGAAGGATGACCCGGTCTGCCGCATCGCCTGTGTCGCGCGGTTGAACCCGCCGACAGAGGCCGTGCGCCCGCCCAGCATGCCGCGCACGGCCCCATCCGCCGACATGACCACTACAGCCACCTCAGCTTCCGATCCTTCGCGCACGCGGTTTTCGAATACGTCGTCAACGGCATCCTCGATCGCGGTCTGGATGCGCGGGTCGAATGTGGTGCGCATCATCACATCTTCGGTCGTGTCGCGCGTCAGATAGCTGGGGCCGGATTGCATCAGCCAGTCAGCGAAGTGAATCCCGCGCTGCGCTTCGGCCTGTTGCGACAGCGTGGCGGGATAGGACCGCGCCTCGATCACCTCATACTCGGTCAGATAGCCCTGATCGGCCATCAGGCTGATCACGACATTCGCCCGTGCTTGCGCGCGTTCAAGGTTTCGCGTCGGCGCAAAGGCCGAAGGCGCGACCAGAAGCCCCGCCAGCATCGCCGATTCCGCGGGGCCAACCTCGGTCGCGGAGCGGGCGAAATAGCGCTGGGCGGCGGCCTCGAACCCGCGCGCGCCCGCACCCAGAAAGGCGCGGTTCATGTAGATGGTCAGGATCTCATCCTTGGAAAACGCAGCTTCCAGCGCAAAGGCATAGGGCAACTCGCGGATTTTGCGCCAGACAGTGCCGCGCCGGCAATCGGCCTCATAGGCGGCCTCGGACTCCCATTCCGAGGAATCATAGGGCACGCCAAGGCATAGCAGCTTGGCCACCTGCTGGGTGATGGTGGACCCGCCCGCACCGGAAAAGGCCGAGCGCCCGGCCTGCAGGTTCGACCGGATCGCGCCCATGATCCCGCGCGGGCTGACCCCGAAATGGCTGTAAAAGCGCCGGTCCTCGGTCGCGATGATGGCGTTGCGCAGATGGGGCGATACTGTGTCTGCCGTGATGACCCCGCCAAAGGTCTCGCCGCGCCAGGCGAACACATTGTCGTCCTGGTCCATCATCGTGACCGACCCGCGCGCGCGCGCATCCAGCAATTCGTTGAAGGGGGGCAGCGTAACGTAGAAATAGGCCGTCGCAACGAAGAGAAGCATCGCCACGGTTGCGCCCATGCGCCATGTCACGCCCCAGACAATGCGCCAGATCAGGCGGAAGGTGCCGGAAATCATCCGCACGAAGATGTTGCCGCTTGGGGCCTTGCGGCGGGCCGCCTTGCGCGGCGTCGCCTTGGCCGGGGCCTTGCGACGGCTTTTGCCTGCGGCTTTGCTGGCTGGTTTTACATTGCGTTTGTCCGCGACCAGCCCGCGACTACCCCTGAAGCCCTTCATTCGTGCTCAGCCTTCAATACGTCCCGCATGGTGTTGTTCTGTGCCTGCCTGCGTGCGGCGGGATGCTGCCTGCATGGCCTTCTTTTGCCATTCCCGCTGCCGGAAAGCCACCGTCTTTGACTCGAATAGAGGCTTTGTGACTTCACGGCACGATCTCGACGGCGCCCAATAAATGGGCAGTGATTAAAAAGATTGCACAATAATTTCCATTTTCATGCCGCGCTGCCGCGAGGCGGCGCCAAATCGTTGTGACTCCGGGCCGCCTCGGCCCCTTGATGACCCCCGTGCAGACCAATGGACACGCGTTCGAGAAGGAAGGGGAAAACAGGTGAAATACATCATAGCGGCGATCAAACCGTTCAAACTTGAAGAGGTCCGCGAAGCGCTGACGGCAATCGGCGTGCGCGGGATGATGGTAACCGAGATCAAGGGCTTCGGCGCGCAGTCGGGACATACCGAGATTTATCGCGGTGCCGAATATGCCGTCAATTTCGTGCCCAAGCTGAAGCTGGAAATCGCGGTGACCGATGCCATGGCCGACCAGGTGGTGGACACGCTGCAGAAGACCGCGCGCACCGACAAGATCGGCGATGGCAAGGTCTTCGTGCTCGACCTGGCAGCCGCCACGCGCGTGCGCACAGGGGAAACTGGGGATGACGCGCTCTGAGAGCGCAGGCCGGGACAACACAGAGAGGACATGAACAGATGCAACTGAAAAAGATACTCCCCCTTGCAGCGCTTGGCATCGCATTGCCAGCGATGGGGTTTGCCCAGGACGAGGCGGTCGACTCGCTTGAGGCGATGGCCACGATGAATGCCGAGATGGTGTTCATCTTCAACTCGCTTTTGTTCCTGATCGGCGGGTTTCTGGTGTTCTTCATGGCCGCCGGGTTCTGCATGCTGGAAACGGGGCTGGTGCGGTCCAAGAACGCGACGATGCAGGCCACCAAGAACGTGGCGCTGTTCTCGCTGGCCGGGATTGCCTATTTCATCGTCGGCTTCAATCTGATGTACCCGCTGGGCGATTGGGTGATCGAAGGCTGGCTGGGCGGGATCGCGCCCACGGTTCTGGAACCGGTTGGCGTGCCATTTGATGAGCTGGATGATGTGGAATATGCCTCTATCGGGTCTGATTTCATCTTCCAGCTGATGTTCTGTGCTGCGACCGCCTCGATCGTGTCGGGTGCCGTGGCAGAACGGGTCAAACTGTTCCCGTTCCTGATCTTTGTCGTCATCCTGACCGGCATCATCTACCCGATCCAGGCGTCCTGGAGCTGGGGTGAGGGCTTCCTCGACGAGATGGGCTTCTCGGATTTCGCAGGCTCGTCCATCGTGCATGCCGCAGGTGGTTTCGCAGCACTGGCCGGTGTGATCGTGATCGGTGCACGCTATGGCAAGTATGGCGCAGATGGCAAAGTGACCGTCATGCCCGGTTCGAACCTGCCGCTGGCAACGCTGGGTATGTTCATCCTGTGGCTGGGCTGGTTCGGCTTCAACGGCGGCTCGCAGCTGGCCATGGGCACTGTCTCGGACGTGGCCGATGTCAGCCGTATCTTCGCCAACACCAACACGGCAGCCTCGGGCGGTGCAGTCGCGGCGCTGATCCTGTCGACGATCCTCTACAAGAAGCCTGACCTGACCATGGTGCTCAACGGCGCGCTGGCTGGTCTGGTGTCGATCACGGCAGAGCCGCTGACCCCTGGTCTCGGGTCCGCCACGCTGATCGGTGCTGTTGGTGGTGTGATCGTGGTGCTGACCATTCCGCTGCTGGACAAGCTGAAGATCGACGATGTGGTGGGCGCGATCCCGGTGCACGGCTTTGCCGGGCTGTGGGGCACGCTGGCTGTGCCGCTGACCAACCCGGATGCGGCCTTTGGCACGCAGATCGTGGGTATGGCGCTGATCTGTGGCTTCATGTTCGTCGCCTCGCTGGTGGTGTTCCTGATCCTGAAAGCGGTGATGGGCGTGCGTGTCAGCGACGAGGACCAGGTCACGGGCCTCGACAAGACCGAGATGGGCATGGAAGCCTATCCCGAGTTCAGCAAGACCTGATCCTGCCTGAGCCTAAG